>PVMK01115377.1_pt1 | contig 13376 bp, 19 predicted proteins | sample 1853481 | NCBI WGS metagenome assembly PVMK01 (sample SAMN08533507, study PRJNA380276) | Marine sediment metagenome, whole genome shotgun sequencing project.
TGAAAGGAGTGGTACGATAACAAGAAGTGCGGGGTAGTGCTGAGTCATTTTTCCCTTATTTGAGAAAGGATTTCATCTTCTTCCAGAGTTTGGTATTGGTTATAGACTTTAATGGCCAGGGCTAATGCCACGCCAAGGGTAGCCACAGCCACTACAATGGCTGTCAGCATCAGGACATGGGGCAGTGGATTGATGTATCGGGCGGCATTTATTACCTGATGGCCGGCGCTGGAATTATGTCCCCCTTGGATATGCTCTATAATGGGAATGGTGGCCCCTCTTTTGGCACCGATGGATATGTAAAAAAGGATGATGGCCGTCTGAAAGATATTCATTCCTACAATCTTTTTGACCAGGTTGTTTTTGGAAATGATGGCATACAGGCCGATCATCATCAGGATGATGTAAATCCAGTAGTTGTAGTTGGCGACAATGGTTGAGATGAAATCAGGCATATGTGATCCTAACGATTACAATCCTTCGTCATATTTTCCAGCCGAGGATACATTGTTGTAGATCCAGATCATGGCAGCCATTACGGTAATTCCGACTCCGATTTCTACAATTAAAATCCCATGGGATCGTGCCGTCACCGGATCAACATGGAGTATGGTTGCAAGCGCCCTGTAATCTAAAAAATCTAGACCCAACAATATGCAAAGTGTGCCTGTGCCGGCATATATAAGGACACCAACAGCGCATAGAATAGCGTGCAATTTTTCACGCATACGTTTAAGGGCCGTTCTCATATCATAAGAGATGGCCAGCAGAATAATACTGGCACCCAATATAACCCCGCCTTGAAATCCTCCGCCCGGACTGTGGTGTCCGTGAGCAATAACATATAGGGCAAAAAGTTGGATAAAGGGGATCAGCAGGCGGCAGGTGGTCTTGATGATCAGGTCATGAGGGGTCCAGTGGGTGTCGATCCTCTCGAATTCAGCTAAATCCGGAGGATGTTTTCCGCCTTCTTTGATGCGAATCGTTATGCCGCTGGGCAGGTGGCGATAGAGCCGTTGCCTAGATCGCTTACTTTTGAAAATTCGCAAAAGAAAAAAGCAGACTACGCCGGCCGCGAAAACAACTGTCGTTTCAAACATGGTGTCATAACCGCGATAATCGGCCAGCACGGCGGTAACGATATTTGGCACCGACGTTTCGTCCATGGTCTTTTCTATATAATGGGGAGAAACATGGGTGCTGGCAGGGGATTGCGGGTCTGCCCAGGGCGGGAAGTCAACCGTGAAATACATCAGAAAAGAGCCGGTTAAAACAGCGATGATAAATCCTACTGCCTTCAATCTTTCGTCCTCCTGGTAGTTCGAAAAACCGCTGCTACAAAAAAGACCGTACTCACACCCGCCCCCACAGAGGCTTCCGTAAAGGCCACATCCACCGCCCCCATAATGGCCCACAGCAGGCACATCATGAAGCTGTAGGCCCCGAATAGAACGGCCGCCCCTAATAGATCTTTAACGGTAATGGCGCCAACAGCGGCGACAACAACCAGAGTCAGGATCACCAGATCCAGCTGCCAGATCATCGGCTATCTCCTTTTTTCCCCCTTGCTCCAGGGTTTCAGGCCGGCGTTAACACCGGCATCAATAATGCCGTGAACCGCTGTGGGGCTGGAGAGGAAAACAAATACCATGATTAAAATAATCTTGAGGCTGGTCAAAAGACCCCCAAAGGAAAAATGGTGCAGATTAAATAGGGACAGGGCAATCATTATCAAGAGCGATCCCAGGGTGTCCAGCTTGCCGGCAGGATGAAGGCGTGAGTAGAAATCCGGAAAACGGATGATGCCTACGGCACCGCCGGAAAAAAAGATCAGTCCGCAAATTAACAACAATGTCACTACGATATCCATTTAATCACCTTGAAGCTTTCAGATTATCGAAAAACAGGTAAGCCGGCGGATCGGCTAGGGTAGTTCATCATACAAACCTTTGCGCTTCTGAAAGTATCTTGAGGCCGCCAGTACGGCGATAAAATTCAACATAGCATAGGCCAGAGCAATATCCACAAACATGTCCGCCCGCTCGTAAATAAACCCGATAAGGATTAAGAGCACTACCGTCTTGCTGCCAATGGCGTTCGCGCCAATCATACGGTCCAATACCGTAGGCCCGGCGATGGCACGATACAACGAAATCGCCATCAGAAAGCTAAGAAAAAGACCGGTATATAAAAAGATAGTATTCATTATTCTTCATCAAATACTTTAGCTACCCTTGCTTCCATTTTTCCCGGCAAGCCTTTTCTGGATTTCTGGTCGATGGCATGCACATAAAATTCCCCATCGCCGGAGACATATACCGTGATCGTTCCAGGCGTGAGCGTAATGGAATTGGCAAAGGTCACCAGAGAGAGGTCGCTTTTCAACTTGCTTTGGAAATTTATGATTTGGGGGTCTATGAGATCATGCATCCTGGGGTGAAATGTTAGATACAAAAGATGAAGATTGGCCAATAAGATCTGATAAAGCAGCCAAGGGATATAACGAATAAACCGTATCCATGATCCCGCTAGAGCTTTAATCCTCGGCGAGTGAAAAAGGAGATCTCCAGAAAAATAGGCAACGATAAAACTTGAAATAGCCCCAAGGCTTAGGTGAAAGATGTCAAGCTTGCCGGAAAGAAGAATCCAGACGGCAAACATGATTGGGAAAGTCAGCAGAAAAGTATAAAAACGCTTTTTATGGCGGGAATAAGCAGGGGGATATTCCCCCTTGGAGCTTAAGGATCTCCGGAAGTGCCTGTTTGCTTGGTTTTCATCACCCACCAGATATAAACCTTTTGCATGTTATTGTTTCAGAATCAAACCCTCTATACCGCATAAAGTTATTTTGAAGTTAAGCATAAATTGCTTTGGATCTCTTATTTTTCAAATAAAACAATGGCTTCCATTTCACTATCAACTAAATATAAGCAAAAAATTGAGCCCCAAAGCAAAATTTATAATTGTTAATCTTTTACCAGTTCATATACCAGTTCTTGCGCCTCATCCATGCTCAGCTTGCTCATGTTTAGGGTGAGATGATAAAGCGACAGATCATCATAGTCCTTTCTGCCGAAGAAACTGTATAGATTGACTCTTCTTTTTTGCATCCCTTTTACAACCTGAACAGCTCTTTTGTGTGAAAAGTTGTATTTATCCACAATGAATTTAACCCGATCTTTTTCATTAGCAATAAGTAGCAAGAGGTAAGCACTCTCGAAATCCTGTAAAATGTACTGCCCTCCCCTTCCAACGATTACGGCATTTCCTTCCTCTGCAATTCGGGTTATGATAGAATGCATCAATTCGACATATTTAAATCCATCAATATATCTTTGTTTATCATTTAAAGGGCGTTCCATTAAGCTCTGCCCAAAGGGATTCAGTTTGGAAATATATCTTTGTACTTTACCGCCCGGTTCCATTTCTATGATTTTTTTCAATTCGGGCGAAACCTGTACCTCCTGCGCAGCCATTTCGAGAATGTCTTCATCAACATAATAATACGCTAATTTATCGGCAATTCGCTTACCCAATTCTCTCCCGCCGGCGCCAAACTGCCTGGAGATCGTGATGACCGCCATGCGAGCCTCCTTTCCTGTATCTTTGATTTATATATTGTTGGCCTAACTTTGAACCAAAACAACGACTTCCCTTAGAGCCTGCTCTAAAGAGATTCTACTCATATTGAGCACAAGATGATACAGGTACGGCTGATTGTAATCTTCCCGGCCAAGTTTTTTGTAAAGGTTAGATCTTCTGGTATCACCTTGTTTGACAGCTTTGCTTGCCTTTGCATCGGAAAAATCGTAAAACTGCTGCATAAATTTAATTCTATCCTGCCACTTAGCAACCAGGAGAATGTGATAAGCCCCTTTAAAATCTTGTAAAACATACTGCCCACCGCGGCCTAAAAGCACTATATTGTCCTGTTTGGCAAACTCTACGATAATTTTTTTAAGCAGCTCAACATATGTTTTTTCATCAATATAGCCCTTGTCGGCACCTACGATTCGTTCTATATAACTACGGCTTAACATCGTTGAAATTAACTTGGAGAGTTTGCTACCAGCCGTTCTTTCTATGGATATTACCGAGTCGGTCGAGACTTTGGCTTTATCAGCTATTTCTTGAATAATAAGGTCATCATGAAATAAATAATCCAGCTCCTTGGCAATCATCTCTCCCAGAGTTTTGCCTCCAGCCCCAAATTGTCGGGATATTGTGATAACTGACATGCCCCCCCCTTTTTAATAATCTAATTGGTTAAAAAAATCCAGTCCCGAAGGGCATGATCAGATCTTCAGGTATGCACATTTTGAGGTGAGTCTCCATTTAATAACCTCCTTAATATCGCCAGAACAAAGTGTGTTTACAGTAGAAAATGATTAGAGATGGAAAGTGAACTTCAGAGCCAGTTCCTTCATGAAATCAGTACTATAATAAAGTTTGCGTGTCAAAGGAAATTTCACACTGTGGCACCAAGTATCATACATTTGCGAAATAAATGACACCACGCTGAAACGCCTTTTAAACCCGAGTATTGTACGTGACCAATGGCCCTATCCTGTTATTCCAGAGGCTGATACCCATGCGAGGATAATTGTGCCGATGGTAATGGCCAGGCAATAGGCCTGATGTCTCTTATCTATAAATTGCTTTAGATAAAGTGCATGCAACATACCGAGTCCGATTCCCGCCATAAACCCGAATAAATGCGCAGTTAGATCCGAGTGTGCCCCTGATCCCAAAAATCCTAGCAACGCCAGCCCGCCTGCCAGGGGGATCCATGCCTTTTTTCGCCGGCCGGGTATCCTGATCTTGCTGTAAAACTGGTGTGCCGTCAAAATACCGACAGCACCGAATACAGCCGTAGAGGCGCCGATTGACATGTGACCGTATTGAAACAGCGCCGCATTAACCAGATTGCCGATAATACCGGTCAATAGTATCATCAGCCACCCGACCCCCCTTCCGGTGAGGTTGCAGATAGCCGTGCCGAAGATGGCAATCCCAGCCATATTGCCGGCAAGGTGCACGTAGCCTGAATGCAGCATCAGAGAAGTGACGGTCCTATAAACCTCTCCATTTAAGATGCCGGATGCGGATGAGCCGTAGGATTTGATAAACGTGTCCGGCGTATTGGCCATGTTTGAAGCTATGTGGCAGGCCAGCAGCAGCAAAGAAACCCACAGGCCTGTGTAGGTCTTTTTATGTTGGGGTGTTTCAGTCTCATCCGGCAACACAACGTGTTGATTCTCACGGATGTATTCTGTGATAAGATTCAGAGCCTTCTGATGGCTTGATTCAGCGACCCAAATTTCCCAGTCGCCGGCTGTTTGTTTGACAGTATACTTAAGGCCGGATGAGGCCAGCACAAGGCCGTAGGTATCGGCTTGTTCATGCGTGAGGTTTGCGCAAAGTTTTGCAAGCATATCATGCACTCATAGAATAGGCTAAAAACAATTTATTGTATCGCGAAATCCGCTTGATTTTTTTATAAAGTGTATTATAGTACAAATAATCAATAAAGGCCCGTTCTTAATTGGCGGGCCGGTTTCGTTCTAAAGGCAAAACTCATTTACCTAAGTGGCAACCTTCAGTTTGGAACTATGAGAATTTTTTGAAAGGAGGATGTCATTATGGCTAATGGAACTGTAAAATGGTTTAACAGCGGCAAAGGTTTTGGCTTTATTGAGCAGGAAGACGGTCCGGATGTATTTGTTCATCACACCGGAATCAATGCAACCGGTTTCAAGACGCTTTATGAAGGCGACCGGGTTACTTTTGACATAGAGCAGGGTAATAAAGGCCCTGCCGCAACAAATGTTTCTGTAGTTTAGCTTGCCGTTTCCAAAAGTTAGTGAAGCTCTCCCCGCCCTGAAGGGCGGGACTTTCGGGGAGCGATCCGGTCAACGACCGGGCGCAAAGCACCCGGTTTTCTACAAACAATAAAGGGCATTCCGTGAAGTTTTAAAGGAATGCCCTTTTTGTTGATCCCTAGAATCTGCAATTGCCGATTCCGCCGCAATTGGCCCCGATAACGGGATCTTCGTTTCACTACGAAAGACATAGGGCATGAAGCTGTAGTAAGCTACCGCGAACGCCCTGCAACAAAGCAGTTACGGTGGAAGCGGTGATCCCAAAGGGTAATAATTTTTCATTCAGTTTTTAGGATATTTTATACTGCTATTTGAACGGATCGGGGAAAAATCAAATGGGACTGTTGACATCATCTACTTCCATGACGCGATATAGAGTTGAAGGCGACCTAAAAGAGCCGGTTGTGGAAACCGTTTTCGCGGCCCTAAAAAAAAACGCAATTTCAGAAATAGACGGCCACGCTGCTGAGATGACCGCCGGTTGGACTTCATTTAACAATCCATATCAGCCGAACTTTGAGGGTTCTTCATTTGTTTTCGGCACCTATCTGGTCTTTTCACTGCGGATCGACAAGAAATCCATCTCATCAAAAGTAGTAAAAAAGTGTTGTGCCGTTGAGGCAGCCAAAAAATTGAGGGCAACCGGGCGGCAATATCTGTCCAGAAGTGAAAAAGAAATGATAAAAGACCATGTTGTCAGCATGTTGATCCTGCGTATTCCCGCAACACCAAATGTTTATGATGTTTTATGGGATGTCGAAGGTCGGTCGCTATGGTTCTTTTCAAACTTGGAACTTGCCAATGAGGAACTCGTTTCACTGTTTTTAAAGTCCCTGAAGCTGACACTGATACGACTTTTTCCGTATACAACCGCCCAGCTTACGGCGGGACTGTCGCATTCGGAGCTCGATGTGCTGGCCAAACTTACACCCACCAATTTTACGGAGTGATCCATGCTTGATATCGCTTTTGCCTACAATCGTTTTAAGTTTCTCGGTAATGAATTTTTGACATGGTTGTGGTTTGTCATCGAAAATGATCCCGGATATTTGAAAAACATTTCCCCTGATCTATCATCCCTTGAAACCGGCAACCGAATTGTTTTGGAAAACCGTCAGCACCAGACTGTTGAACGCGTTACCATTAAGGGTGATGATGCCAATCTCGAAGAGGGTATCCTGGCCCTGCAAAAAGGAGCGCTTGTCGCCGAGATAAATCTCAGCTTCAAGGCAGGTGATCAAGAATGGCGATTTTCAATCAAGGGAGAAAGTTTAAACATCTCCGGCTTTAAACCCCCTTTTACAGGTCCGGTTGAAACGGCAAAGGATGTGGAGGGCGCTGTTTTAGAAAAAGTTTACCTGTATGAACAAGCGATTCAACTTGTCGATAATTTATATAAAAATTTCATAAAAATAAGGGCTTCAAGCCAATGGCCGAGTAAGGTTGTTCCGATGATAAAAAAATGGATACATGCATAACCCGGCCATTTCACCAGGCGAGTTCGTCCAGAATGCAAGCCATGAGATCTATAAACCGGATGGCTTGTAGTTTGTATCTGTTTTTGATCCGCAGCACATTCCCATCATGTTTTTCATCATTCCGCTCATCATGGAAGAAAAATCAGTGGAATCGCTTTGCCCCGAACAGCATTTGTTCATCATCTCAAACATCTTTTTAAAATTTTCCGGGTCACAACACCCAAAGTCAGCACATCCCTCTTTAGTTCCGTTGTCCTTTGTTTTTTCTGTTTTCATTTTAATCCTCCTGTAGTTTTTCTTTTTAAAAATATATCCTCAATGATAACAATAAATCTGTTGACTTGATTTAAAAAGAAAAAACCAAAAGAGCAAACCCCGCAAAAAGGATTTGCCCTTATTGAAAAACGATATCACAACCACTAAAGCTGCTTCGCAAAACGAGATACATAGCAGTGAGTGCAGGATCACTCGAAAACCATATACGTTGGAGTAATCTGCAATTTTAATCGGCTTGATTTGTAGAAGGTATATCGACCATATCACAAGCAGGATACTGCTTTTAGACGAAAAGGCCGACTACCAGATATTGTGGTCTGCTTTTTTTCAATATTTCTCAGATACATAGCAGAAACATGCTATTCAGCCCTAAGAACTGGGATGGATGATATCACAGGTTTTTTGAGCCTTTAATTTTTGCTGATTAGTTGGAGGTATCTTAATTGTAATACCTTAATAACCTGCGCCGATAGGCGTCAGGTTGATTTGCTTGTTAAGTATTTGGATCCAATACCAATTGAAATTACCTTAAACCAACCAAAATTACATACGAGACACCCTTTATACCCATGCGTGATTCTGTATGTGCCGATACAACATATGCTTTTGTAACCCCGCACTTACATATTTTGCTTATATTATTTTTTATTGCCCCTTCAATACTGTGGTCAAAGCTGAATGCACTACTTCCTTCAACAATGCACACCTCTTTCTGCATCCCACTTTCAAGAGCTTTAGACTTGGTTTGATACACATGTACCTCACAATTACCGCTTTTATAGGTTGTTGTGGTATTGCCTATCATGCGTACAGAGCCTGTTGCACAACCTGCTATCCATAAATCATCAATATTATTAATGGCTTATATGTTATTTTCATGCCACCTCTCACATAAATCAATAAGATACTTAACAATGTATATACGGATCCGTATAAGAACCCGCAAACAATAAGCTTGGATAGCATGTAGGGTTTAGTTAAGTTCAGCCAGAATTCTATATATCGTATCAGAAAATCAAATAACAACACCTTGCGATACATTGAGAATACCACAGGCTGAGCTTCACTCACTTGTTTCATAAATCAGTCGATTTTTCAACACGGCCAAAAAATAAACCGCAGATTCCAAATGTATGATAGACTTTCTAAAACAAAATTATGTCGGCCGGGCGTTGAACGTCTTGGTAGTTTTGAATAGATGGGTCTTCTCGAAACCGTGTGCTACCTTGACAAGACATCATTGATGAAATAAAATTGCTTATTAGGTAAATAGATTGGATGGAGCACGAGGCAACAACAACGGAGTGAAATTTCGATTGAGAAAAAGGAGGATTTGATGGCAGTCGTTACGATAAGCAAGGAATTTGGCACCGAGAGCGAAAAGGTGGCATCCCTGGTGGCGCAAAAACTGAGTTATGAGTATATTGGTAACAACCTTATCGCAGAAATCGCCAAGGAACTGAATATCTCTCAGAATGAGGCAGAGGTCTTTCGCAAAACATCTCAGTCCCGGATTCTTCGATTGGTCGATCGATATACATGTTTTATTGTGCAGAAGGTTGTGGACCGGGAGTACGGCTGTTTGGACGATAACAACTACTATGAAACCACGAAAAAGCTCGTTGAAAAATCTTACGAAGCCGGCGATGTCATTATTCTCGGTTGGGGTGGCCAGTGTATCTTGAGAGGTAAGCCCAACACCCTCCATGTTCACTTGAAAAAGGATGCCGAAACCAAAGTCAATGAGTTAATGAAAAGTCGAAATCTGGATTATAAGGCTGCAAAAGATAATATCGAAAGGGACGAAGGCGATTCAAGGGCTTATATCAAGGAATATTTTAAGGAAGATTGGACCGATGCACGCCTGTATGACTTGATTATCGACATGGGCAAAAATACGGTCGACAAGGCTGTCGATCTGATATGCAACAACATCAAACACATGCAAGAATAAAATCGTGTTACGATTTTATCAAACGCGGCAACGCCGCTGATTGTTGATATGTTGAAAATCAATTTAACAAACCGTGAACCAGGCGAATGTCAGGCGAATTAACTTGAAATGTTTTAAGACTATTCAATCATGCCATTGAACCACAGCGAATATGTGGCATTTACCCGAGGGCTGGTGGCCGATCAGATTGTCAAGCCAACTCAGAGGTTTTTTAAAAAAGAAGCTGCCAGCAGCGTGCTTCTCCTTGCCGCTACGGCTATCGCACTGATTTGGGCCAATTCCCAGGCTTCAGAGACCTACCATACGTTTTGGCACACCGAAATTTCCGTCATTTTTGGAGACCACCATGTCAGTAAAACACTTGTCCATTGGGTAAATGACGGTTTCATGGCCCTCTTTTTTTTTACTGTGGGCCTTGAGATTAAACGCGAGATTCTCGTTGGAGAACTGGCAGCCCCAAAAAAAGCACTACTACCTGTAATTGCCGCGCTGGGAGGAATGATTGTGCCCAGCCTCATCTATTTAGCCTTTAACTTCGGCTCTGAAAATATATCCGGATGGGGTATCCCGATGGCAACAGACATTGCTTTTGCTTTGGGTGCCATCGCTCTATTCGGACGCAAATTACCCCTCGGCCTTAGAGTCTTCCTTGCAGCTTTTGCCATAGCCGATGACCTTGGAGCCGTGTTTATTATTGCGCTCTTTTATACAAAGGAAATTTTCTGGCACTACATTATTATTTGCCTATTCCTTACCCTGTGCCTTGCTTTAGCGAATTTTTTTTGGATCAGATGGACATTGGTATATGCAGTTCTGGGGCTTGCCATCTGGCTTTTCATGCTTGGTTCAGGCGTACACCCCACGGTTGCGGGAGTAATTGTTTCCCTTTTTATTCCGGCCCGCGGCAGATACGATACAGATCGCTTCTTACAGAACATAAACGAGTTAACGAAAAAGTTTGAATGTGAAGAACAGAGCTGTGGGTATTCAATCCTGCTAAATCAGGAGCACTTACACGCAGTCCATGCCTTGGAACTGGCGTGTAAAGACGTAGAAACACCGTTGCAGCGACTATTGCACACTTTACATCCGTGGGTGGTGTTTCTTATTCTGCCATTTTTTGCACTGAGCAACACGGGTATAATCTTTCAAGGTATCAGCTTTTCAGAAGCTGCAACTCATACGGTCAGCATGGGTATTGTTTTCGGTTTGGTGTTTGGCAAACCCGTCGGGGTTACATTGTTCTCTTTTCTTGCCGTTAAGTTCCAAGTGGCCTCCCTGCCTGAAAATGTGAGGTGGTCACATATTTTAGGAGCCTCCATGCTCGGAGGGATTGGTTTTACCATGTCTTTGTTAATTTCCAACCTGTCATTTTCGTCACCTCAAATACTCAATTATACAAAGATGGCTATTTTAGCGGGCTCTTTACTATCAGCACTGATAGGGATTGGCTTTTTAGGTTTGATAAGCATGACTAAATCAGATTGAAAAGAATAGGTGACCCTGATTGCAGATATCATCACCGCCCAATACCAATTAACTGTATACCGCGAAAACCGCTCAAGCTGCAACTGCAATTATCTTCATCCATCGACACCTAATGTCTACATCTGAACAAATTTAATTCTCAACTGATTCCTAACTCAACAGTCCAAAGTTTTGTTCCGTCATGCGGCGAAGCGCATTGCATCAACCTTGCGCTTTCTGCTCTTTGACATAATTATTCGATAAATCGCGCTATTGCTGAAAAAGCGAAAATTATGGTAGTACTCTTCCTGGATGACTGACTTGACAACTTCCTCTGAGGGAATGGTTGAGGTCACCGTTCGGAGCCATCCCAAGTACTTCTTCCAAATCGTTTCATGGAAATTCAGAGAAACGATTTGAAGAATGCCGGTGGCAATGCAGCCAAAATTTACAAAAGCTTCAATGGCGTTTGTTGTCTGCCTGATTAATCTGCGAGAACGCGGATCACCGGCTGCAGATAGATCACTCACATTTCGCTTGCCAATGTGCGGCCAGGCACTGGTCCAAAAGTGATAGAAAAACACGCCTATCAGGTGTTTTAGCACCTTGAAGCTGACTTCGATCTTAAACCGGTAACTGTAAGCCCGTATGATATCTTGAGCTGATAGGGTCAAATCAGAACACATTAATATGAAGCACTCTGAGCCGTCGCGAACAAGAACAAAGCGGATCTTTTCTTTAATCGGTTTCCAGATCAGATCCAGGCATAGAAATGAGACCTCTTCATACTGGCCGTAAATTTCAATCGTCGTTTGTTCAAAACTCTCGGCCATGGTCTCAAACAAACCCATAAGGTTCAGCTTAAGACCATATTTTCGCGGCCTACCAGGACGACCGGTTTTTGGCGGCGGGTCCTGGTAGCCAACAACGTTGCTTTTGGCTCGTGTGACGATATGAAGCAAATGGTTGCCACTGTCATCCAGAATCTGCCTTAAAATTAAAAACACAGGTCCCACGGCAAAATAGGCATCCAATACGATGATACACCTTTTACCCACAACAGATACCAGTTCCGCAGCCATGGCAGCCATCAGGCTGGTGATGCTGACTTTTGGCTTATCTTTGACAACAGGCTCTGCTTTGTTTTGGAACTGTCGGATCGTTTCTACCCCTTCATGGAGCTCGGCACAAAGGGGGATACAAAAGATTTTTTTTTGCCCATCCGGCTAAAATCCCGATTACGCCGTGATGATGACCATAGATATACGGCGCTTTGCCGGAGTTATCTGATTCCTGATGAAGCCTTTTAACACCCGGCATCTTTTCGGCTTCTTTGCTGATCTTGATGCCATCGCCGGCAAGCAACAGTCGCCCATCGATATGAAGCAATGGGCAACCGGACAGCACGATTTGCCACCAGCGGTGCATGATATCTTTCAGTTGCCAGGACCGGGCCCTGAAAAACGAAAGCAGGGCCGTATAAAGTGACGGCTTTATGCAAAGCCATCGCACGAATGAGCTGACACCATGATGATCAAGCCTGACGATAAAGCCGACAATCACGATGACGAACCAGTTAAAGGCCGCTTTCCGGCTGAAACAGGGCCTGAACTTTACCAATATGCGGCTAATCTCGTTTATCATAGCGCCTCCTTTCACTTGAGTCATACTCTTTTAAAGCAAAGGTATTGGGAGATGTTCTGATAAACGATTTGCCTGCTTTAACCTTTTTTAAAATAGCGGAAACAATGGAATCACGGTCCAGCTCTATTTCAAAGTCCCTTTTTGCCAACTGGATAATTTCTGAAACGTGCAGAGGCCGACCCGCGATATGCAGTACGTTTTTTGCTATCTCTATTTTTGATGTACGTTTGGTTTTAGGTTTAATGCCTTTTTGAAATCTGTTGATGACCTTAATCTTTGATTCTGTAATTTCCTTTTGATATTGCAAATATGATTCAAATTGATCCATGCGTGCATCCTCCTTTCATTTAGAATTATAGCGAAAGGATACACGCTTCAAAAGGGTATGTCAACATCTTTTTATGTACGTCATACATTTTTATCAATTTGTTTTAATACTGTGGAAAATATAAATATTGTTTCCAGAAAATATGTACGTATAAATAACAATTGACATAGGCAATTTAAACATGTTTATGATCATGAGAACTTTGGACTCTCAAGTTCCTAAGTAAAAGGCCTTAAAATTTGCTTTTATATAAAATTGGTCTTAGATATCAAAACATTTTAAAAGCTATTTAATGTGCAAATACGTTGGAGATATCTGTATAGCCAAGTTCAAAAATCTACCAGTTG
>PVMK01189185.1_pt1 | contig 13375 bp, 10 predicted proteins | sample 1853481 | NCBI WGS metagenome assembly PVMK01 (sample SAMN08533507, study PRJNA380276) | Marine sediment metagenome, whole genome shotgun sequencing project.
AACAGCTCCTGCATCTTCCAGAACTGGCCCAGGCGGTTGTACATGACTTTAAAGTTCATCTGCCAGGTCTCAGGATCCAGATACCATATCTGTTTGCTGTAGAGATAGTTCTTTTGCTTGTTTGTTACCTCCACTACCCAGTGGTTGACCCTCTCGCGCTGCACCCCGTTCCAGACTGCCTGCCCCTTGGCCCGCTCGAGCTTGTCAGGGTCCTGATGCCGCGCAACCAGAAGGTCGGCCCTGCCTTTATAGTCATAGTTGTTACGGATCACGTGGGTATACCACCCATCAATATCATCATAGACCATATCGGTACCATCAATGGAGTCCGTCCGCTGGCTGGTGGAATAACGCCTGATACGTCTGAACATCACCGTGTAGACCCAAACAGCTTGATCCCGGTCAGGGTCTTTCCACTTGAGCTCAAGGAAAGCAGTATCGACAAAATCTACCGGGGCTGTATGGCGCTGGAAAAATGAGCGCGCAATGCCGCGCGGGTTATCCTTTTCCGAAACATTCGGTTTGGGTTCCATGTCCGTACGGCCGATCCAGTTCAGTTCCCACCGCACCATTCCGGCCGTCCGTTCATTGCCGGTCCGGCAGTTGGCCACAGTGCCGTAACTTTTTTCCCGGTGACTGTCCCCTTTAGTATTGCCGTCAAAATTCCAGGCCATTTCAATACCGGTTTTAGGCTCTGGAAACGGGATGCCGGCCACCTGACCATATCCTTCCAGCATGTCATCATTAACGATCCTGCTCGTGGGCGCATATTTTTGGGTTGCCTCAATTATCCCCTTTGAAAGGGTATAAGGACGGTAGGGAAGAACCGTAAACCAGATTGATTCTGCTCCAAAACTTTCGGGGTCTTTCATAATGGTATACATTCCCTCCGGCACAAACTCCTTGACCTGATCAACATTTTCGGCTGAAATCTTTTTGTTGGCCCACTTTTCCTCCCACTGCCTGACCTTTTGAAGCTCCTGTCCCTCATAACTGGGGACTGGGAATTTCACTTCCCCTGAATAGCCCCCCACAGGGCTGAAAAGCCACAGCATCAGAAAACAAACAATCATGACCGATAATCTCTGCATAGTGTCCTCCTTTTGTTAGTGTCCGACCGTCTGCGTTAAGAAGGTTATAACGGCTGAATACTGGTTGAAAAACATTAAAACTCATAACCAATCTTAAAGAAAATCATGTCCCCGTTTTCTGAGGCTGCCACTCCCGAATCAGTCGGGTCCCTGGCATACATCCACATAAATCCCAGCGAATAGCGCATGTGCACGGTGGGCAGCCAGGCAAGCACAAAGGCCCCATAGCCCCAGTTCCGTGTATTGTACAAAAAGTTCATTACCGGCCGAAACTCGCTGTGATAAAACCGGCCCTTTATCAGGAGTGTAAAATTTGACTGGGTCCTGTCCTCAAAGCCGTATGTCTCCCACCGGCGGGTGACATTACCAAACTTATACTGTGAATGCCATCCGACAGAGCAATCGAGAACATCCCAGCCCCGATCCTGCAACCAGGGGATCAGGACCGGTCGATCGAATGTAAACCCCGCATTCATCTGGTCCCGTTCCGAATTGCCGGTAAAGAACACGTTATCATTTTTAGCAGTCGTGTTGATGGGCATGCCGATTTCATAGGAAAATTCGCCACGCAGGACCCCCTTTGCAGGTGGGATATAGCTCTGGCAGGAGAGCCCGATGGCATCGTAGAACTTGTACTCCATCAACCTCCGGTCTGGTATCGGAGGAAAGGGTTGGCCAAAGACGCGGCTTATGGCGTGAGAGTACATTACACCGTTAAATGTATCAACTTCATCGGTTTTCACAACCGGCGTTGATCGCATACCGTGCCACCAGCTGACAGTCCAGTCAAGCAGGTAGTAATCACTTAACATAAATACCTCGGAATTCCCCCGTATCCTGAAGCCAAACTGGGAATTACGGATATTAAACGCCGGACGCGCATCGTTCATGATCTCATCGGCGATCCCCTTCATGCCGAACGCTCGGGGCCTGAGATCATCCGGTCCCTGTGGGTACACGATGCCCCCGGCCATGCTGGTTCCTTCCGTGGGCGTTCTGATCTGTTCAAAGTCACCCGGGACCCAGATCCATTCAAAGACCAGCTGCCCCGGCAGGGTGGAGTTATAAAAACCCCTCATCATCCAGAGCCCCAGCTTCATTTCATCCCAGGGATCAATCCCGGGATTTGTATATCGCAGGTCCAGGCTGTTGACCTGGTCGATAGTCCGGACCATGGCCACCTCGCTCCAGACCACAATCTGCTTGCCCAGGCGTATGTTCCAATTGCCGGCATAGGTATCGGCATAAAGCTCGTTTATCCAGTCATCCTCGTCAAAAAAAGGTCCCTGATATTTTTTGGGGTCATCTATACTGTCCCGATATTCATCGTCAATATCAGGCACAGAGTCGTGCCAGTACTGGAAAAATCCGAACAGGTTGATATCCAGTTTTTCGCTTTCAACAGTCTTGTAAAGCAGTTCAAGGGTCCCTTTTGTTCGCATCAGGCCCCAGTCCTTATCGCGATACTGGCGCTCTTCCTCTTTGAGGTCGGTTCGATATATCAGGAATTCATAAATACTTCCCTTTACCCTGAGCTTTTCATCAAACAGGTAAAAGGCATCGCATTGTCGCGGGATCATACTGTATGCAGCTATGATCAGGAACATAACCGTAATGATAAAAGTTTTTTTATTCATACATGCCCCCTTTAATAAGGTGAATTAATTTTTATCCTGCCGCCCCGATGTTTTTTTTATCCTTCCTTCTGTATGCGGGTTATAAATTTAGGTTTCAAGATACAAATCATTGCCGGTACCAGGAAAAGAGCTCCCAACATGTTCAGAAACAGCAGGATAGCAAGGAGTGCTCCCATCTCCGCCTGGAATTTCAGGGGTGACAAAATCCAGATGATGAGTCCGATTGTCAGGGTGGTTGCGATCATAATTATCGCTCGGCCATTTGACCTCAGGGCCTGACGGACAGCACTGTTAAAGTCCGCCCCTAGCTTTCTTTCCTCCAGAATTCGGCTCATAAAATAAATCCCGTAGTCAACCCCCAGACCGATGCCAATGGATGCCACCGGGTAGGTATTGACCGTCAGTCCAATATGGTAGGCCCCCATGAGGGCAAAGGTAATGACATTGGAAACAGCCAGGGGAACAGTGAGGATCAGCCCGGCAGTCAGGGACCTGAAGTTTAAAGCACATAAAAGAAAAATGCCGCCAAGTGCAAAAATAAGATTCCAGATCTGGGCATCGGCAATGACTTCGCGGACTCCGGCCTGGACCCCGACAGCGCCGCCGGCCAGCAGGTACCTTCCCCCTGGTGGGCCCGGCGTCTCTTCCAAATACGCATTGATATGCGCCATGATACTTTCAATGGTCTTGGGCATTTTGTCGCGGCAGTAAATTACAATGTTGGCATATTTTTCCTCCACATGTACATACTTGTCCCACGTTCCCGGTTCACCCGAATAAAGGAGTCGGCGGGTAATAAAATGCAAGGCCCTGTCATCCCGGGGGATATGATAGCTCTGCGGATCATCTTCGTTCATGGACATTAAAAAGCTCGGAACAAAATTGACAATTGATGAGGCAAACATCACCCGCTCATGTTCCATCATATAGCGCCTGAATCTGTCCATTTCGCGCAGAGTCGTCCCGCGGGTAACAAATCCGCCCGAAGTGCTCTCATATCCTTCCGTATCTTCAAGGATTACATACAGTGGGTTAAGCAACGGCATGCTGAAGGTTATGCGAAAAGCATCCTTGTTATATCGATGGAACGGCCACAGGATTGATGAGCCGGGCATAAAATCACCCACCTTGATCTGGGAAGCATAATTCCAGCCCACCATGACCATAATAACGGTAATGATGATAACAACCCATTTGCCGCTCCGAGGTATCCATTGACCCATACCACCCAGAACCCGATCAATCATGTCTGACCTGGTCACATTGTTTTCCCGGGCAGCATATTGGGCCTTAAGTTTCTCGGATACCGGAACAAAAGAGAGCATGACCGGTGTAAAAAGCAAAGCGATAATAAGGGTGGGGATGGCCCAGAGAGCACAGACAATTGAGATCTTTTGCAAAATTGGAATAGCAGCTATCGCAACCAGGCCAATACCCAGGCTGTCAGTCACAATCCCCGTTATGCCGGCCGCAAACATGGCCACCACCACATTGCAGGCGGCCTTTCTGCCGTCACCGGTAACCATGAACTCTTCGGTATATCTGACAAGCTTCTGCATGGCATGCCGGACAGTCATCAGGGCCAGCAGAAAAGGAACCACCAGGATCAATGGATCCAGCTCATAACCCAGCACAGACATGATCCCCAACCCCCAGATCCCGCTGATCAGTCCTGAAAAGAGCGGAATGATGACTCCCTGCAGAGAACGGAAATAAAGATAGAGGATAATAATGATTGCCATAACAGTAGCGACCAGGATTTTAATTACATCACTGTTATGGTAGTCAATATAGCCAAGGTGCATAGGCTCGCCGGCAATGTTGATAATATGGTTTTCATCCTCGGTTTGTTCCCGTATACGGTTAAGCGCCTTAAAAACAACGCGGTAGTCGATATCCTCTTCGAAAAAATCAACCATGATGGAGGTCTTTTTCCGGTCATAAGACACATAGGGCCCATAATAACGCGGGTTGCTGAAAATATTATCGCGCAGCTCATTCATCTCAGCATCGTTTTTTGGGATATCTGGATACATGAGCGGTTTAATATCCATGGATCCTGATGAAAATTTGAAGGTCTTCTTCTTGGATATGGCAATGGAGCTGATCTTATACGGATCGACTCCGGGTATTTTTTCGAGCTCGGAACTGATCCATTGGACTTTTTTTAGTGTTTCGCGGTTGAAAATATCTCCTTTGCGGACCTGGACCATGATCATTACCTGGTTGGCACCGCCGAATATATCCCGGATTTTGTTGTGTACTTTGACGAAAGAGTTCTTTTGGGGCAACAGATCGGCAAAGTTGGTTTTAATGGAAAGTTTAGAAAGCCTGAAAAGGAAAAAAACAGTGACAAGGAGAACAACTATCAAAAAAACGATACGGTTCTTAATAATAAACTCAGCAAAATTTCTCAATCTAATCCCCCTGTTTAGAATATGAAAAACAGCCGCTTTTAACCAGAAATCCGGAGTCGAGCCAAGAATATTATGGAGCATACAACATGTCAAGTAATTTTTGTGGCTAAAATGAATTATTCCGTTAGAGTAATACTTTACCCCTTTATCAGACACAGTGCCAATAACAACAAAGGCCAGGGCTGGCAATCAGACTCATGTTTTGCAGAAAACCATTGGTGAAGGTCCGTAGAAACCTTGATGATATCTTTTAAAAAAAGCAGGCTGAATAATCGCCAATATCACAACAGGCATGCTGATAATGAGGGTATTCAGGTAGAGAAAGAAAAATTGAATATGTGCAAGTCCGGCGCAACTTCAATACCAACATTTTTTTGGCTTGCCAAGACTATTCATGGCAATACCTTTCATAAGTGATGCCTCCGTCCAGACGAACGGGATAGCATTCAATTACTTGCTTTTAAATTTCCCGGACAGTATTAAACCCGCCCCACACAGCATCCATAATTCGGCCAGGCTCTACGCAGTCACCAATGGGAGTCACTTTTTCTGTGTCTTCAAGCGAGTCGTAAAGTTCGTTTTGTGAAGTCATTCGGCCGGCAAAAACAACACTATCAACTGGTATTTCCTTTTCGGCTCCATTTTGATCGACCTTCACGACACCATCTTCCAGCTTGACGGGCACCGTCTTAGAAAGCACGGTAATGTCCTCCCCTTTGACCATTCTTAGAAGCATGTGCCGGTTGTTGTGATCAAACAGCTCCTGAGCAAGCTCTTCCTCCTCCCGCCTGGTGGTAATCGTCACCTGTTTGCCCTGACGTGCCAGATAAAGCGCTGTTTCTGTTCCCATAATTCCGCCGCCCATTACCAGTACATGTTTCCCCTTCGGTTCTATCCCGTTGAAAACCTGAATGGCCGTAAGCACACTGCCTGCGGCACTACCGTCAAGTGGGTGAGGCTCCATTCCTGCCCCGGTGGCAATGATAACATTATCCGCGCCGAAACTTTGGATATCCTCTGCAACGGCCCGTTTATTCAGGACAATATTTATCGACAGTCGATCTGCAAGCTGTGTCAGGTATTTAATATAATCAGCGATATCGTGCTTAAAATCAGGTTTTGCCGCTGGCCAAAGATTTCCCCCCAACCGGTCGGAAGCTTCCCACAGGGTAACCTCAAACCCGCGCTCCGCAGCCGTGCAGGCAGCTATCATTCCGGCAGGCCCTCCCCCGATCACCAGCAAGGTGCGTTTTTCTTTCAGCGGCGTTAACTTCCACTCGACTTCATGACCGCACCTTGGGTTCAGTGCGCAGCTGGTGGGCTGGCCCGAAATCATCTGCCACTTGCAGCCTTCATGACAGGCCACACAGGGACAGATCTCCGAGCTTTTTTTGTTTTCAACTTTATTGACCCATTCCGGCTCAGCCAGTAGCCCTCTACCGATGGCGATAAAGTCGGCCTGCTCTTTAGCCAGTACCTTTTCAGCAGCGTCAGGGTATTGGAGCCGGCCAACAGCAATGACAGGAAGGGAGCAGACCTTTTTGACTTTCTCTGACAGATGGGCCATGCAGGCCGCAGAGAAATACTGGGGCGGATGAGGCCACCAGTGTGTCTCGTAACAACCGGCATCAACATGCAAGGCGCTGACCCCCATTTTTTCAAGCTCCTGGGCGATCCAAAGACCTTCTTCCTCTTCCCTGCCTCCCTCTAGATAATGGGTAAGGCCATAGCGGTAAATAATCGGAAAGTCAGGACCGGCATCGCGCTGAATGGCGGCAATGGCTTCACGTGCTAAGGTAAGCCGTTTCTCACGTGAGCCCCCATAGCGGTCTTCCCGACGGTTCCAGAGACCGGTCATAAACTGGTCCAGCAGGTAGCCTTCGTGGCCATGAAACTCAACACAATCAGCACCAGCTTCACGGCAGCGCATGGCGGCATAGCCAAAGGACTGTGCCAACGCCTCTGCCTCCTCGGTAGTAATGGCCCGGCATATGAAATCAGGGTCTTCGGGCCAGACAGGTGAATAATGAAGAGTTTCTGAAGCAGAAACCGGCTTGACGCCTTCCGGCACCGTGGGAGGGGGCACGACCCGGCCAAATCCGGCAGTCAGCTGAATGCTCAGCTTACAGCCATGAGAGTGCAGCCGCTCGGCAAGCCGGGACATTGAAGCTAAATGCTGATCAGAAGCAACGCTGAATAGGTCTTTTGAAAAAGGCTCTAGTGCCTGGGTAACAAAAGTTGCTTCGGTAGTAATCAGGCCGACACCTCCGGCTGCCCGGGCTTCATAATAGGCAATGTACCGATCACTGAAGGATCCATCAGGCTCATGCAGCCCATGAGCTCCCATCGCAGCCATTATGACACGATTTTTAAGTTCCATATTACCGATATGACCAGGTTCCACAAGTTTCATACAAGCCTCCCCGTCTTTTTAAATATTTAATATTTTTCAATCACAATAACATTGGTGAACTGTGTCAAAAGTATTATTGTTACTTTACTCAGGCAGAAGCTCCTTTAGTTTATCTCTGAACGCAGGTAGTACCTTTTCCCAGTCTCCAACAACGCCAAAATCGGCGTAGTTAAAGATACTTGCCTCAGAGTCTTTATTTATGGCGATGATACTCTTGGACTGGCCGCAGCCGCTCAAATGCTGGATGGAACCTGAAAGGGCTATGGCAATATAAAGATCGGGACTGACAATTTTACCGGTAATCCCTACCTGCCGGTTGGGGGCTACCCAGCGGTTATCACAGGGAGGCCTTGAAGCACCCACCGCCCCTTTCAGCATTGAAGCCAGCTCCTGCAGCTGTTTAAATCCCTCAGCATTGCCAATGCCTCTACCTCCGCTAACTATTACATGCGCATCTTCAAGCTTCACCCCCTCCTCATCTTCTTTTAGCCTTTTCAGCAATCTGGTTCTTATGGCCGAGGGGTCAAAGGCGGCATCAATGTTAATGACCTCTCCCTGTTTTGAGGCATCGGGCTCTAGAGGAGACATGACCTTGTCTCTAACCGTGACCATCTGCGGGTACGAGTCGCAGGTATATGTTGCCTGGGCATTCCCTCCGTAGACAGGCTTCGTCTGCAGCAACAGCTTTGTTTCAGGGTCAATAGCAAGACCAACACAATCCAGAGTGGCCATTGTGTCCAGCCTGAATGCCAGCATGGGAGTCAGGTCACGGCCGACAGAAGTCTGTCCCAGGATGAGTATCTGGGGCATAACCTCTCTGACTACTTTTTCCATCACGGATACGTATGCATCTGTCTGATACTCTTTAAGCAGCAGATCATCAACTACATATACTTTATCGGCACCAAAGGCTATAGCTTCCTGAGCCAGACTTCCCACATCGCTTCCGACCAGCACAGTACATAATTCCTGCCCCAACTCATCAGCCAGCTTTCTGCCACAGCCCAGAACTTCATATGTTATCGAAGGCAGTTCTCCTTCGGTGATCTCGCAATATGTCATAATGCCATTATATTCAGCCATACTATTTACCTTTTCAGATTAGCGCATTTAGTTTTTTTCTATTCATCAGTTTTTCCCATATCCTGTAACCGATCAAACTGATGTTCTACCCGGTTCCAAATTACAAAAGTTGGGACTCTCTCATTTTTAAAGCAAGATCAGCTCCTGCCTCCTCAGGGGTTTCAGCTTCTATTAACTGACATACAGCCTTCCTTCCCGGAGGAGCAGATAGACTGACCAGGTTTGGTTTCTTCAGGTGAGACACCTCAACCCCCAGCTCTTGCGCATTCCGAACCGTAATTGGCGTCTTCTGAGCTGCCATAATTTCCTTCACTCCGGGATACCTTAACTCGCCAAGCTCACTGCTTACTGTTACCAGGGCCGGCAATGGAGCTTCAACTTCTTCAGTACCGTCTGATACCACCCGCTCCACCATTACCTTTCCATCACCGGGTTCCACTTTGCAGGCAGCAGTGATGCCCGGGATCTTCAAGATCTCAGCAATACCGGAACCCACCTGGCCGGCATCTGTATCTGATGCCTGTCTTCCACAGAGGATAAGATCGTATTCACCTGTCTCCTTTATGGCAGCAGCCAATACGTGAGCTGTTGCATAACTATCAAGCTTTTCAAACTCAGCGTCGTTCAATAGGATCAGATTATCAGCACCCGCGGCTAGAGTTTTCCTCAATACCGGCTTGGCCAGGTTTTTTCCTGCACTGATCACCGTTATTTCAGCACCTAAAGTATCCTTTATCATGAGGGCAGCTTCCAAAGCATTCTCATCGTAGGGATTTATCACCGGCGGTGTACCCTGCGGCATTATTACCCGCTTTGCTTCAGTGTCAACCGTCGTGCCCGATGAGGAAGACGTTGGGTCAGGCACCTGTTTTATACAGACAATTATTTTCATGTTACTTAACTCCCTTGTTTTCTTCTATATCGAACCTTTAAAATGAGGAGAATTCTCAGCTCTTAGCATCGTTTGACAGGTCTGCTCCCCAGAAGTAATTACCGCTTCCGACTTCGTTGGGATCCAGTATTTCCTTGAGCTTGCGCTGCCAGTTATATTCCGGTGATTTTGAAAGTTTCTTTGCGAGGACATCAACATCAGCATGCGTGCTCCTTGCCAGTCCAAACAGCATTCCTCCTGGAGGCCTGCCCTGTGCAGCTTTTAATCTGTCTCCTTCGTCTGAAACTTCCGCTGCAGCCTTTGTTGAATCAGGATCCTGGGGATCATAAAATACAAAATCCTCCCATCCGGTTACACCGCCGCCACCTTGTCCACCTATAGGTCCCATCGCCTGATCACCGGCATCTGCAATTTTGCCGGCATATTTCTTCAATAAAGCTTTGCCGGCCTCAATTTCCCCCGATGCCCAGACATCCGGAGACGCTACTGAATTATACGTATCAATAAAGCTTCCGGTGGCAGTAAAATTAACACTCTTAAAGCATAGCTTGAGCATAAATAGAAGTACGTACTGCTGCATGGCCGGCTCATCCACTAATGCGACGTTCCAGCCTCCAGTCTCACTCAGTATCTGGTCTAGGACTTTCTTCTGATACTCAAGGTCTCTTGGCGTCATGCCGACAAGTATTAGCTGGAAGTTGCGTTTCATCTCTTCTGTAAGCTTTTGTATTTCAGGCGTTTCAAGTAATTCCGGAATGTCACATAGCTGCTTGGTAGGATCGGTTACTATTTTTAAAAATGCTGCCTGCAGCTCATCGCCCCACATGACAAACTGCCTGTGAGCGATATACCCTATTTCCGAGTCATAGATCCTGTAGATCGCATCAGCAAAAGCCTGCAGGCTGGGAAAGGCCGGAAACGTGGCTTTAAAAAGATCCTCCGGAAGCGGCGATTTGTAGGATGGCACTGTACCTTCAATGGCCATTTGCGATGGGCCGGGCCAATGAACGAGCCTGATTGCAATTTTGGTTACAACACCCCAGCCGCCGGCTCCTCCAAGGGAACCTCTGATGACTCCTTGTGTGCTCGGTCCAGGCCCTTCCGCACAGAACCAGCCCAGGTCGGAACCCTTAGAACCGGTTCTAAGTGTTTCACCGGTTGGCATAACCCACTCGATCGACAGGATACTATCCTGAGGAGAAGAAAAATATATAACATCGGGCTCCCTGAAAACAGCAGGCATTGGCAAGCACAGAAGTACCAGCTCCGGCACCGCTGATATGATTGTTCAGCCCCACCTTCATGGCTTCGGCTTGAAGCTGAGCTGCCACACAATATGGCTCGACCACAGCAAACATATTTTGTTCGTCAATTTCAATTATTCGATCCATCCGTCTTAAATCCAGCAGGATCTGTCTTGCAGACGGCGTTGCTGCCCATGGCCCCCAACCCGTACTGAAGACATGAAACTTTATTTTATTATTATTACAGGTTTTGACTATAGCCTGGACATCCTCAGTGCTTCCCGGCATCAGAACAGCCTCAGGCCTGTCAAAGAACTTGCTTCCGCCAGTTACGTCAGTTACTAACTCAGCCATCCATTGATAAGCATATGAATCCAGCGTCGCCGGCTCCTCAGTAATATTATCCGGCCCTACAATCTCTCCCAATGCTTCATATACCTCTTTCAATAGTGCCATTATTTATTCCTTCCTGTTAGATTGCTTCTCGAACAAGGTCTAAAATGTCATATACTTTCATGCTTTCGTTTCGGTCATTAACAGCGTCAGTGAAATTCCTTTCACACCAGCCGCATGCAGTTACTATCGCTTCGGCTCCGGTTGACTTCGCCTCTTCGATCCTCTCTGATGCGGTCCATGCGGAAAATTCAGGATACCTTTCCCTGACACCGGCACCGGCACCGCAACACCACGCATATTCTCTATTTCTTTCCATTTCAATCAGCTCAATACCCGGAATACTTTTCAGTATATTCCTCGGCGTGTCATATATCCCCAGGGCACCGTTATATCTTGGTTTTCGCGGCTCGTATATCAGGATCTGACCGCGGATCTTTTTCTGTTCGCCTTGCCATGGCAAATAGGGTTCACCCCGTCTTCCCAAATGGCAGGGATCATGATAGGTAATTTTCATGGGAACAGTTTTGGTAAATTTCAAGTTTCCTTCCTTGATGAGCCGCTCAAGATATTGGGTAATGTGAAGAACCTCAAACTTGAATTCGAACTCTTCAGGATAGAGACGCTTGAACGCATGGTAACCATCAGAACAGGTAGTAATTATTGTCTTCACACCTGCAGTAGTCCAGGCATCAATATTATTCTCGGCATATTTAAGAAATTCCCCGCGGTAACCCATGTCACAAAGCCGGCCGCCACAGCAGTTCTCATCTTTTCCCATAATACCAAAATTAATACCGGCATTGTTGAGCAGTGTCACCACTGTCTGGGGTATTCTCCACAGATCCTTATCAAAACTTAACCGGCAGAACCGGCAGCCCACATGAAAGGCGACATCTGCCTTCTCCTGGGTTAGATCTTTAACGTCCAGTCCCTCAGCCCATTTTGCGCGGTCAGCCTTGGGTTCCAGCATCAAGTTGTCCTCTTTGCGGAGATGCTCTATGTAGGGCATATCCATGGCTGGAAAACAGCCGTTATCTATCATTTTAAACCGTAATTGACGCATTACCTCTACGGGTTCCAAATCATAGCGGTTAACCTTGCAGGCGACGTCACAGCATCCATCCAGCATACATTTGAAAACAATGTCCACCAGCCCTTCATCAAAGTAACTGCTCCTGTCCTCAAGAAGTGACAAGGAAGTACTTAATCTTCCGCTTGCCGAGTAACTCTGAAACTTATTATATTCTATGCTGGGACAGCCTTTTGCAAAGCGCCAGCTCTTCACATGAGCTAATGGGATCCATTTACAGTATGAGCATTTACTGCATCTACTTACGGTTGCCCTAAGGTCTTCCAATGCCACTTTATACTTCCTCCCTTGTTTAGTTTCTACCTAAAAGCAAAGCTTGCCGGGGTTAAGAACACTATTGGGGTCGAATATTCCCTTCAGCTTCTTTGATAGGCTCATATGCTCGGCATTTCTATTATATGCCATGTCTGCCCAGATCCCATAGGGTCGGGTATAGAACGCTCCCTGTTTTGAGAGTTCATCACTGGCCCTGGTAAAGAGATCTTTTACCTTAGCCACCTCTTTCTCGTCGTCTGGATCATATGGCAAACTAAATTCCAAATGGCAGCTTGTACCCATGTGGGTCGGCTGAATGTAAACGCCTATATCTGATAGCGAGTAATTAGAAGCTTCTGCCAAAGAGTTCATCGTTGTTACAAATTCCGAAACTTTGTTTAGTGTGGTTAAAAAGAAGATATCCTGACATCCGCCCTTACTTCGAAGTTTCCAGTAAGGTTCCTTTGAAGGATTAAGCACTGCTTCCCCTACCTGTTCACCCGTTGCCCCGGGGATTTCCGACTCCAGATGCAGGTTAAATTGCTGAGCTATATCGACAATGTCCTTTTCCAGAAATTCGACTCTTTCCTCCGCCAAAATGTCACGCCCGGTCAGACCCAGGACGAGTGTCCAGGAAGGAAGCTCTTTTTTTAAGGAAGCGATCTGTTCAGTTCCTTCTCCAAGAATGGCAGCCAGACTGGAACGGTTTAAAATCATTAACTCATCATGAAACCTTATCCTTAAGAGTTTATAGGCAAAGCGGATGAGCTTATCCATCTCATCAGAGGTTACCAGCAAAAACTTCTGAGCCTTGGGCAGCACTTCACATCTCAGAGACGCCCAGGTGACAATCCCCA
>PVMK01174075.1_pt1 | contig 13371 bp, 13 predicted proteins | sample 1853481 | NCBI WGS metagenome assembly PVMK01 (sample SAMN08533507, study PRJNA380276) | Marine sediment metagenome, whole genome shotgun sequencing project.
AGGGTTCACTCCTGTTGGGGCGATCGAGGTTCGCGCAGTTCTGCCTCGGACACGAGGTGCTCCACCGCTCGTACACGACGCATCCGGATCCGGAGTTCCAGGGACGAAACGGCTGGTACATGCCGCTCTTCATCTTGGACAAGCACTGGGAACACGGGCACAACCGTTTTCACCATAAGCATCCGGGTGTGTTCGGGCTCGACCCAGAAGCGACTCCGACGAACCACCGCGTGAGCAACGACTTCTTCGCCGAGAAGGGCGACCGAGTCAGCGGCGTCATCAGTGCGCACATCAAGAACTTCCACTCTTTGTTCTTCATCGGGATCGTCGAAGCCAAGAAGGTCAGCGAGGTCGACGAGAACGCTTGGAAAGACCTCTTCAAGTACAACAAGGCACTCGCAAAAAAGGAATTCGTCACGTTCCCGCTCGAAGCCGGCCTAAACGCGCCGAGAGTACTGGCGGGAAACCTCCTGTCGTTCCTGTTCGCCGAGGTCATTAGCGGCATTTTAGGCAAATCGACGCACATTCGCGATGACAGCGTCAGCCTTCACATCGAGGAATACGACCCATCGAGCAGGGCCCACTTCTACATCAACTCCGTGCTGAACGCGGGCAACATCGACTACCCGTTCGATCGTTCCTACATCGGCGGTTTCGACAAACACATCGAGCACCATCTCTTTCCCTTTCTCTCGAGTCGAAAGCTCGACGAGGCGAGCGGCCGAGTCAGAGCGCTCTGTGAGAAGTACGACCTCCCGTACACGGAGGGCTCGCTAGCCAAGATCCTCTTCGAGGGCCTCAAGGTCGATTTGAAAGTCGTGTTCGGGGCCTGACGCGAGTTGCCGAGAGAGCATCATGGGTAGTCCGAAGTACGTTCGTCCTCAGAAGCACAACAGCTGGTTCAACGTGATTCCCGTGCACGATTTCCCTCAGCTGAAATCGCCGACGGTTCCGTTTCTCGACTCCTTCGTGACCGTGGAAGCTTCGCCCGAAGAGCCTGGCTACATCGTTCGTTACGAGGGCGTCCATTCGATGCAGGTCACCGTGCAGTACGGGTTCATTTGCGTCTGGTTCGGCGACGACCTGAACGAACCGAGCTGGCCCTTTCCGGTTCTGTTCGATCGATCGTTCGGACGTGACTTTTGCATTGGTAAGCCGCGCGTCTTCAAGGACACGAACCTCTTGGACCTCATCGAGAACAACGGGGACGAGCTCCATTTCAAGACGGTGCACCGCTGGCACTCCGTGAGTATCTCTGACCACACCTACACCGACCGCGTCTTCCGCCTGAAGATGAGCGGCGTGATTTCCTACGCCCGCAGCTCGGAAAGCGCCGTGAAGAGAACACTCTCGCGGATTGTTCCGGTGTCCGATTATCACCAAGATCTGGCCTTCCATGGGCCGGGATTCGGCGCTGGGCAGATTTCCACCAATGGGGGGCTCCAAGCGCAACTCGTGCTCGCGTTCACGCCGATCGGAGACAACGACCTCAGGTTGTACCTCGCCGCGAGCGTCGATGAATCGATCTTGCCGTCGTGGCTACGCGCGCTGTTCCGCTTGAACCCGTTCGTCTCGCTGCACGATCTACTGTCGCGGGCTATCGTCAGGGCGGGTGCGGACGACACGGACGGGGATTATCGCATCTGGCGCTACAAGCGCTCGCTCAAGGACCCGAAGCTCCTGCCAGGCGAAGTGGACATCGTGCGGATACGGGAGTGGATGAGCCAGTACTATTTGAACGACTTCGAACAACCCCCACAGCCGGTCAAATCGGCAGAACAAAAGCGCTGGATCCTCCTCGGCCGCGACGAGGAGATCACGGCAGGGCAAGTGCACACGTTCACCGTTGCCGGCGAGGAAGTGGTCGCGTACCGCGCGTCAAACGGAGAGATCTGCATCTTCGAGGCTCACTGTCCGCATCAGGGCGCACACCTCGGTCGTGGCGGAAAGCTCGAAGACGACTGCCTGTCGTGCCCGTTTCATCATTTCTACTTCAACACCCACGGCGAGTTCGTCGGAACGAAACCAGCCGGCAACCCCAAACCCCTCATGAAGCTCAACCCCGTCGAGCACCGGGTTGCGGACGACCGGATCGAGGTTTTCGTTTAGCTTCCGGATGCCCGATGGCGACGGCCTCTTCCTCGTCGGACCGAAGGCTGACCACGTCTACTTGCCCAGTTCAGACCAAAGCTCAGTAACTATTCGACTTCCACCCAAGCTTCCACTTTCCACGGGACACCACGGGACGGCACGCAACGCCACGGGACACTATGTGGTTGATGTCGTTGAATTTCCCGAATGGTCTTCGAGGCTAGGCGAATATTGCCAAGGTTGAAGTCGTGAGTGTACTCGACTTCGCCTCCGTACTGCTCCCGTACTCGTGCAGCGCGCTGCACTCGTACACTCGCAAGCGAATCTCATTTCCCGCTCCATCTGGCGATTGCGGCTCCGTTTTGCGGGGCTGTTTTTCGTTGTGGGCTCCAATCGCTGCTAGTGAGAGATCTACGAAATGAATTGGTACCGAATTAGGACCGCGCTCATTGGACTCAAGCGATTGGCCGAGCTGACGGACGAGGACAAGCAAGCTTGTATCGATGCCTACAAGTTCCTTCAGAGCATGCAGGATGGCGAGCCAACCGAGACAGCCGATGAAACGAAAGCAGTCGCGGACTACTACAAGGTCCTGAATAACCTGCTCTCGGTTTTTGACCTGGAGAAGCTCTATATCCCACCGCAGCTAGACGAATCCCAAGGATTGTACGGGAATCAGCTCTTGGTCGAGCAGGCTGTATTGAAGGAGCTAGATCTAGAAGACCCTAAAGAATCGCACCTGTTGGACATGGGGTGCGGGAGGGGGAGGATCTCACACTACTTCGCCACGCTGACGGGCGGTCACGTGTCCGGATACAACATCGATGCCAATCAGATTGAGAATGCGGTCGACTGGGCGGCGGAATGCCGAATGAGTGATCGGCTTCACTTCAAGGTGGGCAACCATCACGAGCCGCTCGAGTATGACTCGGGAACCTTCGATGGATGCTTTTCCTTTCAAGCGGTCTGGCCGTTCTTCAAGAAAGAGGAACTCGATGCCCACGCGGAAGAAATGTACCGCGTGTTGAAGCCTGGAGCCCGATATGCTTGTTCCGAGTATCTATTGACGCCGCATTTTGACTGGGACAACGAGGAGCACGTGAGCCTACACAGGGCATATCTGCCAACGCTCGCTGCCACTCAATCCATGTATCCAGCTGATGTTTGCGCCGCCTTGGAAAGGGCGGGTTTTGCAACTGTCCTTTCAGCTCCTTCGAAAAGCGCGGCCTGGCCGATTTGTGAGCAAAAGAGAGATTTGATTCTCGGGGGCCGAAAGGTCATCAGGGCGCTTGAAGCAGTTCGCGTTTTGCCCGCCTGGGTCGAAGAGTCGCTTGACCTTCTTCAAAGCGGTGGCCAGGCATGGACAGATGCGGAAAAGGCCAAGATTGCCGATTTGAACTGGAGAATCGTCGCGGAGAAGCCGCTGGTCTAATCTGCTGTACGTGAGTGTACTCGGCTTTGTCTGCGTACTGCGCCTGTACTCGTGCAGCGCACTGCACTCGTACAACCGCAAGCGAATCTCATTTCCCGCTCCAAGGGCTCCGTTTCGACGGGGCCCTTTTTCGTTGGTGGCCTTCGTTGAGGGACACGCTCCCCCGGGTGTGTACTATCCTCCCGACCGAGCGCGTTGTGGCGGTTCGTCCACCCACTGATATCTGAGACTCGTGAGAAAATTCATCTTCGGACTCGTCGTCGTCTCGCTGTCGGTCACCGCGAGCGCCATTGTGGTACGGGACGAGCAAGACGTCGCAGCCCTCGACGCGGCCCGGACCACTGCTGCTGACCCCATCGCTCAGCTGGATTTGGGCAGCACACGCTATCGCATCGAAGGCCCCGACGACGGACCGACGGTCGTCCTGATCCACTCGTTCAACGGCTACCTCGAGTCTTGGGAGCCCAACGTCAAAGCATTGACCGACGCCGGTTATCGTGTGTTGCGTTATGATCTGTGGGGGCGTGGCCTTTCGGCACGCCCTGACGTGCACCTCTCGCTAGCCGTGTTCCGCAAGCAGCTGCGTGACCTGCTCGCCCACTTGGGTGGCGGTGAACAGGTTTCGCTGGTGGGGGCATCCTTCGGTTGTGTGATCGCAGCGGACTACTCGCAGAACTACCCTGAGCAAGTAAGCCACCTCGTCCTGATGGGCCCGGCGGGATGGCCATCGGAGGGCTTCGATGCTGCCTCGTTGCTGAGCATTCCAGTGTTGGGCGACGCGGTCTTCGGTTACTTCGGACAGCAGTTGCTCAGGCCCAGGGTGCGGGCCTACTTCCGCGACCCCAGTTCGCACAGTTGGGCGCTGGAGATCTGGGAGCGCTACGCGGCCCAGCCAGGGTCCAACGCCGCCGCGCTGTCGACACTGCGTCACTCTCCCGTGAAAGACTTCACCGCAGGCTGGAAAGCGTTGGGTGAGCTCAACGTGCCGACGCTATTCGTCTGGGGCAAGCAGGACGTCAGCTTTCCGTACAGTAATGCGCAAAAGGCCAAAGCCCTGGTGCCGCACGCCGAGATCGTGGCAGTCGACGACGCTGCCCACTGGGTGAACATCGAACAACCAGAGCACAGCAACGCCGCGCTGCTCGCGTTCCTAGTCGAGTAAACAGGGAACCCAACCTTCCCTCGAGGTTGAGACGCGCCGGAGGAGATAAGGTCGACGTGACGTCACCAGTGTTCGCCGCTTTCTCCGAGATCGAACCTGGGCATGCTTTTGCTTAGTTGACCGGGGCTTCACGACGGGGCACGGATCTCCCATGCGTAGATGCTTTGTCCTCATGCTTGCAGGGTGGCGCAGGCGACCGCGGCCACGGCGGTGAAGGACCCTGAGTGCATCGCGTTTCTCCAGTGGGCATTGCCACGCCTTCAGCTCCGTTGGCCTGGTTATCGGAAGGTCCGGCGTCAGGTCTGTAAGCGGGTAGACCGTCGCATTCAGGCCCTCAGCTTGGGGAGCGTGGACGCCTACCGAGCGCGTTTGGAAACCGACCCCGCAGAGTGGGCCATTTTGGACGATTTGACGCGCATTACAATTTCACGCTTCTTTCGTGAGCGCGACGTCTTCACCTATCTATGCGAGACGGCGCTACCGAAACTCCATGCGTTGGCCGCTTCGGAGCCGGTCAAGATCTGGAGCGCGGGTTGTGCCGGAGGGGAGGAAGCCTACACGTTGGCGATTGCCGCTCGGCAACGGAGAATACCGGTACAGATCGTCGCCACCGACTGGGACGAGCGTCAGCTCGGCAGAGCGCGCGAAGCGCGTTACTCGGCCGGCTGCCTGAAGGAGCTTCCGGTGCGCTGGCGCATGTCGGCTTTTGAGGAAGAGGGCGACGAGTTCGTGCTGCGGGACGAGCTTCGCGACGATGTCAAGCTCCTTCGGCAGGACATCAGGCGAGACATGCCGGATGGGCCATTCCATCTCATCCTTTGTCGCTACCTGGCGTTCACGTACTTCGATGCACCGCTACAGCACAGGATCGCAGAACGCCTGCTCACGCGGACAATGGCGAATGGGTTCGTGGCGCTGGGCAAGCACGAATCGTGGCCTATGGATGTCCCTGGCCTCGTCGAAGCGCAGCCAGGGCTCCGCGTCTATCGCAAACTGTGAGAGAGATGAGTTGGTGGAGCTGGTGCGTTTCCGGCTTTGGGTGCCCTCGGGCGTCGAATCCATGCTTATGGTTCTTTCATGGTGTTTTTCTCCCAGCCCCCGCCCAAACCCGATCGTCAATTTGTCACCGAGAACTACGAGCCCGTGTATCTCGAGACATGGCGGCGCGGATTGCTAGAAGCGAAGGTCGAGTGCGCGCTCGAAGATCTCAAAGAGTGCCGCATCTGTCCCCGGAACTGCGGAGTCGATCGCATAGCCGATGAGCAACGCGTTTGTCGCACTGGCCGCCACGCGATCGTGAGCTCGGCGTTTCCCCATTTTGGTGAAGAAGACTGCCTACGAGGTTCGAATGGAAGCGGCACGATTTTCTTTGGCTTGTGCAACCTACGCTGTGTGTTCTGCCAGAACTGGGACATTAGCCAGCGCGAAAAGGGTCGAGAGTTGAATGCCGAGCAGGTTGCGGCCTTGGCGCTCGAGTTGCAGGACCAAGGTTGTCATAACATCAACTTCGTCACGCCGGAACACGTGGCACCTCAAGTCGTCGAAGCGTTGGCCATAGCCATTCCGCGCGGCTTGCGCATCCCGATCGTGTACAACACCAGTGCCTATGACGGCCTTGAGTCCCTTCAATTGATGGATGGTTTGGTCGATATCTACATGCCCGACTTCAAATTCTGGGACCGCGAAAGCGCACGCACGTTGGCAAAGGCGAAAGACTATCCCGCGGTTGCACGCGCCGCGATTGCCGAGATGCACAGGCAGGTGGGCGACTTACGCTTCGGTCCGGATGGGCTGGCACGACGCGGATTGCTCGTCCGGCATCTGGTGATGCCGGGGCAGACCGCGGAAACCGAAGCAATCATGAAGTGGCTCGCCGAGGAGATCTCACCAGACACCTACGTGAACCTGATGGGGCAGTACCAACCACAGTATCAAGTGAAAGAGATCGAGCCCAATGGAAGCCATCGTTACCAGACGATCAATCGCCGGCCCACCGCAGCGGAAATGAATGCGGCTCATGAGGCCGCTCACCGTGCTGGGCTCACGCGGCTCGATAGCCGAGCGAGCTAGGCGACTGTCCGGCGAGGTGCATATCGAGGCATCACGACCGCGCACGACACGACGCTAACGCGTTGAAGTCATGAGAAACATGCAAACCCAACAACCCGGCAGCTCTCTTGCCAGGAATTGACGATGGCACACTTCAGCCGGGCTTGATATCCCCCGGGGGCCGGAAAGGTCGGTCCTACGGCTCGAAGAAGCTCGGAATGGTCACGGCGATGATGGCGGTACACACGCCTGCGTAGCGAGGCAGCATAGCGCGACGAAAACATATCACGTTTTCTCAGGAGCCTAGGGCCGTCACCCCAACTACGCTGCGAGCCACTCGTATGCGTCGCGGATTGATTCTTGCGCGTTGGCGAGGATCGGCGTGCCGTGAGCGAGCGTGATGCGCTCAGGATTCCATTCGATCACCCGGTCGATTGAGCGGCGCGCTTCGGCCTTGTTGCGGAACATCACCCGAATCACCCGGCTGAGGCCGACCTGGCGGTGGATGCCTGCAGCCTTGAGGTACCACCGCGTCGCCCAATGGTCCGATGTGTCGAAGTTCTGGATCAAGTCCGAGGAGATCAGGGTGCGGCTTGGGTGGTGGAAAAAGACCGTTTCGCCAAGGGCACAACCTTCGACCTTCAGTGCGCTGAGATCATCGCGCCACGATGGCTCCGCCTCTTCGTCAAGGGTCGCATCAAATGTGAGGTCGCTGCGTTTCTTTTCGAGTCCGAGTGCCCCATGGGTTTTTGCTTCGGGGTAGGTGGCTGTGAAGTCGCCTACGAACAGATGGTGAAACAGGCTCGGAGCCACGATGTGACCGACCGGTCCAAGTGAGTTGATCTCTTTCTTGAGGTCGTCGTCGAGTGTGATCGGTGAGTGCACGAAAAGCGAACCGTCCAAAAGGCGTACCACCGTCATCCGCGTTCCGAGGTGCAATCCGCCAAGGGTGTGCGGCATCGGGGCCGCCCAGACGTCCTTCGCGATCGACTCTAGTGCCATTGTCGCCTTATAGGCGTAATGTCAGTGGATGAAAACCGCCCCGTCCTATGTGCTGCTGGTCACAACTCTCGTCGCCGGGTTGTTGGTGGCCGCCTGCAATCCTAGGAAAATCATCATGAAGACCGCGGTGGGCGATCTGCATAGCTACTTCGGACCTGAAGAGTACGACGGAAGTGAGCTCGTGAAGCTCACCGATCGTGTCTATACGTATCGGTGGACTTGGTACCGGAGCATCGTCATCGACACCGAAGAGGGTTTGTTCATCACCGACCCGTTCAATTCAGACGCCGCGGCTGCGCTGAAGAAGCACCTGAAACAGGCCGGGCTGACTCGACCGGTGCACACGCTTTTCTACTCCCACTATCACCTCGACCATACTGAGGGTGGGGCGGCGTTGGAACCGCAAGAGGTGATGGCTCACCAGGAATGTCCCACGTACTGGGCCGATCTAGACGCGTCGCGCGTGCTTCCGCCAACCAAGCTCATCGAGGGGGATCAAACGCTCACGATCGGCGGGGTCGAGATACAACTACTCGACCTCGGCAAGACGCACACCGACACGCTCTACGCGGTCTACCTTCCGAAGGAACGCTTGTTGTGGACGGCCGACTTTGCGACTACGTTGCCTTCTTGAAGTACCTACAGGAGCTCGGTCGCCGCTCGATGGAAAAATTCGGGCGGGAGGTTCCGCGTGACAGGGCAACGCTCGAGAACGCGTTCTCTTTCTACTATGACGCGCTCGAAGAGCGCTATGGAGACTGGCACGGGTTCGAGCAGAACGTGCTTTTCGTCGTTGCCCGCACGTCGACCGGCGTCCGCCTCGGCTACTGAGAAGGGGAGCGCGCCTCGAGCTCCAACAAAAATTGCTTCGTATCGAGTCCCCCTGCAAAGCCCGTAAGCGAACCGTTGGCACCAATGACGCGATGACAGGGCACAAAAATGCTGAGCGGATTCCGTCCGTTTGCCGCGCCCACCGCACGTGAGGCCGTAGGCCGATCCATCGCCGCCGCTTGCTCGCCGTAGGTGCGGGTCGTGCCGTACGGGATGTCGCGCAGATGTGACCACGCGCGGAGTTGAAATGGCGTGCCCACAGGATCGAGCTCGCAGGTCGAACACCCGCCGGCGGCCTGAGAAGTACTCCATGAGTTGTCGCGCGGCGCTCGTAAGAACTGGATGGTCGTCGCACTCGATCGGCTCACCCGCCATTTCTCGTTTGCGGTCGACTCGAGGCCAGATCACCGCGCGCAAGGCCTCGTCACTTGCGAGCAAGCGCAACGCACCGACCGGGGTTTCTACCGTGGTTTCGAAAATCATGCCGTTGCCCTCCCTACATGGTTTGGTGACAGCCAGAGGTACGCCATCGCAGTTGAGCGATGCGGCCTCCAACGTTCGGCCAGCGTTTCCAGATCGCGTGCCGAGAGCGGTTCGTCGCGACCAAGCAACCGAGCGGCTCCTTTGCGCAGCCCGAGGTCGCTCGACGCAAACGCATCCGGATGCCCCATCGCCCGTGCTGCGATGAGGTGCGACGTCCACGGGCCGATCCCGGGGAGCGCCTCGAGCTCGGCACACACCTCGTCCAATGGGGCCACTCGCGACAGGTCAACGGCGCCTGACGCAACTGCCCTTGCGAACGTGACAATGGTGCGGGCCCTGGCCGCTGGCATACCGATGCCACGCAGGTCCGCGTCCGCCAGTGCATCCGGTGACGGAAACACGTGCCGCAGCCCGCCTGGTAGACCGATGCCTAGCGTTTCCCCAAAACGGGCGGCGAGCCGTCCCTGAGACGGTAGACGCGCCGCCAACGCTGACCTGCTGTCCCACGATGATCCGCACCGACGTTTCAAACCGATCCCACGCCCCCTGCCAACTTGAGGCCCGATCGGCGACGGATCAGCGGTCCGATCACTTCGTCCCGCCGAAGCATGCACTCAGCCTCTGTCGACTCTCGGTGCAGGCCAAAGAGGGACTCCACACGTTGAACCTGGTCGACGATCGAACCAAACGTGGCCAGGTGCATCGTGACCTCTACGTGTCGTCCGTCGAGCGGATCTCGCACATCGATCACCCCTGGGAATCCGCACGTGACCATTGTGCGACGGTACGTATCGTCGACCAACGTCTCGACCCCGGGAATCGCACGCGCACCCAGATATCGAATTAGGCCTCGGCCATCGAGGTGTCCCGCGTACGGCAGCCGCAGTCGAAGACCGCCGTCCAAAGGGTTCAACGGATCGCCGCGCCGTCGCTTGCGTCGAAGCTCAGACGGACTGAAACCAAACAAGTTGCGCATGACGCGATTCATCTGACGAATGCTCAGAAAACCGGCAGCAAAGGCGATCTTGCTGATCGACAGATCAGACTCGTCGAGCAATCGTCTCGCGAGGTGTGCGCGCCGCGAGCGGGCAACGAAATCGGGTGACGCGCCAATGTGCTCTTCAAACAATCGCACGAGATGCCGGGAGCTGTACCCGATACGCTGAGCAAGCTGATCGGTGGTTGCTGAATCGAGAAACCCCTCGGCGATCAACCGAACCGCATGCGCGATCTCCGCGTCGGGCTGTTCGATCCCCAGACCCGGCAATCGATCCGGCCGGCAGAGCAAGCAGGGCCGGAAGCCCGCTGCCTGAGCTTCGACGGCGTTCCGCAAAGGGGCGCACGTTCTCCGGCGATGGCCGCGCGGTGCAGCCGGCTCGGCAATAGATCCCTGTCGTGACGACACCTTGAAGCCCCATGCGGCCCAGTGTGCACGCACCTGACAGGACAAACAGACACATTCAGACATTATCACCAGCGCGGCCGAATATGGCCGACCGAGCTTGGGGCCTCGGCTTGCTCGGTGGGTCACCGTTGCCAGAGTCGCCTGGTCAGTTTCTCACCACAGACCAGCAGATACCGAGGCAGCGATCGCGTTTTCAGTGAAGTAGAGGTCCTCGATTGCGGTGCGGGTTTCTTTTCAGTCGATCAAGCTTGTGTCCGTGGTCCGCCTGCATCAAATTGCTACGCTCCGACTATGTACCCAGAGCCACAAACCAACCGCGGCTCTTCCGCCGCCGGTTCAGGAGATCGCCTTTTTCATTCCGCCTTGCTTAACTATCCCGTCGAAGGCTCATACACTCGCCCGCATGTCTAAATTCAGATTCGGTCTTCTTCTGTTTCTCAGTTTCCTCCTCAGCTGCGGCGGAGACGACACGCTGTCCGGCGACGGTCTCGAGATCGTGCCGCGTACAGGTGGGGAGTGCGCCGCTGATGACTGCGACGAGTACCCCGACGACGATCGCTGTGACGAATGGCAAATGGGACAAGACGCAGAGCCTCACGACTGCTTCTTGGATTGCCCTCGCGGTGGCTCGACGGCACCGATCGCCGTGCGCTTCGAGTGCAATGAGGTGCACATTGTGTCGTGCAAAGACCTTTCGAACGTCGTCATCGAGTTTGCCAATGGCGAGCACCTCAAGTTCGACGGCCTCGAAGGCCACTACGGGACCTTCGGCGCCGGAGATTGGGAGATCGTCACAGTCTGGGTGAAGGCGGGTAACAACGCGAGCGGTGATGGGCCGGGCTACGGCGAGCGTTTCGAGTCCGACGCTGAATGTGACGACAACGGTGGAACCGGCGGCACGGGTGGCATGGGCGCGACCGGCGGCACAGGTGCAACGGGTGGCACGGGCGGCACGAGGCGCAACGGGTGCGACCGGCGGCACGGGCGGCACGGGCGCAACGGGTGGCACGGGCGGCACCGGCGGTCGAAGGACTGCGATCCCGACTTGGAGTGTCCAAGAGGTGGCCCCATCGGCTTTATCGAGGTGGAGTTCGAGTGCCACGAGGTGCACATCGTATCGTGCAAAGACCTCTCCAACGTCGTGCTCGAGTTCGAAGACGTGAGCACCGCAAGTTCGACGGGCTTTGGAGGGCCAGTGCGCGACCCTCGGAGTCGGGCGAACACGAAATCGTCGGCGTTTGGGTGAAGGCCGGCAACAACAAGAGCGGCGACGGTCCGGGCTACGGTGAACGCTTCGAGTCCGACGCGGATTGCGACGGCACAGGCGGGACCGGCGGCGGTGGCGGCACGGGCGGCACTGGGGCGACTGGCGGCACCGCAACCGGCGGCACAGGGGCAACCGGCGGCACGGGGGCGACAGGCGGCACCGCTACCGGCGGTACGGGCGCGACTGGCGGCACCGGGGCAACCGGCGGCATCATCGTCTACTGAGATACATCGGCCTACATCACCCCCTGAGTTTGGGGGGTACCCCTACTTCTCGCTAAGCTGTTGGGATGTGGGATTTGAGGCTTGGCCTAGGCGCGCTTGCTTGCTTGCTGGCGCTTACAACTGCTGCTTGCAGTAACGACAACTCGGACGGTGGTCCGCTGAGCGGCGATGGGGGCGTCACCTTCGTCGACGGGGCTATTCCTCCGCCTGGTACGTGCGTCGGTGACACTAGCGGTGACGTTTGCATACCTACCGGACGGTGGCGTCACGATTCCCGGACGGGGACGGAGGGGTCACGCAGTGCTTCTTCATCCAGTGCCATGGTCGAATCACGGCTTGTGGCGATTGCACGGATAACGACAACGATGGCCTCATCGACAATATCGACCCCGAGTGCCTCGGGCCCTGTGACAACACCGAAGGCCCAGTGCTCCTGGCGGGCATCGGGCGGTGAAGGCGCCGAGCAATGCAAGGCCGACTGCTACTTCGACTGGGGCAACGGTGCGGGGAACGACGATTGCCATTGGCATCGAAGCTGTGACCCGTTGGAGCCGAAGGTCCAGTGCATCTACGACGAGAACAAGCTCGGCAAAAAAGACTGTCCGTTGCCCTACGCAATCGGACCTCTGCAATGAGGTCTGCGCGCCTTTGACACCCAACGGCTGCGACTGCTTCGGATGCTGCACCTTCCCGGAGCTCCAGGGTGGATACGTCTACATCGGTTCGGAAAGCGAATGTAGGTTCGACACAGTGACCGATCCGGACCCATTGCCAGCCCATGCACTCCGGCGGCCAGTTGCTCTCAACACGTGTGAGCGTTGCGAGATCTGCCTCGGCAAGCCGACGATTCCCAGATGACTGCTTCCCTGGCTCCGGTGGTAGCGGTGGCATGGGCGGTAACGGCGGCTCCGGCGGCGGCAGCATGCGCTGTCCGCCCGACAGGCAGGAGTGCGGGCTCCCCGGTGATGCCCCCTGCCCGGTGGGGGACTTCTGTGTGACTGGTTGCTGCATAGCGATCGTCGTTCAGTAATCCTTCCCCGCCGGCGCGCGCGTCGGTGCTAGCCTCGCGGCATGACCGAACCCGCAAGCCTGCGCAGTGTGCTCAGGCGCAAACCCGTAGTCGCCTGGGCACTCTATGACTGGGCGAACTCGGCGTTCGCGACGACGATCATGGCGGGGTTCTTTCCTGTCTTCTACAGCGCGATCACTCAGGACATCACCACCGAGGAATCTCAGTTCTGGTTCAACGTCACCCTCGCGGCGGCCAGTGTCCTGATTGCGGTGTCAGCACCGATCCTCGGTGCAGTCGGTGACCGAGGTGGCACGCGGAAGAAGTTTCTCGCCTCCTTTGCCGCCATCGGCATTCTCATGACCGCGGCGCTCGCCTGGGTGCACGCCGGTCAGTGGTGGATGGGCTTGGTGCTC
>PVMK01139490.1_pt1 | contig 13370 bp, 12 predicted proteins | sample 1853481 | NCBI WGS metagenome assembly PVMK01 (sample SAMN08533507, study PRJNA380276) | Marine sediment metagenome, whole genome shotgun sequencing project.
ATGATCAGCCGGTCTCGTCCGTCGGTTCGATCGCAGTGGCGCCGTCCGACCCCAACGTCGTGTGGGTCGGCTCGGGAGAGGCTAACATCCGCGGCAACGTGGGCGAGGGCAACGGCATCTACCGGTCGACCGATGCCGGCGCGACATGGAAACGGGTGTGGACCGCTGAGGGTCAGATAGGGACCATTGCGGTCCACCCTGACAACCCGGATGTGGCATTTGCGGCGGTGCTCGGCAGCCCGTTCGGCCCCGGTCCCGATCGTGGAGTCTTTCGAACGACCGACGGCGGCACGACGTGGGAAAAGGTCCTCTTCAAAGACCCGGACACCGGCGCCTCCGATGTCTGTTTTCATCCTTCGAATCCGCGGATCCTCTTTGCCGGTCTGTGGCAGACCCGGCGTTATCCGTGGGGGATGACCTCGGGCGGCCCGGGAAGCGGTCTCTACGTTTCCCGCAACGGCGGCGGAACGTGGAAGCGACTCGAGGGTAAGGGCCTTCCTGCGGGTATCTGGGGACGGGTCGGCGTGCGGGTGGCGGAGAGCGAGCCGAAGCGCGTCTACGCCCTCATCGAGGCCGAGGAGGGCGGCCTCTTCCGCTCCGACAACGGCGGCAAGACGTGGGCCCGCGTCAGCGCCTCGCGGGGGGTCCGTCAGCGAGCGTGGTACTACACGACGCTGACCATCGACCCGACCAACGCCGATGTGGTGTGGTTTCCGCAGGTTCCGATGCTCAAGACGAGTGACGGCGGCAAGAGCATTCGCGCGGTCAAGGGCGGCGGCTGGGACTACCACGACGTCTGGATCGACCCCCAGAACACGAAGCGGATCATTGTCGGTAGCGACGCCGGCGTCTCCCTGTCCTCGGACGGCGGCGAGACCTGGTTCCGGCCGGCCCTGCCGATCGCCCAGTTCTACCACCTGTCGGTCGACACCTCCACGCCCTACCGGGTTATGGGCAGCCTGCAGGACTTCGGGACGGCTTCCGGCCCCAGCAACAGCCTGCACGGTGGCGGAATCCTGTCTTCGGACTGGCACAAGGTCGGAGGAGGTGAGGCCGGGCACGTGGTTGCCGACGCTTCCGATCCCGACATCGTCTGGGCCGGTGAGTACCTCGGCATCATCACGCGTTATGACCGGCGCACCGGCCAGGCGCCGCACGTCGGCATCTACCCCGAAAACGGGTCGGGCCATGGGGCGGTCGACCTCCGATACCGCTTTCAGTGGACGGCCCCGATCGCGATCTCGCCCCACGACCCGAAGGTCGTCTACCACGCCGCCAACGTGCTCTTCAAAACCTCGGACGGCGGCCAGAGCTGGCGGGCGATCAGCCCTGATCTGACCCGCGACGATGAGACCACGCAGGCCTGGGCGGGGGGGGGCCGCTCACCGGCGACAACACCGGGGTCGAGTTCTACAACACGATCTTCGCGGTCGCGGAGTCGCCGATCGAGGCCGGGCTCATCTGGGCCGGCAGCGACGACGGCCTGGTGCACCTGACCCGGGATGGCGGTCACAACTGGAGCAACGTGACACCGGCGGGCATCCCCGAGTGGGGGACCGTCAGCACCATCGAGGCCTCGCGCTGGGACGCCGGCACCGCCTATGTCGTGGTTGACGCCCACCGGCTGGACGACGAGACCCCCTACCTCTTCAAGACCACTGACTTCGGGTCGCAGCTGGAAGAGCCTGACCGCGGGCCTGGATCCGGAGATCTATCTGCACGTGGTGCGGGAGGACACGCGGCGTGAGGGCATGCTCTATCTCGGCACCGAGCGCGGCGTCATGTTCTCGAGGGACGATGGCGCGAGCTGGGAGTCTCTGCGCCTCAACATGCCGACCGTCTCGGTTGTCGATCTCGCGGTTGCCGGAGACGACCTGGTGGTCGGGACCCTCGGCCGCTCGGCCTGGATCCTCGACGACCTGACGCCGGTGCGCGAAATGTCGACGGAGATCGCAGCGGCCGAGGAGCATCTCTTCGCTCCGCTGCCGGCGGTGCGTTGGCGGTACGCCGGCGCGCCTTACGGCAGCAGGGACGGTGCCGGCAAGAACCCGCCGAGGGGCGCCATCATCACCTACCACCTGGCGGAGAAGCCGGAAGGCGAGATCACACTCGGGGTCCTCGACGCGAACGGTGCGCTCATACGGCGGTTGAGCAGCGAGCTCGGCAAGCAGTACGACTCGCCCGATCATCCCGACTGGGGCCCCGGCAGCAAACCCGAGCCGGAGCTCACGGCCGAGGCGGGACTCAACCGGGTGTCCTGGGATCTCAGGTATGGGGAGCCGAAATGGATGCCGGACGCCCGCTTCGATTCCGGGAAACCGCGGCCGGATCCGCCGGTGGTTCCAGGGGACTACACGCTGCGATTGACGGTGGAAGGCCGATCGACGACCCAGCCGCTCATCGTCGAGCTCGACCCGCGTTTGTCGGTTTCCGAATCCGATCTCAAGGAGGAGCTCATCTACGGTCTCGGTGTCCGCGCGCAGCTGGCAAGGATCGTCGACATGGTCGAGACCATCCGTGGGGTTCGAAACCAGGTGAAGGACCGCAACGCGCGGCTCGCCGAGAATCCAGACGCGTCGGAGCTCGTCGACCTCGGCAAAAAGCTCATCGCGGATCTGAACGCGGTCGAGGAGGAGATCCACAACCCGCACGCGGAGGTGGATTACGACGTGCTCGCCGGCCGCCACGGTGGGGCAAAGATGTATTCACGGGTGGCCTGGCTGTTGGAACTGTCGGGAGACCACGATGGGCCGCCGACCCAGGGCATGCTGGAGGTGGCGGACCTGATCGAGCAGCAGCTGGCGGCGCAAGAAGCGGCGCTTGCCGGGTTGATCTCGGAAGACCTTGCGAAGCTCAACGAGTTTGCCAAAGAAGGGGACGTGCCCTACGTGGTGACGCCTTAGCCTCGATATCTCGCCGGGCACGAGCAGTTACGGCTGGTCCCTGCGGAACCTGTCGATCAGATCGATCGGATCGATTCCCGGGTCCCGAGGTCGGGTTCCGTTCCGGGTGGAGTGCTACTCCGCCGGAAGGAGTTGGATAGTTCTCGGCAGGGGCGGGTCGAACCGTCCGTTGCCGTCGACGTCAACAAACACCGGGTTTGTCAGAGCATACGGTGTCACCGCGTCCGCCTGCAGCCCGCTCCGCGACCTCTGTTGCACGACCGGGTAGAGGCTGCCCGTGCCCATCACCTCGACGACGATGAAAGCATCCTCCGCCAGCTCGAGGCGGAGATCCCTGACCAGTCGTCGGACCGAGCCCGGGGCTGCCTCCACCGGCAACACGCGAACGATTTCGCGGTTGACGAAGACCCTCGCTTCCTTGACCGAGATCCACGGCGCGGCGCGAACCTCGATGTGGATCTCGACCTCTCCCTCGACTGCAGACAGCGTGTCACCCGGCAGATAGCTCTCGTTGACCGTCAACTCGACGATCGGCCCGTTGGTGACGAACGACCGGCCTGATTTCAGGGCTTCGATGACAGCGGCGATATCTACATTTTTGAGATCACGGTCGTCGACGTAGGCGTAGGTGCGCGAGTAACCCGGTTCGTCGGTGTCAATACGGTGGGAGTCGGACGACCCCATGGCCGGGAAGAAAAAGCCCCGCGCCAGCAGGTTCAGCCAATCATTCACAGTTTTCGAGTTGCTCGATGACCGCAAGGACGGACCGTTGAGAACTTCGAGAAGATCGAAGCCGGTCCAGAATCCTTCGCGAGCAGTCGCCGCGGACTCCGGGTCCAGTTCGTAGTTGACCAGGTAGTCCCAGGTCCCTCTGCGCGGGTGGTTGATCTGAATCAGGGCGTCCGGAAATTTCTCCCGAGTCGCTTCGAAGATCGGCGCGACCTCCTCGGTCAGCGTCTCCAACGCGCTCCAGCCGCTCTCCCCGGGGCCGAGAGGCCAGAGGTTGAAGTCGAGCGTGTACTCGTAGTCGAGCGAGTTCCGGATGCTGATCTCGCTGCCGATAATCACCTTCAGATAGTCGTGCAAACCTGCGGCCTCGACTGCCGGCGCATAATCGTGGGGGAAGAAGTGATCCGTCGCCAACGCTACCTCGACGCCCTCGGCGACGACAGACACCACGCGTTCTTCGGCGGTAACCGAGCCATCGGATTTGAGGGTGTGCATGTGGGCGTCGACCGCAACCAGCCCCTCGGTGTCCACCACTCTCTCGATGAGGAAACGCAGCTCGGTGAGCTGATCCGCGAGCACCTCGACGACCGTCTGATCCAGGGTGTGCTCGGGTCCGCGTGAGGCGGACACGAGGTAAGTGCCGACCGGGAGCTCCAGCTCGAGGTCCGCAAGGCCGGGGAAGACCGAGTTTTTGACCCTTTCCCAGGCGAGACCGCTCTTCACCGGATCGTGCGGTTGGAAGTACGGCGATGGGGTGGGGTGGAGACCGAAGAAGGTCACCTTGCCGGGGACCGGATCGCCGGCCTCGTCTCGCACCGCGATGCTCACCCGGCCGCGGGCCGGGTTCACGAGGGCGCACTCGGTCGCCTCCCGGCCAACGTTCAGCGCCGTCTCGGCGACCGCGGGAAAGAAATTCCCGGTCACCTCGTAGGTGCCCGGCGGCAGCACCACGGTGAGGGGTGAGGGGTCATCCCGAAAGGTCCGGAAGAACACCGATTTGCTGACGACATCTCTGACGACGACCTCGTACGGGCCCGGCTCGAGGTCCCCGAACCGGATCACCACGGGCGTCGCCTCGACGTCCATGAGGGCGTAGGTCATGGCGAGCAGCTTGCCGCTGTCACCGTCGACCGCCAGGGCGTAGCGGATTTCGTGGGCCTCGCCGGGCCCCAGGGTTACGCGGAGAGGGTCGCCGCTTTCGTCGAGGGGGTTGAGGTCTACCCACCCCAACCAGTCGTCCGGTCTGGGGGCGACCTCGAATCGCGATTCTCGGTGGCTGCCCGGATGGTACGGGCTGAAGCCGTAATACACTCCGGTGTCGTAATGCAGGGAGAACAGGACGCGTTCGAGCTTCTCCGTGCCCGTGTTGTGAAGCCGCGATCTGACGTCGATGATCCCGGAGCCCGGACGCAGGCCATAGGTCGTGGAGATCTCGAACCGTCGCCGCGGGTCGTCCAGATCGCCGGTCGTGACGGCGTGGATCGCCATGCCGTCATCGGCCACCTCGACCGACGAGTAGACGGGGTAGATGAGCCGTGATTCGAACGAGAGAACGGGGGAACCGATCATCAAGCTGTTGTCGAGGCCGGTTCCTCGGTGTCTGAAGTCAAGAATGCTGCCGAAGGCGTTTGTGGTCGGGAAGCCATAGAAATCGAGGTGCGGCCTCGGGCTGGCGCCGACAACGGCCACGAACGTGCCGTCGGACAGCAGGTGATCACCGGCTGGGAGTCCGTTGTTCGAACCGGCGGCCGGGTTTCCTCTCCGCCCCGATACCTCGGTCGTGGATTCCGCGGTATAGGCGGTAGGCACCGCAGTCAACAGGAACAGCAACAGCAGAAAGGTCTTGGTCTTCATCAGGGGTTCCGCCTTGTGACCTGCGCTTCGTCAAGTAAATCAGGTAGAGGCACGTGGTATTCCTGGCCGCGAGCCTACCACGCTGGGAAGGCACCCAAAGTGCAAATGTGAACGAGGCACCCTCTGGCACCTACAACTCTTTTGGGAAGAGCGATGGCCCTGGCATAGATGGGTCGCGCGGCCGACCGACACGGTAATTCGGGAACAATTTTACTTTTCTGCCGATGTCTATCCATACCCGTAGGTGCATTGTGGAGAGCGAACGATGGAATAGTAATAATATGACTGGAGCAGCAAACGATATCGGCCGGAGGGAGACGACTCGATAATGGTTCACAATCGAGTTACCCACCAATTTGAGTTTTTTCGAGGTTCCCCCGAGAAGGAGGATTCCGAATCTTCACCCCTCAATGCCTCGGTTCAAACGCTTGAAACGAGTTTCTTCCTGATTGGACGTGTGAAAAACTCGAACGCTGAAGTGGTGGAAAACCTCGCCCTCCAGAAGCGAGTGAATAGCCCATGATTCGTTACCGTCGAATCGCAGTTGCCGTAACAATCCTGGCGCTCGCCGTCGGATGCACCAGCCAGGATGATCCGCATGCCGGCGTGGAAACCGGGGAAGACAACGCCGTGGTCGATGCTGTGTTCGCGTCCTGGGATTTGCCGGGATCGCCGGGATGCGCGCTCGCCGTGGCGCAAGATGGCGCTTTGGTGTATTCGCGCGGCTACGGCTACGCCAACCTCGATTACGACATTCCCATCACGCCGCAGACGGTGTTCGATGTCGCTTCGGTGAACAAACAATTCGTCGCCGCGAGCCTCAGCATGTTGGCGCTTTCGCAGAGGAGCGCATTTTCGAGCCGTTGGGGATGCAAGGCAGCTTCATGTACGACAATTATGAGGAAATTATCCCGCGTCGCGCTACCGGCTACCTTCGGGCGGATGATGGCCAGGTGCGGATGGTGCACAACTACAATTTTGACGTCCCCGGCGACGGGCAACTGTACTCGACGGTGGAAGATCTGCTTCGCTGGGACCACTACTTGCACGGCGACGAGAAACCGGCCACTTACGAGGCGATGCTGACCGAGGGGACCCTCAACAACGGCGACCCGATCGATCGAGCGCAGGGGCTATTCCTGGACGAATATCGCGGATTGCACACGATTCATCACACGGGCGGCTCCTGGGGATCTCGCTCGGTTCTCATACGGTTCGTGGGGCCCGGTCTTTCGATCGCAACCGCGCCGGCGCCGTCACCGGGTTTGGCCTGAGCTTGGGCTCGGAGCGAGGTATTGTGTTCGAAACTGGAGATGGTCGATGATCAAGAGAATCCTGGCGATTATGCCCGGTATCGTCCTCGTGTTGACGGCCTGCGCCCCCGATGCGCCAGAGACTTCTGGCATGGTTATCGTCAACGCACGGGTAATCGATGGTAGCGGCGGCCCCTCCCGGGACGTAAACGTGCGAGTCGTGGGGGACCGCATTGCCAACGTCGGGGAATTTTGAGCTGTCGGCAGAGGACAACCTTGTCGATGCAGATGGTCTGGTGTTGGCTCCTGGTTTCATTGACACCCACAGTCACCACGACGATGGGGTTGGTCGAGATGCCGGGGGCGCTGGCGGCGGGTCAGTCAGGGGAATCACCAGCATCGTGGCCGGTCGGGATGGAGGACAGAATTTTCCTCTGGCGGCGTTCTTTGCCAGCCTCGAGACATCGCCCGCCGCGATCAATGTCGCTTCCTATGCCGGTCATGGGAGATTACGAGGCCGGGTAATGGGGGAGGACTATCGGCGTCATGCGACACCGGAAGAGCTGGCGGAGATGGTGGGTCTTTTGCGTACCGAGATGGAGGCCGGTGCGTTGGGGCTTTCGACCGGGCTGGAATACGATCCCGGGTCCTTTTCGGCAACCGAGGAGTTGGTGGAACTCACCAGAGAGGCGGCTCTCCATGGAGGGCGTTATATCAGCCATATCCGCAGCGAGGATCAGTATTTCTGGGAAGCCATCGATGAGGTCATCAACATCGGTCGTGAAGCTCGGATACCGGTCCAGGTGAGCCACATAAAGCTCGCAATGACCCGATGGTGGGGTCAGGCCGACCGTCTGACACACAAGCTGGATGAAGCCCGTGCATCCGGCGTTGATATCACAGCAGATATCTACCCATATCGGGCCTGGAATTCAGAGTTCAGCTGGCTGACGACATTGTTCCCGGATCGCGATTTGGATCGACGGGATGGGGCGGAATATATCCTCCGCGACATGCTTTCGCCGGAGGGCATCCTGATCTTCAATTACCTACCGGAACATGCCTACGACGGCATGACGATCGCCGAGATTGCCAATATCCGCGGATCCGATCCGGAGACAACGCTGATGGAGTTGTTGAAAGCGGACATGGCCATGCGCGGCGAGGAGGCCGGATCCCAGATGCTGGGTTTTGCCATGGACGAACCCGATATCGAGTCCATCATGGCGTGGCCACATACCGTCATAGGTAGTGATGGCGATCTCGCTGGTGTGCATCCACGTGGCTTTGGTGCATTTACCCAGGTTTCTCGGTCATTACATCCGTGAGCGCAATGTGATCAGTCTCGAAGAGGGCATTCGGAGAATGACCTCACTCTCCGCCCAACACCTCGGGATCGCTGAGCGTGGCTCGATCCGGGTGGGTCACTACGCGGATCTGGTTCTGTTCGACCCCGAGACGGTCAAAGATCGCTCGACTCCCGAGGCCCCCCATGTATCTTCCGCGGGTATCGAAAAGGTCTGGGTCAATGGACAATTGGTGATTGAGGGCGGCCAGACTACCGGCAACCGACCCGGCAAACCAATTCGGCGGGCCAGCCCCTGAGGCTGACTGAAAGTGCTTTAACGAAGGAAACAACATGGAAAAGTCCTGGCAGCATCAACTCGAAGCGAACCAGATCGTCCTGATCGACGGGGCCACTGGTACTGAACTTCAACGACGCGGCGTACCCATGGACGAAATTGCGTGGAGTGGGGCTGCCGTGCTCTCTCATCCGGATGCCGTGCGTCAAACGCACGAGGATTATATCCGTGCTGGGGCGAGGGTTATCACTACGAACACGTTTGGATCGACGCGACAAATGCTGGAGCCAGCCGGCTATGGAGACCAGGTCGAGACGGTCCATCGGGGCGCTGTAAAACTTGCCATGCAAGCTCGTGAAAACGTGGCCGAGCTAGGTGTGGCCATAGCAGGTTCGATTTCAACAGAGCCGCCCGGCTTTGATCGAGATGCGTTTTTATCACCCGAAAAGGAATTAGAGGCGTACCGAGAAGCGGCAGGGCTTTTGGCGGACGCGGGCGTTGATTTGATAGCACTGGAGATGATCGTTGAAACGAATCACGCGGCCCGCGCAATGCAGGCGGCATTCGAGACGAACCTCCCCGTGTGGTTGGGTGTTGGCTGTAAGAAAACAAGGGATGGCAAGATCGTGAGCTTTGACCACACCGACCTGGATTTTGTCACGGTGCTGGATGCTCTCATCCCAATGGGACCGACCGTGGTCAACATCATGCACAGTGAAATCGGGGCTATTCCTGAGGCCATTGAAATGGTTCGGGAACGGTGGTCGGGACCTCTCGGTGTGTACCCCGAATCAGGATACTTTACCAAACCGAATTGGAACTTTGTAGACGTCATACCGCCAGCTGAATTGGTAACCGAAGCGCTCGGCTGGGTTGCGGCGGGCGTACGTTTGCTCGGCGGATGCTGCGGCACAAGCCCCGATCACATCAAGGCCCTCCAGGCGGCGATGCCGGAGCTAGAAGCTGCTCGAAGCGCTTAGCCAGCCTCGCCAACTCATCGATCAATTGCCGCTCAATACAATGGACGGTTCAAGGCGAAACAGGTGAATAATGAGGGTTATCTTGCGCAGCTCATCGCCTACGTGCACCTCAACCCGGTAACAGCTGGAATCGCCGATCGGCCGAAGAAGTACCGGTGGTCCGGCCACCGCGACATTTTCGGTATTCGGAAGAATCCAATCATTTCGGTGTCCAGCGTGAGGACCTGGCAAGTCGGGGTCGAAAGGGAGAAATCGTCCGGATTCGTGAACTCATCGGTCTTGTCGGGGTCGAACGATATGGTGTGAGGGTCAAGGAGCTTGCCGCGAGCCTGGGGAAAAGTGAAGATGGAGTCAGTCTCTGGGTGCGGAGAGGGGCGAGGCGACGTACGGAGGACTCCGACTTCGCGGCGGACGCCGAGGCACTGGATGCTGTGGTGAAAGAAGAGAGATGACACACAAATACGGTAACCGGTGCCTGGCACCTTTACTTCCCCCTTCCCCAGGCTTCGCCTGGCGCACACGTGGCACACTTCCTTCTGCAGTATGATGTGACCTTCTTATGGCTGACTCCAGGCCCCCGGCGACCGACGAAACCGCCCCGGCGGTGCCGCGCCTTCCGATACTCCTGATAATTTCCTGCTCGGCTGCGTGGGTGATTGCCCAGCAGAGCTACTACGCTCTGCCTCAGCTTCTGGATCCCATCAAGGTGGCTTTCGATCGCAGCGACGAAGTAGTCACCCGAATGTACGGCTACGAGCTGTTCGTCTTCGCGATCGTGGCCTTGGCGGCTGCTGGGCCGCTGTCCCGGTTTTCGCGGGTGTTCGTCGCGCTGCTCGGCGGATCGATCGCAGTGGCTGCCGGCATTGTCTCGGCGTTGACGGACAGTTACTCGGTGCTCGTCGTCTGCCGCATCATGTTGGGGGCGGGCGGAGCGCTCGCCGGCGCCGCGGGAACCGCGGCTGCGGCTTCGTCTCGGAATCCCGAACGCGTTTACGCCGTCGTCATCATCGTCTCACAAGTTGCGTTGGCTCTCGAGCCTGCTTGGTTGGAGAGGCTCGCGCTCGGCCCTTTCGGGTTGGATGGCGGCTTTTACGGACTCGCCATTGCGACCGCTCTCTTGATGCCACTCCTAATATGGTTGCTGCCACCGCGCCCGAGCGAAAGCGCCGAGACAACGAGCGCCTGGGCGGCAATTCTGCAAGCGCCCAATCGCGCCATCGCCGTGGCCGCGATGCTCGCCCTGTTCATCTACGAGACCGGTCAGGGCGGTATCTGGACGTACCTGGTGGAGCTCGCCCGGCGTTCGGGCGTGGACGACCGGTTCTACGGCGATTCCGTGGCCATCATCCAGCTCGTCGCATTGAGCGGTTCGTTTCTCGCGATTTGGATCGGTGACCGTTTTGGGAGTAAGTGGCCGATCGTGCTCGGGATCGGGATCAACGTCGCTGCTGCGGTCGGGCTCAGCTACGGCACACGTCCGATCCATTTCGTGATCTTGAACTTCATTTGGTTTGGGGCCTATTTCTTTGTTGTTCCCTATTTGCTGGGCCTGATGGCCAGACTTGACGATCTTGGGCGTTGGGCGGTGGCCGTCGACGCCATGTGGTGGTTGGGTGACGCGGCCGGAACCCCGGTAGCGGGCATGATCGTCGAGCGCAGCGGCTTCGAGATATTGGCCGCGTTTCCGCTGTCCACCGGAGTCATCAGCATTATGATCTTCATGAGAGTGCTGCGTCGTTTCGGCAGCAATCGGAAAGCGTCGGCGGCCTGAGATGCGCGGATACCCTCTCGGTCGAATCCGGTTTTTTCTGACGACACCCAATGGGCGCCAGGTACATATTTCACATTCGTTTTTGGTGTCGGGTCCGGCAGTTATGATGTTATGGCAAAATACCTCGTCCCCAGCCCTCACCAATCCTGGCGAAACACCATGAAGTCATCACCACCCTACCCCGCACATTGAGAGCCCTTTTTCACCCCGGAAGCCAAAAGGGCCTCTGACGAGGCCCTTTCTAATCAATGACGCGGCGACAGTTCGGCCAGGCCGGATTCGGTGCTGACCTTTGTAAACAGGAGGGTGCCAAGTCCAATGATGAACAGCGGCAGGAAGGGCTCGAATGGCCAGAACGGCAGCCACAATTCCAGGTTTGCGGACCATCCTGGCGCAAGCAGGAAACCCGACGCCGGCTCCTGCCACTGAAGCCCCGTCGCCGCGGCCACCAGCCCGAAGGCGATCAGTGCACCGCCCGGTGCCCTGAACGCTGCCGGCACGGTGGCGTCCGGCGTATTCCGGGCTGCCACCCTGAGCCGCCTACTGCCCCAGGCCGCGATCCTGAGTGTGAAGGCCACGAAGCCCATCCAGTAGAACACGTAGTCGATGGGCGCCGGGCTTTCGAAATAGTACAAGTTCCACCAGTACACGCTGAAGGGATAGGCGAACAGGAAGTAGAGCCCGCTCAGGTGCAGCAGCCGCCACTGTTTCGGGGCCAGGAGTTTGCGACCGAATTTGAAAGAAGTCACCACCATGGCTGCCAGGAACAGGTACCCGGTGCTGCCTTCCAGTTCGTCGCGCAGCAAGAAGATCTCTTCGAAGTAGTAACCATGGTGGATGTTCGTCATCATGAAAATGAACAGCCCCTGCCAGCCCATGGCCACGGCGAAGCAAAGCCCGATGTACTTGCGGTTGCGCAGCAGCCACATCGGCACCGGCCCGGGAAACAGCGCCTGCAGCGAGGAGGTGGCCACCACCAGGAAAATGAAAGGCACGGCCCAGCGCACGGAGAACCCGATCATGTGCGACACATCTTCAGGGTTTGTCATGTCACGCCCCATCATGGCCATCACCATGATGAGCGACATGGGCGCCGAGATCCGCCAGAACAGTGACCAGCCATTCAACGCTTTGTTTTTGAGGAGTTCCTTCAGTTCAATATGCTCCTCCCAATTCCTTCATAGTCTCTCATGCTCGGCCCGGTTCCTTCGTACAGCTCGATAGGGCAGGAAGAACCCGCACCGGCTCATGCTAGGATTCGGGCATGCAAAGCGCACTCGGACAAGGACTTGTAAAGGCTTTGAAGCTGATGATCGCCTTCACGCCCTGGGTACTCGCCTGTTATACCTTCTACTGGCTGCACGCCAGCGGCACCTGGGCCAGCGAGACGCCACACCGCGGCAAATTGTCGGTCATTCTGCTGGGCACTGGCATGGTGCTGTCATTCCTGATCCAGTCCGGCTTCATCAGGAACAAGCGCAAATAGACAATCGGATAGCACCCAATCACAATGGGTGCCCGTACACATTTACAGAATGGATGGGTGCCACGTATCACTTGATGACTTTGCGTTGCCTCATGAGACAAAGTGATACGCGGCACTCTACGGTGGCACTCTTCCGCGACCGCATCCAGGCACGCGCCCGTGCGGAGTGGAAAATCGATTTTGGCGCTGCGGGGCCTGTGCGAAGTCTAGTAATCGGGATCCGGAGTGCCGGGATCTTCTTCGAGCGATGCCTGGAAGTCCTCCAGAACCTGATACAGAGGATAGTCGACCCAGGTATCCGCGACATAGTTTCGTTCGGGATGCTCTTCCTTCGGATCCACTATCAGATTGTAGAACGTTGGGTAGGCAAGGGTTTTGACCGAATAATCCTCCTCATCGAGATCCTTGAGAAGCATCTTCCAGTTGCGCCACTTCACACCGAAGAGCTCGTTGTCGACATAGATGACCATGGAATCTCGAGCGGATCTCTCCGACTTCCCCATCAGAAAGTCAGATTGGTCGACACCATCCAAGGTTCGGTCCTTCGGGATCTTGCCACCTGCCCAGGTTGCCAGGGTGACGAACAGATCCACCGCGTGGACAAGTTCGTTTGATTCTCGCTTGGGAGGAATTTTCCCGGGCCAGCGGATCAAAAACGGCACGCGCAAGGACCCTTCATAAGGAGAAAACATGCCGCCTCGCCAGGGGCCCGTGAATCCACCCGATCCCGGCCTGCCTTCGCGCCCATTGTCCGACGGGAAAATGAGGGGTTAACCAGTCTGGACTTCTGATGGGAAAGTCGGAGAAATCC
>PVMK01175461.1_pt1 | contig 13368 bp, 14 predicted proteins | sample 1853481 | NCBI WGS metagenome assembly PVMK01 (sample SAMN08533507, study PRJNA380276) | Marine sediment metagenome, whole genome shotgun sequencing project.
GGATGACTCGCGGTTTCTTTATGTCAATGAGGCCACATGTCGTTCCCTGGGCTATCCCCGGGAAGAACTCTGCTCCATGAAAGTAAGTGATATTGATTCGGATTTTTCCCAGGAAGCCTGGCCAGAATTCTGGGAAAAATTAAAGGCACAGAAATCTTTGTTATTTGAAACGTATCATCAGAGAAAGAACGGCGAAAAGTTCCCAGTGGAAATCACGGCTAATTTTGTGGAATTTGAAGGGCAGGAACATGTTTTTGCCTATGTGCAGGACATCAGCGACAGGATCCTGAATAAAAAGAAACAGAAAAAACTGCAAAAGCAATTACAGCAGTCCCAGAAGATGGAGGCCATCGGGACTCTGGCCGGCGGTATCGCCCACGATTTCAACAACATCCTGGCCGCCATTATCGGGTTCACCGAATTGGCGCGGATGGACGCTGCCGGCAACGACAGGGTAATAGAGAGTCTCCGCCAGGTAGAGCAGGCCGGCAATCGGGCCCGGAGCCTGGTCACCCAGATCCTCGCTTTCAGCCGTCAGTCGGAAAAGGCCCCGGTTCCGGTGCAGCCGAGAGTGGTCGTGGAAGAGGTGCTCAAGTTGCTGCGGGCCTCACTTCCGACGACGATAGAAATTGCCCGCGACCTTGACTCTGACTCGACCGTCATCGCGGACCCCACGCAGCTGCACCAGGTCCTGATGAACCTCTGCACCAATGCCGCCCACGCCATGCGTGAGAAGGAGGGTACGCTGTCGGTAGAACTCGGTGACGTCGACCTCGGCCCGAGTTTCGTCGCCGCCCACTCGGGGATGGCACCGGGCCGATACGTCGAGTGTGCTGTGAGAGACAATGGTCATGGGATGACACCGGAGACACTCGAGCGTATCTTTGATCCCTTCTTCACCACCAAGGGGAAGGAAGAGGGAACGGGGATGGGCCTTTCCGTCGTTCACGGCATCGTGCAGGAGTGCGGCGGAGCGATCACCGTCGAGAGCATGCCAGGGGAGGGCACGGAGTTCCGTCTCTACTTCCCCGCGGCGTCAGAGGGGGAGAGTGAGACGGAGTCGGTCCGCAAGGAGGGCACCGACGGGACGGAGCGGGACCTCTCCGTCGACGACGAGGATGTCCAAGGAGAGCTTGCCGTCGAGGGGCTCGGACGGTTCGGTTATCGCGTCACGGCGATGACGGATCCCGTGGCGGCACTGGAACTCTTTCAGAGGAACCCACATGCTTTTGACCTGGTAATTACCGACATGACTATGCCGAAGATGACGGGGGACATCCTGGCCAAGCGGATCATGCTGGAGCGGGGGGACATTCCGGTTATTCTCTACACGGGCTTCAGCGAGAGGATCAGCGAGTCAAAAGCGAAGGCCATGGGAATAAGGGCCCTGGCCTACAAGCCAATGGCAGCAACGAGTATGGCGGTAACCATCAGGGATGTGCTTGACGGGACAGAGGGTGAGTCCGCTGTGAGTCCGGTTTCAGGTCTTGACTCGTGACTCAAGCCACACTATCAATGACCTGACCCCTTAGATCGACTGGTCTTCCCCCGGTTCAATAGACGCACCCACCTCTGACGACAATATACTTTAGCGAATCAGCGGCGTCTTCGGTGATCGCGCGACGCTCCCTTCAGCGGAGATTCTGGCATGGTATCCCGGCCTGCTCGAAGGCGTCCCTCAACTGCTCCCCCTTCTCGAGGTAGAACTCCTCTCGCATCGCCCGGTCCATCCCGTGTTCCCGGTACGTCCGGTCGGCGTAGTGGTAGTTGTAGCGGTCGATCAGCGCGCGGTCGACCTTGCCTGCGAGCAGACCGGCGAGACCCTCGGCGCCGGGAAGCAGCGGCGCGACCATCACGAAGGTCGGCACTCCCGCCGCATGCAGCGCCGCCAGTGCTGCGACCCGTTTTGCGATCGGCGGCGCGCCCGGCTCAAAGATCCGCCGCACCCCTTCGTCGGCGGTGGTGACAGTGAGGCCGACCTCGGCGTCGGCGGCGCCCTCGAGAATATCCATGTCCCGCAGCACAAGCGGGGACTTGGTCTGGACCGTGACCGGCCAGCGATGCGCGACGAGGATCTCGAGGCAGCGCCTGGTGACCCGGTACTTGCTCTCGAGGTTCTGGTAGGCGTCGCAGACCCCGCTGACCCAGACCCTGCCCGGTTTCTTCCGCATGATCTCGCGCGCCAGCAGGTCGGGAGCGTTGACCTTGATGTCGACGAACGCCCCCCAGGGCTCAGCGTGTCCGGTGAACCGCTTCATGAACCGGGCGTAGCAGTAGCGGCAGGCGTGCCGGCACCCGACGTAGGCGTTCAGCGCGTAGTCGAAGACCTGCGACTTCGAGAGGATCGTCTTGGCCTCGATCTCCCTGACGATCATGCCGCATTGTACCGCAGACCGGCGGGATAAGCCGACTCAGGCTCCTGTCCTCCTTCCCGGCCGCTCCCCGGCGAATTGTGTCTCACGCTGCGGAACGACCACAGACGGCCAGGTCAATCGTGGATGGTTACAGGCGATTCAACGCTTCGGCTGCGGCTTTCATCTCCTCTTCCGTATTGCAGAAGTGGGGTGCGACGCGAAGGTAGCCGCCGCGGGCGGCGCAGATGATGTTGCTCCCGGCCAGATGTTTCATGACGGCGTCCGCGTCGTCCGCGTCATCCGGACAGATCAGTGACAGGATGCCCGAACGGTGGGCTTCCTTCCAGAGAAGCGGTGTGAATCGTTCGGTGTCAAGCGCACCAAGAAATACGTTCTGCAGTCGAAAAACTTCGTCCCGGATTGCGGCCGGTTCATACCGGGTGAAGATTTCAGACAAACAGGCCGCAAGCGCTGTCGCCAGAGAGAGGGGCGAGGTGCCGTATTCGAAGCGCTTTGCGCTCCTGTGGGGCTGCCACGAGTGGTTGAGGTAGTCCATCCCCTGGACCATCGTCTCCGCTCCCACCATTACGTGGTCGAGTTTTTCGCGGAAACCCTCCGAAGGGTAGATGATCCTGGTGCGCACGGGGCCCAGAAGCCAATGCCATCCTGACGAGGCCACTGCGGAGATGTTCCATTCGTCGGGAAAGAGGGGGAGACAGCCAAGGCTCTGGGCAGCGTCCACGACCAGGTCGATCCCCCGGGAGCGGCAGAATGCCCCCAATTCCTTGAGATCCGCCGCGAAGCCGCTGGTGAACTGGACGTGACTGATTGCCACGATCCGGGTCCGTGGTGTTACGGATTTGTCGAGATCTTCCATCGTCCAGCCGCGGGGCCTTCCGTGAGAGATCTGCTCGGACAGCAGTGAAGTATTCCGGTCCGGCAGCAGCACCAGCTTTGCCCCGCGCCGTTCCTGCAGGCGCCAGGGGTAATGATTGGCGGGATACTCGTGGACGTAACTCACGATCTCATCCCCGGGTGTAAAGGGGTAGCCGTTGGCAGCCATGGAGAGTGCCTCCGACGTGTTCTTCACGAAGGCGAGGTTGTCGGGGGAGGTGCGCAGCAGAGCGGCCGCCGAATGTCGGAGGCCATCCAGTATCTCTCCATATTCCGTGAGCGCCAGTCCACCGTGAAGCATGTGGCGTTCAGCCATGGCGCACTGCCTGCGCGCCGCCTCCGCGTACAGGGGGGAAACACCGCAGTGTCCCAGGAAGACATGATGCCTCTTCGCCGGGAAGAGATGATCGCTCTTATCGAACATCGGCCCATTTGGAGCGCTCGAAATCACCCACTTGCCGCCCTCCTTGTTCCTTTCTTCGCTCTTTGAGACCTTACTTCCGGGAGGTGAGTTCGTCAACTCATTGCTCCAGGCCCGGACTTCGACGGGTTCTGGTCCGGCGATAGCATGAAATAACTTTTTCGGTGACAATGCTGAGGAGTTCGGCATTTATGCCAATGGGGCAGGGGAAAGTCATGCATTCAGAGATCAGGAGCGCACTGAAGGAGCATTTCGGGCACGAAACCTTCATTGCCGGCCAGGAGGAGGTCATCGGCCATCTGCTCGGAGGCCGGTCCGCTGCAGCCGTCTTTCCTACCGGCGGGGGAGAAAGGATCGTTCTTCCCGGACGGGCTCATCCTGCCATAGAGAAGACGGTGTGGGATAAGGCAGTTGCCGTCAGGGAAGAGCATCGGGAGTTCCTCTCGTCGCCAAGAGTGTTCACTCGCTGGCTATGCGGCGTAACTTCCCCGGCTCTGACCCGCAGCAAGCTCAGCGGCAATCCTCTCTTCGGCGCTTTCTCCAACGTGCCTTTCCAGGTGGTATTGGAGAAGTCGGCTGAATAGCCGCATGTTCGTATGAACTCGAAGGATATGCCGTGATATTCACTAATGGCATATCAAGAATAATGCACAGGGGAGGGCAGCATGGGTGAATGCGCGACCTCCTACATCTGAAGATGAGCGTGCGGCCGTCGATCGCCTCTGGGGCAATGGGGTTGCGGGGACGCACGCCGGCCGCTTCGCAATGCTGGTCCTGGCGACAGAAGGAGATGACCGGTCCGAGAGGTCTCCGGCAATCTCGCAGAGGGCGCCGAAGCGCCGGCGCTGGCCGTCGGGCAGCCAATGCAGCGCCAGTGGAGAGTCGCCGAAAAGGGAGAGGTGCCGGTCGTAAAAGCGGAGGAGCTCCTCCTTTCCGTAGGGATCCATCGGCTTCCTCGGATTTCGAAGGCGTCCCGAAGCGGGTCTCAGCCTCCGTGCCCTCCGGGCACGTGACCGCCGGCGGAAAAGTAGCTGACCTCTTCCCTGGCCTCGATTTCGCCTTCGAACATAGGGCCGATATAGACTGCCTTCCCTTCCCCCAGTTCCTGTTCCTCTCCTCCCGTGCGGATAAGAGCCCGGCCGGACTGTACAATATTGCGGACAGCAGTTCTTCTCAGGTCATGGAATAGTTTACCCTAGAGTGACTTTTCATGAACAATGAAGTATATTGTTATCAGTGGCTGATAACCATAACCATAATCAGAATAGGCTGGGCTGATTGAGGATTTCTGGAGAGCGGTTGACAGGATACGGATGAAGGGGAAATAGCTATAAGCTCGAAAGTGCTGAAAATCGGCGTGATGTCCAGGGATGCATTCAAGGAGAGAACCATTGCGATCGCAAAGGGTGAATATGTCCCCAGGAGAGACGAGCCAAAAGTGTGGTTTGAGTCTCTGAAGTCAATGGCGCAGGTTCTCAACAAAGACAATCAGAAATTACTGAGGATCATAATAGAAAAAAAGCCTCAATCGCTCACTGAATTGGAGGCGATGTCGGGAAGAAAAAAGTCAAACTTGTCGAGAACGCTGCATACTCTCCAGAAGTACGGTGTTATAGAGATAAAGAAAGTGCAGAAGAGAAGTGTGCCCAAGGTCAAGGCAACGGACTTTAAGGCAGAGTTCGGGCTTTCGTATAGCGCTCCAACCAAAACTCGATTGACAAAGAAGCAGACAGTTACCGCATAGAGGAGTTTCGGGGACACAATACTTGTCTTGCGGCAATTGCGTATTGTGTCCCCATAATTCCCAGTTAGGCGGGCCGCATCCGGGCCCGTCAGGTCATTCGACACCTTGCGGCAGCCGTTGGCGCGGCGACTCTGACGCCAGCGCATCCGCCACCAGCATCTCTCGTTCGGCCGCGGCGGTATCACCCCGCGCGAGCAGCGCGACGCCCACGTCGCAGGTGATATGCTCCGGGGAAGGTTCATGACCTGCCCCGAGCTATTGTACTGGCGTGCCCCGCCGTTAACTGCCCGGTTTTCGTCCTGCCGGACAGATTCCCGCCTTGACAGGCCCCGGCGCGTTGGGTAATAAAGTCACATGGACGCTGTCACAGGGCATTTTCGGGGGAGGTCGGCCGGTCATGCGAAAAGGAAAGCCCTGTGGGCTTATGGTCCCATTTGCCCTGACTATTATCCGGCAAAATAATGAATTTCTCATTTCTGTCTCAACTAAGCTTAAGGGGTAAGTTCGCTCTCTATATGGGTAGTATTATCTCCTTTTGTATTGTCGCAATATTTTGCTGGATGTTTGAGCAATCAAAGCAGGGGATTGTGACCCAATTGGATAGGCAGGCCAGGTCATTGCTCCAGCAGGTCATTATTACCAGGACTTGGGTTGCTGATCATGGAGGCCTCTTTGTAGTAAAAAGACCGGGATTGGAGACGAACCCCTTTTTACCGGATACCGATATTCAAGATCAAAAGGGGGAAATATATCTGTTTCGCAATCCCGCCGTGGTAACTCGAGAACTCTCCCAATATGCCGGCAAGTCAGGTCTTTATAAATTCCGCCTCACCAGTCTTAAGTTAACAAATCCTGCCAATGCGCCTTTGCCCTTTGAAAAGAAGGCTCTGCTGCAATTCCATGAACAAGGATATGATAAATCCAAGGATGGTATTGTCCTTAGAGGGACGGAAAATGACACTTCTGTCTATCGCCGCATCGTACCGCTGAAGGTGGAAAGGTCCTGTCTCCAGTGCCATGAAGATCAAGGCTATGAGGAGGGGGATATCAGAGGTGCTTTAAGTGTGATCATACCGATGACCGCTGCAAACCAAGCAATTCGGAAGAGTAAGATATTACTCTTTTTTTCAGGTGTTGGAATAATTTCTTTAGTGTTGAGTGTGCTTTATTATTTGGTCAGATTCATGGTGCTCGAACCAGTTGGGTATCTGAGTAGCGTTGCCCAGAGACTCACTGACGGTGAGTATAATGTGAAGGCCCGGTTAACCACTGGGGATGAACTTGAGGATCTCGCCAAGGCCTTCAATAAGATGACAGATCGTTTGAAAAGTGGTTATGAAGGGTCAATTAAAGCCCTGATTGCCGCTGTTGAGGCCCGTGATCCCTATACCAAAGGTCATACCGATCGGGTGGCCGAATATGCCGTAGCCATTGGTAAGGAGATGGGACTATCCGACGAACAACTTGATGAGATTGAGATCGGAGCAATATTGCATGATGTGGGCAAGATAGGCATTGCGGATGAAATTCTTAAGAAGAACAGCCCGCTTACTGGTGAGGAGCAATCTGAAATGGCCACTCATGTCCAGAAGGGAGTCGATATCGTCCGTAGTACCGACTTCCTGCTATGTTCGGTGCCGGCTGTCTTATATCACCATGAAAGATTCGATGGCAAGGGATATCTTGAAGGTCTTAAGGGTGATGGACTCCCTCTGATGGCACGCATACTTGCTGTAGCCGATAGCTTTGATGCTATGACAACAGATCGACCTTACCGCAAAGCTTTCAAGGAAGGGGAAGCGATTGCCCAACTTGAAAAATATGCCGGCAGCCAATTCGACCCTCAAGTGGTTCAGGCTTTTTTGCAGTCTTATAATAAAGGTTCTTAAACCTGCATCTGGGCTGAAGGAAAACTGTAGCTAAATTGTAGCCGCGGGGAGACCAAACTGCACAAAACCACACCAAGCTGCACAATCATGTGAAATAGTGTAACTGCTCAACGAGGAAAGCACACATAACGTTTATGTCCGCTTGTGGCGGCGGCCGTGAAGGATCAAATTCTGTCAAGCGATGAGGTCAAGTAATTGGTGTCCAAATAGTGTCCATCTGAAATCACACTCAGTCACAATAGATCACACTCAGTAACACTCAGTCATTGTCGACTAGTTCCGTAAAATTAAGGGGTTGACGCAAGTTCCGGAATGATTCCGACCACTTGCGCCAACCCCTTTTAACGCACTCAAAATCCCCCGGGCCTTGTGTCCATGTGGGTTCGATTCCCACCTCCGGCACCATGTTTTTCAAGGGGTTAGGCAACTAGCCCTTCCTTTGCTTTTGCTCCCAAAAGGTCTACTGTGTCAGAAATTGTGTCAATTTTGGCGGAACCGTGTCTGCAGATGCCTTGACCAGCAGGATTCAGGTGTGGTCAGATGAAGTGGTTCCAGGTGAATTCTAGTGTTCAGCTGGGTCTTGTTATGCTCTTCAGGGCAGAATGGAGTAGTGAATGAAGCCAAATGGGGAATCCCGGATTATATGACTGATAAAACTATAAAAGACGCGAAGAACGAGTTCCTTGTAGGTCCTGATGATGATTATGACCCCAATGAAGGACTTGATTCACCAAAGAACCTTGATCTTAAAAGCAAGCCGGACAACAACTGTGTAAATATCTCAAAGGAAGACCCGGAAGATCTTGTAGACATATTAGTAAATATCTATGGATGCGAAGAGCAGAATGCGAAAACTCATGCCTACGGGCTGCAAGATAAACTAACTACAGTAAAGGAAGCAATAGAAGGACTACTCAGAGTAGTGACATTTTCTGAAGCAGGACTTCAAGAGAGCACGCCGACCCAAGAACTCGATTCATCCGATCGCGCGTTTGATCATCCAGAACTTGATGGAACTGTGCCTTCCCGGGAAGCAGGTGGGATGTGGCGTTAGCTGGAACTGTACAATGATTAGATTCGTCGCGATGTTGGTGATTGCGGTTGCATTAACCGCAATGAATATCTCACAGGTGTATGCAATGGGGGAAGTGCCAAGAGACATGAATTCAATAGTCGTAGATGTGTTGACAGTAAAGGGGTGCAGAGTCACGCCTCCAACAATTGAGCAAATCAAGACAGTGTCAAAGAAGCTAAAGGTGCCAATCATAATCAATACGATTTACATCGATTCAAATGATGAAGCTATAGAGAAGAGGTTCTATGGCAGCCCAACTGTGAGGATGGATGGTCTGGACATTGAGCCAACCATGAGAGGATCAAAGTCTTACGGTGTAGGATGAAGGTGGTATGGGGCATCGGGAATGTCCATGGAAGACATAATAAGACTGGCATTCGAAGAGGCTATTGAAAACCAAGAGAAGAAGCCACCTAGCAACGCGCTGTAGCTGCCAAGGCACGCTTACAGAGAAACCCTGTTGCCTGCTGGAGTTGAAGAATGAAAGTCAGCCGTACTGATCATATTGCACTGGTGGTAAACGATATTGAGGAAGCAAAAGCTTTCTACTCCAAAGTGCTTGGTATGGAAGCAAGACGATTCTCAAAAGGTAGAAAAGCATTAGTATTTGGGGATCAAAAGATACATCTGTACAAAAAGGGTGAAGAAGAAAAGCTAAAGCAAAGGAGATCAACTACGGGATCTTTGAACATATGCTTTGTCACAGAGGATCCGATGCCAGACGTGATTGCACATATGTACTTATGCGGCGTAAAGATTCTAGATGGACCAGTAAGGAGAAATGGAGCGCAAGGGAAGATGATGGCTATCTACATAAGAGATCCTGATGGCAATCTAATTGAAATAGCGAATTATGCTGAAGCTAGATAAGGTTCGGCAGGTTTCAGGTGTGGTCAGATGAAGTGGTTTCAGCTAAATTCCGGTGTTCCGACAGGTCTTGATGGGCTGATATGGACATGTGCAGAGTGGGGCAATACTTGGAATTCATAGATGAGTTCAAGTCAATAGCAGGCTGTACCAGGTAAGGTGCTGTCAGGCGGATAACAACTGTCACAATAGTTCTGGAGCAACATTATGAACTTGAGAAAAAGAGTTCTTCTCCTGATTGCCATTATGGCTTCAATTTCTCTACTCATTGAATTTGTCACAATTACTCTGCTGTACAGGGCAGCAATAAATGAGGAAAGAAATCGCCTTGTGGAAACTGCCAAGAGTCAAGCACGGTTGATTGAAGCAATAGCACGCTTCGACATGAAATACAGTAATGATTATCCACAAGGATCGGAAGAAGCAACTCTCAGCCAGATCATTGATGCCCATGATCAGTATGAGGGATTTGGCGAAACTGGAGAATTCACTCTTTCAAAGAAAGAAGGAGATGAAATAGTATTTCTCTTGAGTCATCGTCATTATGATCTCAATAATCCTAAGCCTGTCCCTTTTGAATCTAATCTGGCAGAACCAATGCGTATGGCACTTTCTGGAAAATCGGGAACCATCATAGGACTTGATTACCGGGGGGTGAAAGTATTGGCGGCATACGAGCCGGTTGCAGTTTTGGGCTTGGGAATTGTAGCAAAGATAGATATTGAAGAAGTTCGAGAGCCCTTTAAAAGGGCGGCAGCAGCAAGTGGAATAATTGGATTAATCATGGTGGTATTTGGTGCAGCTGTCTTCGTGATAATAACGAATCCATTAGTTGAGAAGATGGCGAAAACCATAAAAGCCCTTCAGAAAGCACTGGACGAAGTAAAGACTTTGGGGGGATTGTTGCCAATATGTGCTTCATGTAAGAAGATCAGGGACGATAAAGGATACTGGCAACAGATTGAAGTATTTATTAGAGATCATTCCGATGCGGAGTTCAGTCATGGGATATGCCCGGAATGTACCGAAAAGCTATATCCAGACCTGGAAGCCTATAGAAACGAGCAAGAGCATAGCCTGCCCAACCCACCGTAGCTGACATGGCACACTTTCAAAGACGCCCTTTCGTGAGCGAGCAAAGGCGAGTGCAACAAGAAAGAGAATCATAAAGTGAATCATTCTAGAAGTTGGATCGCTGACGCTGCTATCCTTGCTGCAATAGGAGCGGGATACGTTCTCTTTCGAAAAGTATTTGAACTAGGTTTTCTTGCTGCGGTTGCTGGAGTCGTATTGGTTGTATTATGGGGGTTTGATCGAATTCAGCGAAACAACGAGTAGGTCTTCGGGATCATAGATGAAAAGCAATAATAGTGGCAGGGTGTGGTTCCGAGGAGCACATCTAACAAACCTCGAAGCTAACAGGGTAGGCTTCGCAGCAATATTCGGCATTCTTGGAATACTCATAGTAGAAACAACGATAGGAACACCAAACAAATACATTTCCTTTGGTTTGACGCTCATTATCGCTGCAATCGGATTCTATGTTGCGTCGAGAATATTCAAGAAGAAAGAAAAGCCTATAAAGGCGCTGTAGCTTAGATGGCATAGCTGCAGATTTGCCCTTACGGGATTGTAAGGGATGACCAAAGTGAAGCGTGCTAGGGCGGGCAGGGAAGCGCTGTGCAAGAGAATGATTTGAATTGACGGCAAATCCATGGCAAGCAAAAGGTAGAAGAGTAATGAACCTTCCTGTTCGAATGCTGCTGACTATTGCCGTCATGCCTGCGGTTCTCTGCTTTTCCTACTGGATTTCGCTTGCCGCACTAACCTATCCTGAAGAAGAATGGAAGCCACTGGCAATTTCAACTGTGCTGACCATAGGGGTAATGTGGTTCCTATGGAAGAATCTTAAGTTAACTGGACGTGGCGTGGTCAAAAGTGTTGCGCTGGGAGCAATTCTCGTAGGCAGCATCGGTTTCTCGGTTGGATTCTTTGGGCCGATGGTGCTTGCACCAGGCGCAAATCAAGGGCCACTTCTTGGTATTCTTATCACGGGTCCATTGGGCATAGTTATTGGCGCTGGTATGGGTGTGGTGTGGTGGCACAGAAGTTCACAATCACGGGGGGTGTCATAGGCTGCATACGGGCTTGCATATCTGCCCTTGGGTGCAAAGGGATCGTCAGGTAGAGGCATTCGTGTTGCGGGCGGGCAGGGAAGCAGTGGATTCAGGGAAACATCGGCGTTAGGCGTGTTGAACATGAAAAGAGATAATTCAAGAATAGTTATTGGTGCAGTAGTCGGTATCATTGTTATGGCGGTAATAGACTATCTATCCGCCAAGGTTACTAATTCTATCTACGCTATACCTGTTTCCGTCTTCTTGGGTGCTATGGTTGCAGGGTATATTGCCAAAGTACGTGCTTGGATACCTGGATTAATAGTTGGGGTTGTTAGCTCAGGTATAGGAATCGGTATTGCCTACTACTTTCTACCACAGATGAATACGGATCAGCTACAAGATGCCATACGTACTGATATCCAGATTGTTTCGCTGAACATCATATGCGGTGTTATTGGTGGACTTATTGGTGGTTATCTTGTGAAACACATGAATGCAGGCCTGCCACGCAGCTGAGCTTTGGCGATAGCAGCTCATAGGAAAGTCAATGAAAATAAGAGAGTCAGTAGAAGATGATAAAGAGTCTATCAGAAAGGTTCACCAAAATGCGTTTGATCAATCAGAGGCAGAAGTTGTATCGCAACTAGCTATTGATCTCTTAGAGGACGAAACAGCACTGCCAATTCTTTCTCTCGTAGCAGAGCAGGATAACGAAATTATTGGCAATATTATCTTTAGTTCAGTAAACATTGCAGGTGCTGATGGTGTATCCGCCTATATTTTGGCTCCCTTGGCGGTCACAAAGTCTGCGCAAAGAAATGGGATAGGAACTCTTCTAATTAACAAGGGTCTTGAAACTCTAAAAGAGCGTGGTGCAGAGATGGTGTTTGTATATGGTGATCCAAATTACTACATGCGCACTGGTTTCAAGGCAGGCCACAATCTTAAGCCACCTCACAAATTGCAGTATCCTGAAGAAGCTTGGATGGCTCAGGAACTTGTTGAAGGCATGCTTGCCAGAACACAAGGTGTGGTTCAGTGTGCATCATCATTGAATTCACTAGAGCATTGGTAACGCTGCTGGCAAGGCGCTGTAGCTAACACGATACATCTACTATCCATCCCTTGCTGATAATGCTAATACCATCTCAGTATCAACAAGAAGTACTCCCTAGCGAATGAGCACCCACTGAAGATGCCATAATTGCCCCTAGAATTGACGGTCACCCTTTGAAGTGTTAAGAGGTGGGGTAGGCTGAAATGTGCACCTTAGAGGCGATTTGTGGAATGCTTCGGTGAAGGGAGTGTACTTTCTTATAAAAACAGTACACCTTGCCATATTAATATTAGTTGATTCTTAACTGTGAGTCGACCTCGTATGCTCTCCTGGCGCATCGATCATCAACTCCATTCCAAGACCGGCTTCCCGCGGCACGCAACACATAACCATCGCAAATTTCCTGCCACTGTCAGTTGACGGCCCGGCTGATTATCTTTGACAGTTCCTGCACCCGATATGGCTTCACGATTGCCGCACAGTAACCATAGTCCTTGAAATTTGCCATGATCGGGTCATTTGAATAACCACTGGAAACAATCACTTTGGCATCTGGGTCGATCTTGAGAATTTCCCGGATCGCCTCTTTGCCACCCATGCCTCCCGGCACAGTCAAATCCATAATAACAAGGTCAAACTTATTGTCGGCTTCGACAGCCTCCCGGTAGAGTCTTATCGCTTCTTCACCATTTCGTGAAAGCTCGACCTCATGACCCAGCTGCGCCAGCATCTTACTGGCTACAGCCCTCACAAGATCCTCGTCATCCATTACCAGGACCTTCATTCGGGCAGGTTCCTTGTCTGCCTCGAACGATTCCAGCTGCTTCTTGTCCTCCTGCTTCTCTGAAACAGGCAGATGAATCGTGAAAGTGCTGCCTTTGTCCGGAGAGGAATGCACCATGATATGGCCCTCGTGCTTGGCTATGATGGATTGTGCTATCGCCAGA
>PVMK01123342.1_pt1 | contig 13367 bp, 14 predicted proteins | sample 1853481 | NCBI WGS metagenome assembly PVMK01 (sample SAMN08533507, study PRJNA380276) | Marine sediment metagenome, whole genome shotgun sequencing project.
CGCCCACAGCCATGGCCAGCTCGCCTTGCAGGTTCAATCGCCCGGCTTCATCGAAATACTTTGCGAAGTAAGCGGGCGTCAGCAGGCTCAGCGAAAGAAGGAGACATTCAGTAGGCAAGAAAAACCCGGCTCGAGGCCGGGTTCATCTAGATACGCGAAACGTATTTTAAGTGGTTAGGCAGCTTTCAGGTTGCCAGCCGCCTGTTTGCCGCGCTCGGTAACGACGTCGTAACTGACGCGCTGACCTTCGGTCAGTGTGTCCATGCCGGCACCCTGTACCGCGCTGACGTGCACGAAAACATCTTTATCGCCGCTTTCCGGCTGGATAAATCCAAATCCCTTGCCGGAATCAAAAAACTTAACAGTTCCAATAGCCATTTTTGGCCTCCATAACAAAATGCCACGCACGAATCGGGCGCGGAAACGAACAATCTGGGTATTGTGAATGACTTGAAACGAACGCCCGGGAAACGGGCGGGTAGCTGAAAGGCAGGCCAAAACGAAGATCGTGCGCGCATCCTGCGTGATGTTCCTGCCAAACGCAAGTAACTGATTGTCAATGCAAGATGGGTGAACAAGAGTCTGATGAACTAACGGCTCGAATGTCCGCATTGCGACAAGTGCCTAATGCAAAGCGGCAACCAAAACTTCCGCTTTGCGCTCATAACCAGCCCCACAGACCAGGAATTTAGATTTGCTGGATTGGGTGACTGCTTACGAGGGTGAAGCAGACCGTCGTAGCCAACGTTTTATGCGCAGATTTACTACCGCTCACGGCCACAAGCGGAAGTCGGCGGCGATTAATTAACGCCTAGCTCAGCGGCTTGTTTAAGTGGCGCGGCTTTTGGAACAAAAGGCGTGACGCTTTAACAAGCCGCTGCAGCTACTTGTTAGATTTTTTCTTAATCCATCGCACAAGTTTGTAGACCCCATACCCTGTTACAGCTGCAGCTGCAACAGGTACTGCAGAAGTTATAGCAACTCCTGCAGCCATACCTCCGCCGACCATACTACCGATTGCAGCAAGCCCACTCGTTATTCCTGCACCGCCTAGACCTGCTGTAGCGCCTGAAACACTGACGGCAGCTATACCACCTGCTGTACCTACTCCTGCGCCCACATAACTAGCGGTTCTTCCCACCCCTCTCGAATCTTTTTCGTCCTCTTCAAGAGCTGGATTGCCAGCTAGAACAGTCTTGTTCATTAAAGAGGCCATGGCCGCCCCAGGTAACGCCCCGAGTACTCCTATGCCTGCTACTGCCCCTCCGCCAACAAATGCACCTGTAGAAGCTAAACCGCTCATAACACCTGCACCAGAAAGCCCCGCAACAGAACCAGATGCCGCGACAGCACCTCTAGCGGCAAGACCAATAATTGTTCCTATAGATGGAGCACTTACCCAGGTAGCTTTATCTACTTGTGGGCTTGTATGATTTTCTAGAATGCACCATAGACAAAAATGCTCACAATTATTGTTAAAAACGCTATAAGTGCTTTCACCTAATCGCGACTTTGCGCGCCTAACAATCTCCTCGCTACTAAATGAATTTTTGTATGTCTTTACAGAAAAACCGTTACCACTCGAAAAGGTTTTGAGATCAGTAACTTCTACTGGCCCTGGCTCCAAGCCATCAGCAAGCCCAGAATAGTGAATTACCTTTCCAATACCGATATAGATACCATGATGCGTATACCCTTTTCGCGGGGTTGCAAGATGTGATGCAATTTTTGGCTCAGAACTCAATTTGTACTCCTGAAATCTAACAGCTGAATATACGGACCCGCCGGTCCGTATATGAATTCTGGCTAATCCTCATAACCCGCCGATTTTATCATTCTGAGTCAGCGATTTAGGTGATTAAGTACCGGCTGCAATTTCCTGATATACGGACCCCGCTATTATGGCGGCTATGGGTCGAACTCGGAAGCTGGGCGCTAACGTAGGCCAGCGTCCGCTATCCGCACCTTAACCAGCCGCTTAGTTCAGGATTTTCGATTTTTCAGATTGAACGTCTGCTCATGCGGGTGAAGCGGACCCTCGATAACTACTTTTTATGGTTGGGTAAACCGTCGCTCACGGCCAGCTGCGGTCGGTGGACTCATCCGGTGACACATTCGAGGAAGCCAACTAAATTAGAATTCAACTCATCTGGATTAAGAACGGAAACGCACCCGACGTGTTTAACATAATCGAAACCGACTTGATGTTTAATACACTATTCCGTAATTTGGTGACGTGTACCGCTATGTGTCTTCTGAGCAAGCCGCTCAGAGGTAACAAAACAGTTGAGGTAAACAACAATGAAAAATAGATACGCGAAGAAGACCCGGCTCAGTATCGTCCTCGGCGTAGCTTGGATTCTGAGTATGGGCGCAAGCGCCGCTCTCGCTGGGGAGATTACCGGAAACGGGAAGAGCCTCAAGAACGACGATGGCACTTTGAATGGTAAGTCTCAGTGCGCCTTTTCGGGACGACAAGACAATTATGAAGAGGACGAAGGCGTCTTCATGAATATGTTAGTGCAGTCCTGGGGGCAGGCCACTCCAGAAATGAAAGAGTTTTTTATTTCGATAGGCTTGCATCCCGGCCTGGCGTGCAATCCTAGAAGAAGTCAGTAGTCAACGTCCGCTCAGGGTCGATCCCGGAAGTTGGGCACTAACGTAGCCCAGCGGCGGCTATGCGCGGGTTTTCAGCCACTCAGACCAGGGTTTTGGATTTTCCAGATTGAACGGCAGCTATTGCGTAATCACCAGTCGGTCAAATCACCAGAAAATCATCGTTGCCACAGACAGTTCGCGGCCACAAGCAGACACGCACTGCGAATAGAAAACCCGGCACAAGGCCGGGTTGTTCCCCCTAAGCCGATATTCAATTCGAGCCGCGTTGACCTGTGAGCCTCAAACACCGCGCTCCGTTCACTCGGTTGGCGTCATCTTATAAAGACGATTCTCCGTGCATTCCGAAACGCCCTCGAATACCTCTTCCGCCGCTTGTCCTTCTTCGGTGTCTAAGGCAGCTTTCGCTGCGCTCCAAGTAGTCAGATCCGGATAGGAGTCCACGTACAGGAAAATTTCGGCGTTTCCGACAACGCTGCTTACTACGCTACTGCTGATGTTTCCGCCTTTGACGTTCTCGTTTATCCATTTCAGCCATTTGCTGTTCGCGGCCTGCACATCGTCAATTGTTTTGTTCTCTTCGAGCGTACATGTCCAGACTTCCTCATAAGTTGGTTCTGCAGCGGCGACAACGCTTACGCAGAGAAACCCAGTGGCAATTGCGACGCCAGCGCGTGAAATAAGAGTATTCATGCTGATCTCCTTCTTTGTTGTTGTCTTGAGTGCGGCGGTAGTATAACCAAGATCAGCGCCACCCCCTACGAGAGTGACGGCGATCAGGATGTCCGCATTGCGACAAGTGCCTAATGCAAAGCGGCAACCAAAACTTCGGCTTTGCGCTCCGAACCAGCCACTCAGACCAGGATTTCTAATTTCTCAGATTGAGCGGCTGGTTTTGGGTCAGGACCCGACGTTAATTTGCGCTGATTTCGGCGCTGACATCAGACAGAAAACGGCCAGGAGCGGACCTTCATAAAGGAGCGCTCAGCGCGCGATGGGTTCAGTTGTCAGTTGATGTTAGCGTCGCCGCGTCTTTTTCTTCTTTGCAGCCTTCTTCTTTGGCGCGGCCGCGGCGGGGCCCGCCTCGAATTTGAATGATAACTTGACTTTCGCGCGGTAGGCCTTGACCTTCCCGTTTTCGATGGTTACGTCGAGGTCACTGACTTCAGCGACACGCAACTCGCGCAATGACTTTGCGGCCGTCTCGATCGCGCGCTTCGCCGCATCCTCCCACGACCGCGTGCTGGTCCCAACGATCTCCGTTACTCTGTAAACGCTATTGGGCATAGTTGTTTCCTCTTAGTGTTTTTCGCAGCGCGGGGTCGTGCTGCGACTCATAAGATAGCAGAATCTCCGCTTTTTTAATGGCGCGAAAATTCAGTGGTTGGACCAGAATCGGTCACGGCCGACCGTCTGCAAAGGGTCGAACCCGGTAATTGGGTGCAAACGTAGCCCAGTGGCGGCCATCAACAGGTTTCCTGCCGTCCAGACCAGAATTTTCGATTTCCAGTATTGAACGACTGCTACCGCCAGTAGCAGACACTGGTAACTCCAGAAAATCCTGAATTTAAATTACCGGGTACGGCCAAGCGGAAGTTCGCGGCGATACTTTAACGCCCAAAATAGCAGCGGTTCACTGTCCTTTGCTTTGCTGTGTAGGGGGCAATTATTTGTCCTGGTTAGCCTGCAAGTTATTTTCTCGACAGAAGCACGAGTGATATTAAGCCACCCAAAGTTAAACAGGCCGATACAATTAAGAGCGATGCAATTTCGATGAATTCGTCTGGCCTATCACCGATGACTTGATAAAGGGCAAGGACGACCAGGAAAATGCCAAAGGCGAATATCACGGCCATGCGGACGATCTTGTGTGGTAATACTTTCAATAGGATCACTCTTATCATTAGTTCTGTGATCATTGCGTTTAATGATAATCGTTCCGCCATAGCCAGCAGTCGGAAGTTGCCATAACGGCTGACCAGGGCAAGAAAGCGGTAGATCAGTCCGACGTTATGGTGACTTGGTGATCGTTGTTAGCGGGAGACCGCCAAGAGCGGACGAATTAAGCTATTCTTGACCCAATGAGTCTGTAAAGACGACAGGAAAAGACAATTGCGATGTTCGACAGTCTGCGTAATACCTCAAATGACAGGCTGGCTGGCGCGCTGCGAATTTTGGTTGGCTTCGTCTTTTTCATGGCGGGCATACTAAAAATTGCCGTTCCCTCCCTCGGAGAAGCGTTTTCCGGACAACTTTCCGCAGCAAACATTCCTCTTCATGGGTTCGTGCAGTATACGTTTCCCGTTATCGAGACGGCGCTCGGAATTATGTTGCTGGTGGGGCTTCATGCGCGAATATCTGCCGCGATCGCAGCGGCGTCAATGGTAGTCGCGACCTATGTTCATATCGTCATCGATGATCCTTCTTTGTTTCCGTTACAGCCCGTCGAGCCAATCGGGCCTTTAGTGTTGTTAGCAATGCTGATTTACACAGTGATTCGAGGCGCGGGCGCATGGAGCATCGACCTAAAGGAATCTGTGCGCCGTTGATACTGCTAATGTCGCCTCGGGGTCGTCCCCAGCCGGTGGGCCGCAAGGGATCTGGCCGACTGCTACGCGCTCAAATCCAGCCACTCAGACCAGGATTTTGAATTTCTAAAATTGAGCGACTTCTTTCGCGGGTGAAGCGGGCTGCCGCAGCCTACTTTTTATTCGCAGATAAAAAGCAGCTCGCGGCCACCGGCAGACGTTCGCTACTCTTGCGGGGGTGCTGCAAACGGGTTCGGAATCTCCACGTCCTCGGTCAGCGGCCATTCGCGGATCAGGTCTGGTTTATGCCCCTTCGGGTACCATTTTTCTGGCGGTATTTCGTTGGCTTCGATCGTATCGTTGATCACGTCATAGACCTGATGAAGCGGCGCAGGGAACTTGATGATCGGGCTATTTATCACCGGTTTCGGCGTTTGTGAGGATTCTGCTGCGACGCCTTCACGCCACCATACCTTGCCATCACCGTGTATGTTGAACGTGACCAAATCGGGCGCACCAAATGCGAACGCGCCTTTGTAATGGTGGCGCACCTCAGCGACCGTCTCGTTATTGAAAACGTCGTCGTAGCTGTAATGAGTTGCCACGCACACCTTGGGCTGCGCCTCCTTACAAATGTAGCCGAGGCCGTAGGCAGGCGTGTGTGAGGTGTCGATGGTGTACGCCGCCAAAGCTGGAGGCATGCCAACCGCCGCGGACGATAGTGAAACGGTGGCCGTTTGTACTTCGCTGATCAGCATGTCGACACCCTTGCAATACTTAATGGTCAGACTGTTGGGGCGATTGTCGCCCGTGTAGCAAATGCTACGGCCATTCCAATCCAGTCGGTAGCTTGTGGCGCCATCTTTAGTATGAGACGTCGGCCAATGAGTAATCTTGACACCATTTTTCTCGTAGGCGACGCCGCCTTCATCCATGAAGTCGAACTCATGTACCGCAGGGTTGTAACCTTCACCGACCGGCCATGCGTTGAAACTGTCCTGGTGCCAAGCGGTCATTTCCATCATGCTTTCTACCATGTGGGCGGTTCCGTACTGCGGCTCAGAACCACTCGGACCGTAGATGTGTAACGGTGTCCAACCACTTTGAATCCCTCGGAACATCATGAAGTACGGCAGGTCGCTTATGTGATCCATGTGCAAGTGGGTAATGAATACATGATTGAGAGTATTGAAGGGGATGCTAAATGAGTTGTAGTTCCTCAGCGACCCGATGCCGATGTCGAAGATGAAATTATCACCGTTACCGAGCTCAACAAAAATGCTCATCCCGGACTGCGATTGATTCGGGTAGTACGTTGATCCCATGAAAACGACGCGTACTTCATCCGGCTGAAGTTCTTCCGTCCCGGGGTAGTACAGCATGGTAGCGTTGAAGTGTTGCGACGGGGCGACGTGGGGTCCCATCGTCTCTCCTTCAATCCATTTGTCGCCTGGTATACCGGCAGTTTCAAAAAACTCTTTCGCCTTCAGCATCTCAGGAGTCGGTTCCTGCTGCGCCCAGGTCAAAGCCGAATAAGCCAGAAAAACCAAGGCAACGACCAGATGTCTGCGCAAAAATAAATTCATTTTCTTCTTACTCCCCTAATTGTTAATGCTTCCCCGAATCCTTACCTACGGTAGCAACTTCTACGTGCAGATTGATGTCGCGTAATCGGCCAGAACCGGACGTTAGAACCCCTTTCCAAATACAACGCCCAGAATCAGCACCTGATCCCCATCGACGAAGTCCACCGCCAATTGCGGCGAGATTTCCCACGACCCGGCTTCGAAAGCATACTCGGTGGCGAGACGGACCAGCGATTCTGTACCGTGTTCATTGCTGTCTTCAATACCGGGTGCAACGTAAAACTTCCAGCGGTCAACCCGATAGGAAAACGGCACTGCATACACCGTAAAATCTGTTGTGCCGAACGTGTGCTCGACGAGCGCACCGATACCGAATGACTCGTTCAGAAGCCGTTCATAGGCGACTCCGAGGGCAAAGTCGTTATCGCGTCGCCCCGAGTGAGTCACTCCCGCAAAAAAAGACACTACGTTCTTATGTGACCCGTGGATATCCTCATGCTATTCATTGATCAACTTCAATCGTCGGAACGGTTTTGATGCTGTCTCCGAGGATGCTTTCGCGGGGGAGACTTTATCGATAACTGAAGAAGCGTTTCAACGTGCTGTGGCTATTCTTGGTGTAGACGTTCAGGCCGGGCAGATTCCTGATTGTCCGAACAGATTTGGATTAGAAAAAACAGATTTTGACCGGATAAGACAAGCGTCAGCCAACCTTTTCGAATTTTCGCGATCCGGCTCGACCACGACCAATTTCATGAGTTCGGAATTGCAGGATGAGTTGGCTCTGGCCATCGTTGCCGCAATTGCGGAGTCAGTAACCAGTCACCGCGAGTCGAGTTACTCAAAACGCCAACAGGCGGTAAACCGCGCATTGGAAATTATCAACTCAACGCATTGCGCGCTTTCAATTCAGGATCTGTTCCAGGATTCTGCGAGCAGCTGGCGCACACTTGATCGCGGTTTCCGGGAGCGGTTTGGCGTCACTCCAAAGCAGTACATCCTCGCAACGAGAATGGCCAGTGCACGGCGGGAAATACTGGCGTCGCCTCCTGAAAGGCGAATTACCGATATTGCCAACAACTGGGGATTTTGGCACCTGGGGCGATTTTCGATCGAGTACAAAAGCCTGTTCGGCGAATCACCGTCGGCGACGATGCGTAGATAGTACGGCCCGCATAAGGCCATTCCAATTCACTCCAAGCTGATGACGCGGGTTCGATTCCCGTCGCCCGCTCCAATATTTAAGTGAGCACTAAGGTTTCTCAGATATTAAACAGAGCAGCCAGCATCAGCAGTGTTCCGGCCGCGGCGATGCCATAGCAGACAAGCATCACCAGCGTGTCGTTGCGACTGCCGAGATCATGTGCCGTTATACGCATGCGATGCGCGGCGTGCCAGATGATCAGAAACAGCACACCGAATGTGATGAGCTTGCTAAACGGGTGTTGCAACAACGCAAGTAAGTGTCCGTAGGACAGTGCATCGGCTGGCAACAGCCCAAGTGGAATACCCAGACAGGTAATCAGGATCAGTACCGGCACAACGAATGCGGCCACTGTGCCGCCGGCGGCGAACAGGCCCCATATGATTGGCTTATTGGAGCCGGTCACGCCTGGCTTCCCACCAGCAGCCATAGTGCACCGCTGACAACGGCGAAACCGAGCCAGTGTGCAGCAACGATAAAAGCACCGGGAATCCGTTTACCGCTGAACATCAACGGCATTGCTTTTGGAGTGACCTGGAACCAGGTATAGGTATGGTAAACCGCGAATACCATGGTGATGACAGCGAAAGTCAGTCCGGCTGGTCCCTCTGCGGTCGTGAGGAATGCTTCGTAGGCAGCTTCGCCCTGCGATAAGCGAAACAATCCGGTAACCAGTACGAGAACATAAATGCCGATAAACGCAGCGCTCATCTCACGCATCATGTAGCGAATATAGCGCGGCTGTTTTAGCCACCAGCCCGTCTTGGACAGTTCACGAATGTACGGGCGACGACTCATTGACGTTTCCAGGGCAGCAGAAATTTCATGAAGTAATCACCGGTACTCGCTATCTTCGTTTGTTGAATAGCTGCTGCCGGATCAACTGCCTTCGGGCAAACCTCCGAGCAGGCGCCGACAAAACTGCATTCCCAGATGCCCGGATTGCTGGCGACTACGTCTTCGCGGGCGCTGCGGCCAACATCACGCGAGTCGAGGTTGTAACGATGGGCGAGCGCCAGTGCCGCCGGTCCGACGAACGAATCGTTTATCGCATATTGCGGGCATGCGGAATAACACAGCAGGCAGTTGATGCAGGCCGTGTATTGTTTGAAAAGGCCGAGCTCTGCCGGCGTCTGCAGATATTCGCCCGCAGCGACTTCCTTTTCTTCCTTTGGCACGATATAGGGTTTTACGCTCGTCAGTTTGTCGATGAAGTCGTCCATGACAACCACAAGGTCGCGCTCGATCGGAAAGTTTTGCAGTGGCTCAACGCGAATCCGGTCCGGATAGTCGCGCAGGAAAGTATGGCAGGCAAGCACGGGCTCCCCGTTTATGGCCATTCCACAACTGCCGCACACGGCCATGTGACAGGACCAGCGATAACTCAGAGTCCGGTCCAGTTCATCCTTAACATAATTGATGGCATCGAGAATGACCCAGTCTTCATGGTACGGCACCGTGTAGGTCTGAAAATGCGGCGCATCGTCCTGTTCCGGATCGTAGCGCAATATCTCCAGTTCGATGTTTCGTTCGGTCATTCCTGCGCGCCTCCGTAAACCCGTTCGGCCGGTTGCGAACGCGTTATCGTGACATCTCCATAGTCGATGGCAGGCAGGTCTGTCGCCGAGTATCGAGCGAGGGAGTGCTTGAGATATGCCGAGTCATCCCTGTCCGGAAAGTCGAGTCGCTGATGTGAGCCACGGGATTCCCTGCGTTGCAATGCCGAGCAGGCCATCGCACCAGCCACGTCTATCATCGAGCCGAGTTCCAGCGCCTCTGTAAGATCGGTATTGAATACATTGCTTTTGTCGGTGAGCATGATTTTCTTATAGCGTTCACGAATCTCGTGCATATTACTTGTGCAGGCCTGCAGAGAATCCTCGCTGCGGTAAATGCCGGCGCCGGCTTCCATCGCATCATTCATTTCGCGCCGGAGGCCGGAGATGCTTTCCGAGCCTTCAGTACGGCGGAACAACTCGAGCACTCGATCTTTGGCAGCCTTGGTCGCGGACTGAACGCCCCGATCATCCGAACCGGCACCACCGTGTATTGCGTACTCGGCAGCACCCTGCCCGGCGCGCGCACCGAATACCAGCAGCTCGGTGAGTGAATTGGAACCCAGGCGATTGGCGCCATTAATGCTGACGCAGGCACATTCGCCCGCGGCAAACAGACCGCCGACACTGGTCGCGGTATTGATATCGGTGTCGATGCCGCCCATCGTGTAATGCACTACCGGGCGGACCGGGATGGGTTCGTATACCGGGTCGACGCCGATGTAACTTTGGCTTAGCTCTCGCACCATCGGCAGGCGCTCGTTGATTTTCGCTTCACCGAGATGTCGCAGATCCAGATGCACGACGTCACCGTAGTCCGTACTGATCGTGCGACCCTTGCGTTGCTCATGCCAGAAAGCCTGACACAGCCGATCCCTTGGCCCGAGTTCCATTGCCTTTTTGCGTGGCCACGGGTCCGGCGGGCCGAGATTGTAGTCCTGCAGATAGCGATAATCGTCCTTGTTGACGAGGATGCCGCCTTCGCCACGCGAACCCTCGGTGATCAATATGCCGGTGCCCGGCAGACCGGTCGGGTGATATTGGACGAACTCCATGTCCTTGAGCGGCACGCCGGCCCGGTAAGCCATTGCCATGCCGTCTCCCGTCTTGATCGCACCATTGGTCGTAAATGGAAACACGCGGCCCGCGCCGCCGGTGGCAATGATGACGGACTTCGAGCGGAAAAATCGCACCTGACCGGTGCGCATCTCGATTGCAGTGACACCGTGACAGCGGCCGTCGGTCACGACCAGATCGGTCGAGAAATATTCGTCAAAGCGTTCGATGGTCGGATATTTCAGCGACGTCTGGAACAGTGTGTGTAACAGATGAAAACCGGTCTTGTCCGCCGCATACCAGGTTCGTTCGACCTTCATGCCGCCGAACGGTCGGACCGCGACGTGGCCGTCCGGCTCGCGACTCCACGGACACCCCCAGTGCTCGATGCGCGTCAGTTCTCGCGGTGCTTCCCGAATGAACAGATCGACAGCATCCTGATCGCAAAGCCAATCGCCGCCCGCGACCGTGTCGTGAAAATGATTATCAAAACTGTCGTTGTCTTTGATGACCCCGGCGGCGCCACCCTCGGCAGCAACCGTGTGGCTGCGCATCGGATATACCTTCGAGATCAACGCAATTTTCAGGGACGGGTCTGCTTCTGCTACGGCGATCGCCGCGCGTAAACCGGCGCCACCGGCGCCGACAATTGCGACATCTGTGTTGATTGTCTCCATTAAGCCGCCTTTGAATTATTCGCTCTTACTTTCTGCGGGTGGCGACTACTTTCTGGTAAAGATCGCCGAAGTAAGTTTCTTTTCGCCACGTAAAGCGCGGATCATTTCCGGCGAATGTTGCGATCTCCGTGCGCCAAAGCCCCTTCGCATAAGGCTCCAGGGTATCGAAGATCAGGCTCGTCACTATCTTGAGTGGATGTGCCCAGTGCGGTTTGTGGTAATCGACAAACACGACCTTGCCGCCGGGTCGAACGCTGTCCAGGAGGACAGCTGCGACTCCTTGTTTATAGTCATCCGGTAATTCATGCATCAGGAAGTAACAGCACACCGTATCGACGGTCACACCGCGGAGATGCAGAACGTCTTCATGTCGCACGATGGCGTGCTTGTATGCGGCCAGTTTGCGGCGGCAATTGCGGACCTGTACCTCGGCGACGTCAACGACTTCCAGCCTGCCTTCGGGACCGATGTGTTCGGCGAGCGCCGGAGAAAAATTGCCGTAAACACAAGCCGACTGCAATACATGCTGCCCCGGCTCGATTTCTGCAAAAGCCACCTGCTCGAGGCGGCGGTGCTGCCGCCAGAGAATCGTTTTGACAATCCATTCGTGATCAAGATACTTCGCATTACGCGCATCGAGATAAGCCCAGCGATAGGTCCGTTGCAAATAGTCGGGAATGACCGGCGCGCCGGTAGCCGCCGGCGCCAGCGCCGATCGTGAGGACACTGGATGAATCTCAGTACCTTGGAAACTTTCTCGGGTCGCTGCGGCCGATTCCGAGTATTGCATTAGCGTATCCCTTCGGCCTTCGCGGCCGGATTTTTGTTCGCCGGTTTCCCCGTATCTACTTATACGTTGTGGCCATGGGCGATTGAATAAGTATTTGTCACTCATTTGTGCCGGTCACCATCGCGTTCTGAGGTCCAGTGATAGTCTCAAAATCAACCAAATGTGCAAGAATTTCCCCTGTTTTTCGAAGTCTGGCGGTGTTTAGCTGTACCGGTGCTTAAAACGCAGAGACGTATTATAGACTGGATGAAGGCTTGGGCTGAGATCGTGAATTACAACGAAATTCCCGGCTATCGCCGGTTATCGTGGCCAGCGCGCAAGAAACTCGATCATCAGGCCCTGTGGCTGGCGGTTCGTTCCGCAACTTTCTGGCGCGCGGCGCTCGTTGTCCTGGCCGCCGTATTGCTGGCGCATATTCTGACCTGGCGGTTCGACCTGATCGGCTGGCAGCGCGACCTGCTCAGGTGTTTGCCAATCGTGCTGGCCGCTCCGGGGATGGCGGCAATGCGCCGGCGACTGATCGAACAACTGCTGAGGAATTAAGATATGGGCGCCTGGCACCGGTATATTAATGTGGTGGTGCCGCTGACCTGAAATATTTGCCCTCTGCATCGCGAATCGCGATGATTGCGGTGGCCGTTGTTGCTTGCATTCCGTAGTGATCTAATAAGCGTATGAAAGGCACCGTAAAGTGGATCGTTGGCACCGTCATTGTGCTGCTGCTGGCGGTTATTGCCGTGATGGTTGTCGCGGTGGTCGTTTTCGATCCGGACGACTACCGTGAAGTCGTCGCCGAACTGGTTTTCGACCAGACCGGACGGACGCTTGAAATCGAAGCCGGCTTGTCTATCAATGTATTGCCGTGTTGCAGCGTCTCGTTGAAAGAAACCCGCCTCAGCAATCCCGAAGGATTTGCCGAAAAAGAGTTCGCGCGAGTTGAAGCGGTAAAACTCGGTCTTCAATTATGGCCGCTGATAGTTCGCCAGGAAGTGCTGGTGGACGATATCGAGCTGGACGGGCTCGAACTGACGTTGGTTCAGCGCGCCGACGGCGTGGCCAACTGGGAATTTGAATCAGAGCCATCACCGGCCGTGGATGAACAGGAGCCATCTGATACGAGCATTGATTTGTCGACCTTGTCTATTGGCGCCATTCGTATCCGCGATGCACAGGTCAGTTACGAGGACCCCGAGGCAGCTTATCGCATTGATGATTTTAACCTGCAGACCGGCCGTATCGAAGCAGGACAGCCGGTTGATCTGGACATGTCATTTCGGGCGCAGGATCTCAAGGCCGGCACGACGGTTCAGCTCGAGATGGAGTCAAAGATCAACATCGACTCTGAATTTTCGCA
>PVMK01136941.1_pt1 | contig 13365 bp, 12 predicted proteins | sample 1853481 | NCBI WGS metagenome assembly PVMK01 (sample SAMN08533507, study PRJNA380276) | Marine sediment metagenome, whole genome shotgun sequencing project.
ATGCCGGGAAGGGGATAGTCCTCGCCCTCAACCCAGTCATTACATTGAGCGTCGTTTGCTCCATCCGGAACCCATTGAATACCAGGAAGATCGAGGTGTGCGGGGTCAACGTAGAAGTTCTTCGTCGGGAAAGTCATAATCCATTCGGTGGATGCAAAAAGGTCGTCCTCGACCGTGAATTCATTCATGACGTTCTCATGCATGAACAGAGCCGAAATGGCGCCGATTGAACGAGGATACTTAATGTCCACGGCCTTGTTCTGCGGAACACCGAAGAAAACAGTCGCGGTTCTCGCAGAAGCATCTCCGAGCGAAGTACCCTGACCATCATTCAATGACGGATGAATATCACCTGGCTCTTCGTGCCTGAGACCTTCAGTCTTGTCATAACCCTGGATGGCGACTGCGTTGTAGCTGTACATGGTGCCATTATCAGAGTTCACGACAGAAGCACCACCGAACAGACCGCCACTATTGCGTGACAAATCTATGGTGGCATCTTTAGTCCACATGCCTAAAGGACTGAAGTCTGCATCACGCGTCCAGTTTTCAGTCAACTGATCGCAGTCACCGGGCGCCCAAAAATCTGCTCCCTCGATGATCTCTCCATCGTCGTCCAGTACATGGTGGATCCGATGCGTTATATCTGCATAAGTAGGATTCGGAATCGTCTGAGCTTCATCCAGATATTCATACACGGTTCCCATTTCGATCATTTCGAAATGACCTTCAGCCGCGCGCTCAATACCCGTCGGGCCGCCGTCGCTATCGAAAAGTGCGTTATCGTTATAAGCGACACTCAGGAACGCCTGCTTACCACCAAAATCTCCATAGAGATAGGGAACGGTGCAAGAATCGTCATTAATAAACAACGTCGGCACACCACCGTCGTCAGCAATTGCTGACGTCCAAACGTCCCATGGGGACAGGTACAGGTTGAAGTCGAGGACTTCGCGCGAATTAAAGCCTTCGAGGAAACGAACCTTCACTGCCTTGGCATTATCAGTGGTGTTTACCACTGAGAGAATGGTCTGGTTTCCATCGTTGCTTGTGTAGTACGGATAGATCAGGACCTGGCCTACTCCATCCGGATTCAAGTTGACTGCTTGTGCAGTGCCTGCAATTCCGGCGATTCCCGCCAGACCAGCCAGCACAGCAGCTGTCAGATTTTTTCTATTCATTACAACACTCCTAGTTTGTGTACACAGGGCTTGCGAACAATGCCGCAAAGATGCGATCCGCCCTACTCCAAAGGCATTCCCGCCCTTATTACGGCAATTCGCGGCACAATATTACGATAAGTAAAGGACTAAAGCAACCCAATCTGTTGCGTGAAACGTATTATTTTGTAAGCTCTCCAGCCCCCGGGAGTTTATCCTTTTTTGGGTAAATACCACCATTGCCCTTCGGTTTTTACCCACTTTTCTTCCACTGTATTGCTGCCGTCAAATTTTTTCATACCCGGTACGGGCCTGTTTACTGTGAATCCCACGTTAAACTGGACCGTGCAGCTATTCTCCAGACAGCTGTGCTCGATGTATTCAGCGGATGTCCAGCGTACGCGCCGCGACCGGACGCCAATGGCAAAATCAACCACAGACCTTGTTGAACGGTATCCCGGAGAGTAGAAAGCGTAGGCTGTTTCATAATCGCCGGCCAACAGGGCGTCCCAACGGTCCTGGGCGCGTTCGCTATGGAATTTTCCGTGTTCTCCGGGGCCGTTGCACAAGCTGTGAGGAACACGCCTGCCACCATGAGGGCGAACAGCAGACCGGCTTGCCCATGCGCCGCCACGTTCCGGATTTCAGATTGCTTAGTTTAGGCATTTCACTTGTATTCCGCCTGCTGCGGTAGATTCGATGGATATCCGACCAGAAAGCGGCCTCGTTTTACTATGCTTCGTGCTCAGCGCGTCAATACTGAGTTACCTGCTCTCATTTTCAACTGCGTCTATTTCATATTCATCTATTTCAACTTCATCTATTTCTACTTCTTCTATTGCTTTGATAATGGTTGAGATTTTAAGCGGAGGAACCCGGGTAAACTCCGCTTCCATTTCTTCACTGATCCTTTGCAGGTCCGCCGAGGTTTCAACCACCGTTGGCGTAATCATGACCAGGGTCTCGCTGCGTATGTTTGCCTTGGACCTGGCGCCGAACAATGCACCAATGAACGGCACCCGGCTCAGGTACGGCACACCGCTGCGGCCGGTCGAAGCCTGCTCCGAAATCAGCCCGCCGATGAACACGGTCTGGCCAGACTGCACGGCTACTTCGGTGGTTACCGTCTTGTTATTGATCGGCGGGTTGCCGCTGGTCGAAATATCCGGGTCACGCGCACCCGGGCGGCTGATGTCCTGGGTGATACTCATGTAGACAAGACCACCCGGATTAATGCGCGGCGTTACGGTCAGCGTGATGCCGGTCGATACATACTGGGCGTTGCTGACCACGTTGTTGGTACCCGTCGAAATCGAGGAAGACTGGACCGGGACCTGGGTACCTACCGTGATGGTTGCCGTTGCGTTGTTGCGCACCAGCAGGGACGGGGCAGCCAGGGAACGAACGTCGGTTACCTCATCGAGCGCTGCAATCGTTGCCTGCACGAAAGGCAGACCTGCACTCAGTGGGGTTGCAATCGTCGAAAGGAAATTAAACCCGCCGGTATTGGAACTGGCGCTGCCAAAAGCCATTGACTGGAGGTACCGGTCCGTACCTGCAATGCCTTCGGGTATCAGGTTGGGGTTGTTGGTCAGGAACCAGTTGACGCCGAACTGGAGCTCCTCGTTCAGTTCCACGTCAAGCACCTGGGACTCGATCAGCACCTGCAGGGGCTCGATGTCGATGCGCTCGATGGCGGCGAGGATGGAATTGTATTCCGACTGGGTAGCCTGGATCAGCAGGGAATTGGTTTCCACGACGGATGTAATACGGATATCGCCGTCCCCAACCGCCAGCACCAGGCCGCCGGCGTCACCCTGGCCACCCTGTTGATCCTGCCCTGGGCCTGATACCCACCCGGCTTTCATTGAAGTCCGCAATCGAACCGATATCCACCGGCTCCAGGCCGGGCGCCAGGGTACCCTGCGCACTGGTTCTGATTCGCCTCACCGCCCTCACCGCCGAAAATTTGTGTCAGGTACCCTGCCAGTACGGGTGCTTCGAGATTCTTCACGCGATAAACATAGAGCTGTTTACCCGCACCCGCCGCTCCTCTGTCGAGGATCTTGATCCACTTTTCGGCTTTACGCAGGTATTCGTCCTGATAGGTGATCACCATGATGGAGCCCAGGCGCTCGAGGGGCACGAAACGAAACATGCCGCCAGGGGAGTATCCCGTCGCCACTGAAAACGCCTTCCAGTTCACCGATGATGGAGTCCACATCGACGGTTCGCAGGGGATAAATCACCCACTGACATGCCGGCCAGCCAGTCCACGTCAAAAATTGCGACCGTCTTTCATGTAATTGAGCAATTCCTCCCGGGTACCCGCCAGGAATATCATGCTGCGGTTCTGGTCTACATGGACAATGGCCCGGTTCCGGACATAGGGCTTCAGGATTTTTTCCATCTCGATCGCGGAAATGTATTGAAGGGGAATAGCCCGTACCTCATATCCACGAGCCGACTCTGCAGGACCAATCAGTGGCGTCAGGTGGCCCTTGATGGCATCGGAAACCGGCAGAATATGGTACCTGCCCTCAGTGAATACCATGGTGGCGCCGTTCCACCGCAAAAGCAGTTCGAGTATGGGCATGAGTTGTTCGCGCGTGACCGGCTTTGAGGTAGAAAAGGTCACTTCCCCTCCCACACCCGGTGCAATGACAAAGGTTTCCTGTAAAACTTCGCCGAGGATGGTATGCACCACGGACTGAATGGACTCACCCTCGAAATTCAATACGATTTCGCCATCCTCGGACACCAGTCCGGGCGCCGCCGGGCGGCTTCCTCGTTGATGAATTCCCCGGTGCCTTCATAAATCTCGATCTCGGTGATTCCCGGATCCCCGGGTGATATCGCTGAGAAAATGACCTCACCGGAATCTGCCGGTGGAGGGCTGGCGCTTTTGATTGTTTTTCCGGTGCTCTGCGGACGCATGGGAATACTCTGGGTCGAGGAACAACTGGCCACGACCAGGATAACGGGCCAGCATCAGCAACAAGCTGGAAGCAAAGCCCCGCACCGCCGGACGCTCCTATCTCTACCCGTCTTTTTCCTTTATTTATCTTTGTTTCATTCTTTGATTTTTCCTGACGTTTCTTTCCCATCATGGCCTGAATTGCCTGCTGGTAGCTCACTGCCTCGTTCGATCGCCTTGCTCGTTTTCCTCTGCCGCCCTTCTCAGCTCTTCGCGCCGTTCGGCAATTCGCTGCCGGATCTCCTCTGCACGGCTCAGTGGCTGATCTTCGCCTTGCCGCGCCTGGCCCTTTTTACCCTGCTCGTTTTCTGCTGCGGGCGGTTCAGGTTTTGGAGGTTCCGCTATCGCTACACCGTGAACCTCGAGTTTCAACTGGATTTCTTCGCCCGCCCCGGATGAAAGAGTAACTTCCCGGTGGTCTATCCTGCTTACATGCCAGCTTCCGAAATTGCCTTCCAGGGGCCTTCCCTCGAAGGCTACCAGTGACAACTTCTCCCCTTCCTGTCTCAGCGTGGCCATCCTGATCGAAGGCGTTATGATGATGCCGGTCAGCTGTACATCAGGAGCATCCACTTCTTCTTCCGGTTCCTCCTCAAGGTCATCCCAGATCGTCTTCAATCACCGGCAAACGGGTGTTATTGAATACAGGATGTTCAGTAATCACCGCGTACTTATCAATGGCTTCGCTAACGGCAAGTTCCGGCAACTCCAGATCAGGCACGGTGTTTTCACCCTCCGGGTCCCGCCGATGGCGAAGACGCCGGCAAAGCCCATATCACGGCCAGCAATAACGATATGACCAGCAGCCCGCCGCAAACAGACGCCAGCACGATCCCGAGGGGATTATCTTCCAGCCAACGGATCATTGCCGCAAATATCCCGACATGTTAAAGCGGATGTCCAGTGTGTTCTGGGCAGGGGGGCCGGCTGATTCTCTTTTCACCCGCCTGCGCGTCCTGGGCTTGATCACCGTCACTTCATCCGCGATGACCATCGGCACACCGGTTTCCAGCGCATACAGGACTTTTTTCAGATCTTCTATGTTGCAACGCATGCGCACGTTGACCGTCACTTTCTCGAATCGTTCCTGCACCCGCGGCCTCACCGGTTGCCGGCTGACAATCTGACAGCTGTCGTCAGCCTGTGTACTGATCATCTGGCTCAGTCGTTCCGACATCCCGGCGGCCGCCTCATTGAAGTCACCGCCTTCGAGGAACAGATCCTCGTCTGATTTCCTGTTCTGCAGTGATTGCAGTTGCTCCTCGTACAGTGAGCGCTGTGCCGCAACCCGCTGGAACCGCCCCAACTGTTCTGACAGGCCTGAAATTTCGCTGCTGTATTCACGATGCTGCAGTATGAACCAGTGGAAACACAGCAAGTAAACCAGCAACAATACGATCACGAAGAGCAGCAACGCAGTCAGGCGATTGCTTCCCTGGTCAGCTACCAGCGCCATCAGCTTTCTTCCGTCCCCGCTTATTTTCGCGTTGATCTCAAATATTTCGAGACCGGTCCTGGCATCGAGCCGCGTGGAGCCCCGAAACGCAGCATCATCCAGCAGTTCAGACTGATTGACCAGTTCTATCAAGCGCTGGGCGTTCTGGGACTTGCCCTGCATCTGGACACTGGCCTGGTTGATCACCAGCCGGTCCAGGTAAGTGTCCTCCGGCAGCAGCCGGGTAATATCCGCCAGCAGTTCGATTGCGAGAGGGGATGCATCCCGGCGCACGGTCAGGAATCCCTGCCGCTTCACTGGTATCCCTGATCTGTTCCTTGATTCGTTGCACCAGGCGGGCCTCACCCTGCACTTCCGCTATGGCAGTTTCCAACTCGACGACCTGGTGGGATCTGAGATATAGCGACTGGGCCATTACCACGGCCAGCAGCAAGACTGCGGCGCCCGCCAGGACCAAATTCATCCGCATTTTCCGGTTGACCTCGCGCACCCTCTGCCCTGCCGGCAAAAGATTCAAGCCCATGGTTTTGCCGTCCTCCAGCACATCCACGCCCGTCGGTGACAGGCCACGCGAACTCAAATAATGAATAGCCTTGTCAACTTGCACACGCGGGGCGACATATATCTCAAGCTTGATCTGGCCCGTTTCTGCATTTCGCTCCCGTATTTGCCATCCGAAATAAACGTCCGATGCCCTGAAGGGTGTCTGACGATCCATTTCGAATGTCAAAACCTGCAGAAGGTTGGATTCTGTCGCCATCGGCAGGGTCATTTCTTTGCTCAGGATCGTGTCACGTTTCGAGCAGCAAATATCGTGGCGATTCCGACAGGTCGTGCTGTGCCAGCAACCTGGAAAGCTGTTGTTTCTGCAGCGACGCGTCCTGATCGACGGCAAAAGAATCCAGTGACTGCTGCAGCCTGTGCTCATCCATGCCAACGACCAGTGAATCCCCGGAAAAGACAAACGTAGCCCGGCGCAGTGCGTGCTGGAGTTTTTGCTGCCATGGTGCAGGCAGAGACTGGCGGAGTTCGTCAAACCACCAGTGGAAAAACTTCCCGGCCGGCCCCGTCCGTACCGGGCCCACAATTGTTGCAGCTTGTTTTGAAATGCATTTGCCATGGTGATCTCAGTGATGGAATCCTTCACGCCAGCGCAGGATTCGAAATGGCCTGCCATCCGGGCTTCCGCCCAGACGGATGGTCGCTTCGACCTGATCCCAGACACCGTTCGGCATGGTTGCCTTGGCCTGGATACTATACGTGAGCCCCCGCCCTCGCGCCATTGCGATTGTACCGTTCGGCAGCGCTGTGCCAAGCCCGCTTGCCCGCATCCTGAGATTGCCTTTCCGCAACGAAGTTCAATGCCTCATCCCGCGTCATGTCAGGGCAGAGCCATCAGGGCCTCGACCGGAGCATAAGCCGGGTCCGGTGCGCCGGCTTGCGAGAAAACCGTCAGGCCCGGCTCAATTTTCTGATAAAGCTCCCAGCTGATACCCATCACTTGCATCAGTTCATCCACCATCACAAAAGGGTGGTTACCGGGACCAACACTCAGACCGGAAGCCAGGTAGGTTTCTACTTCAGCACCGTTGGGCCGCTCCATCTCATCCGGATCGTTCCAGTCCTTCACTGCAGCGGCAAGGTAAGTCGCCTGGTCATCATCCAGATCATTGTTGAGGAACAACTGCTGTAAAGCCACCTCATCAACCGCATTGATATCCAGCTTGCCACGCTCGTCCGTCACCTTGATTTCCAGGACCGCATCCTGGAACCGGAGCTCATAAGGGCGGCCATCAGGTATCCAGCGGGTGAATTCATCCGGATCACGCAGGGCAAGCACAGCCAGGTTCAAACCGGCTTCAGCGGCCATGCGCGCGCGCGTGCCCCACAGCAAGGTGTGCGCTTCGAGCACATCCATCCTTGCCATCAGCGTATACGCGCCGGTTGAAATGGTCACCAGCAACAAGATCCACAGCACCATGACCAGCGCTATACCCGACTGGGGGCGGGCAAAACCATAACCGCTGTTACGCATCACTGTTGCTGCTTCCTGCTACGAATCATTTTCTGGATGGCTCGTACTGTAATTCTGCTCAAGACCCCTGCTCTCCGGCCAACTCACTCAGCGCCTGTGAATCAACCCGGACAGACGCTTTCAACAGGGGCCACATGACATATACCTCTTCATTGAATTCAATATCCAGTGAAACAGCCAGCGGGTAATTTTCCCGGATCCTCCCACTCACTGCTCCAGGTGGAAAGTTCACCTTCCTCATCCAGCCCGAGGAACTGGAATTCCGCCTTTTCAATCCATTCGAGCAATACAATGGGGGCGCGCTCATATAATTTTTCTTCGTCGAAACCCTGCAGCAGGGCATGAGAAATAACCAGGGCAAAACCTTCCTCGCTACTTTGGAAAGTCAATTCCTGTACCTGGGGACCGCCAAAACCAAGATAACCCGGCATTGGGGCCACGAAGCGGATCCTGTCCGAACTGCCCTCAAACACGGTTCGCTGCTCCTGATCTTCACTTTCCATGAAAACCAGTGGAATCATCTGGTTCAGCTGTTTCCTGACAAATTGGTGCGCCATCCGGATCCGGCTGCTCTCTTCCAGTATCACCTGCCCACGTTCGGTTGCGCGTGTAGATGCACGCAAACCACCATATGCCAGCGCCATCAGCATGCTCATCAGGGTCAAGGCCAGCAACATTTCAACCAGGGTGAATCCCAGTGCCCGGCTTGGCTTCGCAATATGCGGTCCAGACTTCATCCGCCGGCCAGTTCCCGGTTGATCAGCATGGCGCGAACCGTACTGAAATCGTTTGACTTGTCCCGTGGTGGTTCACCCCAGGAGATGAGCAGGTCAATTTGCAGCAATTCGATACCGGTCAGCTCACTCAATTCAACACTGTGCGTGTTTTCCGCACCACCGTCATACAGGCCGATATAGAGTTCCCACTGATAATCGCCAGACTCACCAACATAATTTGCACCCGCCTCCACCGGGAGATCCAGCCCGAGCTGATCCATCACGGATTGTGCGACCAGCGCAGCTTCCGTGTACTCCCTGGCGCGCACGGTATTGCGCATCGATCCGGTCAGGATCTCCATGACGAGGGTAAAACTCAGGGCGAAAACCACAAACGCAAGCAGCACTTCCAACAGGGTAAAACCGTTGTTGGCCCTGAATCCAACCATGCCGTTTCGACGCGAAGGCCGGGATACTGGTGCAATTTGCGGGCTCTTTCATTCTTCTTCCCTTTGAATCGATGCTTCACCGGTCAGCCAGGCCACGTTGATCCGGTAAATCCGCTCATTGGCTTCCAACAAAACGTGGCCGCCAGTAGAGCCGCCATCGGGGATAAAAACGAATTCCACCCACGTTTTCAGAGGTCAGCTCCGACCGCGCGGTGGTCAGTTGAACATTCATGCCTTCGGGTAATACGACCGGTTCACGCTCCGGCGCCGTGTAGCTGCGATTTTCTGTATCAACCAGGAACACCTGCTCCGATTTCACGAGAATGGCATGGGTGCGCGTGTAGCGCAGCGATGCGGCCAGTTTTCTTGCTGCATTGCGCATCTCGGCGCCGCTGACACTGCGAGATATCGAGGTTCCAACCAGGGCCATGAGCAAGGCAGCGATAACCAGCACAACCATGAGTTCCACCAGGGTGAAACCACTGGCCCGTCGTTTTCCGGCCAGACCCTGTTGCTGTACCCGATACCGAATTTTCCCAGGGTTCTCATGCCGGGATGCTTATGCCAGGGTGCTCATGCCAGGGTGCTCATGCCAGGGTTTTCATGATGTCGTTCTCATGCCGGGGAATGCGCGAAATATTTGCTGGAAACCGCAACCATGGGAAATCCACCCCCGTTGCCTACTCCCAGTTATTTATATCCGCGTTTTTGTCTTCGCCACCCGGCTGTCCCGTCCGCACCGAGTGAAATCAGATCGAAATCCCGCATGTTCACCCGGATACCGGTATTCATAATCCCTGCCCCACGGATCCTTCAACAGGGAAGCTTTGACGTAGGGACCATTCCATCCCTTGACGTCACCGGGCTCGGTGACCAGCAGTTCCAGGCTATCCGGTGTATTACCCGGTGTCCAGGTAGTAGCTCTCCACGGCCATTGCCAGGCGATTGACCTGCGATGCCGCCGCCTTGGCCTTGGCGCTTTCCGCCTTGCCGATAATACCCGGCAACACCAGCCCCCCGATCAGCGCCAGGATCATCAGCACCAGCAACAGTTCCACCAGGGTAAATCCGTGCATACCCACCCTGCTGATGTGTAAGGCGATTTGTCCTTTCCCCGCCGGCGTACTTTGATTACAAAATAATTTCTCATTCCTCCAGACTCCCAGTAATTCCCACAAATTTGCAAATACAGTCGGATTTCCATCCCCTGAACTGCCTATTATCCCACCAGATCATTAATACCCAGTATCGCCAGCAGGACGGACATCACAATCGTACCAATCATAACTGCCAAAAGCAGCGTGACCACGGGTGTAAATACGGCTAACAGACGGTCAATCGTATTGCGCACCTCCTTGTCGTACGTGTCCGATACCTTGAGCAGCATTTCATCCAACTGACCGGTTTCTTCGCCGACGCTGACCATTTGCAATGCCAGCCGCGGAAACCTGCCGCCTTTCGCCAGGTTTGGCGCCAGCCTGCCCCCGGTTTTGACCTCGCGGGTTGCGTCAGTGACGTCCTTTCGCAAGACCGTGTTGCTTATGACATTGCGCGCGATGGAAAGTGCCGAAAGCAGGGGAACACCGTTGCTGAGCAGCGTTCCCAGCGTGCGCGTCAGCCGGGCTATTTCCAGCTTGGCCACCAGGTCGCCCACCCAGCGCATGGACAGCACGCGAGTGTCCCAGGCAAATCGCTTCTCCTGGTCAGCCAGCATGCGTTTGAACTGCCATACGGCCAGGACCGTTAACACGATCATCAGCCACCAGAAATTCTGTAATACGGACCCGACACCCAGCACAATTTTAGTGATCAGCGGTAAATCGCCGCCCAGTTCTTCGAAAATCGGCGTGAACTGCGGGATAACGTAAACCAGCAGGAGAATCAGCGAACCGGCCGCGAGAAACATCAACATGACCGGGTAAATCAATGCAGAAATCACGGCGTCCTTGAGGTCTTTGGATCGTTCGAGGTATTCGGTCAGGCGGGTCAGGGTAATATCCAGCGTACCGCCCACCTCTCCCGGCGCGGACCATGTTGACAAACAGCCGGTTGAAAGCGCCGTGCTGTTCCTCGAGGGCTTCCGACAGGCTGCCCCCCTCGCGTACACGGTCCCGGATTTCGTTTACCGTCCGGCGAATGCGCTCGTTCTCTGAAAGATCCATCAGGACATGGAGTGAACGATCCAGCGGCAGGCCGGCGCCCAGCAGGGTGGACAATTGCTGCGTAAACTCACCCACTTCGCGCGCATTCATGCCGCGGCGGCTGAAGCTCAGATTGGCAAGGCTGAACCCCCCACTACCGGATTCGTGCGCATGCAAGGGGACGTTGCCGGCCTCCTGGAGCTTGAGCACAACCATCTCTACGGTGGCGGCTTCCATGGTGCCCTGCACCGTTTCTCCGCTTGGCGCTACCGCCTTGTATTCGAACAGGGGCATCAGGCTTCCTGCGTCACTCTCAGTACTTCATCCAGGGTGGTAATTCCCTGCAGACATTTGTTCAGACCGTCCTGGTACATGGTCCGCATACCTTCGCTCACCGCCAACTCCTGGATTTCCCCAGAGGTGCCACGCTGCATGATCAGCCTCCGGATGGGATCGGACATCGTGAGCAGCTCAAGTATGGATGTGCGGCCACGGTAACCGGACGGCATTTCCACCGTCGGAACGGGGCGGTAAACCATGTATTTATCCCGTTCACCAAATTCCGTCAGACCAATTTCCTGTGCCATTTCAGGCAGGACTTCATAGGGCTCACGATGCTCATGATCGAGTGTCCTGACCAGGCGCTGGGCGAGGATGGCGTTCACGGTTGAGGTCAAAAGATAATCCTCGACGCCCATGTCCATCATCCGGGTGACGCCACCTGCTGCATCGTTGGTATGAATCGTCGACAACACCAGGTGACCGGTCAGCGCTGACTGGATGGCGATCTTCGCCGTCTCAAGGTCACGCATCTCACCGATCATGATCACGTCGGGATCCTGGCGGACGATGGCGCGCAAAGCGTGTGCAAAATCGAGACCGATTGAAGATTTGGCCTGGATCTGGTTGATGCCCTCAAGCTGGTACTCGACCGGGTCCTCGACCGTGATGATTTTTCTCTCCGGCGTATTCAAGGGCGCTGAGCGCCGTGTACAGCGTTGTGGTTTTACCTGAACCCGGTCGGGACCGGTGACCAGGATGATGCCGTGGGGCATCTCCAGCGCCTTGTTGAATTTCGCTTTGAGCTGCTCGTCAAAGCCAAGAGAATCAAAGTCCAGCACGATGCTTTCACGATCCAGGATACGCATCACCACGCTTTCGCCGTGAGCGGTTGGAACGGTGGAAACACGTAAATCAAGCTCCTTGCCCTGGACGCGATGCATGATGCGGCCGTCCTGGGGCAGGCGGCGCTCCGCGATGTTCATCCTGGCCATGATCTTGATGCGGCTGATCACGGCAGCGGTCGACTTGGCCGGGGGCGCTTCGACTTCCTGCAACACACCATCGATCCGGTAGCGAACCTTCAACCGGTTTTCGAACGGCTCGATATGAATGTCCGAGGCCCTGGCTTCCACCGCCCGCTGCAGGACCAGGTTGACCAGACGGATGACCGGCGCCTCGGAGGCCAGGTCCCGCAGGTGCTCGACATCTTCCAGATCGCCCTCGTCATTCGTATCCAGGTTTTCGACGATCTGTCCCATGGCGCTGCGGCCACCGCCCAGCAGTTTCTCGATGCCGTTTTCAATTTCGGATGCAATACCTACCTGGGTAACGATATTTTTTCCACTCGCCATCTCCAGCGCCTTGCGGGCAAATTCATCGCGCGGATTTGCCATCACCACGGTCAGATCACCGTTTGATTCGGCGATGGGTAGGATCAGGTTCTGTTTCAGGTAGCGCACCGAGATGCCGGGCAGTTCAGGCGCCTCGCCTGGCAGATCGGAACTTCGGAACAGGGGCAGATCGAGCAAGCCGGCTTCCGCTTCAGCCACGTCCCGTTCAGAGACCAGCCCCAGTCTAACCAGCAGGGTCACCAGGTCTCCGCCATTCTGATCGCGGTAGCTTTCAGCGCGCTTCAGGTCGGCGGGTTTCAGGCGCTCGCTATCAAGCAGGAATGCACAGACAGCATCGTGCGTCGGCGTTTGCTCCGCCGTATTTATTTCCAGTTGTTCTTCGCTAGCTTGCAATTTGCTGTCCCCTGGGACTTCTTCAAAGTGTACGGGTATCCAGGCAGTCCCTGAATTATATGATACCGCCTTCTGACAGTCTCACGGCTTTTCAGTTCCGCCGGTTTTACCGCCCGGCTTCCCGCCAGGCATCGTTTGGTCAGCACCCCAACCGACAAATTGCTCAACCAGCCGCCGGTTCATGAGGACCCAGACAAAAATGGGCGCCAGTGCAGGGAAGATCAGGGAGCCTAGCTGGTAACTCAAGGCAATGGCCGCATCGGAAATGCCGGCGTCCTGCACGATCTGGTGCGCCTGATCGCCAAAATTAAAGGCCAGCATTTTAAGCGACTGCCATACAACTCCCCAGATCTGCACGGCCGTAATCGTCACGTAACCGACCAGGAGAATGAAGATTTTTCTCA
>PVMK01182647.1_pt1 | contig 13362 bp, 15 predicted proteins | sample 1853481 | NCBI WGS metagenome assembly PVMK01 (sample SAMN08533507, study PRJNA380276) | Marine sediment metagenome, whole genome shotgun sequencing project.
AATCGTAGTAGCCACCCTCAAAGCTAAGGACCCCGCCCATCGCTGCCCTTGTGCGCTAATTCCATAGACCGAAAGTGCTGGATAAAAATGGGTCACCTGGGTTGCTACACGACGCTCTTCCGATCTAGTCATGTCCCTAAGATGGTGATGGGCGGGGTCCTTAGCTTTGAGGGTGGCTACTACGATTCACGCGATGACAACTCGGGCGCGAACCCCGCCATCACCAACTCGGAGGCCCGATTATTGCTCGGCTACCAAAAGCAACTCTCAGAAGACTTCACTATTGGCCTCCAATATTACGCCGAAGTCATGATGGATTTCGATGCCTACGAACGAACCTTACCTGGCGTTAGCACACCAAGAAAAAGGTACCGCGACACGATCACGCTGCGGTTAACCCGTTTCCTTGACCACCAATCCTGGATGCTATCGTTGTTCGCCTTCTATAGCCCGGCAGAACAAGACTATTTGTTGCAGCCAAATGTCATCTACAAGATCTCGGACGCGTTTTCGGCCACACTTGGAGCGAATCTATTCGGCGGGAATAATCGAACGACCTTTCTCGGGCAATTCGACAGGAACGACAACCTCTACCTGAACCTACGTTATGATTTCTAATAAATGACCTGAGGAGACAATATTGCAAAATCAAGGCCCAAAGCACCTAATGAACGAACAGTTTGCAGAAGTCGCGAAAGCACTGAGCCATGCGAACAAGCTGGAACTGCTTGAGCTCTTGGCGCAGGGTGAACGCAGCGTCGAGGCACTTGCGAATGTGGCGGGCCTTACTGTCGCCAATACATCCCGACACCTGCAGCAGCTGCGGCGCGCAGGTCTGATTGCCGCACGAAAAGAGGGACTTTACGTTTTCTATCGAGTGGCCGGAGACGATGTGATTGATCTTCTTCGTAGCCTGCGACGTACGGGTCAACGGCATATCAGTGAAGTCAACAATGTCGTCATCGGATATTTCAATGATCGGGACAGTCTGGAAGCGATCTCAAGGAAGGAATTACTGAAACGCAGTAAGGATGGTCTGGTGACCGTTCTCGATGTTCGCCCCAGCGAAGAGTATGAAATGGGCCACATACCGGGCGCGTTGAACATACCGATCAATGAGATCGAGCAACATTTAGCGAATCTTCCAAAAGGACAGGAAATCATTGCTTACTGCCGTGGGGAATATTGCGTGCTCGCATTTGAAGCGGTGGCCGCGCTAAGAAAGAAAGGATTTACAGCCAGACGTCTCGAAGAAGGATACCCCGAGTGGAAGGCCGCCGGTTTGCCGGTCGAGCGTGTTGAACAATGACTGAGGTTCCGCCTATGGCCGGTGAAAACAAAAGGCAGATCTATCTCGACTTCAACGCGAGTACGCCGATCGACCCGCAGGTTTCCGCTGTAATGCAGAACTTGATGCACGATGCTTTCGGCAACCCGTCAAGCTTGCACTGGGCGGGTACGCCGGCACATGCGATCGTGGAATCCGCTCGTCAGCAGGTTGCGGATCTTCTGGGCTGTTCCGCAGACGAAATCATCTTCACAAGCGGCGGCAGCGAATCCAACAACCTGGTACTCAAGGGCACCTATTTCGCTGCGCAGCGTGAAAATGCACACATTATTACGACGCAAATTGAGCACCCGGCAATCGTCGAACCCTGTCGGTTCCTGGAGCGACTGGGTGCGCGTATTACATGGCTACCTGTGGACGGAACCGGTCGTATTGATCCGAACGATCTTCGGCAAGCTATTACGGACGACACTATTCTCATCAGCATCATGCATGCGAACAATGAGGTCGGAACAATCCAACCGATAAAACAATGCGCGAGTATTGCCCGGGAACACGCAATTCCGTTTCACACAGATGCTGCCCAGTCAGTCGGCAAGGTGCCTGTTCGGGTCGATGATCTTGGGGTCGACCTTCTAACCATCGCCGGACACAAGCTGTACGCGCCCAAAGGTGTTGGTGCGCTTTACGCACGTAACGGTATGAAATTTGAGCCACTGATTCATGGCGGAAATCACGAGCATGGCCATCGTGCGGGTACTGAAAGCGCTATGCTGACGGCGGCTCTTGGCAAAGCGTGTGAACTCGCCAGCGACCTTTCTTCCGTTGCTAGAATCAAGACCCTGCGAGATCGATTCTGGTCAGCACTACAGCAGACTTTCGGTGATCGCGTCGTGCTTAACGGTCACCCAGTCGAACGCCTGCCAAATACACTGAACGTGTCGTTCCTTGGCGAAATCGGTGCCGAGATCATCGCGGCGATGCCTGAGGTCGCGGCGTCCACCGGGTCTGCGTGTCATACAGGGCTGGTGGAGTTGTCACCCGTGCTCAGGGCGATGGGAATTTCGCAGGAGGTGGGCGCCGGCGGCATACGGTTCAGTTTGGGTCGGACAACAACGGCGCGAGATATAGACATGGTCGTCGAACGGCTTATCCACAACCTGACTTTGACGGAATGAGAAGTGGGAATGTGAACAACAGGAGGAGAATCCAGTGATTGAGACTTCGACCAATTACGTAGTAGTGAAGGAGCTGGAACGCCCCCCCGAAAGACGACAACACGGTTCGAAGCTCCGAATGCAGATATAAGTAATTGATTTATAAAGCCTAAAATACGGCGTTCGTTGCAGTTTCGCCCGACAATGCACAACAAAGCGTAGCTGATGTCGGAAATGAAAAAAGGGTTAACCAAGAAAGTTGGCTAACCCTTTGTTTTTATTGGCGCGCCCGGAGAGATTCGAACTCCCGACCACCTGGTTCGAAGCCTCAAAGGCCGCCATAACTTGTTGAAAAATAAGGCCTGAAAGACGGCGCCCGTTGCTCAATTATCAGTACTGAACACAACGAAGCATGACTGATGTCGGAAATTTGTCGGAATCGATGGTTCGTGTGACTACCACTATTTCGATCGTCGCGCCGCCCCTGTTCCTTGTCTGTTCCGGGGAGATTGCCCGTCGCAGCTTGCGCATAACTACAGTTCCCCAGGCGGGAATGTGTTCCTATCCCTCTCAAGGATATCCGGAAAAACCTAACAAAATCAATGCAGACGATTAAACGGCAGGCACAGGGAACCCACAGCCGCAATTTGTCGCACAGATAAACAATATAGTATATTTTGGTGGCACTATTGAACTAAATACGGGAGTCAATTGTGGATGAGATGCTAGTGGACTATCTTCCCGTATTTCTAATGGTGGGCGCGGTAAGCTTTTTAGCCGTTGCACTGTTATTTGTCTCCTCCTGGCTGCGACCATCGAATCCCTACCCAGAAAAAAACCAACCCTATGAATGTGGCGTCGACCCTATCGGTGAGGCTTCGGCAGGCCAATTCAAGGTACATTTTTTTATCGTCGCTATTCTCTTTATCGTTTTTGAAGTCGAAACGCTGTATTTATTTCCCTGGGCGGTAGTACTTCAACAGATAGGAATGTTTGGTTATATAGAAATGTTTGTTTTTATTTTCCTCTTACTGGTTGGTTTCACCTATGCGTGGGCCAAGGGCGCATTAGAGTGGGAAAGCTAGCACTACAATAAGTGAGTACAGTCATGTCAGTGGATCAAGACTCTACCACCAATGTTTTTTTTGCCAGCGTTGACAGTGTCATTAACTGGGGGCGGCGATCGGCGCTATGGCCGGAAACCTTCGGTATTGCCTGTTGCGCTATCGAGATGATCGCCGCTGGTTGTTCTCGCTACGATCTCGATCGGTTTGGCGTCGTCTTTCGACCATCGCCGCGGCAATCCGACGTCATGATTATTGCTGGCACCGTTACCAAGAAATTTGCCCCCGTAGTCCGGTTACTTTATCACCAAATGCCAGAACCGCGCTGGGTCATCGCCATGGGAAGTTGTGCCATTACCGGTGGTGTCTATAACACCTATGCCGTTGTCCAGGGTTCTGAACTGCTAGTTCCTGTGGACGTGAATGTGCCGGGATGTCCGCCGCGCCCCGACGCCCTGATGCAGGGTTTTTTACTACTACAGGAAAAAATCAAGCGTTCAAAATCAACGAACCACATCAAACCTCGAAACCTTGAAGCCACTCCTGACAATAATATTTCTGATTAACAATACAAGGAGTGAGATTAAATGTCGGACTCCCCTCTACTAAATATGCTTAAGGCGGCTTATGCCGACTATATTGTAACCGGCGTCGACACCACCGATGGATTCCCCTGTCTTGAGATAGGGCGCGATAATATTGCAACACTATGCGCCGAGCTAAAACAGGATTCGACGCTGCAATTTGATTTCCTCTCTGATATCTGCGGCGTTGATTATTACCCGCAAACCCCGCGATTCGAAGTGGTCTATCACCTCTACTCTATTCCCTTTAAATACCGTCTACGCTTGAAATGCAAATTGGCCGAAGGTGAATCAATACCCACCATCACTCGTGTATGGAATACCGCCAACTGGCATGAACGTGAAGCCTTTGATATGTATGGCATCGTATTTTCGGGGCATCCCGATCTGCGCCGAATTTATTTATGGGATGGTTTTGAAGGTTATCCGCAGAGAAAAGATTTCCCCCTGCGTGGCTATCGCGATGAATACAACCCCTTTGGCGAGGAACCCGCTGTTACCTCCACCGATCAGGGGAAAAACGATGATGAGGGCTGGAGCCATTAGCCATGACTGAGATGATACAGCTCGACAGTAGCGAAGAGGGGGGAACTCTGACTAATGAGGTGTTATTAAACCTGGGGCCCCAGCACCCAAGTAGTCATGGTGTATTGCGACTTCTTATGCAAATGGAAGGCGAAAAGATTTCCAGTGTGGATGTAATTATTGGCTACCTGCACCGCGGCAATGAAAAACTCTGCGAAAGTTTTACCTACACACAGATTATTCCGCTAACGGACAGGTTGGATTACCTGTGCCAACCCTCCAACAACCTCGCCTATGTACTGGCCGTTGAAAAATTACTGAACATCAAAGCGCCGGAACGCGCTCAGTACATTCGGGTGATGATGGCGGAATTGTCCCGTATTTCGGGCCATCTGCTTATCTCTGGTGCCTTGCCCATGGATCTAGGTGCGATGACAACCCTGCTCTATGTGATGCGAGAGCGTGAGATGATTATGGACCTGATGGAAATGGCCACTGGAGCGAGGATGCACTCGTCCTACTGTCGCATCGGGGGAATCCGCGAAGACCTGCCCACAGGCTTTACCGAGCGAATGCAGGAGTTCTGTCATATCTTTCGCCAACGTATTGTTGACTATGAAATCCTGGTGGCGAAGAACAGAATGTTTTTAAAGCGAACCAAGGATGTCGGTGTGATCACTGCGGCCGAAGCCATCGACTGGGGTTTAAGTGGACCCTGCCTGCGAGCCTCCGGGGTCGATTGGGATATGCGTCGCGACAATCCCTACGAAATCTACGAGCGTTTACAGTTTGAGGTGATTGTACGCGAGGGCGGCGACTGCTACGACCGCTGGAAATGTCGCATGGATGAAATGCGCGAAAGTCTAACCATGATTGAGCAGTGCCTGGCGCTTATGCCCAAGGATGGTCCGGTAATCGTCGACATACCCCAAATCGCCTTTCCGGGCGATAAGGAAAAAGTACAGACCTCAATGGAACCTTTGATCCAGCAATTTCAACTCTCCGCCTATGGCTTTAAGGTACCTGCAGGAGAGACCTATGTCAGCATCGAGGCGCCCAAGGGCGAACTGGGGTTTTATATCATCAGCGACGGTACGGAAAAACCCTTCCGGGTAAAAATCAGAGCACCCTCTTTTGTAAACCTTCAGGTTCTTTTGGCCATCGCCAAACGTTGCTATCTCGCCGACGTTATCGCCATTGTCGGTAGTTTGGATCCGGTCATGAAAGAAGTGGATAAATAGCCATGGAAAGCCAATTACCAACAAACCAGACGCAATCAAATCAGGCACCGTCAAACAAAGCAATGGGGCTGAAGAATCAAATCGATGAAATCGCCACGCATTACGCGCGTCGACGTTCGGCCATCATGCCGGCTCTTCACCTTTACCAGGCTGAGTACGGTTATATTTCCAGGCAGAGCATGGAGGAAGTGGCTGAACTACTCGACATTGCTCCGGTTCAGGTCTATGAAGTAGCGACCTTCTATCATCAGTTTCATACCAAACCGATAGGTACCCACCACCTACAGGTATGTACCAGTGTGTCCTGCATGCTGATGGGAGCCGACTGCCTGCTAAAACAACTCGAACGAAATTTGGATATTGAATGCGGAGAAACTACTGCTGATAACAGATTTACGCTTTCGACCGTCGAGTGCCTGGGCTCCTGTGGCACTGCGCCTGTGATACAGATCAATAACGAAGCCTACAGTGAGAATTTAACCGAACAAATACTCGATGATATTTTACGGTCATTGAATCATTAATTATGTTTGAACAAACGCTCTTAAAAAATATCAATATTGAAAACGCTAATCACTTGGCAGTTTACCGCGCCGGTGGCGGTTATGAGGCGCTGGATAAAGCATTGCAGGAATTTGAACCTGAGCAGCTGATAGATTTGGTGAAACAGTCAGATTTGCGCGGTCGCGGTGGTGCGGGTTTCCCCACGGGTTTGAAGTGGTCATTTATCCCCAAGGATTCGCTACTACCGAAATTTCTCTGCTGCAATGCCGATGAAAGTGAACCTGGCACTTTCAAGGACCGCCTTATTATTGAAAAAGACCCCCATCAGTTAATCGAAGGTATTGCACTGTGTTGTTATGCTGTCGGCGCCAAAATTGCCTATGTTTATATCCGCGCAGAATACAGCGTTGGCACTCAAATTTTGCAACAGGCGCTCGATGAATGTTACCAGCAGGGTTTGTTGGGGAAAAATATCTTGGGCTCGAAGTTTGACCTGGATGTTTATATCCATCGCGGTGCTGGCGCTTATATATGTGGTGAGGAAACCGCCCTGCTTCAATCCCTGGAGGGCTTCAGAGGCCAACCACGACTTAAACCGCCATTCCCCGCTATCAGCGGTCTGTATGCCAGCCCAACAGTCATTAACAACGTAGAAACCCTGGCCTGTGTGCCCCATATCGTAACGCGAGGGGCGCAATGGTTTAAGGATATTGGATCGCCCAAGGGACCTGGGCCGAGGCTTTATAGTTTAAGCGGCAGGATATGCAATCCAGGCGTATACGAACTCCCCACGGGTATTTCCCTCAGAGAACTGGTTGAACAACACGGTGGTGGCGCACCGAACAGCAAAAGGATCAAGGCGGTAATTCCCGGCGGTATTTCCGCCCCAATGTTACCGGAAAGTGCACTGGATATTGCCATGGACTTCGATGATCTGGTGGCTGCGGGTTCAATGCTTGGTTCCGCCGGTGTGATCGTCATGGACGAAGACTGTTGTATCGTCAAGGTTACACAACGCATGTTGTCGTTTTTTCATTATGAATCCTGTGGCAAGTGCGCGCCCTGCCGAGAAGGCCTGAGCTGGGTGGTTAAATTGTTGCAACGTATTGAAGGAGGCTATGGTAAGTCGGGTGATGTCGAGGAGCTTGAACGTCTGAGCGGAGGCATATTTGGCAATTGTCTTTGTCCACTGGGCGATGGTGCAATTATGGCGCTGCGGGGAGCCATCACGCATTTTCGTGATGAATTTATTGATCATATTGATAAGGGGTGTTGTCCGAATGGCACGTCCTTGAGCAGTACGTCATCCCTGCTTTCGCAGGCATGACAACAAAGATGTATTTGGCAACGGAGCAAAGCGATGGCCATAGTCAACATCAATGGCATTAGTCAGCATTTTGATGACGGCACCTTGATCCTCAATGCTGCAAAGAAGCTGGGCATTGAGATACCCACCTTCTGTTCCCATCCGCGACTGGAACCGGTGGCGGTTTGCCGCATGTGCCTCGTCGAAGTCGAGGGACAAAGTAAATTACTGCCCTCCTGTGCAACCTCGGTGACCGACGGCATGGTGGTCCATACTGAGTCATCAACCGTCGTGGAAACACGCAAGACTATGCTGGAGATACTGCTCGCCAACCACCCGCTGGATTGTCCCGTCTGCGATAAGGGCGGTGAATGCAGACTGCAGGATCTGGTCTATGATCATGGCGCCCCGCAAAGTCGCTTTGATGATGACAAAAGGCGGTTTCACACGACTGATTTGCCCTTAAATGATGTTGTTGTTTCCAATCTTAACCGCTGTATTCAATGCCAGCTCTGTGTTCGATATTGTGATGAGATTGTCGGCGCCCAGGCCTTGGGTACCATTGGCATTGGCAGTGACACCATCGTAACGGGTTTTATGGACAACCTGGCTGGCTGTGACCAGTGCGGTAACTGTATTGAGGTCTGTCCGGTGGGAGCACTGATGAGCCGACCTTATCGATATAAGTCTCGGCCCTGGGATTTAAAAGAAGTCGATACCACATGCCCCTTCTGCGGCACCGGTTGCCAACTCACGGTTGGCGCACGCGACCGGGAGTTGATGCGGGTTCGTTCGAAATCCGAAACAGGACTAAACCGGGAAGCGCTGTGTGTTCGGGGACGCTTCGGTATAGATTTCACCACGCAATCACAACACCGTATCCAACAACCCATGATTCGACGCGATCAGGCACTGGTTGCCGTGTCTTGGGAGGATGCCTTGCGGTTTATTCAGCAGTATCTTGAATCCTCTCCAAAAAATAACAGGCGCATCGGCGGTTTGATTTCACCGAATATGACCAATGAGACACTTTATGGCTTTCAAAAACTGATGCAGCAGGTTTTTGATAGCCATGATATTGATAGTTATTGTCGTTGGCCCCTTGCCGAAGCCTACCCGGTACTGCGGCTACTCATCGACAAATTCTACAGCCGCAAATCACTGACAGATATTCTGGCCGTGGACAGTTGCCTGATTATCGGCAGCAACGTGACCGATGAAAATCCGGTTTCCGAATACCTTATCCGTGAGGCTCACAGGCGGAAACAATTTGACCTCACCGTGCTCTCAACACGACCCTCTCGCCTGGACAGCATCGCCAGTGCCTGGCAACGCTATTTACCCGGTGACGAACCCGGTCTGATCGCCCCATTGTTGCACCAGATTGAAACCCGGAGCGTGACTGTCCTCGTAGGCACTGACGTACTGCGATCACCCTGCGTAACCCAGACACTTCAACTGCTCGATGCTCTACTGACAACATTGTACGCTGCCGATAAGCAGGTTCATTTCCAGTTCCTGTTGGATCGTTGTAACCAGCTGGGAGCCTGGGATCTTGGCATCAACTCCGATTGTGATTTCGAGCAAATGCTGGTGCAGTGCGAACGCGAACAAATGGGCATGCTTTATGTGGTTGGCGAAGACCCCCTGCTATCTTGCCCTGATGGTGAACGTGTCACCAGGGCCTTGCAGAAATTGGATCTGCTGGTGGTTCAGGATGCGTTTATGTCCGACACCGCATTGGCCGCTGACGTTGTTTTGCCGGGTTTTACTTTTGCCGAGAGTGCTGGCACTTATACCAACAACGAAGGAAGGGTGCAGCGGGTGCGGCCCATTTACCCACCACCCGCCCAAACCATAATGAACGTTGCCAGGGTTGATAATAGTGCCGATGTTATTGATCTATCGCAAAGTCAGTTTAAGGCGAAACGCGACACTGACATTTTTAGTGAAATTGCATCGATCATGGGTAAGGATTTGAGGCTGAACTCTCTCGAGTCGGTATTTGGCGAAATTGCCAAGGCAGTACCCGCCTATCGATCAGTTGATGTTTCCCAGCTTGGCGATAATGGCTCATTTACAAAAACATCGCCGCACACTTTGAGCGAGAAACCGCGTCCAATACGATCTTATTCCGAACAGGAAGCTAACGATGCCCGTAGCGATGACAGTGCGAAAACATTTAACTTGATCACCGGTAATTGCCTGTTCCACTCTGCTTATCTAACGGAATATTCACCGACATTAACGGCAATTGCCGACCAACCTTATGTCGAACTCAATGATCAGGACGCCAGTGCACTGGGTTTGCAGGATCAGGGCCGGGTCACAGTCAGCAATCCAAACCATGCTGTCACCTCCGGGTGAAGTGCAACAAACAGTTTCCCAAAGGCGTCGCTTTTATCCCTGAAAATTTCAAGCATATACGCCTCAATCGTTTTATCCAAAACAACGAATATCCCTGTGCCGTAAGAATTCAAGCGGCACTTCCTGACAACGTACAAGCGCAGACTGTGATCGCTGAAAATAGCGATGGGCATCTCCTGGGAGGCCTGGAATGTGATGAGTAGAATCAGGGGGGCAGAATGAGTGGCTTGCTGGAAGTAAGCATGATGCTTTTACATGTGATGATTGTTGTCGCCATCCTCTTTCTTATGCCGATACCCTTTACCTGGATAGAGCGCAAAATTGCCGGCCACATGCAGCAACGAATGGGCCCAATGCGCGTCGGCTGGCACGGTATGCTGCAACCGGTAGCCGATGTCGTCAAACTGCTCGCCAAGGAGGACGCTATTCCCGACCAGGCGGACCGTCTCCTGTTTAAGATCGCCCCCATCATCGCACTGGTACCACCCTTCGCCGTCTTTGTCGCCATTCCTTTCGCCGACAGCCTCTATCTGTCTGACATGAATGTCGGCCTGCTCTATATCCTTGCCGTTGGCGGTCTGGAAATCTACGGTGTGATATTTGGCGGCTGGGCAGCGAACAGCAAATACGCTCTGTTGGGCAGCATGCGTACTTGCGCCCAGCTGATCAGCTATGAAATACCAATGGGATTCGCGGTTATCGGTGTGATGATGTTAAGTCAGTCCATGAATCTATCTGACATCGTCAACGCCCAGGCCGATACCTGGAATATCGTTTATCAACCTATCGGCTTCCTTGTGTTTTTTATTGCCGGCCTGGCGGAGGCACAACGCATTCCCTTCGATATGGCTGAAGCAGAGGGAGATCTCGGCGCTGGCTTTCACACTGAATACAGCGGTTTGCGGTTTTCCTATTACATGATCAGCGAATATCTGGTCATGCTCACCATATCAGTGCTTTGCGTCATACTATTTTTTGGTGGCTGGCATGGATTTCTTGTACCACTACCGGCGCTGCTGTGGTTTAGCCTGAAGGTGGGTTTATTTGTCTATCTCTTTATGTGGATCCGTTTCACGTTTCCACGATATCGGTACGACCAACTGATGAGTATCGGTTGGAAGGTGCTGTTTCCTCTGTCCCTGGCTAATATTTTGGTGACGGGATTGTTTATTGTCTAGACTGAAGAATAGTAGTAAGCGAAAGGCCCTGGGCCAAGGTTGACGCCATGAACTACAGACAACGAAAAGTGCGGGGCTGGATCGGCTGGCTATTCTTTAGTGATCTTTTCGCAGGGCTGGCACTCACCCTGAAATATATGTTCTCAAAGCCGGTTACGATGCAGTATCCCGACAAAGAAAAGTGGCAACCCTATGCACGCTTTCGTGGCCATCATTTTCTGCAAAAAGATGAACACGGTCAGATCAAGTGCGTGGCCTGCGAACTGTGTGCCAAAATTTGCCCCAGTGCCTGTATCAAGGTGATCCCCTTTGAAGACGAGAATGGCGACCGACGCCCTGCGGTGTTTGATATCGATATGGGGCGCTGCCTTTACTGCGGACTTTGTGAAGATGCCTGCCCGGTTGAAGCCATCGCCATGGGTAGCCACTATGAATTTTCCAGCTATAGTGCCCGGGACCTGCTGGTGCATAAAGAGATGCTGTTAACCATGCCTGGTAAAACCCCAACAGAAGGCGCAGAGGGTGCAGGGGGAACAGTCGTTGCCGCATCCCTGAGTGACGATGGCACAGCGGCCGAAGCATCAAAGCAAGCACAAGGATATCACTGGTGGGACATTATTCACCGCAAGGGTCAGCCAAAGTCTGACCGGGTACCGTAAGCCACAACATCTTCTCCTTGCAATCGAAATGGATCCATAAATCTGACGAAAGGATCGAGCAATGGAAGCGCTTTTTTTTCTACTGTTTGCCACCATGGCCACAGTGGCAGCCCTGGGCGTAGTACTGGCGAAAAACCCTGTCTATAGTGCCCTGTCGCTGATTGCCTGCTTTGTGCAGGTTGCGGCGCTATTTGTTCTGCTTCGATCCCCCTTTCTTGCCGTCGCGCAAATCTTTGTTTATGTCGGCACCACCATCGTCCTGTTTATTCTCGTTATCGTCATGCTTGATCTCCGCCGGGCGATACTCGATCGATTCATACCGGGCAACCCTTTTTGGGCGCTATTGGTAGCCGTGTCGTTGGGCAGCATCATAGTGGCTGCACTACTGGCGAGTGATCGCCTGGCCGAGCTTTCGTCTAGCTTGCAGTCAGCACCCTTGACGCTTGCGGGAACGACGCGGGAGTTTGGTAACGCGCTCTTCACCCAGTTTCTGCTCCCCTTTGAGGTGATTTCTGTCATCTTATTAGTCGCATTCATTGGCGCGATCCTTTTGGCAAAAAAGGAGAATAAATGATGGTTCCACTGTCCTGGTATCTGGTACTTGGCGCTGTTCTTTTTATCATCGGTCTGGTAGGTGTGCTGCAACGGCGTAATGTGCTAATCATATTGATGTGCCTCGAGCTGATGCTTAACTCGGTGAATATCAACCTGATCGCCTTTTCCTACCACCTGCAGGATTTGCGTGGGCAGGTCTTCGCCGTCTTTGTTATTACCATCACAGCAGCGGAAGTCGCAGTGGCCCTGGCAATAGTGATTGCCATGATGCGCAACCGAAGAATCTTGCAGGTTGATCGAATCAATCTGATGCGCGAGTAAGGAAGCGAGTCATGGATACTGTCACCTCCATCAGGCCACTGCTCGCGTTGCTAATCTGCGCTTTTGCGGCCATGGCTATCCTGACATTCGGCAAGAGCGACAAAAGTAACAAGAGTAACAATCTCCGCGACGCCATATCTTTGCTCGCCGCCGCCGCGAACTTCCTCGTCATAGCCTCGATGGCCCCCGTCGTTCTCGATGGCAGAATTATCGAGTGCCATTTATTTACCGTTCTTCCTGGTATCGGTTTCAGTTTGCGCGTCGATCCACTGGGGATGGTATTTGCGAGTATTTCATCGCTTCTCTGGATCGTGGCCGCTATATATTCGATAGGTTATATGCGCAAGCTGCAGGAGCACCAACAAACACGATTTTTTTCTTGTTTCGCGATTAGCATCATGGCGGCGATCGGTGGCGCTTTTTCAGCAAACCTTTTTACCCTCGTCGTATTTTATGAATTATTAAGTCTTATCACCTATCCATTGGTCTATCACAAGGAGACCGAAGAATCCTGGCTCGGTAGTAAGAAATACCTCGTCTATCTAATGGGGACCTCCAAGACCTTCTTGCTGGCGGCGATTGCGCTAACCTATTCCATCGCTGGCACATTGGA
>PVMK01119701.1_pt1 | contig 13359 bp, 16 predicted proteins | sample 1853481 | NCBI WGS metagenome assembly PVMK01 (sample SAMN08533507, study PRJNA380276) | Marine sediment metagenome, whole genome shotgun sequencing project.
GGTCGCGGATTTAGTCTGCCGAAAAAGATTCGCCGTTTGGCGCTAATTGCTTTAGGGGTTACCGCCGCACGCTTATTTCCTTTGATTCCCATTGCTCTTGATCATGGCGCTGACATAACTTTATTTGCACAAGTCGCCTTGCCCCAACTGCCCACAGCAGTTGAAATTCATCCCCTTGCTGCATTGCCCGAAATGCTATCCTGGGCCGACTTCGCCGCCTTAGATTTGCCGCTAGAATCTTTATCTGTGTTGCGAACCACGCTGGGATTAATGCCTCATGCAAAATTTTCTTGCCAGGCCCAAGCCTTGATTATCTCCCCCATGCCTTGTGCGGGGATGGCGGCCTGCGGTGTTTGCGCAGTACCTGCTCGGCGTGGCTATAAACTTGCCTGTAAGCATGGTCCGGTTTTCGATTTGGGTATTCTACGATGGTAAAACTTGTGCCGGCATTCTGCCTCGTACTATGAAAGATGTTATTTGATCTGGTAGAATATACTATTTACAGCACTCTTATGTTAATAATTTAATCAAGCGTAGATTTTGGTACATATTATGAAAATTTTGGTCTTTGTAGCTCATCCAGATGATGAAACCGTATTTACGGGTGGCACGCTGATTCTTTTGGCACGCGTTGGATTTCAAGTGCATTATTTAGTTGCCACGCGCGGTGAAGGTGGTGAAATGGGAGAGCCGCAGCTTTGTGTGCGGGATGAATTGGGCCAGCTGCGCGAAAAGGAAATGCGCTGTGCCTTGCGTGCATTGGGTGGCACCTCTGTGAGCTTCCTAGATTATGTTGATCCTATAGTTGGGGCAGAGAATCAGCTGTTTCCCTACACGGATGATGTTGATAGGTTAACGCAGCAGCTTGTCGAACACATTCAAGCATTGGGTCCGGTGGCGTTCATCAGTCACGGCTCGACAGGTGAATACGGTCATCCGGCACACCTGATCAGTCACGCCGCCGCGCACAAGGCCATCGCGCACATAGCAGACGCCGCGCCATTGTTTTATACTTTTTCAGCTGCATTCAACGGTCATCCGCGCCCACGCTTGCTCAATAAACCAGACAGTGCCCATATTATTTTAGATATTTCCTCTGCGCACGATCAAAAGTCTCAGGCAGCCTTATGTCATCGTTCGCAAAATGCTCTTTTTGTCCGTCGATCGTCAAAACGTGCTGGCCGCCCATTAACGGTTCCTGAAGTGTTGGTCAATGTAGAGAGTTTGCATCGAGCTTATCCCCCGGTTAATAACGGTGCAGTGGATGATTTTATCTCTCGTGCCCTAAAGCCGTGGACACAGGAAATTGCACCTAGTGAGCCAAAATAAGTACGATTTGGTTTTTAGCCCGCCGGTCATGAACGCCGCCGGCACTTTGGGTTTTGCACCCGAGGTGCATAGACAGTCTTTGGGCTCATTTGTCACCAACCCGATTAGCCTCTATTCGCGCAAACCTGCCCGAGGGACACGCTATATTTCATACTCAGGAGGATTTCTACTGCATACTGGTCTGCCAAATCCTGGCATCAGGCGAGTTATTGCAGATTATGCTCGTGCCTGGAATGCATCCCTGACTCCCATTGTTGTTCATTTGCTTGCTCAAGATAGGTCCGAATTAGCGCAGATGGTCGCGCGCCTCGAAGATGTTGAAGGTGTCGCCGCAGTCGAGCTAGGCTTATCACCGGGCATTGATTCGAGCACGGTCTATCGTATGGGTTTAGCTGTACAGGGAGAATTTGCAGTAATTTTGCGGCTGCCTATTGATGCAGCACGGTCGATTTTGCAAGCTGCCCTTGATTCAGGTATCGCAATGGTGAGTATGGCTGCGCCGCGTGGCAGCATGGTAGATGCTCATGGTGCCATGATAACTGGGCGCCTATACGGGCCAGGGATATTCCCATTGGCCCTGCGTGCGATTCAGCAATGGACGGATATTGGTGTCTCAGTAATTGGCGCTGGGGGCGTATACCATCCGCAGGATGTTGACGTCATGTTAAAAGCTGGAGCAGTCGCGGTACAAGTTGGACCGGCGTTCTGGAAAAGGGATTCTCTGTTTTCAAGCGAGAATTAAAAATACAAATTCATGTCGGCCCGGTATAACGAAAAAATTCCCCTTCAATTCAGGTTTTACTACTTCTTGCAGCATGCCAGGAAGATCACGGTGCTTTTTGTAAACCAATAATTAAAGTCCGGGCCTATCCTCGGATATTATATGTTGGTTTTAGTTTTTCTTTGCACTGGCTGCAATAATGGTGGTTTACCGTTCCATCCAAATGGTTACTGGACCGTCATTCTCGATCTTGACCAGCATATCAGCGCCAAATAGACCTGTTTGTGTAGCAATGCCCAATGCGCTCATCTTCTTTACAAATTGATTTACAAGTAGTTCAGCGAGTTCAGGCTGAGCTGCATCGGTGAATGATGGGCGCCTTCCCTTACGAGTGTCGGCGTACAGTGTAAACTGAGAAACAACCAGCGCTGCGCCCCCAATATTGAGTAGCGAGCGGTTCATTTTGCCCTCACCATCCTCAAAAATGCGCAAATTTACGATTTTGTTGGCAAGATATTCAACTTGCTCATCACTGTCTTTGGATCCGATGCCCAGTAGTATCACCAACCCGGTCTCGATTTCGCTGATGATGCTCCCATCAATAATTACACTGCCGTGCTGAACACGTTGGATTAATGCGCGCATTACAGCTTGCTCCTTAGCATCGGCTCGGCGGCCATTGGCTTATTTGTATTTCCTCATACACTCTTATTCTTAGCCCCTGGTGCAGCATAATATTTAGACGGCTTGTTTTGCGGTTTGCGCAGCTAAACCGTTGCCGTTTGACTTGGGGGTAAGTCAAACACTCATCGTAGTAATTTGGTTCGAACAAAATGTCCTTGACCCGATTACATAGCTACCCCAGTTTAGGCACTAAGGCAGCCCGATGGCATCTTTTACTTCAGCAAGTGTATTTTGGGCAATGGCCTGAGCTTGTTTACCACCCTGGTGCAGGATATCCCAAACACGGTCAGGATCCTTTGCAAGACTCATCCTGCGCTCTCTAAAGGGCGCCAGAGAGTTATTCAAACTCTTGGCAAAGAGTTTCTTACAGGCCACACAGCCAATCTCAGCTTTGCGGCACTCGTTGTTGATTGTCTCCACTATTTCGCTGGCTGTAAAAATTTTATGCAGGGTAAAAACATTACAAATATCTGGGTTGCCGGGGTCGGAAAGGCGGGCGCGTTGCGGGTCGGTCACCATTTGCATAACTCGTTTTTGTGTCTCTTCGGGCGTGGCTGCTAACTCAATATGATTATTGAGGCTTTTGCCCATTTTTTCTTTTGCCATCAATGCCCAGTACCTTGGGGATAAGGGTACCTTTCATTTGTGGTTCAAGCAGCACATCGGTTTTATAGCGATAATTAAACGAGCGTACAACCTCGCGCGTGAACTCTATATGGGGAGCTTGATCTATGCCCACAGGCACAACAATTGCCTTATAGAGCACAATATCTGCAGCCATCAGAACAGGGTATCCCACCAACCCATAATTTACATTATGTGGTTGTTGTCGGATTTTCTCTTTAAAGGTCGGTAGATCAGTTAGCTTGCCCAAGGGTGTCACCATAGAAAGAAATGCATGTAACTCTAATACTTCAGGTACATGAGATTGTATAAAGATAATGCTTTCTTCAGGACGTAGACCTGCAGCGAGCCAGTCTAGGGTCATTTCAAAGGTATTTTGTTTTAGATTTTCTGTAGTTTCTGCAGTCGTCAGGGCGTGTACATCAACGATGCAGTACAGGTTTTGTTCGTACTCATCTTGCAGGCTAACATAGTTTTTTATTGCTCCCAGGTAATTACCCAGATGTTGGCGTCCTGTTGGGCGTGCACCAGAAAACACACGTCCTTGTTTCTTTGTGGTCATTCGGACTCCTTCTGAATGATGGCTTGTACAGCCGCGAGCACCTCGCCAGGCTCAGCGTGCTGGCCTGTTGCTAGCTTTGAGTAAACTAATTTCCTGTTGACGGACACCTCGAATTTGCCTCCATCAGATGGTATTAAGTTTAAAATATGGATATGTTCTTGGCATTTGTTTAGCAGCAGGCCGGTCAGACTGACGGCTCGGGGAGCATAACCTCAAACGGCACAGTAGGTAATTTCAATGTTGAGCATTTAGCATCCTTTTGTAGTAGAGTTTTTAAGTACATCGAGTATATCATAAGGCTTATGTCGATTGTGCCGAGATACTAAGATACCCTAAAGAATTTCTAAGAGGTGCGAAAGGGAGTTGCCTGTCACCGAGATTCTAAAAAATCTGGCGCTAAAATAAAAGCGCCCCGGCTGTTTGCTGGGGCGCTGCCAATTATTTTCTCATGATGTGACTAGGCTGCTACTTCTGCATCCTTGGTTTTTTTGGTTGTTTTTTTACCTTTTGTTATATTGAAAATAATTTCATCATCAACAACATCAATCTCGATGCTGTCGCCATCGCTGAATTCTCCTGCTAGCAGTTGTACAGAAAGGGGATTTTCGATGTGTTTCTGCAAAGCCCGGCGCAGTGGACGTGCACCAAAATCGGGGTCATAACCCGTCTGGGCTAACCATTTTGATCCAGCCTCACTAAGTTTACACGCCAGGCCATGCTCGTTGAGGCGCTCGACAACTTCTCTCATTTGGATATCGACAATCTCTTCCATCTCTTTTATCGATAATGGTGAGAAGGTGATGATTTCATCAATGCGATTAAGAAACTCGGGACGAAATGCTTTGCGGAGCGCTTTTTTGATTTTATCTTGCGCTTCTTGCTCTTTAGCATCACCAGTACTTTGAACGAAGCCAAAGCTCCCCGATTTGCTGACATACTCGGTGCCGATGTTGCTGGTCATGATTAAAACGGTATTACGAAAATCTACCAGACGCCCTTGCCCATCAGTTAGACGGCCATCATCAAAAATTTGTAACAGCGCTTGCCATACATCCTGGTGTGCTTTTTCGATCTCATCGAAGAGTACAACGCGATAAGGACGTCGTCGCACGGCTTCGGTTAACTGCCCGCCCTCTTCATAGCCGATATAACCTGGAGGGGCGCCGAACAAGCGAGAAACAGTGTGTTGCTCTTGATATTCACTCATATCGACCCGCACGAGCGCATCGTCATCTTCAAATATGAATTCAGCCAGTGCTTTGGCCAGTTCTGTTTTTCCCACACCGGATGGACCAATAAATATAAAAGAGCCGATGGGGCGGCGAGGGTCTTTCAACCCTGCCCGTGCTCTGCGAATGGCGTCAGAGATGGCCGTGATAGCGGCTCCCTGTCCAATGACTCGCTCTCCCAAGCGATCTTCCATTTGCAGCAGCCGGTCAGCCTCGGTTTCTAGCATATGGCTTACGGGAATGCCAGTCCATTGAGCAACAACCTCGGCAACATCATCTTCGTCAACTACCTCATCAAGTTCGTGCTCGCTTTCCCATTGCGCACGCTTTTTCTTAAAATCAGCTTCCAAACGAGCGCGTTCTGTTTTCTTCTCGGCTGCTCGCGGGTAATCTTGTTCTAAAGCAGCATGTTCTTCTTCCGCTAGCAGCAAGGAAATCTCGCTTTTCATAGCTTTGATATCTGCCGGTAGCGAATAGAGCGCAATGCGCAATTTTGCCGCGGCTTCATCCATCAAATCGATAGCCTTATCGGGCAAATACCGATCAGAGACATATCGATCTGCTAGCTTAGCGGCCGCCTCTAGGGCGGCGTCGGAAAATCTGATTTTGTGATGCGCTTCATACCGGTCACGTAGCCCGTGCAGCATTAAAATAGTGTCCTCGACGCTGGGTTCCTCTACGTAAACAGGTGCGAAACGTCGTTCGAGCGCTGCGTCTTTCTCGATGTATTTGTGATACTCGTCCAGCGTAGTTGCCCCGACACATTGCAGCTCACCGCGCGCCAGAGCTGGCTTCAGCATATTGGATGCATCCAACGTACCCTGCGCAGCGCCTGCGCCAACCACAGTGTGCAGCTCATCGATAAAAAGGATGATTTCACCTTCGGCACGTTGAATATCCTCAATCGCAGCTTTGAGCCGTTCTTCAAATTCGCCACGGAAACGAGATCCGGCGATCATTGCGCCCAAATCCAAGGAAACTACGCGCTTCCCGGAGAGAATTTCAGGTACATCATTCGATTCGATTTTTTGTGCCAAACCTTCTACAATCGCGGTTTTACCGACACCTGCTTCCCCGATCAAAACAGGGTTATTTTTAGTGCGCCGTGAGAGAATTTGAATCACGCGTAATATTTCAGCGTCGCGCCCAATCACAGGATCCAGTTTTCCTTCCCGAGCTAAAGTGTTCAGATCGCGGGAGTATTTCTCGAGAACTTTGTAGCGAGTTTCTGCTTTAGGATCCGTAACACGTTGTCCGCCGCGAATCTGTTGAATAGCCTCAAGAACGCGTTCTTTTGTTACTTGCGCGTTATTGAGTATACGGCCTGCTGAAGAGTTGGATTCGCTGAGAATAGCTAAGAATAGATGCTCGGTGGAAATATACTCATCTTTAAGCCGGTTGGCTTCTTGGTTGGCTAAGTCCACAATACGTTTTACGCGTGGGGTGATGAATATTTGTCCTGCGCCGCCGCCAAATATACTGGCTTTGGGGCTGGTGCGCAAAGATTGGTCTATCTGCTCAGTAACCGCGCCAACGTCAATTTTCATGATATCCAATAGTTGCGGGATAATACCACCTGGCTGTTCGATCAAAGCCAGAAGTATATGCTCGGTGTCAATTTGATTATGCCCGTAGCGCTGGATAATCTCTGCGGCGCGTTGTGCCGCTTCTTGCGCTCGCTCGGTAAAACGGTCGAATCGCATCATGCTTCAACATTCCTTCAATAATTATGGTGTCTTAATTAGAGCATACCATCAAGGTGTTAGAAATCTATATGAAATACTTATTACTACCCTGTATACCCTGTAGAAATAATGCTGCCTTTATTCGAACGCAATGATAGTATACTTTTCCTTTTTGAATAATTTAGCATTCGGCAAATATTTTTGCCTGTCACTATTTTCCTTTCCATTGCGGAAAGCGTTTTTCAATAAATGCAGCCATGCCCTCTTTTTGGTCTTCACTGGCGAAAAGTATAGTGAAGGCCCTTCGTTCGCTGGCCAGACCTTCAGAGAGATGGGTTTCAAAAGCTTGGTTCACGGATTCTTTGCCCAGTTGTACCGCCAAGGGTGCGCGCGCAGCGATTTTGGCTGCTAGCGATAAAGCTTTGTCCAAATAAGATTCTTTCGATTCAACATAATTGACAATACCGTATTGCAGCGCTTCTTCGGCGTTTAGCGTGCGGTTTTCGAGTATCATTTCCATCGCGATTGCTTTCCCAACGGCTTTTGTCAAGCGTTGCGTGCCGCCGGCACCGGGAATCACCCCCAGGTTAATTTCTGGCTGTCCAAATTTAGCTGTTTTCGAGGCAACTATCATATCGCACGAAAGTGCAAGTTCGCTGCCGCCACCCAGAGCATAACCCGATACCGCCGCGATAACTGGTTTTTTGATCGCCCGGATGCGGTCGAAGGTGGGGATGAAATCGCTGTTGAGCATCTCCACTGCTGAGGCGGTTGACATTTCCCTGATGTCGGCCCCGGCTGCGAAAGATTTGTCGTTTCCTGTCACGACCATAGCGCCAATCGTTTCATCAGCATCAAAGGTTTCGAGAGCCTGCATCAGTTCTTTAGCAAAGTGCGATTAAGTGCGTTAAGCGCTTTGGGGCGGTTAAGCCGAATTAGTCCAACACGTCCTTGCGTTTCGACCAGAATGCTTTCGTAGGTCATGATAGTCCTCCGTTCTAACAAGTTTTGACCAATGCCGCTGCTAAATGAAGTTCTAAGATAAAGTAATTAATAATTGGTTGTTGGACCCGATAAGGGGGTAGGATCCTGGCAAATAATAGATTAACGCGCCTCTTGATCGTTGATATCGATAATTTTGCCGCTGATCTGGCTGGCTTCTTGGCTGCATAAATAAAGAGCTAGTTGCGAAACAGTTTCTTTTATTTGTGTAGAATTTTTGGTTGAAAGATCAGGGTTGGACCTACATCCTGAGCAGATCGCATTGATACGGATATTATACGTTGAAAATTCACGTGCGCTTTCTTGAGTCAGGCCGAGGACACCAGTTTTGCTGGCGATATAGGCGGCTTTGTGACTTAAATCGTGATTGGCTGCAATATTTATGATGATGCCACCTCCCTGCGTTTTCATGATACGCCCTGCAGATTGGGTAACCAAAAATGTGCCCGTCAAATTAACATCAAGCGCGCGCTGCCAGTCCCAGGCGTCTAACGTTATAATACTGCCCTTTGGGTTTACATTCGCGGCGTTGACCACAATATCCAGTCGTTCCCAATCGTCGATGATGCTATTGAATAGCGCCTGGATCGGCATCTTTTTGGAAATATCGTAAACATAGCCCTTTACACGCGTACCCGTAGCAGCAATATGCTCAACAACTTTGTCCAGATTGATCGGAGTGATATCATTTGCCGCGATCGTTGCCCCTTGCAAGGCAAAAGCTTTGGCAATAGCAGCACCAATACCACGACCGGCGCCGGTAATCAATACGACTTGATCGCTAAGTGTGGTCATGATTGTTCTTCTTGGCAGACGGGAATTTCACCTTTGTTAGCATTTGCATTGAGAGGTAAACCCAAATACGGCGAGGGGTCTAAAGTATTTTGAATTTTTAATTCGTTGCGGAAAGTACCGTTAAGGTCATCCAGCACGATAGAAAAATGTAAATGAATCCCGGTAGGGTTGTTGGTGTCACCGGAATAGTTGCCTTGATAGCCTAGCAGCGTGCCGGCTTCAACGTAGATTTCTGAAGTTCCGGATGGAAATTCAGCCGCGATATAAGATTTACCGCCTCGTGTAGCCATGTGTGTATAATACGTCCAGATTTGGCGGGATGGCTGCAGTGGGTCGCTGGGGATGCGGATAATGACTGAAGATTTCCAATCTGGCAGGCGTGTGAGATAGCCATCATAAGCTGCGTAAACTGGCGATTCCCCAGCCTCAGTACCGCCGAAGATATCGAGACCTTGATGGCGATGGCCAGGCCGAAAAGAATCGTTCCAAATAAAACCAATATAGCCGGATGTCGGCATTTCGAATGGCGCATTGCCGCAAATCTCGCCCGCGGAAATCGCCCATTCTGCGTGATTATCAGGGTTTTGGAACCAAGCCTGTAGCATCATGCCGCGTTCTCCACTGCGCGCGAACCATTGATACGCAAAATAGCCCAAAATAATAGCAAGCACAAAACCGATAGAGAGTAAAATTCGCAGCGGCGTGTTTATCAGACTTTTAACGTGATGACGATTTGAGATCATTGTCCTGGGAATACAGATCGATAACTTGTGCTTGAGTGATAATGAGTACGCTCTCGGGAGTCAAGCGCAAAAGGGCATTATGCGCCCCGCCGCCGCCGAAAACCTCTGTGTGTTCTAATACACGTGGGTCCAGTAAGGTGCGTAAAGGTTGGGGATGTCCGAAAGGAGGTACCGCGCCGACAGGAAAGCCGGTTGTTTCTAAAACAACATCGGGGGGTGCCAATTTTACTCGTTTTCGCCCTACGCCGTATAGCGCTGCAATCACGCGCCGTTCTATGGGCCGTGTGCCGCCCGCGATGGCCAATACTCGCTCGGTGTTGATGGTAAAGAGCACCGATTTGATAATTTGATCTGGGCGCGTATTTACAGCTTGGGCAGCTGCCTCGACCGTTAGAGTTGGTGCAGCAAGGATTAAGATTTCACCTGTGATGTTGTGCTCATCCATAAAGCGTTGTAGATCATTGGAAGTCAGCATCGGCATTTCCTTGTTGAAATTTGCGAAGATTGGCAATATTCTCTTCTTTATGTTCGGCCGTTAGCAGCATCATACGCCCACGGGTGATTTTTTGCAGGATTTTTCCTGCAGCTTGACCTTGCACAGAGGCCAGCGCATGCTGCAGATCATCTTGGGTATTGAAGAATAATTCGTGAATCATGCTGATTTGTTGATCACCGTAAAGAATAGTTTGCACGCGCACCGTGGTTTCCCGAACAAGACCCGGCATGCTTTCAGCAAGATGCAGAAATTCAGGCCAGGTTTCGCCAAATGCAGAGCTATCGGCGATAGGGTCAATAATAATGATTAACTTATACATAATGGTTATTATACTCCGGCTCTTTAGGAATTGCCGGGGCATGAGCTGATCCGCTGTCTGCCATGGAGAACCCTCCCTGGGCCAGGGCTTTTTCTTGTTATCTCTCGTTGACATTGTGTTACCATTGGCAGCATCATCAACCTGATAAATTTTGGAGCTTGCCATGCCCATTTTCGAGATTCCTTTGTTGCAATCTTTATTGGATATCCCTGCAGTATCAAGTACGCGTCGTAACCATGGTTTAGAACATGCCGCTTTACATATTCTTGCTAAAAAATTCCCAGAGCGTAATATGGCTGGACATTCTGATCCTAATGGATTTTGGTTAATCGGGGATATTCCCACGGAGGCAGCTGCCGAGGCGGTCCAAGAAGCTTTGCAGCGTATGCGCGCGGGTGAGCACAGCTTAGCTGTACATCCTAATTGCGGCACAAATTTGATTACAGCAGGTACTTTAGCCGGTTTAGCTGGCGCCTTGGGGATGTGGGGAGCGGGTCCACGCAAGCGTGATAAGCTCGACCGTTTCCCCCTGGTGGCAACCTTGGCAACGCTGGCCCTGATGGTTGCCCAGCCTCTTGGCATGAACTTGCAAAAGCATATCACCACATCTGGTATTCCTGGAAATCTGCAAGTGTCCAAGATTACTCCCACCATGCGCGGCCGGCTGAAGGCGCACCGTGTGCTGACCCGAGGTTAAAATGACGCCTAAGCCCATTGTCTATCTGCTGCATGGTGATGATGAATACGCTTTAGCGAGTGAAATTGCTGCCATGGAAGCGAAAATGGGAGATTCTGCTACCTCGGAATTAAATGTCACCCATATTGAGAAAGGTAGCTTTGATCTTGAGCGCATTGCGACTACGACGCAGGCAATGCCGTTTTTAACAGCCCGCCGTCTGGTTATTTTGCATGATCCATTGGCAAGTTTGAAAAGCCCTGCCCAGCGAAAGGATTTTTTGCAATTCTTAGAGCAAATTCCACCTTCAACAGCTTTAGTAATAATTATCAACCGGCCGCTGGTTTCTTATCGAGATAAAAAAGATGGTAAACGCCATTGGTTGCAAAAGTGGGCTCAAGAACAAAATGGACGTGTGTACCAAAAAGAGTATTTGCTGCTGCGTGGCCCTCAAATGGCGCGTTGGATTCAAGCGCAAGCTCGCGAGAAAAACGGTGAAATTACATCCCAAGCAGCCGTATTATTGGCTGGCATGGTGGATGATAATCCACGTATCGCTGCACACGAGTTAGATAAACTCCTGGCCTATGTGAACTACCAGCGTACAGTGGAAAATGATGATGTTGAACATCTGGTGGCTTACGAACTTGAGGGGGATGTTTTTGCAATGGTCGATGCAATTGGGATGCGGGATGGCCGCAAGGCTTTAAAGATGCTTCACCAACTTCTTGAAGACGACGAACCACTGCGCTTGTTTGGCATGGTTGTGCGCCAATTCCGCTTATTGTTGCTGACTAGCGAGCTGCTCGATGCTGGTCACCGAGAACCGGATATTGCTCGCTCATTGAGACTGTCTCCATTTATTGTGCGCAAGCTCATTCCGCAAACGCACAATTTCTCTTTATCCAACCTTGAAGCGATTTTCCGCCGTTTGCTCACAATTGATGAAGCCATCAAAACTGGCCAAATTCCGGGCGATATCGCTCTCGATACACTGATAACCGCGCTGACCATATAAATATCTTGAGACTCTCAGGTTGGTGTTACTTGATATCAGATCCTGATTGACATGTACGTGTACGCTAAGCCGCGGTGCTTTCTGGATTGAATCCTAACCAAAAATGATTAGGTAGTAAGGATTTTGAACAGCGAAGTTCTAATCCCGCTGTTGTTTGTTGAAACGCTTTTTCATCCTGAGGGGCACTTCCATTATTGGCAAGCATGGATGGATGTACAAAACATAAGTTAGGAGCTTGCCCGTATTTCTTTTTATAGTAGCTTGAAGCGCGTTTAATCTTAGTTTCTAGTTTATCGGTTTTATTACTGTCGAACCACAACATACCCACTTTCATGATATACCTCCCGAGAGACAACTAAAAAAGAACTAATGTTCTAATTATATCCAAGAGATGCTCATTTGACAAGGGCATTAAGATGGACTTCCCAGAGATTTTTAAAAAGAAAAGAAATAGGAGTGCTGCTTTCGGTAAAGTAAGATCGAGTGAATATTTTCGAAATGGTTTGCAATACACGGTTTAGTTTCACAACAGGTGGAAACATTTTGCGTAGTATTTGATAAATAGAGTTTATATATTATGGCGTCCGGGGTTATGTATGTATTAGTATGGAAAAAGGATTTTTTATGATGAATAGAAGACCAGGTTGCTTATCCGGTATTTTCAAATTGATTCTTTTGGATTGGGTTTTCGACTGGCTCCAAAACCGATTTGGTGTTAGACGCGGCTGTTCTTGTTCTGGTTGTGGATGTGGACTGATCTTGTTCATCATTTTTGTTGTGATCAGCATATCAATTATTACTGGGACAAATTGGCTCCAGCTTAGCATTTAACTTGATGGGGCAGTGATATAATTTACACGGTAATAATAGACCACCAACTTAAATCATTAGGAGCCTATCCAATGTTAATTTCAAAAGAGTTAGAAGCAGCCATTAATGCTCAAATTGGTGCTGAATTTGGAGCCAGTTTGCAGTATGTTAGCATTGCATCTTATTTCAATGGCGATGACCTTCCTCAATTAGCAGATTTCTTCTATCGTCAGGCCGAAGAAGAAAAAGTGCATGCTATGAAGTTTGCCGTCTATGTTGTTGATACTGGCGGTACGGTAAAAATTCCAGCAATTCCGGTCACAAAATTTGATTTCGTTTCTGCGGAAGATGGAGCGCAGTTAGCGCTGGATTGGGAGAATGAAGTCACACGCCAGATTAATAATCTGATGGATATTGCTGTTAAAAATAACGATTATATAGCCCAAGATTTTTTACGCTGGTTTGTCACAGAGCAGCTTGAAGAGATTTCAACAATGGCCACATTGGTTAAGACCATTCAGCGAGCCGACAACAATATTCTTATGGTCGAAGATTTCCTGATGCGCAATCCGCTGGGTGAACCTGGCGCTGAGGCTTAAATTACACGCAACGATAAAACTGATTCAATCAATCAGTTAATATGAGAGGTTTGATAAGCCCTCTTGA
>PVMK01122861.1_pt1 | contig 13358 bp, 9 predicted proteins | sample 1853481 | NCBI WGS metagenome assembly PVMK01 (sample SAMN08533507, study PRJNA380276) | Marine sediment metagenome, whole genome shotgun sequencing project.
GGCGCCATAGTAAGATCGGGTGAATGTGCAGGTGTGGATGCCATAATTATACCTTCGAGGGGCGCGGCGCAAATATCGGCCGATGCTATGAAAACTTCTGCCGGAGCCCTTAACCTGGTGCCCATATGTCGCTCGAATAACGTGCTCGCCCTATTAAAATCACTCCAGCAAAGTGGCCTAAGTTTAGTGGCTTGTACTGAAAAGTCAAATACAACTTTATATGAAGTGCCTTTCTCACAGCCATCAATAATTATTATGGGGTCCGAAGAATCGGGAATCGATCCTGAAATACTAGGTATCTGTGATCATAAAGCTAAAATCCCCTTGGCGGGAAGCATAGAATCATTAAATGTTGCCACTTCAACCGGAATAATTCTGTACGAGGCTATTAGGCAACGAAAATTCAGTAAATAATAACTGTTTAGAGAAATTTACTCGATTTCGATACTTGAATATCGTGAATAATGGTTTTCAATTCTGTATTGCTTTCTTTATTGCAAATTAAAATGGCATTGCCATGAACAGAAATAAGACAATTATCTATGCCGCTTACTACTATCAACTTCTTTTTCGGCCCGCTAATAGTACAATTGGTGGTATTATAAAGCATTGTATTTGCCTTTACCATATTATTATCATCATCCTTATCGCTAACTTCACTTAATGACTTCCATGAGCCAAGATCAGACCAACCAAAGTCGCCCAGAACTACATAAACATTTTCGGCTTTCTCCATAACTCCATAGTCGATAGAGATATTCTTGCATTGGGCATAAGCAACATCAACAGATGATTGTTCATTTTCAGTATAAAAATCTTTTGCGAGACCGTTAAAAGTTTCATCCATTTCAGGTAAAAATTCAGCAAAAGCATTTTTTATGGCTTTAACAGACCAAACGAATATACCGGCATTCCAAACAAAGTCACCGCTCTCAATAAACTTCATGGCCAACTCCTTGATAGGCTTTTCGGTAAACGTTTTTACTTTTTTAATTTCTGATTGCTGGTCTTCAACATATTGTATATATCCATAGCCAGTCTCCGGTCGATTAGGTTTTACGCCAATGGTAACCAGGTTATTATCGGCAGCAGAGAACCGCAGTGCCTGATTAACAATATTTATAAATGCGTGCTCTTTAAAAACAATATGATCAGAAGGTGAAACAATAATATTAGCATCTGGATTTTTTTGGCCAATTTTATAACAGGCATAAGCTATGCATGGTGCAGTATTTCGCTGAAAGGGTTCCAACAGAATCTGGTCTTCCTTCATTTCTGGCAGTTGGTCGGTTACCAGACTCTTGTATTTACTATTGGTGACAATATATATATTAGAAGCATCAGTAATTTCTTTAAATCGGTCGAAAGTCATTTGCAATAATGATTGACCAATGCCGAGAACGTCAAGAAATTGTTTTGGCTTCTCTGTGCGACTAAAAGGCCAAAACCTAGTTCCGGAGCCCCCAGCCATAATAACTACAAATGTATTTGACATATTAACTAATGATTAATTCGTGATTGTTACTGAAACAGCTTTAAAAGCTGTTTTTTTTATTTTTAAACATTTAAATTGTATGAAAATTTCCTTATCTTCATAAAATAAGGTAATGCATTTTGCCAGAGAACAAAGATACTTAACAAAGTGCATTCTCTGACAATAGATAAAAATTTACTGACAGATGTTAGTTGAGCAGGATGATAAATTAAGGGTTGCGCTCAAAGAGGTTTTTGGGTTCGATAAATACCGCGGCAACCAGGAAGAAATTATAAATAGTATTTATAATGGGAATGATACATTCGTTATCATGCCAACCGGAGCTGGAAAATCACTTTGCTATCAATTACCAGCCATTGTTCTTAATGGAACAGCTATTGTAATATCTCCACTAATTGCCCTGATGAAAAACCAGGTTGACCAGATGCAGGCTTTTGGCATTAATGCTCGTTTCTTAAATTCCACCTTATCTAAGACCGAAGCTCGTAAAGTAAAAGAAGATACCCTCGCCGAAAAAGTTAAGCTACTTTATGTAGCACCTGAATCCCTGACAAAGGAAGAAAATGTTGACTTTCTAAAGAAAGCCAATATTTCATTTGTAGCTGTTGATGAAGCCCACTGTATATCAGAATGGGGTCATGATTTCAGGCCCGAGTACCGCCGAATAAAGTCAATTGTTCACGAATTAGGAGCTCATCCCGTAATTGCACTTACGGCAACGGCAACACCGAAGGTTCAACTGGATATAATGAAGAATCTGGAGATGGACATATCCGGTGAATTTAAAAGTTCCTTTAACCGCGATAACCTTTATTATGAGGTACGGCCAAAACAAGATATTAAAAAGCAACTGATTAAGTTCCTTAAAGCACATCATGGTAAATCGGGTATTATTTATTGCCTAAGCAGGAAAAAGGTGGAAGAGATTGCTGAACTCCTGAAGGTAAATGATATAAACGCTGCGCCTTATCATGCAGGTTTAGATAGCCGCATGAGGGTGAAGAACCAGGATGACTTTCTAAATGAAGATTTGGATATAATTGTCGCCACGATAGCTTTCGGTATGGGAATCGATAAACCTGATGTCAGGTTTGTTGTGCATTATGATGTACCTAAGTCACTGGAAGGATATTATCAGGAAACAGGCAGGGCAGGCCGTGACGGTATTCCCAGCAATTGCTTAATGTTCTTTAGTCATAATGATATTCTCAAATTAGATAAGTTTAATAAGGACAAACCTATTCAAGAACGTGATAACTCGCGACTCCTTCTCCAGGAAATGACATCATATGCAGAATCGGCCATTTGCCGAAGAAAGCAGCTACTGCATTATTTTGGAGAGTCCTATGATGCCAACAATTGTAATAATTGCGACAATTGCACTCATCCAACTGAAACATATGCGGGCGAAGAATTTGTAAGAATTGCCCTCGAGGCGGCGATAACGACCGAGGAAAGATTTGGCATGTTGCACCTCGTGGATGTTATTACAGGCAAAAAGTCTGATTATGTTACTAGTTATAAGCATGATCAACTAAAAGTATTTGCTACCGGCAATGAGCATTCGGAAGATTATTGGCGTTCAGTAGTACGCCAAAGTTTGCTCAATGAATTTTTAGCAAAGGACATCAATAACATTGGTGTACTTAAAGTGACTGATAAAGGCCGGGGATTTCTCGAAGACCCATATAAGATAACCCTGTTTAAAAATCACGACTATACTAATATAAAGAAAGAACATGAGGAGGTTGAGGAGGTAATTATTACAGCTCATGCCTATGATGAAAACTTGTTTAGTATGCTGAAAACCCTGCGTAAGTCGGTTGCTAAGCATAAAGGTGTGCCGCCATATGTAGTTTTTCAGGATCCCTCACTAGAAGAAATGGCTACTACATTTCCTTGCACCTTAGAAGAACTACAAAAAATAAATGGCGTTGGTCATGGTAAAGCCATCAAGTTCGGCGACGAATTTGTTGATGTAATAAGTCAATATGTTGAGGAGAATGATATCATTACCGCCTTTGATGTTACGGTAAAATCAACTGTTAACAAGTCGAAGAATAAGGTATTTATAATAACACAGATTGATAAGAAATTGGATTTAGATGAAATTGCTGATGCCAAGGGTTTAAGCATGAATGAACTTCTAACCGATATTGAAAATATTGTTGCCTCAGGAACTAAACTAATCTCGATTACTATATTGACCAGGTACTTGATGATGAGCGACAAGAAGATCTGCACGACTATTTTTTGAATGCTGAAACGGATAAAATTGAAGTAGCGTTGTAGAATGAAGACAACGATGATTACTCAGAAGAAGATATCCGTCTGATGCGAATTAAATTTTTATCAGAGTATGCCAATTAGGAGGTAGATTCCGATATTTGTTGCATAATTTAAAACCATGAATGTACTTATTATTGGCTCTGGAGGGCGTGAACATGCCTTAGCCTGGAAAATAGCTCAAAGTGATAATTCTGAGAAATTGTATATAGCTCCTGGAAATGCCGGAACTGCAGCTATTGGCCGGAACCTCAATATCCAGGTGAATGATTTTGATGGAATTGCTAAAGCCCTTCTTGAGTTTAATATCTCAATGTTGATAATCGGCCTGAAGATCCTTTGGTAAATGGCTTACGCGATTACCTGCAAAATAATGCAGACTTCACCAGTCTGATGATCATCGGCCCCGATGCCGCCGGAGCCCAACTTGAAGGAAGCAAAGATTTTTCCAAAATTTTTATGGCAGAAAATCAAATTCCTACGGCGAGTTTTAAAACCTTTACCAAAAAAGATATTGAGGATGCCTATAACTATATTGATCAACAAAAAACTCCAATTGTTGTAAAGGCTGATGGGCTAGCCGCCGGTAAAGGGGTAATCATTGCCCAAACTATGCAAGAAGCAAAAGAAGCCGTGAAATCCATGCTGATTGATAATAAGTTTGCAGAGGCCGGACAAAAGGTACTGATTGAGCAATTTTTGGATGGTATTGAACTTTCGGTTTTCGTACTTACAGATGGCAAGAACTACAAAATTTTACCTGAGGCAAAAGATTACAAGCGAATTGGCGAACACGATACAGGCCTGAATACGGGTGGAATGGGAGCTGTTTCACCAGTACCATTTGCATCAAAGGAATTCTTGTCTAAGGTAGAAGAGAAAGTTATTAAACCTACGCTTTCGGGTTTGTCAAATATGGGTATCAATTATGTCGGTTTTATTTTCATTGGCCTGATGAAGGTAAATGGCGAACCATACGTAATTGAGTATAATGTTCGTATGGGCGATCCTGAAACACAGGTAGTTTTACCTCGAATTCAAAGTGACCTATTAGAAGTACTGGTGGCGGCAGCAACGGGAGGCCTGGCAGATGTTGAGCTTAAGATAGACGAGAATACCGCCACCACAGTTGTTGGCGTTGCTGGTGGGTATCCTGAGAAGTATGAAAAAAACAATCTAATATCAGGCCTCGACCAGCCACTCGATGGTATAGTTTTCCATGCCGGAACCAAAAGAGATGATAATAAGATCGTTACCAATGGTGGCCGGGTAATTGCCGTAACCGGTAGCGCCGAAAGCCTTTCTCTTGCTTTAGATAAAAGTTATTCAACCTTAAGTAAAATTAGTTGGAAGGATATGTATTACCGTAAAGATATTGGTCAGGACCTGCTAAATCTTCAGTAATGAAATTGCGCTGGATTGATATTTTAGGACAAGTTATTTACCTATTTTAGTATTTCGATATAATCAAAATAATGGGAGCCTGCGGTACATGTAGCTTAAATGATGAAACCAAAAATAATGGTTGCAATAGTGGTGGTTGCCTTTCCGGGGGTTGTAATAAACTCAATGTATTTGATTGGCTCTCTGATATGGATGGCCCTAGTGAAGATCGCTTCGATGTTGTAGAGGTACGATTTAAAAACGGCCGTAAATCATTTTATCGTAATAAATCCAGCCTTGATTTACATACAGGTGACTCTGTGGTAATTGATGTCCCTAATGGCCATCATATAGGTTATGTATCACTGCAAGGTGAGCTTGTACGCTTGCAGATGAACAAAAAGAAAATTGATAATGACGAATCTGTTCGTCAGATTTATCGTATAGCCTCTTCTCAGGATCTCGAGAAATATGAGAAGGTAATGAACAGGGAAAATTCTACCCTTTATCGCAGTCGTGAGATCATCCAGCAGATGGAATTGAAAATGAAGCTCACAGACGTGGAGTACCAAGCCGATAATTCAAAAGCTACCTTCTTTTATTCTGCTGATGAACGGGTAGATTTTCGTGAGCTGATAAAGGTGCTTGCCAGTGAGTTTAAGATTAGGGTTGATATGAGGCAGATAAGTCTCAGACAGGAAGCTGGACGAATGGGAGGAATTGGTTCTTGCGGACGGGAGTTGTGCTGCTCAACATGGTTAACCGATTTTAAAAGTGTTACCACAAGTGCTGCCCGCTATCAAAATCTATCATTAAATCCTTCTAAGCTTAGTGGCCAATGTGGGCGGTTAAAATGTTGCTTAAACTACGAACTAGACACCTACATGACCGCCTTGGAGGACATTCCAAAGGTTGAAAAGTCGCTGCTCACAGAAAAAGGAGAGGCCTATCTGCAGAAAACAGATATTTTTGGCAAGGTAATGTGGTTTGGTTATGCCGGTGAAAGCATGTGGCACCCAATATCAGCTGAGCGTGTTACAGAAATATTAGAACTCAATAGTAAAGGTCAAAAACCTGAGAATCTGCAAGTCGATCAGGACTTGGAAAAACTGGAACTAGCTCTGGCAATAACCAATGATCTTGAACGCCTCGATCGTAAGTATGGTGCCAAAAACAAGAATCGCCGCAGGTCTAAAAACAAAAAGAGAAAGCGTCCTAACCGTAATCACGGCAATAACAAAAGATAAATATGAGGTCATTTCTGTTCCTGTTCTTAATTGCTTTAATCATAAATTCTTGCGATAATAATCGAGTTTATGAGAATACAGTGGATTTTAATAATGCTTATTGGTTAGCAGATTCAGTAAAATCGTTTGAATTTAATATTCCTCAGGCAAGTTCTGAATATGACATTTCATTTAACATAAGAAACGGCGTAGAATATCCACATAGAAATGTCTATGTGTACTACACTATAAGTGACTCAACTAATAAAATATTGGATGAAGAGCTAAGGAATTTTCAGCTTTTTCACCCGAAGTCAGGTTACCCATTCGGAAATGGATCCGGCAACTTACGAGAGCACCAATTCGATTTGCTCATGGACTACAAATTTCCTCATGAAGGGCAGTATAAAATTAGCTTCCAGCAATTTATGCGTTATGATTCCCTGCCCCAAGTGTATTCTATTGGGTTGCAGGTAGGGCCCCCAAATAATTAAGGGTTCTGTACTTGATTTACAAATATTCTGAGCTCCTCTTTGGTAGCTTCTTCATTCTGCCAATAATTCCTACTGAATATCCCTTTATATTTCCAGTGTTTGGCGCTTAGGGTAAAAGGTGTATAAACATGAACATCCTTTATAGAAGGGCTTTGATAGTAAAGTTCGTCGTCTGTGGAAATGACTCCCAGATACTCATTATTATTTGATATAGTAATATCGGCAAATGGCAAATCAGATTTTGCCTCACACTTCACTTCATTTTTAAGCCATTTCTCCAGTTTAGTCTTTAGATACCAGTCAGGACTTGCAATAGCCTTAGGAGGCAATATTGGTTCATATTTTCCATCTGAAACAGTTTTGGCAAATTTCATGTATTCCCGTAGTAATTTTGGCCCTTCATTCTTGGCAGAATCTACTTTAAGTTCCTGTGGCCAAATACTGCTCACAATAATTATTTTTTCCTTAGCTCTGGTAATAGCAACATTCAATCTGTTTTCACCATTTACCATATTAAGGCTGCCAAACTGCATTATCAGTTTACCATTATTATCCGGAGCATAGGCTGTGGAAAAAATTATTATGTCTTTCTCATCTCCCTGAATATTTTCGATGTTCTTCACAATAAGAGAAGCAGGTATTACAAAACCATCCTCGATTGCCTTAATATCCAGCAAATCCAGAATAAGATCCTGTTGCCTGGCATTGAAAGTAACTATCCCCAGTTCTTTGTCCGGATAGTTCTTGGTTAGGTCTGCTACCAAATCAACTACAACCTGGGCCTCAACCAAATTCGTTTGCTTATCCCATATACCATCTACTTTCACATACTCTATGGCCTTACTGCTACTATTTATCATCTCCTTGTCTGGTAGCAATCTAAGATGGCCGTCATAAAAATTGATATTACTAAATTCAATAAGCTCTGATTTTTTACTTCGGTAATGCCCTCGTAACTGTACATCCATTAAATATTGAGATGATAACTCGAGCAATGAATCCACCTCCAAAGCCACCTCTTCAGTCTCTTCATCAACCCTTACCTGGTATAGGTCATTTGGTCTAAGTTGTTTATTATCCCCGGCAACCACTAATTGCTTACCTCTGTACATCGCCGGTATCCCTCTTTCTGTAAAGCATTGTGACGCTTCATCAAAGATTACCAAATCAAATGATTCAGCCATAGGAAATACTGCCGAAACGGTTTCTGGTGATGCCAGCCAACATGGCAAAAGGTTGAATAACTCATCAGAGAAATTTGCAATTAACTTGCGCAGTGGCCATATTCTTCTTTGTTTGGTTACCTGATGACTTAATTCACGATAGGTCACCATATTATTCAAGCGGTTAAATTCAGCATCTTCGTATGTTCGTTCCTTAGCTCTGAGAATAAGTATTTGATGGCTGATTTTAAGCTTTTCCCTTACATTGACCTGTAATTCTTTCTCAAGCTGTTTAAATTTCAATGATGATACCGATCGTAAAATCGGATATTTAGTTTCAATATGTTCTATCCATTGTAGTCGTAAACTATTGTTTAATATCTTAATGATTTTAGCAGGATCAGCTTCCTCTGAGTTGTCCATAACCTTATTTATAGCATCGAGCTCATACGACTCGAGTTCAGTTCTAAGAAGATCAAACTCGCATAACGATTCAAAGTCGCGTTCCAGCATAAACCTAAATTGTTTATACCATTCATTATCAGAGGTTAATTTTCGTAGCTGGGATTCAGTAAAATACATTTGCCACCTTGTCCAATGTTCAGGAATGCGATTAATACTCATAAAAAGAGCATCAATAGAGGCAGTCACATTATCTGCGGTCATCTGCTGTACAGGAAAATATTCATTAAAATTTCTTAGTGAAACAAAGATCATTTTTGCCCTAAATGCTTGTTTCAAGGTGTGGATCCACTTTTTTAAGGCCGTTTTACTAAACTTGCCTTCATAGGGCAAAACCCATTCTTTCTCATTTAATAGGGTAAGATTATGCTCTAGGTTTAAACGGTTATCAATTTTCTTGATCAATACAGAGAGATCTTTACGGCTGCTTGTGAGGTTATTTTTTTTCAGTGCCTCATTAACCCGAGTCCTATCTTCGGTAAAAAATCGCCAGGATAAAAATTGTATGATATTAATTCGGGCATCAATAGCCACCTGCAGTGATTTTTGAAACACACCTAAATCTTCATGACGAAGAGATCTTTCAATCCCCTCTTCACTCAAAGCATCAAGCATTACCCACTCATGATCTATTATCCATAGTAAATCCTGCTCAGAAGTTCTGACTCTCATTAACTGAACAAACATTTCATAGACTTCGTTTACCCGGATGATACTTAAGAATTGCTTTAATGGTTCTATCCTATCTAATATTCTAAGACAGTCTTCGAGCTCCACCTCATGTCCGGTAATTTCCTTGGTAGCTTCTCCTACCTCTTTATGCATAACCTCAATTTCATCAAGGTGCTCCTGCATTCTTCTTAAAGCCGATATACCATGGCCAGCAAAGGACTTGCGTTCCAATAATGGATAATCATCGCGCCTTAAGATCCTGGCATATGAACAATAATTATTTAATCTACTGTATGATTGATCAATATCAGAGAACATGAAATTCTGGTATTCTTGCTTTACGTTAACAGCCTTACCCTCTAATTCAGAGGTAAGATAGAGTTCTTTCACTGATAGCCCACATTCGGTTTCATCAAATAAGGCAGCTTTAAATTCTTCCAGCTCTTCAGTAATAAGATCTATTTTTCTGGAGCTTTGGGTAAATTTTCTTTCCAGCTGTAGGGCATCAAGGCTATTTATATTGGTTTTGTACAAATCAATGTTCTTGATCTGCTTACTAATTTTAATATAAAGATCCTTCCTGTCATTCTTGAAATCATGTATCCTGCCAATAAAATTACCCATTTCAAGATCCTCAAATCGACTATAAACAACATCGAGGGCCGCCCTTTTCTGGCATACCAACAGTACATTTTTACCACGTGAAATGTAGTCTGATATTAGATTACAAATTACCTGCGACTTACCTGTACCGGGTGGGCCTTGAATAACCAATGAATTACCTTTTTTCACTGCCTTAATAGCGTTCTCCTGGAAGGCATCCATTTTAAAAGGTGTATAAGTCTCTTCCTCCTTCACCTTCGATAAAAAACCATATCTGTCTCCTGGTATTTCTGCTGGAATCTTGTTTTCAAAAAATTCTTCGAGATCACTAAACGACTTATTTTCAATAATAAATTCATAATCCGGCACCAGGTAAGAGCCACTTTGGGCAAATATCCCCAAGACAGCCTCCGGAAATAACTTTATAGCTCCTGTCTTTTGCTCATTATCAAATTCAAGCTTAGTATAATCCTTGAAAGCCTCAAGTTTATCAATAAAATTATCCTGATTAAAATTAATTTCTACAGGGCTTTCTTTGAATAATTGATATAGCCGGTGCGAAACACCATACTATCGGTATCGAAATCTTCAAAAACCCGCTCCAATAAGTCCTCTGATATTTTTACCCCATTATAATGACTATAAGCAATTAGAAAGGCCTTATTGAGGGTGATATTTACATCTTCCCTTTGCTGTAGAATCCAGTTTGAGTCATCCTGAACTATCTCTACGGGAAAAAACATTAATGGGCACCTTACCGGCGTACCATCTGAAAATTTGCCGCGTAAGAATGGCCAGCCAACATACAAATCTTTTGAGCCATGCTCTTCATAAAGCATTTTTTCATATCTGTTAAGTTTTTTCAATCTACGGCTAAGTAGATTTACCGATTCATCGCGGCTATCGGTGATTTTGGAGAGTGGTATCTTGTTTTTCCCGGCAATCAAGTCTTTAACAATAGAAAACGATGGCTTATTATGGGCAAAGTCAAATTCGTGAATGTCGATAAACTGCTGCTTGGTTAACTTTCGCAGCAAAAGTGACCTGTTTGTGGCTGAGATATTAATGAGCCGTTTAAGATATGATTTAAGAATTTGCTGCATTACAATAAATGTAAAACAAATGATTTAATTTGATGGTGTCCAGTCTAAATAAGAAACAATTCTGTTTAAATCCTTTTCGTCAACCGCATATACCTTTAACAAGTCCTGCCCTGAATTATAATCACCATGCTGGTTTCGGTAAGCAATAATCAAACGAGCCTGCTGCCAGGACAAGTATGGGTGGCCTGCTAATTCTTTTTCACCAGCCTGGTTAATCAGTAATTTACCAGGTATAAAATTGGCATCGATATACATTTTTGATTTTAACTTCAAAACTACAGCAGAATCAAGGTTGTATACTTCATATAATTGATTGCCATCAATAAAGCCTCCCAAATTATTCCGAAAATCAACAATTCGTTTTGATAAAACACTACCAATGCCATTTATCGTTTTCAAGGTAGCAGTATCTGCCGTATTTATATCAAAATCAGGCAATTCAACAGGAACCACCGTGGTAGCTAGTTTTGCCTTGCTTATCTTGTCTTTACTTGTGTCCTTCTCTGTCTCTGCTTTGGATGCCTTTTCCGGTAGTTGGATGAAATCAAATAGCTCTTCAACCAGGGATGAATCAATATCATATATTTTGTACAAATCGTCCTTAATTTTAAAAGAACCGCCTTTGTCACGATAATTGATAATTCTTTGGGCAATTTTTTTAGTAAATCCCAACGATTGTAACTCACCGAAAGCCGCTTCATTAGGATTAAAATAATGAATATTGATATGTACTTTTTGATTATTAGGGCGGCTGCTTTGCTCTTTTTCGAGCAAAACCACTAAACTATCCAGAATTTTTTGGTCCTCAAGCCAATGACTATCGTCCTTGGCCATTTGCCTATTAATAATTCCAGGGACTAACAAACTAATTACCAATATGATAATTAAGGCCGTAAAACCTGTTATTTCCTTACTTGAGGCTCCAAAAAGTGACTTAAAAAAATCTTTCACCAGCAAATCAATAAATTATAAACTTACATATTAACCTCCAGATTACAATCGTTTTAGATAACATAGGTACTACCTTTGCCAAAATATGAAGGGCATACTCTTAATATTATCCATGTTTATAATGCAATTAGGTCTGGCCCAGCCAAGTTCAGATCCAACAGCATCAATTGCTAATAGCCCTAATAATAGGACTAAATCACCTAATGTATATGTGCTTAATGGCAGGATGGGTTTACAGAAAAACTTACACAAACCTATTACTCCGGCTGTTTATGATACTTTATATCTACTCGATCCTTCGCGGTACGCAGGCAAACGATTTAACACCACCAAACAACAATCGTTTTGGGGTATCATTGATGCCAGCGGAAACGTAGTAATCCCGTTTAAGTACCGGGTTCTGGAAATAAAAGAAGCCATTGTAATTGTAGGTTTATCCGAGCATAACCTTATGAAGTATGGTGCTTATTCAATTGATGGTGAAGAAATAATTAACCCTAAATATGAATCCATTAAAGTTTTGAGCTCGCAACTTATTGCGGCTCGAAGAAAAACTAATACGGTAGTATTTAATCGCTCTGGTTTAAAGATGTTTCAAGTTGATGCAGATAGTATTTCGTACTTAGGACAGGATTACCTTAAGATTAATGTTAACGGCAAATCTGGCATTACCAGGCTTAATAACAAGATTGTTATAACTAATAGTTACCGTGACGTAAAAATGGTTAATAATGAGGTTTGGATTAAAAGGTATCCTAAGTGGCAAATCATTAAAGGATATGATACGCTCAACTTAAATTATGAGAATGTTGTCAACTGGCAAAATGGCTCATTGTTCAGTGGTGGTAAAAGCTTACTAATCAACAGCCAAGACAAGGCCCTCTCAGCTTCATACGATTGCATTATAAAGGTAAATAACACCCTGGCTCTGGTTAGAAATGGCAACAAATGGGGTGTTCTTAATAATTCCGGCAAAGAAATCGTTCCCGTAAGTTTTTCACAAATTATTAGTGACGATGAAGTAATTTATACGCGCAATCACGGTAAGCATGGCAGGTGGTCATTATTCGATTATTACGGATTTCGCAAAACCAAAATTAAATACGATTCCGTAAAGCCGATTTCAGATGGACGGATTAGTATTAAAAGGAATGGCAAATGGGGATTTATAGACCGATATGGTGTTGAAGTAATCCCACCAATTTTCGATGAGGTAAGTAATTTCAACAATGGCTTAGCTGTTGTAACCTTTTATGGTGAAGATGGCATTATAGATAGAGCCGGTAAGTGGGTTGTGGCACCAGCACCAATTGATATTTGGACGTATGACAATAATACTTTGTTGGGCAAGGTAAATGGCCAATACCAGATTAAGAAGTTTAATGGCGAATTGGTATATTTTACCAGAAACCAGCTAGAAATGACTAGCACGGGATTTTTAGAACGTGATTCGGTAGGTGTGATACTTAGAAAAATTTCATGGGCAGGTACCTTTGAGTATTATAATACAGATAATAAAA
>PVMK01115675.1_pt1 | contig 13356 bp, 12 predicted proteins | sample 1853481 | NCBI WGS metagenome assembly PVMK01 (sample SAMN08533507, study PRJNA380276) | Marine sediment metagenome, whole genome shotgun sequencing project.
CCACAGTGGGTGACGTAATCGGCGGTAGAAAGACCATCATCCAGGAGTTTCCTATACTGCCGGCGGGGTTGTCCAATGATGTACTGATCGTGGGATCACGCTATGACCACATTCCGGCCTCTTTGCAACAATCCATCACCTATGCCTTTGACAAGGATATCTTTGGGCAGATCATCGATCCGGTCACCCTCAAATACGCCAATGCCAACAACGAGCGGGTGACATTATCCTTTACCCCTGCCACAGCAGCCGATGAGGCGGCTCTGGAAGCGTTGTTGCCCGAAGGCGAGATCACGGACTTAAGTCAACTACCGAGCTCGATACCGAGCTATCTCATTGATGTAATCCCGGAGATTCGATTCAATGGCGACGTCATCAAAACCGGGTATGCCATGAACCTGGGTGAGGAACTGCCCCTGATTACCCAGGTCAACTTCGCCGGCGGCCGCTCCACGTACCCCAGGACCTATAACGTGATTGCGGGGTCGTATCTGTCCCTGAATGTGATATCCGGCAGTGTGGCGGTGAACAAGCTTTCCCAATCCCAAACCCGACTGGAATCCACCAAGACGATACTGGAATCAGAAGATGAAACCAAGATCGGCACACTCACCCGAGAAGACATTCTCGGCGACATGTTCCACGCCGGCACACTGAGTTACTTTGCTCAATTGATCTCGTTAAGCCATCTAGCCGGGTTTCAATCCAACAGTCATTTTAATCTGTTGTCGGGCCATGGCGCCATCGGCTATGAGCCGGATGTACATTATCTGTTCGGGTTTCCCAGAGCCATTAAGCCGGGGGGTGTGGCGGTGGATATACCCTTTGTGATCAATACCCAAAGCAGCAGCGGAAATCAGGAGAACCGCAAACCCTACAATCTTCAGGTCGGGACATTAGCCTCCGCCCTGGAACATGCGGTCCCGGAACAGATGTTTGCCCCCACGGAACCCACTGATCCGGTCCCGGACGGTATCAGTGCAGTGAAGGCGTTACAGAAGGCGGCAGCCGAAGGACAGCGCATCTACCAGATCACCCGGGCGAATCTTGATCAGGTACTGCCGAATTTGAATCTGGATTCACAAACAGAGGACGAAATCGAAAACGCAGTACGGGTTGGAAACGAAGTCACTGTACACACCGACAATGTCAGTGTGCCGGGGTGGACCGGGGCGGGGTATATCATTCTTAACCCAACAACAGGTCTGGGTGCCTACAAGATTAGTGGGGGGGAGTAATGGAGCGTTTATTAAAAACCTTATTACTGATGCTATTGGTCACGTAAATAATTTTGTTCTATTTCTAGAAGAAACATGTAGTGCATATTGTGATGGTATTGTTAAGGGACTCCTGTCGGTGAAAGATTTCTTAGAAAAGTTGTTTTTAATCGTAGAAATTCTTGAACAATGTCCAAATCCAATTGCTTTTGCAGCACTAATTTCCATTGGTATGATCCTGAGAGGCTTTAGTACAATAGCCCGAACATTGTCATTCACTGGCGTTGGCACCGTGGTCGGTATTGGGGTATCTATAGGTATGGTTCTGTTAGTAAATAAAGTCAGTACAGATTTTTTAGAAAAGTGTAATGAATAGCACAAAATTCCGAAAAAAGATGAATCTAGTAGCACTGCTAAGAATGGGAATTTTGTTGTTATACATATTGCTGTCGTTACCTCTGTATATGGAAAATGACTACTTGTGGATTGCGCTATCAGCAATAATCTTGTATCCACTAATTTCAACAAATATGTCGGTTGTGGTATCTGACAAAGATTCAGACGAGTTTTTTGGAAAATTCAACAATAGAAAATTGTATTTAGTTTCAATTTTTGGTTACCCCATTGCCTTATTATCTTATATATTCATTAAAGGATTTGCTTGAACTTCGAAATTTTCTAGAAAACATTTGGGTCAAATATTGCATTTTACATATCTGCCTTTGAATGTGATATCCGGCAGTGTGGCGGCCAACAAGCTGTTTGATTCCCAGACCCGCCTGGAAACCACAAAGGCAATACTGGGTTCCGAAGATGACAGCCAGATCGGTGATCAAATTGGGGACAGACCCCAATTGTCCTCAATCGGTTTTTAGTGTTTTCGGCGTTTTTTGGGTTGCTCATGTGATGCAGCTTCAGTTTGGTTTTCCAGTCTGCTGTAATTATCATGACCCCTTGCGCTATGCAAGTAGATATTCCCGCACCCCTCCCCGCCCCTTGCTTCCCCGGGTCAGCGGGGATCAAGCCGGGGGCAGGTTACGCGGGGAGCTGGTTTGCACTGGAATCCTTCATCTCTCTTTACTATGATAGGTGTGGAAGGGACTAAAAACTAAAACCCGGCGAACGTGCTTTAATAAATTGCGGTCCGGTAAGGAGGTGAAAGATGGCAGACAGTCCAGTGGTACTGCTGATTATTTCTATAGGAGTGGCCTATTTATTATTGCTGGTCATACAATAAAAATACCGGCAATAATGTACTGACAGAAAAGGGTTGGCAGTAGATTTTGCAGGATAAACCCTGCTCAACTGGCGGTGTTTGAACCGGTGGTGTTCAAATTGGAGCGGGCTATGCCCGCGCCTGGAGTTCATGGGCCAGCTTATGGTGCCTGGCGCGCAGTTTTCCGACATCGCAATTCACCAGCTCTCCGTTCTCAACCAGCCATTGGCCGTTGACCATCACCCTGTCTGCACGATCCGCGCCGCACAGGACAAGCGCTGCCAGGGGATCCCCCGCGCCGGAAAACCTGAGCTCATCCAGCCTGAACATGGCAATATCGGCCTGCCTGCCGGGTTCAAGGCTGCCAATATCATTCCTGTTGAGGCAGGCGGCAGAGCCGCTGGTTGCCATTTTCAAGGCCTCGAGGTGGCCAAACTTTGCCGAGCCGTAGTGCAGCCGGTGCAAGAGAAACGCCTGCCGAACTTCCTGCATCATATTGGAGCCGTCGTTTGAAGCCGAACCGTCAACTGCCAGTCCCACTGAACATCCACTGTCGCCCAGTTCGAGCACCGGACAATGACCGGAACCGAGCAACATATTGGAGCTGGGGCAGTGCGCAATGCCTACCCCGTGTTCACCAAGCTTGCTGATCTCATCGCTGGTGAAATGAATGCCGTGGGCTAACCAGGTGGAATCGCCGAGCCAGCCGCATTGCTCGAGGAAATCAAACGGGCGCATGCCAAAACGGGATTCGCAGTAGCTGTTCTCATCCCGGGTCTCTCCAAGGTGGGTATGTAGCAGGACGTTATATTGGGCAGCCAGCCTGGCGGTATCTTTCATCAACTGCGGAGAAACACTGAACGGTGAGCAAGGCGCCAGCGCAATGGATAACATGCTTCCCGGGCCGGCGCTGTGAAACCTGTTTATTACGCGCTCACTGTCATCGAGAATAACCTCTTCGTCCTGCACGGTGTTTTGCGGAGGCAGGCCGCCATCATCGACTCCGATGCTCATCGAACCCCGGGTCAGCACGGCCCGAATTCCGCTGTCCCGCACTGCATCTACCTGGCGCTCCAGGGCATCCGTACTTTTATCGGTGAACAGATAGTGATGGTCTGCACTTGTGGTACAGCCCGAAAGCAGCAATTCGGCGCAGGCCAGGCGGGTGGAAATATCGACCATCTCCGATGTGAGCCCGGACCACACTGGATAGAGATTGCTGAGCCAGGCGAACAGTTCCTTGTTTAATGCACATCCAAGCGAACGGGTCAGGGTCTGGTAGTAATGGTGATGAGTGTTGATGAGCCCGGGCAACACAACATGACTGGATGCGTCGATTGTCGCGTCTACTTCGAGTACTGGCACACAACCAACTGCCACCCATTCAGCAATCTTGTCGTTTTCGACTACAAATCCATTGCCGGCATCGAAATTACTTTCAGAAAACATTGCCAGTGGCGATTTGATCCAGGTCCGCATAGTCGACTCTTTCGCCCTCTTTTATGTTTCAGGCGCAAGTTATTGTTTTCAATGAACTAGAAAATGGGAAAACTGAAGATATACAAAAGGTTTGTAATTCCCTAGGATTATAGCCTAAAATCTCAAAAAACCTGACTATTTGGTCAAACATCAAGGCGGCGGAGAGAAGCACACAGGAATGGCTTGTTCCGGCATCTTTCTACGTGGATTACTATGACCGATTCACCCGAACATACCGGAAATTCTCTTCTTCGACTGGAAGGTATGACCAAGGCATTTCCGGGGGTGCTGGCCAATGACAACGTAGACCTGGTGCTGAAACCAGGGGAGATCCACGCACTACTGGGTGAGAACGGCGCCGGAAAATCAACCCTGGTGAAGATGATTTACGGTATCCTGAAAGCAGATACCGGTCGCCTGTTGTGGAAAGAAACCGTAACAGATATTTCCAGCCCGGCAGCTGCCCGGGAGCTGGGGATTGCCATGGTTTTCCAGCATTTTTCCCTGTTTGATTCCATGTCTGTGCTGGAAAACATATCCCTGGGGATGGAAAAAGGACCCACCACTGGGGAATTGGAAAAGCAGATCGTTGACATATCCCATCGCTACGGGCTGCCTCTCGATCCCGCCAGGCACGTGTACACGTTGTCCGTGGGGGAACGCCAGAGAATAGAAATCATACGCTGCCTGCTGCAAAACCCAGGCCTGCTGATAATGGATGAACCAACATCGGTACTCACGCCCCAGGAGGTTTCCCGGCTGTTTGAGACATTGCGGCGCCTGGCCGGGGAGGGGGTTGCTATTCTTTATATCAGCCACAAGCTTGATGAGATCGAGGCATTGTGCGAAAACGCCACCATATTGCGAGGTGGCAAAGTCGTCGCGTCTGTGAAAGTGGCGGACGAAACGCCAAACAGCCTGGCAGCAAAGATGATGGGCGAGGAGCTGCAAATGTCCCAGCAAACCCCGGGCAGTGCGCCTGGAGATGTGCGGCTTGGTGTTCATAACCTCAACCATCCGGCAAAAGACCAGTTCAGTATGAATCTCCGGAATATTAATCTCGAAGTCAGAAGCGGGGAAATCATCGGAATCGCCGGGGTTGCCGGAAACGGCCAGGATGAACTGCTCAAGGCTCTCAACGGTGAAGAACCCGGCACTGTGGCGAATTCGATCCGAATAGACGGCAAGCCATGTGCCGGCGTCGGGCCAAACCAGCGCAGGGCCATGGGCCTGGCCTCCATACCCGAGGAACGGCTCGGGCATGGCGCGGTACCGGCAATGAGCCTGGTAGACAATAGCCTGCTTACCGCGTACCAGCGCCTGAACCTGCTTAATTTCGGGTTTATTGATTATGGAGAATGCGAAAAATTCTGCAGCAAAGTTGTCGATGACTTTAATGTTAAATCGAATGGCATCACTGCGGAAGCAGGCAGCCTTTCCGGAGGCAACCTGCAAAAGTTTATTGTCGGCAGGGAGATCAGCCAGGTGCCCTCGGTGCTGGTGGTATCCCAGCCAACCTGGGGCGTTGATGCAGGCGCTGCCCAGGCCATACACGCCGCACTTCGAAGCCTGGCTGATCAGGGCGCCGCCATACTGGTGATTTCCCAGGACCTGGATGAGCTCATGAGCATCAGCGACCGGATTGCCGCAATATGTGCAGGGTCACTTTCCCAATCCACTCCGACTTCTGATATCACCATAGAACAGATCGGCTTGATGATGGCCGGTGTCGTGGGTGAGGGTGCCCAGGAAAAAGGCGAATCAGGGGTGCAGGGCGCGTGATTTTTTCCCTGGAAAAACGCCCGGAGCATTCCCAGGCAATGATCTATGTGTCACCATTGATCGCGCTGGTCCTGACCCTGATCTCCGGCATATTGATGTTCTATGCCATGGATGTAGAGCCCTCGAAAGCGTTATATGCGTTTTTCGTTGCACCCCTCACAACCAGCTACGGCTGGGCAGAACTGGGCGTCAAGGCCACGCCCCTGATACTTATCGGGGTGGCGCTGTCTATTGGTTTCCGTGCCGGGGTCTGGAACATAGGCGCCGAAGGCCAGCTTACCCTGGGTGCGATCTGCGGCGGCGGTATCGCTTTGTGGCTGTACGATGTTGATTCGATATTTGTGCTGCCATTGATGGTGATATGCGGTGTACTCGGGGGCATGATGTGGGCCGCAATACCGGCGTTTCTTAAGACCCGTTTCAATGCAAATGAAATTCTCACCAGTTTAATGCTGACCTATGTCGCCACCCTGTTGCTCAGTTTGCTGGTACACGGCCCGTGGCGGGACCCGGATGGCTATAATTTTCCGGAATCAAGAATATTCAGCGATTCCGCCACGTTGCCAATCGTGTGGGCGGGGACCCGGCTGCATCTTGGCTGGATTTTTACGCTGGCGGCAGTTGCCGGAACCTGGGTGCTGGTGTCACGAACGATAATCGGTTTCCAGATCAAGGTCATAGGCCAGGCTCCTGATGCGGGACGCCATGCCGGCTTCAGTGTCAACAAAATGGTGTGGTTCTCGCTGATGTTTGGCGGCGGCATGGCGGGGCTTGCGGGCCTGGTTGAAGTTTCGGGCCCAATCGGGCAGCTACTGCCGAGCATCTCGCCGGGCTATGGGTTTACCGCCATAATTGTCGCATTTGTCGGTCGACTGCATCCGGTCGGTGTCTTGTTTGCCGGGCTGCTGATTGCCCTGTCCTATCTTGGCGGGGAATCCGCACAGATAACCATGAACCTGCCCCTGGCGGTGACCGGGGTATTTCAGGGCTTGCTGCTGTTTTTCCTGCTTGCCTGTGATGTCCTGATCAGCTATCGCATCAAGTTCAATTTATCCACAGGTGCACAAGCATGAATGAACAGGTTGCCTGGACAAACGGAGGGTGAAAAATGACTGAAGTGATGATGGCAGCAGTGATCACGATCATTACCGCGGCGACTCCCCTGGTCTACGCGGCCATCGGTGAAATGATCGCCGAAAAATCCGGGGTGCTTAACCTCGGTGTGGAAGGCATGATACTGATGGGGGCCGTGTGTGGATTCGCAGCCGTGCATGTTACCGGCAGCGCCACTTTGGGAATCATTGCAGGCATGCTGGGTGGGGCTGGCCTGTCGCTGATTTTTGCTGTGCTGGTGCTTAGTTTCCAGGCCACCCAGGTTGCAACCGGCCTGGCACTGACCATCTTCGGGATCGGCATCAGCGCGTTGGTCGGACAGGACCTGGTGGGTATTGCCTATGACGGATTGCCGAATCTCTCGATCCCGTTATTGTCATCCATTCCCGTTATCGGACCCGTGCTGTTCCAGCACGACATCCTGGTGTATGGGTCATTTGCACTAGTTGTCCTGGTGAGCTGGTTCCTGAAGAGCACCCGGGGCGGCCTGATCCTGCGTGCCGTGGGCGACTCCCACGACGCTGCCCATGCCATAGGTTTCCCGGTAATCAAAATCCGTTACATGGCCATTCTTTTTGGTGGTGCCATGGCGGGGTTGGCAGGGGCCTACCTGTCGCTGTCCTATTCGCCCCTGTGGATCGAAAACATGAGTGCGGGCCGCGGCTGGATCGCTCTCGCCCTGGTGGTGTTTGCCACCTGGCGGCCCTGGCGTGTATTCATCGGTGCCTACCTGTTTGGTGGTATTACGATTATGCAGCTGCATGCCCAGGCCCTGGGTGTCGGAATTCCTTCACAGGTAATGTCCATGCTGCCTTACCTGGCGACAATAATCGTGCTGGTGCTGATTTCCCGGGACCAGAACAAGATTCGCCTGAATTCACCGGCGTGCATAGGCCGGCCATTTCACCCAACTTCATGAGCATCTACAATTGCTTTATTAAACCGGATTAAACCTAAGGAACCTCTGAATAAAACATGAACGATCAATTTGAGTCCAAAATAATCAAGTCCTGTGTTGCAAAACTTCGCAATAGCCCTGCTATTACGTGCGTTGTGCGCCTTGAACTTGATCATTTTGATCTTCAACTTGATTCGCCCAGTTTTAATCAGAGGCTCCCTAATCCATCGACACCTATTCTATCTAGAGGAGAAAATCTAAAATGAGTAAAACATTTACATACAAATCAACCTGCAGGAAATTCGTTGGCTTGCTGGCAAGCGCGCTGATGGTGTTTTCGGTATCTGCCACCCAGGCGGCGGAAACCAAGGCCGGCTTCGTTTATGTCGGCCCCACCGGAGACCATGGCTGGACTTATCGTCATGACATCGGCCGGCAAGCCGTTGAAAGCGAGCTGGGTGTTGAGACCACCTTTGTCGAAAGCGTTGCTGAAGGTGCTGACGCCGAACGCGTCATACGCCAGCTGGCAACCAGTGGCCATAACATTATCTTTACCACATCATTCGGTTACATGAATCCGACCCTGAAAGTGGCCAAGCAGTTTCCGGACGTGAAATTCGAACACGCCACCGGTTACAAGAACGCCGACAATGTCAGCATTTACTCGGCCAGGTTCTATGAAGGCCGGGCAGTGATTGGAACTATTGCAGGGCACATGAGTAAAACAGGCGTAGTTGGCTATATCGCGTCATTTCCCATTCCCGAAGTGGTGCGCGGTATCAATGCCTTTATCCTGGCCATGCGTAAGGTTAATCCCGATGCAGTGGTTAAAGTTGTCTGGGTGAACTCATGGTATGACCCGGGCAAGGAAGGTGATGCAGCCAAGGCGCTGATCGATCAGGGCGTAGACATTATCACCCAGCACACCGATTCTCCTGCACCGTTACAGGTGGCTGAGCAGCGCGGAGTGCATGGTTTTGGCCAGGCTTCAGACATGTCGGCATTTGCACCAAAAGCGCAACTGACGTCGATCATCGACGACTGGAATACCTACTATGTCTCACGGGTCAAGGCGGCAATGGATGGCAGCTGGGAATCCACCGATACCTGGCATGGAATTAAAGACGGCATGGTCGCTTTTGCACCTTATGGTGATGCCGTTTCTGCAGATGTCCGGGCTGCCGCGGATGCAGTGAAACAGGGAATTGTTGATGGGACCCTGCATCCTTTTGCCGGACCGATCAACAACCAGGCCGGTGAGCAGGTAATCGGAGAAGGTGAAGTCCTCGATGATGGCGTGCTGCTCGGCATGGACTGGTATGTGGAAGGTGTCCAGGGCGAGCTGAGCCAGTAAATCTACACCAGTCAATCTACGGCGGTATCTACAATGAAAGCCCCTCATAAGAGGGGCTTTCTGTCCCCGCATTAACCAGGCACAACTGGATCCATTATGGGACACGCATTGCACCAGATCAGGAAGCCCTCTGCCCTGGGCGAGCAGCGCAAGCATGCAATCCTCAAGGCAGCGGAAAAGGAATTTGAACAGCACAGCTTCGGCGGTGCCCGCATGCAGCGTATTGCCGACAAGGCCGGGGTGCCGAAATCCAATGTCCACTACTATTTTCGTAGCAAGCTGGATCTTTACAATGCGGTCCTCGAGGATGTGATAACCCTGTGGGACCAGACTTTTGAGACTCTTAACCCGGACGATGATCCAGCCAGGGTGTTAATTAATTTCGTCAGGAAGAAAGTGGAATTTACGCGGTTGTATCCCGAGGCTACGCGGATTTTCACCAGCGAAATCCTGCACGGCTCACCGCATATGAGTTTGGACCTGAATGACAAGATGAGTCGCTGGACCCGGGATCGTGCAGAGGTGATTGAGCAGTGGGTACAGATGGGTAAGATTCGGCCCATTGACCCGTACCACCTGATTTTCATGATCTGGGCAACCACCCAGCATTTTGCCTTTGCCGAAACCCAGATCAAATCGGTCTACCACAAGCCGGTGTTAACCCGCAAGGACTATAACAGCCAGGCGGATTCGCTGGTTTTGATGATCGAGCGAATCTGTGGGCTGGACCAGGACTAGGGTGCCAGCTTGATCGAGAGCCATATACATGAATGGGTGAACCTGCTGGTACGCTGGATTCACTTTATTGTCGGCGTTGCATGGATCGGTGCCTCGTTCTATTTCAACTGGCTTGAAAACAATCTTGATCGTAAGTCGCCCCAGGATGAAGGCATCGCCGGCAACCTGTGGGCGGTGCATGGCGGCGGCTTCTATCACCTCAAAAAATTCACTACCGGCCCGGCACAATTGCCCCGGACATTGCACTGGTTCAAATGGGAGGCCTACACAACATGGCTGAGCGGGGTCACTCTGCTGATCATAGTGTATTACTTCAACGCGCGGCTATTCCTGATCGATCCTGCAGTTCGGGATCTGTCCGAAGCCCGGGCCATCGTTGTTTCCGTGGTTGTGATTCTCGGTTCGTGGTTCGTGTATGACATGCTTTGCCGTTCGCCGCTTAAAAATAACAAAGCAATGCTCGCAGCCTCCCTGGTGTTTTACATCTTGCTGCTGGCCATTTTTACCACAGAAGTATTCAGCGGCAGGGCAGCCTATATCCATGTTGGCGCCGCCATCGGCACCATGATGGTAGGGAATGTTTTCTTTGTCATTATTCCTGCCCAGAAGGAAATGGTTGCTGCACTCGCACAAGGTCGACCGCTGGATCCGGCAGTGGGCAAGAACGGGCTGTTGCGCTCTACCCACAATAACTACTTCACCCTGCCAGTTCTGTTCATCATGATCAGCAACCACTATCCGGGTACTTATGGACATGAATATAACTGGCTGGTGCTGATTGTCGTGTCACTGGCCAGCCTGGCTGTGCGCCACTATTTCAATGTGCGCACCGTAATGAAATCGCTATGGTGGCTGTTGCCCGCCGCTTTCGCGGTCATGATCATGCTAATGTGGTTCACTGCCCCGAAACCTGTGGAGCAAACCACTGCTGAAGCTGCCACCCAGCCGGGTATCATGGCTGTGGTATCGGAACGATGTACCGTGTGCCACTCCAGCACACCTACCCAGGCGGGGTTCGCGGCCCCGCCCGCCGGCCTGGTGCTGGATACGCTGCAGCAGCTTGAAACCAATGCAGAGCGGGTTTACCAGGCCGCTGTGCTGACCCGGACTATGCCTATTGGCAATCTTTCCGGTATGACCGATGAGGAAAGAGATCAGCTTTCGGCCTGGTACGCGGAATTTACAAGCCAATGAATCCGGTAGTGAGATTAAAATGATCTACCCAAGGGACATGACCGGCTATGGTGAACATCCACCGCATCCAAAGTGGCCGCACAATGCGCGCATTGCGGTTCAGTTCGTCATTAACTACGAGGAAGGTGGAGAGAACAGTATCCTGCATGGCGATAGCGGCTCCGAAGCATTTCTTTCGGAAATCGTCGGTGCAGGAAGTTATGAAGGCGTCCGGCACATAAACATGGAGTCGATGTACGAGTTTGGGTCGCGGTCAGGATTCTGGAGACTGCAACGGTTGTTTTCTGATCGCGCTATCCCGGTGACGGTTTTTGCTGTGGCCATGGCAATCGAACGAAACCAGCAGGCGGTAGATGCCATGCTGCGCTGTGATTGGGAGATTGCCAGCCACGGCTACCGCTGGATTGACTACCAGTTTGTTCCGGAGCAGGAGGAGCTTGAGCATCTGCACAAAGCCATGGAAATTCATACCCGGGTTACCGGTGAAGCCCCCCAGGGATTTTATCTCGGGCGGACCAGCCCCAATACCCATCGCATCACCGCGCAGCATGGCGGATTTATGTATAGTGCGGATACCTATGCCGATGAACTTCCCTACTGGAACAATGATTATTCAATGCCGCTTCTGATGATTCCCTATACCCTGGATGCCAATGACATGCGTTTTGCCACTGCCCAGGGATTCAATGCCGGAGATCAGTTCTACAATTATCTCAGGGACAGTTTCGATTGCCTTTACGAAGAGGGCAGCGAGGCACCGAAAATGATGTCGGTTGGATTGCATTGCCGGCTTGCGGGGCGGCCTGGCCGGGCTGCAGCATTGGGTCGCTTTCTCGATTATATACAGTCGAAAGACCATGTCTGGCTGGCCCGTAGAATAGATATCGCTAACCACTGGAGAACACATTTCCCCAATGACTGACTTTAACAAACGATGGGTCAACCTGGCCTCCGCCAAACTCGGCGCCCTGGCAGTTTCCTGCAGCGATGATTTTTTCGCCCCCATGCACCGTATGCTCAAAGATGAAGATCCGGTTTTTATCGATGACAAGTATGATGATCATGGAAAATGGATGGATGGATGGGAATCCAGGAGAAAGCGTATTCCCGGCCACGACTGGTGCATCGTCAGGCTGGCCAAGCCAGGGGTAATTCATGGCATTGAGATAGATACCACCCACTTTACCGGCAACTATCCACCCGCTGCTTCCATCGATGTATGCAATCATGATGGCGATGATCCTGGAGCAGGCGGTGCCTGGGTTGAACTGGTGCCGCAGAGTGCCCTGGATGGTGACAGTGGGCACCAGTATGCCGTGAACAACCCGGAAATTTATACCCATGTCAGGATTAATATCTATCCGGACGGGGGTGTTGCCCGTCTTCGGGTCTACGCTGAACCGCGGGTGGACTGGGACCGCGTGCAGCCGGGCGAGCGCGTGGATATCGCCGCAGCGCTCAATGGCGGCGTTGCCCTGGCCTCTAACAACGAACACTATGTCTCTATCAGGAACCTGTTGACGCCGGGTCGCGGCGTCAACATGGGTGATGGCTGGGAGACCAGGCACAGGCGCGAGCCCGGCAATGACTGGGTCGTCATTGCCCTGGCCCGGGCCGGAACGATCAGGGAGATCGAGATTGATACGGCCCATTTCAAGGGAAACTATCCCGACAGCTGCAGTATCCAGGGCGCACACCTGGACCTGGTCAACCTGGGTTCCATAGATTCAGATAGTCAGAACTGGGGCGAACTGCTGCCCAGGGTGAAGATGCAGGCGGACAATGAACACCGGTTCAGTAATGAAATAGTAGATATCGGGCCGGTGACCCATATCCGGGTAAATATCTTTCCAGACGGTGGCCTGAGCCGGATTCGCATTATGGCCGAAGTAGTTTAGCGGCAATTGCGGCAATGAACCTGGAAGCGGTCCCACTCACAGCCAGCAACTTCGCACCGTACGGCCAGGTTATTGAGCTTCACTCAGCCAGGCAGATATCCATCAACAGTGGCCTTACCACCCGCTTCCATGACCTGTTGGACATTGATGCCAGCCAGCAGGGCGGCCGCGCCATTGTCAATGTATTTCGAACCTCTCCACTGCCGCTCCCTCACCGTGTTACCACCATGGAACGGCATCCGTTGGGCAGCCAGGCATTTATTCCCATGGAGACCACGCCTTTCCTGGTGCTGGTGGGCAAACCGGTAGAGACACCTTCAGAATCAGACCTGGAACTGTTTATCACTGATGGCCAACAGGGTATCAACCTGTACTGCAATACCTGGCATCATTTTCAGATTGTGCTCGATCATACCCAGGATTTCCTCGTGATCGACCGCGGCGGTGCGGGGGACAACCTGGAGGAA
>PVMK01123340.1_pt1 | contig 13356 bp, 11 predicted proteins | sample 1853481 | NCBI WGS metagenome assembly PVMK01 (sample SAMN08533507, study PRJNA380276) | Marine sediment metagenome, whole genome shotgun sequencing project.
GGCGCGGCCGCTGCTCAATCCCGCCACGCAATTGACCGGCAGCGGACCGCTGGTGCTGGTGATCGACGACGGCTGGGCGGCGGCACGCCACTGGCAGGCGCGGCTCGGCGTGCTGGACGACCTCCTGGGCCAAGCCGGGCGCACGGGCCGGCCGGTCATGGTGCTGTCGACCGCACCCGACGAACTGGAGCGCCCGCCAAGCGCCACCGGCCTGCTCTCGGCGGCGGAGGCGCGGCGCCTGGTTCGGGGCCTGAAGCCCAAGCCCTGGCCGGTCGACCATTCCGGGGCCTTGGCGGCAATCGAAGGCTTGAATCTGCCCGGTTCGGCCCACGTGGTCTGGCTGTCGAATGGTCTCGACGACGGCACGGCCGGCGCGCTCGCCGAACGCTTGCAGAAACTCGGCCGCCTCGACGTGCTGCGCGACGCGCCCGCCGGCCTCGCCCGATTGCTGCTGCCGCCGGAGAGCGAGGGCCTGGCGCTGACCCTGCGCCTGCGCCGGGCCAGCAGCGCCGGCCCCGGCGCCGCCACCGTGGTGGCGAGCGCCGAAGACGGCACTCTGGTGGCGCGCGGCGAACTGGCCTTCGCGGCCGGCGAGGCCGAAGCCCAGGCCCGCATCGAACTGCCGGTCGAGCTGCGTAACCGGATCGCGCGCCTGAGCGTGGAAAACGAGAATACCGCCGGCGCGGTGTTTCTGCTCGACGAGCGCTGGCGGCGGCGGCCGGTCGGCCTGGTCTCGACCGGACCGGTCGAGGACGCCCAGCCGCTGTTGAGCGAGATTTACTATCTCGAGCGCGCGCTCGAGCCCTACACCGAGCTACACCGCGGTGCGGTGACCGAGTTGCTGCAGCGGGACCTCGCGGTGCTGGTCCTGCCCGATACCGGCGCCTTGCCCGGTGAGGACCGCAAGCTGCTGGAAAACTGGATCGAGCGCGGCGGCCTGCTGCTGCGCTTCGCCGGCCCGCGCCTGGCCGAAGCCGGCGCGGCGCGAACGCCGGAAGATGCGGAGCCACTGCTGCCGGTGCGCCTGCGCGGCGGCGATCGGCGCCTGAGCGGCGTCCTGACCTGGGACCAGCCGGCGCGCCTCGCGCCCTTCGATGCCAAGAGCCCTTTCGCCGGCCTGACCGTGCCTCAAGACGTGCTGATCCGGCGCCAAGTACTGGCCGAGCCGACCCTCGATCTGGGCGAGCGCAGTTGGGCGCGGCTGAGCGACGGCACGCCGCTGGTGACCGCGGCGCGGCGCGGCGAGGGCTGGGTCGTGTTGTTCCACACCACGGCCAACACCGACTGGTCGAACCTGCCGCTCTCGGGCCTGTTCGTCGAGGCGCTGCGCCGGCTGGTCGCGACCAGCCAGGGTGTGCGCGGCGGTGCCCTCACCGCGCGCGCCCTGCCGCCGCTGGAAACGCTGGACGGATTCGGCCTGCTGGGGCCGCCGTCGGCGATCGCGCTGGCGCTGGACCGCGAGACCTTGGATGCCGGCCGCGTCGGGCCGCGCCACCCGCCGGGATACTACGGCGCGCGCGGGCTGCGCCGCGCCCACAACCTGATTGCCGCCGAGCCGTCGCTCAAGGCCCTGGAAGCCTTGCCGGCCGGCGTGCGCGACGGGCGCTACACCCGCGACCGGGAAACCGACCTGAAACCCTGGTTGCTGGCCGCCGCGCTGCTGTTGGCCTTGGCGGATCTGGTGATCGCGCTCGGCCTGCGCGGCCTGCTGGCACGGCGGATTGCCACTGGACCAGGGGGAGCAGCGGCGCTGCTGCTCGCCGTGCTGCTGCCTTGGGACCCGGCCGGCGCGCAAACCGGGGCTCGGGCCGGAGCGGCAAGCACCGACGACGCGCGGGCGCTGGAGGCCACGCTGCAGACCCGCCTCGCTTACGTGAGGACCGGCGTGCCCGCGGTCGACGAGGTTAGCCACGCCGGACTCAGCGGATTGAGCCGGGTGCTGCAACTGCGCACCTCGATCGAGGCGGCGGCGCCGCTCGGCGTCGACCTGATCCGCGACGAACTCGCATTCTTCCCCTTGTTGTATTGGCCGATCGTGCCCCAGCAGCGCGACCTGACCGAAATCGCGGTGCGCAAGCTCAACGATTACATGCGCAACGGCGGCACCATCCTGTTCGACCTGCGCGAGGTCACCGGCGGCGCCCGGATCATGGGCCGCACCAGCCGCGCCGGGGTGGCGCTGCAGCGCCTGACCCGCGGCCTCGACATTCCACCGCTGGCGCCGGTGCCGCCGGATCACGTGGTCACCCGCTCGTTTTACCTGATGCAGGAGTTCCCGGGCCGCTACTCGGGCGGCACGTTGTGGACCGAGGCGACCGAGGCGCGGATCAACGACGGCGTGACCCCGGTTCTGATCGGAGCCAATGACTGGGCCGGCGCCTGGGCCATCAACGATACTGGCCGACCGATGTTCGCCGTGGTGCCGGGCGGCGAACGTCAGCGTGAACTCGCCTACCGCTTCGGGGTCAACCTGGTGATGTACGCCATGACCGGCAACTACAAGGCCGATCAGGTCCACATCCCCTTTATCCTGGAGCGGCTGGGCCAATGACCGGCGCGCTGTCCCTCGCCTGGACGCCGTTGTTTCCCTGGCCGGTGGTCGGGCTGCTCGCCACGGCAACGCTTATGGTGGTGGTCTTCGCCCTGTGGCGGCGCGCGCGCGGGACCTGGTGGCGCGCCTTGGCGCTGGGCACGCTGGTGTTGGCGCTGGCGAACCCGAGCCTGGTGCGCGAGGAGCGCGAGCCGCTCGACGACGTCGCCCTGGTGGTGGTCGACGAGAGCCCGAGCCAAGCGATCGCGCCGCGCGGCGAACAAAGCGAGGCGGCGGCGGCACACCTGATCGAGGCGCTGGGCCGGCTGCCGGGCACCGAGATCCGGTTGCTGCGCGCGGGACCAGCGGCGGCGGGCATCGAGGAGGACGGTACCCGCCTGTTCGCGGCCCTGCGCCAAGCGCTTTCCAAGGTGCCGCGCCAACGCGTCGCCGGCGTCGTATTCATCAGCGACGGTCAGATCCACGACGTGCCCGAAAGCCTCGAGGCGCTCGGCCTGGACGCGCCGCTGCACTTGTTGCTGACCGGGGCGCGCGACGAGGGCGATCGGCGCCTGACCATCAACCGGGCGCCCAGCTTCGGCATCGTCGGGCGCAAGCTGAGCGTGGCCGCGACCGTCGAAGATCTGCCCGGCGGGGATGGGCCGCGCCTGGCGCGCATCACCCTGCGCCGCGACGGCGGCGATGAGAAGACATTGCACGTCCCGGTCGGGATCGAGCAGAAGATCGAATTCGATCTCGACCACCGCGGCCCAAACGTCTTCGAGATCGAGGTCGAGGCCGGACCGCGGGAACTTTCGCTCGCCAACAACCGGGCGGCGGTGGTGATTAACGGCGTGCGCGACCGCCTGCGGGTGCTGCTGGTTTCCGGCGAACCCCATGCCGGCGAGCGCGCCTGGCGCAACATTCTGAAATCCGACCCCTCGGTCGACCTGGTCCACTTCACCATCCTGCGCCCGCCGGAAAAGCAGGACGGCACACCGATCCGCGAGCTGTCGCTGATCGCCTTCCCGACCCGCGAGCTGTTCGAGGTCAAGCTGGACGAATTCGATCTGGTCATCTTCGACCGCTACCGCCGGCGCGGCGTGCTCCCAAGCATCTATTTGGACAACATCGCCAAGTATGTGCACAAGGGCGGCGCGCTCTTGGAGGCGGTCGGCCCGACCTTCGCGACGCCGCTCTCGCTGTATCGCACGCCGCTCGGCCGGGTGCTGCCGGTCGAACCGAGCGGGGCGATCTTCGAACAGGGCTACCGGCCGCGGGTCACCGACCTCGGCCTGCGCCATCCCGTGACCGCCGAGCTGAGCGGCGCCGGCGAGCCCGGCACGGCGCCCACTTGGGGCCGCTGGTTCCGCCAAATCGACGGCGTTACCAAGACCGGCGCGGTGGTCATGAGCGGAGTCGAGGAACGGCCGCTCTTGATCCTGGACCGGGTCGGCGAGGGCCGGGTGGCGCAGTTCATGAGCGACCACATGTGGCTGTGGTCGCGCGGCTTCGAGGGCGGCGGGCCGCAAGCCGAGCTGCTGCGCCGCATCGCCCACTGGCTGATGCGCGAGCCGGATCTGGAGGAGGAAGACTTGCGCGCCACGGTCGCCGGCGGGCGGCTCGAAATCCTGCGCCGCTCGCTCGCGCCCGAACACCCGGAAATCGATGTCACCTTGCCCTCCGGCGAGATCCGCAAAGTGACGCTGGAGCCGGGCCGGGGCGGCCGCGCGGGCGCCACGATCGCGGCCGCGGAGGGCGGACTCTACCGGGTCGACGACGGCCGCCGCACCGCGCTCGCCGCCGCCGGGCCGCTCAATCCACGCGAGTTCGAGGACCTGCGCGCCAGCGCGGCCGCGCTCACCCCGTTGATCGAGGCGAGCGGCGGCACGGTGGTGCGGCTGGCCACGGCGAAATTGCCGTCGTTACGCAAGGTCAGCCCGCGCCGCGACCGTTTTGGGCGCGGCTGGATCGGTTTCACCGCCAATCGCGGCTACGTGGTCACCGGCGTCGCCCAGACCCCGCTGTTGCCCGCGATCGTGCTGCTATTCCTAGCACTCGGCAGCGCGCTCTTCGCCTGGTACCGCGAAGGGCGCTAATCACGCGGCGCTGCCGGATCGAAGGGACCTCCTGGCGCCGTCGGCCGCTTCGGCTCTTGCGATCATGCCGGTGACGCCGTCGAGCGCGCCGGGGGCGATTTCGAACACTTGGAAGCGCTCGGGCTCGACCGGGCCGGGCAAAATCAGACCATGGGCGCCGGCGGTCTCGAAGCCGAAGGGGGCGTAGTAGGCCGGCGCGCCGACCACCACGCGAATCTCGGCGCCCAGGCGCTTGGACCGGGTCAGGCCGTGGCGCAGCAAACCGCGCCCCACGCCCGCGCCCTGCAGCGCCGGCTCGACCGCGAGCGGGCCAAGCAAGATGGCCGGCGCCGCGCCGATGCGGATCGGCCAGAACCGCAGCGAGCCAAGCAACCCGCTGTCGGGCGCCAAGGCGATGAACGAAAGCTCTTCGATGGGCGCGAGACCCTCGCGCAGGCGGTACACGGTCTTGCGGTGCCGGTCAAAGCCGAAACAGCGGTCGAGCAGCGGCTCGATTAGGGAATGGTCGCAGGGCCGCTGATGCAGAATCTCGAATTTCATGGTTCGGTTCCCAGTCTGCGCCCAGGCCAGGCGGCCGGGCGGGGCGATCGAGTCGAGGACGGTTTTCGCCAGCTAGCTGGCCTGGGACGCAGGACGCCCCGCCGCGCGTGGGGCGCGCGGGCAGCAGCATCGTCGTCGCTCTCGGCCGAGTACCGGCATCCTCGAATCACCTTCCATTCGGGTCCGTTCTCTAGCGAGCGGCCCGGGAACCGAACCTTGCGATAACATAGGAGATTGCGGGAAACCAGCGCTTTCGTGGCCGCTCAGGGGTTAATACCCTCGTCCCAATAAGATTTGCCGCCGAAGCGTTCGGCCAGGAAATCGACGAAAACCCGCACCTTGGGGGACAGATGGCGGGCCGCCGGGTAGACCGCCGAGACCGCGCTGTCCGGCGGCGCCTCCCAGTCCGGCAGGACCCGGACCAGGCGCCCGGCGCGCAGATCCTCGCCGCAGATGAAACACGGCAGGAGCGCGACACCCAACCCACCGCATGCCGCGGCCAAGATCGCGGCGCCGTTATTGACCCGGAGCGGCCCCGAGACCTTGAAGTGCCGCTCGCCCTCCGGGCCGGCCAGGCGCCAGCCCTCGCCCGTGGCCTGATAGCTGTAGATCAGGCAGGCGTGGCTTTCGAGCTCCGCGGGCCGGCGCGGCATACCCCGGGCTTCGAGATAGCCGGGCGCGGCCGAGAGCACGGCGCGGTTGGGCGCCAGGCGCCGGGCCACCAGGCTGGAGTCGGTGAGCCGCCCAATCCGGATGCCGAGGTCGAAACCCTCCTCCACCAGGTCGACCACCCGGTCGTTCAGGGCGAGATCGATGGTAGCTCCGGGTAGCGCGTCAGAAACTCGGGCAGGGCCGGGCTCACGTGACGGACGCCGAAGGACATCGGCGCGTTGACCCTGAGCCGGCCGCGCGGAGCGCTGGCGAGATGGGTGACCGCCTGCTCCGCCGCCTCGGCCTCGGCGACCACGCGCTGGCAGCCCTGATAGAAGGTGGCACCGCCCTCGGTCAGGGACAGGCGCCGGGTGGTGCGGTTGAGCAAGCGCAGGCCCAGACGGTCCTCAAGGCGGCTGACCTGCTTGGAGACCGCCGATTTGGACAGACCGAGCGCTCGCGCCGCGCCGGAGAAGCTCTCCGCCTCGACCACGCGGGCGAAGATCGCCATGGCGTCGAGTTGTTCCATGAACCTCTCCCAATCAGGTCGGAGGACTCTACTATTGTTTCCAAATAGAAACAATAAAGTTCCAATTCTCGGTATTATACTTTTGGAGAAACATACCCACGTGAGATGCATCCACCCGGGCGCAGCCCAAGGCCAGGAGCGGGCCGTGACCAGGAGCACGACAAACATGATCGAGATCCGAACCTTCGACCAGCTGGGACGCTTCGAAAACGACTGGCTGTCGGCGCGCTATCACTTCAGCTTCGCCAACTATAACGATCCGGCGCGCCGGGGTTTCGGCCCGCTTTTGGTGTGGAACGACGACACGATCCAACCGGGGCGCGGCTTCGACCGCCACGGCCACCGCGACATGGAGATCATCACCTACGTGCGCGAGGGCGCGATCAGCCACGAGGACCACCTGGGCAACCGCGGTCGCACCGAGGCCGGCGACGTTCAGGTCATGTCGGCCGGAACCGGCATCCGGCACGCCGAGTTCAACCTGGAAACCGAGCCGACCCGCATCTTCCAGATCTGGATCGAGCCGTCCCGGACCGGCGTGACACCGCGCTGGGAGACGCGCCAGTTTCCCAAGGGCGACCGCGGCGGCGCCCTGATCGCGCTCGCCTCCGGCCGCAATGGAACCAGTGAGGAGCCAGACGGCGCGCTGCCGATTCATCAGGATGCGGCGATCCTGGGCGCGACCCTGGCGGCCGGGCAGAGCGTGACCCACCGCCTGGACGGTGGCCGCCGCGCCTACCTGGTCGTGGCTCGCGGCGCGGTCGAGATCAACGGAACTGCAGCCGCCGAGCGAGATGGCGTCACCATCAACGGCGAGCCTGAAATCACCATCGCCGCCATAAAAGACTCCGAGATCCTGCTGGCGGACCTGCCATAACCCCCCAACCGATAATATAGAGGACCCAATCATGACCTACGATATGACCCTCCCCCAACCGATCGTTCCGGCGCTCGCGCCGCTTTACGCCAGACTGTCACGCCTGAGCTATCCGCTGATCCGCGCCACCACCGGGCTGATGCTCATGCCCCACGGCGCGCAGAAGCTGTTCGGCTGGTTCGGCGGCTACGGCCTCGAAGGCACCGGCGGATTCGCTCCCAGAGTCTGGGTCTGGAGCCGGGCTTGTTTTGGGCGGCACTGGTCGGTGGCGTCGAGTTCTTCGGCGGCCTGTTGCTGGTACTCGGCCTGCTGACCCGCCCGGCGGCGCTCGGTGTCGCGATCCTCATGGCGGTCGCGGTCGTCACCGTGCATCTGCCCAACGGCTTCTTCTGGACCTCCGGCGGCTACGAGTATCCCCTGTTTTGGGGCCTGATCGCGCTCGCCATCGCCTTCAAGGGCGGGTCGGATCTGTCCCTCGACCGCGCGCTCGGGCGCGAGTTCTGAACCCTAAAGCGGAGATCATCACCATGGGACTCCTGATCGACGGCGTCTGGCACGATCGCTGGTACGATACCAAATCGACCGGCGGCCGCTTCCGGCGCCAGGACGCACGGTTCCGCAACTGGGTGACGCCGGACGGCGCGCCGGGGCCGAGCGGCGAGGGCGGCTTCGAAGCCGAGCCCGGGCGCTATCACCTCTACGTCTCCCTCGCCTGCCCCTGGGCACACCGCACCCTGATCTTCCGCAAGCTCAAGCATCTGGAAGAAGTGATCCCGGTCTCGGTGGTGCATTGGCACATGGGCGATGACGGCTGGGAGTTCCGCGAGGGCCCGGGCTGCACGCCCGACACCGCGAACGGCACGCGTTACCTGCGCGAAGTCTATGTCAAGGCCGAGCCGAACTACAACGGCCGGGTCACGGTGCCGGTGCTCTGGGACAACAAGCGCGCCACCATCGTCAGCAACGAGTCGAGCGAGATCATTCGCATGTTCAATTCGGCTTTTGACGGCCTGGAGAATTCCGAGGGCGGCACCACGGTCGATTTCTATCCGGACGACCTGCGCGCGGACATCGACGCGATCAACGCGAAGGTTTACGCGGCGGTCAACAACGGCGTCTACCGCGCCGGCTTCGCGACCTCCCAGGACGCCTATGAGGATGCGGTCGACGCCCTGTTCGGGACCCTCGACGAACTGGAGGCGCGCCTGGCCGTCCGGCGCTACCTGCTCGGCGAGCGCCTGACCGAAGCGGACTGGCGGCTGTTTACGACGCTGGTGCGCTTCGACCCGGTCTACGTCGGCCACTTCAAGTGCAACAAGCGGCGCCTGGCCGATTATCCGAACCTTTGGGGCTTTACCCGCGAGCTCTTTCAGATGCCGGGCGTCGCCGAGACCGTGAACCTGGACCACATCAAGCGCCACTACTACGGTAGCCATACCTCGATCAACCCGAGCGGCATCGTACCCAAGGGACCGGAGATCGATTTCACCGAACCACACGGCCGCGGGCGGCCGGCGGACGGGGCGGGAGAGCGCATTTCATGGCCCATGACAGCAGTCTGAGTAAACCGGCCGTTGCCGGCACGAAACCCAAGGCGGTCACGATCGAGGCCGGCCGGGATTATCACTGGTGCGCCTGTGGCCATCGTCATCTGAGCAAGCTCAACGGCACCGACATCACGGCCTGGAAACGGGATATGGCGGAGCTCTCCAGAATCTCCTTTGCGGGCGTCGATTCGCGCCGATAATAACGGGCGCGGCCGAGGGCGGAGGCGCGCTATCAGGTTCTGGCGGCGCCGCGATTCCATGATATAGAGGAGCCAACCGCGCCACCGTTCACGGATTACCGCACGTGCCCCTTCGCGCTTTCGCCGGGTTCCTGCTCGTCTTCGTCATCGCCGGGTCGGCTGGCCTCGACTCGGCCACCGCTCAGCAGGCCTACCGCCCCTTCAGCAAAGTGGTGGAGACCTGGAACCAATCCCTCGATCGGACCGCCCAGGAAATCGGCGGCGTCGCGCTGACCGCGCTGCGCGCCAAGGCGCTCAAGGACCGTCTGAGTAAAATCAGATCCGAGGCGCGGGAGATCAAAACCAAGGCCCGGGCCGAGATCGTTCCGATTCGGCACCAGCTCGAGGCACTCGGCCCGCAACCGGCGGAGGGCGCGCCGCCGGAGGCCGACGAGATCGTCGCCCTGCGCGAGAGCATTGCCAACGAAATCGCGTTCCACGAAACCCGCATCAAGCAGGCCGACCTGGCGATCGCGCGCATTTCGGAACTCGTCCAGCAGATCGCCACGCGCAGCCTGGAAAGCTCGATCGAACGGCTCGCCAAGCGCTACCCCTTCCCGCTCGCGCCCGACACCCTGGCCGTGGCCGTGCCCGACTCCTTGCGGTTCCTGGCGCAGCTCGGCCGCTCCCCCCTCGACTGGTGGGACTCGCTGGAGGTGGCGCAGAAAGAGCGGGTCGTGTTCACACGCTTCGCGCTGGTGGTCTTGCTTGCATTGGTGTTCGGTTGGGGACTCCGGCGCGCGCTGCTGCGCCGGCTAGGCCGGGATTCCACGATCGAAGCGCCGAGTTACACCCGGCGCTTGACCGGGGCCATTGCCAACGGCGTGGCCGACGGCCTGATTCCCTCGCTGATCCTGGCCGGCTTCTTGCTGCGCGCGCTTAGCGAAGACGCCCTGATTTCCGGTCTCTTCGCCCAGGTGTTCATTAACTTTTGCGCGGTCTCGATCCTGTTTGTTTTGGCCTGGGCGCTGCCCCGTGCGGTGCTCGCCCCCGAGCTGCCGGCGTGGCGCCTGGTTCCGGTGGCGCGGGATAACGCGCGCAAGATCACCCGGCGCATTACCTTGCTCGCCGCGGTCGTCGCCGTCGACCTATTCCTCACGGGATCGAGCCGCGGGCTTGCGTTCAGCGACGAGCTGGCCTCGCTCTTCACCTTGATCGCCAAGACCGTCATGGCGGTCGTGATCCTGACCCTGATCCGGGGCGATCTCTGGGTCCGCGAGACCGCAGCGGACTCAGCGGCGGACTCAGCGGCGGACTCAACGCCGGCGGGCCCCGAAACACCGCGCCGATGGCGTTTCTGGCCCACGCTGCGGCGGTTGATCGGGTTGGTCGCGGTCACCGCCATCGCCACCGCCTTTGCCGGCTACGCCAGTGCCAGCACCTACCTGGCCGACAACCTGGTGATCAGCGGCATGGTCGTTGCCACGCTGGTACTGCTGCGTGGACTGCTGCGCGAGACGATCGGCGTGGCCCTGCGTTCGAAGGCAGTTCAGGCGACCCTCGATATCCCCCACAAGGCGCGCGAGCGCTACAAATTCTGGCTTCGCGCGCTGCTCGATCTGACGGTGCTCCTGGGCGGATTGGTGATGGTCTTGATCGTCTGGGGTGTCGCGTCGCGCGATATCTGGGCCTGGGCCGGCAAGACCTGGCGCGGCGCCACCATCGGCAACGTCACCATCTCCCTCGGCGACATCCTAGTCGCGATTGTCGTCTTCGTGGTGGTATTAACGCTCACCCGTATGATCCGGCGCCTGCTGAACGAGCGGATCTTCCCCCAGACCGGCCTCGATACCGGGGTCCGGAATTCGCTCTCGACCGGGCTCGGCTACGTCGGGCTCGCGCTGGCGCTGGCGCTGGCGGTCACGACCGTCGGCTTCGATTTGTCCAACGTGGCGATCATTGCCGGCGCGCTCTCGGTTGGCATCGGCTTCTGTCTGCAGAACGTGGTCAACAACTTCGTCTCCGGACTGATCCTCCTGGCCGAGCGGCCGATCAAGGTCGGCGACTGGATCGAGGTCGGCGTGCACGAGGGCTACGTACGGCGCATCGACGTGCGCGCCACCGAGATCGAAACCTTCCGCCGCGCCGCGGTCATCGTGCCCAACAGCGAGTTGATCTCGGGCGCGGTCATCAACTGGACTCACAAGAACCGCTACGGCCGCGTCGAGCTGCCGGTCGGCGTCGCCTACGGCTCGGACGTGGCTCAGGTCATGGAGATCCTGCAGCGCTGCCTGAAGGAGCACGAGTCGATCCTGCGCATACCCGAGCCCTACGTCCTGTTCACCGGCTTCGGCGATTCCTCCCTCGACTTCGAGGCGCGCGGCCAAATATCCAACGTCGAGTACCGGATCTCGGTGCAGAGCGACCTGCGCATCGCCATTTACCTGGCCTTCGAGGAAGCCGGGATCGAGATCCCCTTCCCGCAGCGCGACCTGCACATCAAGAACGTGGAGAATGCGGACGAAAGTTTCCGAGCGCGCGCCGCGCAACCCACGCCGCAACCCACGCCGCAGCCCCCTGCCACCGCCAGAGTCCGCACCGACCCCGGCGGGGATGGGGAATAGGCGGGGCGAGTCTTCCGAACCCGGTTACGCGACCGTCCGCGATGCGCTGGGCGTGCTGGATTTTCGCTCCGCCTGGTGTCAAACTGACGCGGACTCTGGAAAAGCTTTGCCGCGCAGGAGAAAGATCGTCTTGGCCCAGGTGGGACCGCATAAAACCACACGCGATTGGCCGTTCGAGGTCCGGCCCTTGACCCCGGTGTTCGGTGCCGAGATCCTCGGTATCGATCTCGACCAGGCCGCCAGCCCGGAGATATTTCCCTCGATTCACGCGGCCTGGCTGCGCTACCAGGTGCTCGTCTTTCGCGGCCTCGAGGTGTCGCCCGCAAGCCAGGTCGCCTTCGCCGCCAATTTCGGCGAGGTTCAGGTGCACGTAATGAACCAGTACCAAGGCGAGACCGATCATCCCGAGCTTTACGTGCTGAGCAACCTCGATGAAGACGGCAAACCCTCTGGCAAACACCCCGACAAGGGCACGCTGAAATGGCACACCGACGGGTCGTGGAACGCCCGCAGCGGGCATTCGACCTTCATGTATTCCGAACGGCCGCCGAAAGCCGGCGGCGAGACCCATTTCTGCGACATGTATTCGGCCTACGACGAACTGGCCCCTGCGTGGAAAGAGCGGGTCGCGGCCTTGCGCGTGTTTCACAATCTCGACTTCTCCCGCACCCGCCGGCACGGCCACGAGCCGTTGAGCGAAGCGCAGAAGGCCGCGGTCCCGCCGGTCGCCTGGCCGGTGGTCCGGACCCACCCCGAAACCGGGCGCAAGGCGCTATTCCTCGGCGATCACGCGGAATACGTCGAGGGCATGGACTATGACGAAGGCCGCGCCTTGATCGACGAGATGAACCGGCTGATCACGCCCGATCATCTGGTCTATCGCCACGGCTACACGCGCGGCGACTTCGTGTTCTGGGACAATCGCTGCACCATGCACCGGGCGACCATGTACGACACCGCACGGGAAACCCGCGTCATGCGCCGTTGCACGGTCCTGGTCGACCAACCCTACTGAGGCCGAACCACGGACTACGCAATGCGGATGGCTCGGTCTCGACGACCGGGGAGCGCGGGCGTCACCAAGTGAGCTCGCGCGCGCTTTCCGTGAAATCTCGGCGCAACATTGCCCTGTCGTCAACGCCTCCCTGGGCCCGCACGGCCCTATCGATGCGCCGGGCGGCATTGTATCCCTGTGCCGCATGAGACGACGGTTTGCCGCCGTATGCCATTTCATAAGCGGCGATGAATGCCGCCGTGCCTGGGAGCCCGGGTTCGGAAAACGGGGACCGGCCAGGCAACAGCAAGGCAACATTGCTCCCCTCCAAGAGCGTCCCGATCAAAGACAACGATTCCTCGGAGCCGAAAGCGGCGACGATGTCGATGTCGTTTTGGGCCACGTTTCGCGCGACATCGGCGGCAACGTCCCCCTGCTCGTCGACCAGGGTGACATAGACATCGAGGCCGCCGAGATGGCCGTCGGACTCTTGATCGGGATGGCCGTCCCGTTCCGCGGTCGCCAACATAAAGCCCTCGCGGATCTGGTGACCCTGCACCGCCGCGGCGTTCGACGCCGGAATGACGAGGACAACATTGAAGCTATGGGCGAGCGCGGACCCGTGAAAGAACAGCAGCGCCAAAACCGTCATCAGGAAATGAGAAACGACCTTGTTTCGGATTGTCATATTGACCGACCTGCCCCCCGGTCCGTGTTCCAGGACTCGCCAACAACCGAATGATGCCGTTCCCGCCCGATACCGGATCTTATACCAATGATCCATAG
>PVMK01127766.1_pt1 | contig 13355 bp, 6 predicted proteins | sample 1853481 | NCBI WGS metagenome assembly PVMK01 (sample SAMN08533507, study PRJNA380276) | Marine sediment metagenome, whole genome shotgun sequencing project.
CCATACGAAATCGGACCGTATGCGAGACAACCGTATGTCGCGAACTCGATTTTCAATGTCTCGGCAATGAGCTACGGTGCCATCTCGAAACCCGCGGTCCTCGCACTCTCAAATGGGTCCCGGATGGCCGGCAACTGGATGAACACCGGTGAAGGTGGCCTGTCGCCTTATCACCTCGAAGGCGGCGCAGATATCGTTTTTCAAATGGGCACTGCCAAATACGGCGTCCGTGATGACGATGGAAATCTAAGCGACGAAAAACTGAAGGAAGTCGCATCGCACGACCAGGTGAAGATGATCGAGGTCAAGCTCAGCCAAGGCGCCAAACCGGGCAAAGGCGGCATTCTGCCCGGCGCCAAGGTCACCGCAGAAATCGCGAAGATTCGGGGAATCCCCGAAGGTGAAGACTCGATCAGTCCGAATCGACATCCTGACATTGATTCCGCCGAGGACCTCCTCGACATGATCAACCACATAAGGGATGTTACGGGTAAGCCTGTCGGCTTCAAGACCGTGATCGGCGCATACGGCTGGCTCGACGAATTATTCGAGCTCGTTCACAAGCGTGGCATCGAGAGCGCACCCGATTTTATTACGGTAGACAGCGGCGACGGCGGCACCGGCGCTGCGCCGATGAGCCTGATGGACAGCGTCGGACTGCCGATCAGGGAAAGCCTGCCGCTCGTCGTCGATATGATTAATGGGCATGGCCTCGACGAGCGCATTCATGTCATCGCAAGTGGCAAGTTGATTACTCCGACGGAGGCCGCCTGGGCGCTGTGCGTCGGCGCAGATTTCATCAACTCGGCGCGCGGCTTCATGTTTGCGCTTGGCTGCATTCAGGCCCTGCAATGCAACAAGAACACCTGCCCAACTGGTGTGACAACCCACGATAAACGCCTGCAGCGTGGGCTCGTGCCGGAGGACAAAGCCGAGCGCGTGCGCCGATACTCCGAAAACATGCGCAAGGAGATCGGTATTATTGCGCACTCCTGTGGCGTGCCCGAACCGCGCCGCTTGAAGCGCTTCCACTGCCGCATTGTGCAGCACGACGGCCGCTCAATTCCGCTGAATGAGATATATCCGGATGTCGAGCCGAGAAAAGTCGCCTGACTGCAGCAATGTAGCCAATCAGGCTAATGTTGTGAAATAATCCGCCTGCTCAATTCAACAAGAACAATCCAATGGGCGAGGCAATTTGCCGACCTTCAGAATCGAATAACTACCTGTTCCACACTATTCGTTTCAAAGGAACAACAAAATCACAGGGGGCAGAAAAATGAAGAACGTCTTGATTGCGCTTGCCGTCGGCGCAGGCATCGCGGTGTGGGCAGGTCTGGCCTGGGCTGACGAAAACGCAACGGCTGCTCTCGCGTATTACTCTCTCGACAATATCGTGCTGTTCTTTTCGGCAGTGCTTGTGCTCTTTATGCAAGCCGGTTTCGCGGCCCTCGAATCGGGAATGAGTCCGCTGAACAATACCGTCAACATCATGTTCAAGAACTTTACCGACTTGTGTGTCGGCGTATTGCTCTTCTACCTGGTTGGTTACAGCATCATGTACGGGTCCGACATTTCTGGCGGCATGGGCCTGATCGGCTGGAATGGTTTTGGCATCTCGTCCGAACTGAGCGTCCCTGCCGGGCCCGGGGTTCTGCACCCTCAGGTCGACTGGTTGTTCCAGGTGGCCTTCGCGGCGACTGCAGCAACGATCGTCTCCGGCGCCGTTGTCGGCAGGATGCAGTTTCGTTCTTACGTCATCTACAGTATTTTCATCACGGCAATCGTCTATCCCATCAGCGGCTTCTGGAAATGGGGCGGCGGATGGCTGGATCAACTCGGCTTCTATGATTTCGCCGGCTCGATCGTGGTTCACTCCGTCGGCGGCTTCGCGGCGCTCGCGGCAGCCATTGTGATCGGCCCGCGCATTGGCCGTTTCAACAAAGATCCGGAAGCCCCGCATCTGGCGGGGCACAGCCTCGCGACGGCGGCTCTTGGCGTATTCATCCTCTGGGTTGGCTGGTACGGATTTAATCCGGGGAGTCAGCTGGCGTTTAGCGGCGAGGCGAACATTGCCGCGACAATGTTGATTGCAGTGAATACGACGCTGGCCGGTGCTGCCGGAGCAGTCGCGGCGATGATTGTGACGCGAATATTGGCGCACTCCCACAAGGTGAGCTTATCCATGCTACTCAATGGTGCGCTGGCGGGCCTGGTAGGAATAACTGCCAGCTGTGACTCTGTGACGAATGGCGAAGCGATCATCATCGGCGCGATTGCCGGTGTCCTGGTCGTGTACGGCGGACTCCTGTTACAGAAGTTGAAAATAGACGATGCCGTTGGCGCCTGGCCCGTCCATGGGCTTTGCGGCGTTTGGGGCGGCATCGCGACCGGTATATTCGGCGCACATGCGCTTGGAGTACAAATCCTGGGATCGATCGTCATTCCGCTCTGGGCATTCCTAACGATGTTCCTGCTCTTCTACATTCTGAAGCAGACGGGTGTCTTGCGTGTAAGCAGGGAAGACGAGCTGGCTGGTCTGGACGTTGCCGAACACGGCGAGATCGAAGGCGAGCATGACCTTTGAGCACTGATAACCTGTATTGGAGATACCAATGAAGAAGTATAAATTCGAGTATGTCTGGCTCGACGGCTATTCACCGCTGCCACACATACGTTCGAAAACTGCGATCAAGGAATTGAGATCGTTCAAAGGCGACGTGAAATCGTTGCCCGAATGGTCGTTCGATGGCAGCTCAACCAATCAGGCCGAAGGCCATTTCTCGGATTGCATCCTGCAGCCTGTCCGCGTTTATCCGGACCCAGCGCGAGAGAATGGTTATGTGGTCCTGTGCGAGGTGCTTAACGCCGATCACACGCCGAACCGGGCGAACGCGAGAGCCACCATCGAAGACGGGAAACTCGAACAGGACTTCTGGTTTGGTTTTGAACAGGAATATGTCCTGATGACCGATGACGGACGCCCGATCGGTTTTCCGATCGGGGGATTTCCCGAGCCTCAGGGCCCCTATTACTGTGCTGTTGGCTATCACAACGTCGCCGGCCGCGACTTTATCGAGGAACACATGGAGACCTGCCTGGCTGCAGGCGTCGGTATCGTCGGCATCAATGCGGAGGTAATGCTCGGGCAGTGGGAGTACCAGATATTCGGGGAAGGGATAAAACGCGCCTGCGACGATTTAGTGGTGTCGCGCTATTTTCTTTATCGAATTGCCGAGAAATACAAGTTCATTGTCGAACTCGATCCAAAGCCCATCAAAGGCAACTGGAACGGCTCCGGCATGCATAGCAATTTTTCGACAACGTATACGAGGGAAACCGGGGGCGAGGACTACATTAATGCGCTACTCGAGGGTTTTCGTCCCCATCACGCTGAACACATGGCAGAGTATGGGGCACATAACGTGGAGCGACTGACGGGCGAACACGAAACCGCTTCTTTCGAGAAATTCAGCTTCGGTGTCAGTGATAGAGGCGCCTCAATAAGGATTCCAATCTATACAATCGAACATGGCTGGAAAGGCTACCTGGAAGACAGGCGACCGGCATCAAACGCGGACCCGTATCGTGTAACCTCACGCATTCTGCAAACTTATCGTGAGGCGCACGAAAATGCTCTCAAAACGGCGAATGGATAAGCAGCACACATATTACTATCAGGCGGATATCAGCTAATGGAAGTAACGGTAAAAGAAGTTAATGAAGTCAGTGTCTTGTCGTTCGAGGGAAATCTCGACACCAACACAGCACCGCAGGCGCAAGAACAGATTGATCAGCTCATCGACGGCGGTTCGTCCAGGATTCTGATCAATTTCAACGAGCTGAATTACATCAGCAGTGCGGGTCTTCGGGTCTTACTCGCCACCGCAAAAAAATTGAAGGCGACGAGTGGAGACCTCAAGATCTGCGGTCTTAATCAGACCGTGCAGGAAGTATTCGACATATCGGGATTTTCCAGCATACTCAGCGTCGTTGCCACAGAAGAGGACGCACTGGCCGGGTTTTGACAATTCGGACCAGGAGGACTGCGGGAGCATGAAGATCGTTCGTCCGTCGACACTAATTGCTTTCTTGCTGATCGGCCTCCAGCTATCGGCATCACCGGGTTTCGCGCAGTCCACCGATCTGATATTGACTGCCGCAGAGCAGGCCTGGATCCGCGAGAACCCCACGATTCGTGTCCATAACGAGATGGACTGGCCCCCGTTCAACTTCAACGTCGATGGCCAGGCGACCGGATTTTCGATCGACTACATGAATCTCGTTGCCAGCGAGGTCGGACTGCAGGTCGAGTTTGTCAGCGGTCCAAGCTGGAACGAATTCCTAGACATGATGCGTTCTGGCGACCTGGACGTCATGCTCAATATTGTCGAGACGCCTGCCCGTAAGGAATTTCTTTTATATACGGATCCGTACTCCATAACTTCACCAGTGCTGGCAGTCCAGGAGCAGTCACCCGACGTCGGTTCACTAAGCGGGCTGGCCGGTAAGACGCTTTGCATCCCGAGAGGTTCTTCTACGCACGAATACATGGAGCGCCGCTACCCCAAGATTGACCTGTTGCCTCTAAACGATGCGACAGCATGCTTGCACGCGGTCGCCGATGGCCGCGCATACGCGTCGTTGGATGGTTTTTCCGTTCTTCAACACCTGCTACGGGAAAGCCGGTTGCCGGGATTGCGATTATCCAACGTTACCATTGATGCCGATATGGCATCGGTCATGCACATAGCGACACGTCAGGACCTGCCTGTCCTCCGGGATATTCTGCAAAAAGGTATGCAGACGCTGGACTCCACCGAGCTGGCGAAGATTCGCGACAAATGGCTGGCACGGCCAACAATACTTTCTGCCGAGGAACAGGCCTGGGTTGAGGAGCACCCTGTCATTCGTGTTCATAACGAAATGGGCTGGCCGCCATTCAACTTTAATGAGAATGGGGAGCCGCGAGGCTACTCAATCGAGTTCATGAACCTTGTCACGTCGAAGGTCGGGCTACAGGTGAAATATATCAGCGGCCCCACCTGGCAGCAGTTTCTCGACATGCTCCGTGCCGGGGAGCTGGATGTGATAGGCAACGTCATACCCACAGACGCAAGACGGGAGTACATGCATTTCACATCAACGTTTATTGATCAACCGGTGGCAGTCGTTGTCGATGCTTCAACAACCGGAATCAACTCTTTTGAAGATTTACGCGGCAGACGCGTAGCAGTGGTTGAAGGTTACTTCCAACAGGAATACATGGAACGTAAATATTCGGAAGCCGAACTCATACTGGAAGACAACATACTCGACTGTCTTTACGCGGTGGTGGAAGGGCGCGCTGATGCGTTGGTTGCTTCGTATTCGCCTTCGAAATACCTGATGGATCAACACGCATTGATCGGGCTGCGTTATGCCGTCATTTCAAAAGATCCGGAATTAATGTCCAGCAACGCCCTGGCTGTTCGCCACGACTGGCCGATTCTCAGGGACATATTGCAAAAGGGCATGGATGCGCTGGACGAAAAAGAAATAGCGGCGCTGCGCCAGAAGTGGGTCGGAGCAGAATTCACTGAAACCGAAGAAAGGTTGGAACTGACGGCCGAAGAAAGAACCTGGATCTCAGAGCACCCTGTCATCCGGGCGCACAACGAGATGGCTTGGCCTCCTCACAACTTTAATGTTGGCGGTCGACCGGCCGGATTCTCGATCGACTACATGAATCTTGTCGCGAAAGAAGCCGGGCTCGACGTCGAGTACATCAGCGGGCCGAATTGGGATGAGTTCAAGGTGATGATCAAGTCCGGCGAGCTGGATGTCATGCTCAACATGTCCATCGCTCCCGACCGGCAAGAGTATGTCAATTTCACCAGACCCTATACGCAAATTGCAATTGCGGTAATCGTCAAGGATCCAGACATTAAGATTCGATCCTTTGACGATCTACGGGGACTGAAGGTCTCCGCGACGAGGGGTTTCTCCACCGAGGAGTATCTGACACAAGAGTATCCCGACGTCGAACTGATCCTCGAGGATGATCTTTTGGGCACGCTCTATGCCGTGCTTGAAGGTCGCGCGGACGCGACGATGGACGATTTTGCAGCCCTCAACTATCTGATGCAGCAGCAGGGCTTACCGGGGTTGCATGTCGCTTTCCTGAGCAATAATCCCGAAATTGCGGAGAGACCCGCAATCGGTGTGCGTAAGGACTGGCCGATCCTGCGGGACATACTGCAAAAAGCGATGGATTCACTCGATGAAGCTGAAGTAAACGAGCTGCGCAGGAAATGGCTGGGTGTCGATAAGGAAGTGGTACCTGCCGACGAGGCTCGCAATACTGTGTGGTGGCTGGTCGGCGGTGTACTCGGCCTTTTCCTGTTGTTGATGTTGCTTAATATCATCAGCCGTCGTTTTTCGCCCGATGCCGGAGCAGTTTTACAAACGGGCACACTGCGCTTCCGGATTGTCATTTTCGGCTCCCTCAGCATCTTCGTCGTACTGGTCGCCATCGTCGGCTGGTTTGCATTGGAAAGAATCAACGAGAAAATTCTGCGAGATGTCAATAATAACCTCGAGAATGTACTGCTCACTACCACCGAACGGCTCGAGTTATGGGTAGATCAGCAGATCGCCGTTCTCGCGCAAATAGCCAGGAATCCGGTACTGATCCAGCAAACAGAGGAATTACTAGGTGTCGCATCGAATCCTGCGGCGCTGTTGAGCTCGGATGCATTGAGGAACATTCGTAGCACTCTGGCGCAGAGCGAGACCGACCTGGGCCTCGGCTTCTTTATCATCGACCGAAACGGGGTCAGCATCGGCTCCGCCAGAGAGACCAATATCGGCACTCGCAATCTGATCGCAGAACAGAGACCGGAACTACTCGATCGCGTGTACGCTGGTGAAGCCGCATTCGTGCCGCCGATTTCATCTGATGTGGCTATAGGCGACAGAGACATCGAGAGCACGACGAGCCTTTTCATCGCGGTGCCGATTCGGCGCAACGGTGGAGACGTAATCGCCGCACTCACGATGCGACTTGATCCTGCGGAAGGGTTTTCCCGTGTTTTGCAGTTCTCGAGAGTCGGCGAGAGCGGTGAAAGTTACGCCTTCGATCAGACCGGGACTTTGATTTCCGCCAGCCGGTTCGAAGCCGACCTGCGGGAGATCGACCTGCTGGTTGAAGGCGAGTCGAGCATTATGAATATCCAGATTCGTGACCCGGGTGGGAATATGACGGAGGGTTTTCGTTCCAGTGACCCGCGCGTCGAGCATCCACTTACGCTAATGGCGGACAGTGCGATTGCTGCCAGCGACGACACCCGGGATGGGCGTTCTCCCGTGCAGGGAAATATGGACGGGTACCGAGACTACCGCGGCGTCCCGGTGTACGGCGCATGGCTTTGGGATACCGAACTTGGCCTGGGATTGGCCAGCGAAATCGATGTTGCTGAAGCAATGTCTACCTTCACCATCGTGCGACTGACGTCATTCGGTGTTCTCGGCATCACGCTGTTCCTGTCGCTCGGGGGCATCGTGTTCGTTCTCGTGACCGGCGAACGAACCAACAAGGCGCTGATACGCGCCAGGGATGAGCTGGAAGACCGCGTCGAAGAACGCACCGAGGACTTGAAAAAGGCGACAAAACAAACACACCAGATACTGGAAAATGCGACTGACGGAATATTGACTATCGATGACCGGCAAGTAGTTGTCGGCTTCAACCCCGCCTGCGAGGAAATGTGGGGCTACAGCGCAGAAGAAGTCATTGGTAATGAAATTACCATGCTGATCCCGGAGTATGCCCGCAAAGACCACCTCGAGAAAGTTCATAGCTTTCGTGATGCGGAATCCAAAGGCATCCGCATGGAGAGCCGCGGCCTGAAGCTGTTTGGCCTGACCCGGAGCGGCGACGTTTTTCCAACCGAAGTAGGCATTTCCAAGAATGAGTTCGACGGTGAAATGTTTTATTCTGCGTTCATCAAGAATATTGCGGAACGTGTAAAAGCAGAAACCGAAATTCTTGCCGCCAAAGAACAGATGTCGACCCTCATTGAAAACATTCCCGGTGTTGTGTATCGCTTCCGTATTGATGAAAACCGCACGGCGATATTTTTCAGCGAGCACTTCGTTGTTCTCACCGGCTACCCCGCCAAAGATTTCATGTCCGGGAAGATGCATTTTGGCGAATTGATTCATCCCGATGACCAGGAACCGGTCAGTAAGAACCTTAACGACGCATTTGCTGCCAAGAGGCCATTCGAACACGAATTCCGAATCATCGACAAAGCTGGAAATACTCGTTGGGTAAGTAGCCACGGTATGGCGATCTACGATAGCGACGGTAATCCCGAGTTTGCCGACGGCACCATGTTCGACGTCACGGAGCGAATACGACTTGAGCATGAATTAGCTAAAGCGCACGAGAGGATGTCCGAAGAACTGAATGTCGGACGCGATATTCAAATGAGTATGTTACCGCTCGAGTTCCCGGCCTTCCCGGACCGGCAGGAATTTGATATTTATGCGCTATTGCGGCCCGCCAGAGAAGTCGGTGGTGACTTTTATGATTTCTTTTTCATCAATGACAGAGAGCTTTGTTTGATCGTCGGCGACGTCTCGGGCAAAGGCGTGCCGGCAGCTCTGTTTATGGCCGTTACAAAGACCATGCTGAAAGCCCGGGCGATTGACGATCCGTCACCGGCCAGTGTCGTGACGCGAGTCAACAACGAATTGAGCGCCGACAATCCTGCCAGTATGTTCGTTACGTTGTTCATGGCGATTGTGGATGTGCGAAGCGGAGAAATGCGCTTTACCAACGCCGGTCATAATCCTCCCTATATATTGCGAAAATCTGCAGGTTTCGAATGTCTCAATCAGCGCCACGGCCCGATCATAGGTGCAGTGGAAGGCGTGGCATTCAAGGAGAGTGAAAGCCAACTCAGCGAAGGAGACAGCGTATTCATTTTCACGGACGGCGTTACAGAAGCGATGGACGTATCCGGACAACTTTTCTCCGAGGATCGGCTCGAGAAATTCCTTAAACAGGCGAATGGTTCCCCAGCTGAGCAATTGACTCTGGATTCAGTGGCAGCGGTCGAAGACTTTGCAACCGGTGCTGAGCAAGCCGATGACATTACAATTCTGACCTTCACCTTGCAGCAGTCTGCCGAAACGCTCCACGAACAGCCGCTCGAAATCACCATTAAAGCGAATCTGTCGGAAATAGACCGCGTCAACGCCGTTTTCTCTCAGTATGCAGAGAAGGTGGGGCTGAGCGCTGCGGTGGTTCAGAAAGTCAGCATCTCTTTTGACGAGTTGTTGACTAACATCGTCTCATATGGTTTCGACGATCCGGAAGGGCACGTGATTGATATTGCCGTCAAGCACACTGACAGTCGGCTTGTTATTACGGTCACTGATGATGGTGTACCATTCAATCCGTTCGACCGGGTCGGGCCGGATACGACTTTGTCACGCGAGGATCGAGAAATAGGCGGGCTTGGCGTGCTGCTGGTCGTCGAACTGATGGACAAGTGTGCATATCGCAGGCTGCGCGACAGGAACGTAGTCACGCTCACGTTGGCAACAGAAACTTGACAATAGAAGCAAGGAAATTCTGCGACGAGCAGCCGCTGTGGTGATTCGCGAACTATCACGGCCCAGGTTGATTTGGGACAGTCTCATCCTGCTGCTGGTCATTGTCAGCTGCGTCTTCGTCCCCTACCAGTTTGCCTTTGAGCAAGCCTCCGCGCTCATCGGAATTCAGCTCCTTTATCTGATCGATGTATTTTTCATCGTGGATATTGTCCTTAACTGTTGTACCTCGTTTCGCGACCACGGTGTTGAGGTAACTGACCGTCCGGCATGCACCAGGCGTTACGCGCGGCGGATGATGGCGGTCGATATACTTGGAAGTGCTCCACTGGATTTGATTGCCTGGATCCTGCTGGGTAATGGCCAGGTCCTTGGCGGTTCTCTCGTACTGGCGCTGCGATTGTTTCGATTGCTCCGTATCGTCCGGCTGTTTGTCATTTTGCGCCGGTGGGAAGCCTATTCATGGAGCAACCCCGGCTTCTTGCGTGTCGTCAAGTTCCTGATATCTATATTAATATTGATGCACTGGCTGGCGTGTGCCTGGTTCTTTACAGCTTTCGCCGTCGCCTTCCCCGCCGACAGCTGGGCCGTTCGAGCAGGCATCGAGAACGCCGGCCCGATAGCGCAATATATCCGGTCTCTGTACTGGACGATCACGACGATGACGACGGTTGGTTACGGTGATATTACACCCGCGCGACCGACCGAATATGTCTTTGCTTCGATGATCATGCTGATGGGTGCGTCCATTTATGCGTTCATCATCGGTAGCGTCGCATCGTTATTGAGCAGCATCCAGGCGGCGAAGAACACGCATTGGGAGCGAATCGATTCAGTCACCGAATTTTTGCGGCAACGCCATGTGCCCGCGGACATCAATTCGAAAGTCAGAAATTATTACGAGTATGTTTGGGATCACTCACGTGGCGTCGATAAAAACGACTTGCTCAATGACCTTCCCGGGCCGCTGAGACTGGAAATCCTGCTGCACCTGGCAAAAAAGATCCTCGACACTGTGCCACTTTTCAAATATTGCTCACCGGTGCTGAGGAACGAGTTGCTGATCAGCCTGGAGTCCCGGACTTACTCGCCCGATAGTTACATTGTGCGCGAGGGAGAATCCGGTAAAGCGATCTATTTCATCACCGAAGGATCTGTCGAAATCACTTCTGAGGAGGGTGAAAAGTCCTGGGGAACAATGTCGGAAGGCGACTACTTCGGTTATATGTCGATGGTGCTCAATGAACGGCGCACTGCCTCGACGAAGACGCTTGGCTACTGCGATCTGCTGATTCTCAAAGTCGATGACTTCAACCGGATCAAATTGGAGTTCCCGGAATTCAATGATGTACTCAAGCGGGTTTCCGGTGAGCGTACCGAAAAGCTCTCCGAACTTATTATGGAAGGCATCATCCTGTAACGGTGGATATGCACAGCCAATTTCGAAATTTTCTTGTCGTAGCCGCGATTACCTTAATTCCGGATGTCCTGTTTGCCGCCGTGGAGCTGAAAGAGGTTAAGGAATCCGCTGTGGAGCTCGTCGCATTTGTGCTCGGCGGTATCGGTATTTTCCTCATTGGTATTCACTACGCTGGATCGCACCTTCGAAAAATTACCGGCGGTTCGTTTCAGAACATCGTTTCCAAGCTCAGCGGACATCATGCCGGCATGTTTTTTTCCGGCGCATCACTGGGATTCATGACGCAGAGCGGCAAAGCGGCGGCATTTATTCTTTCCGACTTTGTCCAGGCTGACATGATGAAGGTTCGTCAGGCGGCGCCAATGGTGTTCTGGGCTAACGCAGGCTGCAGCCTGATCGTCTTTGCCTCGATGGTGAGCCTGAAGGTACTGGCACTTTTTGTGCTCGGCCTTACCGCCCTCGGCATAACATTTCGCGTACCGAAGCGGCTCGTGAACGGATATGGCGCGTTCTTCGGTCTCGCCATGATCATGTACGGCCTGTATCTCGTCAAAACGGGTGCCGCGGGATTCGCCGGCGCAGAATGGGTAGGCCCACTCCTACAAAGCCTGCACGAACATTACATGTTTGCGTTTCTGATTGGGCTAGTGCTAACGCTTATGGTGCAGTCGAATCTGGCTATCATCATGATTGCCATCGCATTCGCAGCATCCGGGTTGTACGAACTTGAAGAGACTGCCATGACGATGTACGGGGCACAGGCCGGTACTGGCTTGCTGACTTATGTATTTTCATTTCATGCGCATGGCCGTGCGAGACAGGTCGTCGCTACACAGATCGCCTACGATGCGGTAGCGACTGTTGTTTTTGTTGCACTGTTCTACGTGGAGCTCTTTGCCGGAGTGCCAATAATTATGGCTGCGGCAAGGGCGTTATCTGGCGAAGTCGGCACCCAGGCCGTGTACGTTGCACTGATATTTCAGTTTGCTGCGGCCACCGTCATGTTGCTGGTGCGCAATCCCGTTCTTGACAAGATTCGGCAATGGTTTCCGCCAAGCGCTGCCGAAGTGCTGTCAAAGGCGCAATACCTTCGAGAACGTATCGCCGATTCTCCCGAAACAGCGTTGCTGCTCATCGAAAAAGAACAATTCGGCCTCCTTGAACGTCTACCCAAATATATTGAGTATGTTCGAGACGGTCCGGGCGATGGCCGGCATCCGCCTGCTGCCTACCATGAAGCATTTAACCAGATCTCACATCGGATCGGCGAGACTTTGTCGACGATATCCGGACACAGTCTTAGTCAAGCTATGTCCGATCAGTTAATTCTGACGACAAAGCTTGAAGAGCAGCTGGTGACGCTCGAGAATATTGTGCATCGTTTGACCGCACGGATGCTGGATCAACACGAAAGCCCTCGTGCCACTGAACTCGGCAGAAATATCATGGAAAGCGTGGACTTCATGATCCTCACTGCGATCGATGCGCTCGAGTCACAGGAGGCTGGCGAAATAGCCATGCTGGAAATGCTGACGCAGGATCGCTCCGAGATGATGACGAAAATCCGTCACAGCTACTTCGAATCAGAGAAAGACCTGTCGCAGCAGGATCGCAATTTCGTCCTGGATATCACAATCCTTCTCGAGAACGCTGTGCATACGCTCGGCAGATATGGGCACCTGCTTCGCGCCAGCTGATAGCGCGAGCGTTCTGGTTTAGAACGACTCCTCGGGCATCGCCATGGTGGTGTCACTCCCCGACATCGCTGCCTGACGATAGCCGGACGAGCGCGGCAGAATCTGCTCTGCATAAAATCGGGCCGTGATCACTTTTGCCTCGAGAAACGCCTTGTCCGTGTCTCCATCGGCCAGTCTGCGATTGGCTGCAAGCGCTGCACGCGCCATCTGCCAGCCGCCGATTACGGTTCCGGCTAACATCAGAAGATTGACCGACGCAGCGCCCGGCACATTCTGGTCGTCCGGCGCGTTTGCAACTAACCAGTCAACGGCTGCGGCAAGATCATCGACGCCACTCGAAAGCCCGTTTCGAATTGACTCAAGCGCGTCGACAGCGGCAAGCTCCTGGTCGAGGGCACGCATCTCCGTGAGCAGTTCGCCTATGGCTTTGCCACTATCGGCGAGTATCTTGCGGCCGACCAGGTCAATCGCCTGAATACCGGTCGTGCCCTCGTAGATGGGCAAAATCCGCGCGTCGCGCATATGCTGTGCGGCGCCCGTCTCTTCGACAAAACCCATGCCCCCGTGAACCTGCACACCGAGCGACGTCAGTTCCTGCGCGACTTCGGTCATCCAGCCTTTAACGACCGGCGTGA
>PVMK01125931.1_pt1 | contig 13354 bp, 8 predicted proteins | sample 1853481 | NCBI WGS metagenome assembly PVMK01 (sample SAMN08533507, study PRJNA380276) | Marine sediment metagenome, whole genome shotgun sequencing project.
CGGCGGCATCCGGCCGATCGAAGTCATGGAGGACTACGATTTTACCCGCCGCTTGGAGCGCAAGGGGCGAACCTGCTGCATCGATGAACTCCCCCTGATCACCTCGTCTCGACGCTTCGAAGGCCGCCAGCCTTATTCCATCGTTCTTGGCTGGCTCGAGATCCACGCGCTGTATCACCTCGGCATTTCGCCCAGGCTACTGGCGCGGCGGTACGAATCCCAACGCCGCCAAGCAGATGCACCGGTCTCATTGCTCAGAAGGGTTCTTGGATGACGTTTTCCAGGCGAAGCCTGTTCACTCGCGCGGCGAGACTCGCCGCTGTTATCACCGTGAGTCTTCCGCTCGCGGGGTATGTGTCCATCGAAGCGCTGTTCGCGCCCAAATCGGACCTCTGGGCGCGCTGGCAAACCCATGACCCGGCCTCCGGCGCGGAGATCGATCACGAGGCTTGGGGCCGGCTACTGGCGGCCTACCTGCGCACCGACGGCGATGGTGTCAACCGCTTCGACTACGCCGGAATCACGACGGTCGATCGAGTAGCACTGAATCAGTATATCGCGACCCTCGCCGGTCTGCCGATCGACTCCTACAGTCGATCCGAGCAGTTGGCCTACTGGATCAATCTCTACAATGCCCTCACGGTCCAGGTCGTGCTGACTCACTATCCGGTCGAAAGCATCCGCGATATCGATGTCTCGCCAGGCCTGTTCACGGACGGCCCCTGGGACAGGCCGCTCGTCACCGTGGCGGGGGAGGCCCTGAGCCTCAACGACATCGAACACCGCATCTTGCGGCCCATCTGGCGGGATCTGCGCATTCACTACGCCGTGAACTGCGCGGCGGTCGGCTGCCCCAACCTCCAGGAAACGCCGTTCACGGCTGAGAATGCCGATGAACTGCTGGAGACGATGCGCGTCCTACCGAAACGCACTTACGTGAACTCGTCACGCGGCGTGCGTTTCGGTAGGAACGGCCTCATCGTCTCCAGCATCTACATCTGGTTCCAGGAAGACTTCGGAAACAGCGACGAGGACGTGATCGCGCACCTGGAGCGCTATGCGGGACCGGATGTCTCAGTCAAGATCAAGCAGGCACGAAAGCTCGCCGGTCACGCCTACGATTGGTCGCTGAACGACGCCCCTCGTGACGGTTGGTGAACGGCGGCGAGCCTGCGTTCCAATTGGTCTCCTCCTAGTCCCGCAAGACTAACCGCTGCGAACGTCGAGAGCCATCAAGCGGTAATAACGTGGCGAGCGCCGCTTGGCCGTTTGCTACGGCGCGCCGGCACGATAGGCGCAAACCCACGCGCGGTCTCATGGCCCCGTTTCGACAGGATATCCCGCCTCTTTCCAGACTTTTGCACCGCCGTCGAAGATATACACTTTCCGATATCCCCAGTTGACGGCTTTGGCGGCCTCCCAGGCCGCCTTCGTGACGGAGCCGTCGTCGAAGTAAAGGACAATTTCGTCATCATACTGCGCGACTTCCCGGAGCGTGGTCTTGCTGAACCGCACCTGGTTCGGATCTCTGGTGCGCTCCCATGAAAGATGGACGGCACCAGGGATATGACCCGCGTTCCACATGCTCTCCCCACTCACATCTATGAAGATCACCCCCCTATCGTGGAATGACTTTGCAGTGGGAATGTCAATCTCTGTTGCCCCTTCCACATCGCGCCAACTGCTACTGACATCGAGAGTGCGGTGAGTGGTGATCAGATATTGCCATTTCAGGTCAGGAATGTCGGTGAGGCCCGCGCGAAGATGATCTGGGGCCGACTTTGAGCCGAAACGTTTGAAGTCCAATTGCCATTTGTTGGCGGCGTACACGGCAAAGTCCTCGCCCGGTCGGATGGAAAGTTCGCCCAAGCCCATCCTGTTGCGCAAACCGTTGGCCGTCTCGATGGCATCGTCGGCATCTTCTATTCGCCCCAGGTGCCCATAGCTGGACGCTAGATATATGAGGGGTATTTCGTTGTCGGGATTGAGCTTGGCGGCGCGTTCGAATATCTCCACAGCAGCCTCATATTGTTTCATGCCGAACCTGGTCGCTCCAAGCGTGATCAAATAGCTCGGTGGATGGTGGGGATCGAGCCTGATGGCCTTCTCGATCGGTTCGACCGCCTCGGCCGCCCTGCCAGCGAGAACCAATGCATCCGCGAGACCGGCATGGGCCGTCGCGTCGTTGTGGTCCAAGGCAACGGCCTGCTGAGCTTCCACAACGGCGTCATCGTGGTAGCCCCATGATGCCAGAATTCTTGCCTGCAGCACGTGCGCCAGAGGGGTGGGGTTCTTGAGGGCCTCTTCGAGGTGCGCGTTGGCAAACTGCTCGGCGCGCAGGGACGGCATGTTGAGGTCGAAAGCCCAATCATTCTGCAAGACGTCCCAGTAGAGCGATGCCAGCGCCGCATGGGCTTGGGCATAGGCGGGATCGAGCCGAAGGGCTTCCTCGAAGAAGGGCACCGCTTCTGCAAGATCCTTGGGCCTCAGGAGCTTGTAGCGCGCCCAGCCCTGGAGATAAGCGTCGTGGGCCTCGGCGTTCTCCGTGGCATGACGGGCCTGCTGGACCTGCTCCTCGCCTGTCAGGCTCACGGCAAGGGCCGCAACGATCTGCTCCGTGACCTGGTCCTGGAGATCGAAGATGTTTTCGAGCGTGCCGTCATAGCGCTCGGCCCAGAGATGGCCGCCGGTGGTGGCGTCGATCAGCTGGGCGTTGATGCGCACCTCGTCGCCGGCGCGGCGCACGCTGCCCTCCAGCACATAGCGGATGCCCAGCTCCTCGGCCACTTGGCTGACCGGCACGGAACGGCCCTTGTACGAGAAGGACGAATTGCGGGCGATGACGAAGAGGCCGGAGATCTTCGAGAGATCCGTGATCAGGTCCTCGGTCATCCCGTCGACGAAATACTCCTGACTCTCATCCTCGGACATGTTGATGAAGGGCAGCACGGCGATCGAGGGCTTGCCGGGCAACGCGAAGGCCATGCGCTGCAGGGAGGCGGGCGTCACGTCCGGCGCCCAGGGTTGCCACCAAACGAGACCCGCGACCCCGAGAAGGCTGAGAACGAACGCCGCGGCAATGGTGGGCCAGCGGTTCTGTCTGGTCGTCTCGGCCGCGTGGACCACGGGCGTGACCAGCGCCGCCGCCTTGTCGTCGAGAACGACGCGATAGACCGAAACCGGCTCGGCGATGTTTTTCACCTCCTTCTCGCCCAAGTGCTCGAAGGTGAGATCCAGCTTGGCCTTCACCTGGTCGAAGACGCTTCGCGCCAGGCAGACGCCGCCCGGATCGCTCAGCCCCTCCAGGCGCGCCGCCACATTCACCCCATCGCCGAAGATATCGTCGCCCTCGACGATGATGTCGCCGATGTTGAGGCCCATGCGGTAGACGATCCGGCGGTCCTCGGGGACCGCCGCGTTGCGCTCGGCCATGGCCGCCTGCACTTCGACGGCGAAGTGGACGGCATCGACGACGCTGGAGAACGCCATCAACGCGCCGTCGCCCATCAGCTTCACGGTGCGGCCGCGATACTGAATCTCTTTCGGCTTGACCAAGTTCCGGCGCAGCGCCTTGAGGGCCGCAAGGGTGCCGGCCTCGTCCTCGCCCATCAGCCGGCTATAGCCGACGACGTCAGCAGCAAGAATGGTGGTTAGTCGCCGCTCCAAGACCTATCCCCCTCCGCTGGAAGACTAGCGGAGCGGCTAGGCAGAATCTATGCGCTGTACGAAGTCCCGTCTGCAGTGGAGAGCACCTCGATCAAGGCCCCTTTGCTGCTGATGCCCGAGGCGACCGGTGCTTCCTTATACTTTCCCGCCAACCAGTTGACGATTGTGTCTCTCTGCCCGCAGGGGACCTGTGCCGAGGCCGCTGAGCTTACGAGAACGATGGCCACCGAGATTAGCACTGCCTTGGACATCACAGACTCTTCCACTGATTTCGTACCGCCTCACCCCCTGGCAGTTCCCGACCTTTAAGCAGTTGTTAAGCAATTGGTTAACATTTCCTTAAGATCCGTATGGACCTGGTCTCACGTCTTGTTTACGCCAAGCGTCCGGCGTTCCGGGATGCGGTGTAGAATGTCCGCGAACGACCCTGGGGATCAAAGCCCTGCGGGCGCGGCTAGCAGGACTTGGCCTCGTCCCCGGCCCGGCCGTAGAAACCGAGGCGCTCTTCCCGGCTGAACACGACGCCCGGCTTTTCATAGTATGAAAAGACAACGACCATGCGGGCCCGCTCGCCCTCGACCGGCGTGACGCGATGGGCCGTGTACTTGCCCTTGAAGAGGGTCAGCGTCCCCGCCGAAAGCGGCAGGGTCTCGACCTCGGCGTCCCCGCCCGCCAAGAAGCGGCCGACGCCGTCATAGTTCGGGTCGCTCTCGGACCGAAGGGCGCTGCGGTACTGGAACGTCCCACCGGCCTCGGGCGATTGCAGCAGGAGGGTCGTCGTGAACTCCGAGCGATCGAAGTGCCAGTTGAGGGCTTCGCCCGCCCAGTAGGCCATGACGTTTACCCGGGCCATGGGGTCGGCCATGAGATGCAGCCGCGTCCTGCCCAACGTGGTAGCCAGAAAATCAACCAACGGCGGCCACGCGTAGATGCGGCACAGGAGGCTATTGGGAATCTGGTCCGCGCAGAGCGTATGGTTGACGGTCTCGAACCGCCTGAGGGCCGGATGATCCGCCGCTAGGTCCGAGAGGCCGTCATCGAAGTAGATGTTGTGGCTGCGCTTGTGGGTGAAGGCAGCGCTGTCGAAAACGGGCTTCACCTCGGCGACGCATTGCGCGAGCGCCCGGGGCCGAACGAAGCCCTCCAGGTTGAACAGTCCGCGCTCCGCAAGCTCGCGGCGGCAGGTTTCGACCAGCGCCTGCCCCTCGGGGCACGCCAGGTCGTCGACGGGGAAACGATCGAGATCGAGCTGTTGTTTCATGCTGCCGGCCTCACGCCGCTTCAAGTCGCCACACTCAGTGGATCTTTCCTACCGCCATGAAATCTTTTCCTCAAGATAGAAATTTGCTAAGTTGGCATAGAATTTCTTATCCTGGGATCTTTTGAGGAGGGGCGCCGGCTTGACCAGGAAACTGCCCCCCTTGAACGCCCTCAAGGCCTTCGAGGCCGCGGCGCGCGCCGGCGGCTATGTCCCGGCGGCCCGCGAGTTGAGCGTATCGCCCGCGGCCGTCAGCCAACAGGTGAAAAACCTCGAGCGTTTCTTCGACAAGCGGCTCTTCGTCCGCCACCACAACCGCCTCTCCCTGACCGATGCCGGGCTGGCGGTCTTCGCCGACAGCTCGGAAGCGCTGGAACGGCTCGCCGCGATGACGCTGCGCACCTTCGAAGGCGAAGTCCGGTCCCGGTTGATCGTCAGCGTGCTGCCCTCGGTCGCCAGCCACTGGCTGATCCGGCGGCTGAACCGGCGGCTGACCGGGTTCCTCGCCCGCGACCCCGCCATACGGCTCGACATCCGCGTGGAGGAAGATCCGGTCGATTTCGCGCGTCACGGCATCGATATCCGGATCTGCTACGGTACTCACCTCTATCCCGACCTGGCGAACACGCTCCTGGTCCAGGACGAGGTGCTGCCGCTCTGCGCGCCGGTCTTGATGAACCAAGGCGTCCTAGACCCGACCTCTCCAGGGTCGCTTCCGGACACGGCGCTCATTCATACCAACTGGGGCCCGAGCTTCGTCTCTCACCCCACCTGGGCGGATTGGTTCGCCCGCGCCGGTCTGGACCGCGCGCCGGATGTCGGGCAAGGGCACAGGGTCGGCATGTCCAGCCTGGCGATCGACCTCGCGGTGGCCGGCGCCGGCATCGCCCTGGGCCAACGCCTGCTGGCGGGCGACGAGATCGCCAATGGCCGGCTGGTGGCGCCCTTCGGCCAATCGATCCCGCTCGGCCATCCCTATTGCGCGGTGCACGCCCATGCCAAGGCGCAGAAGCCGGCGGTCAGAGCCTTCGTCGACTGGGCGGCACGAACCGCCGCCGCGGAACCCGCATGATTGATGCGATCTGGCGTTCCGCCTTAGAGATCATCGCGTTAAACCGCGCTCGCATCGGACAGTCGCTCAGCCCATGCCGCCTCGCCCCCCGCTCGCCCCCTGGTCGATCTCACTAGGCGGAATCACCCGCCCACACGGGATCGGGACCGCCCCGTCAAACCCGCAGTGCGGGAACCAAGTCCCAACCGGTTTGTTATTTGAGAAGACCCGTCTTTTGCGCGGGCCTCATCATCGAAACGAACGGAGAGAGCGCTACCGATCCTAGATCCCAAAAAGAAGGAGGTCCGAAATGACCCAGGCGATTGTGTATTGGCTGGCCGGAATGGGGTTGGTCGTCCTCGCATTCTTCGAAGTGGCCCAGGCCTTCTAGGAAGGGTTACCGAACTTCGATCACTTACGGCGCGTCCGGAGCAGCGTAGCTCCCAATTCCGTGCACACCTCCTATTCACAACTTGGGGAAGCGGATGACAGCAGAGTCGCGGTATTTTCGAACTGGGCGAATACCCTCAACGACACGAATTTTCACGGCGTTGATTTCCGCCATGCACGCTTGGCGCTCCGACTGGAAGAACCTGGGGGGGACAAAAAAGCAGAGGGTAGGTTTATGAGAGAAATGCTTGGTGCGATGGTCTGGTTGGCAATCTGCGCGCTGTCTATCCTGTTCTGGTGGCCCCTGCTGGTGGTGGTCGTGCAGTATTGGGTTTGACGCGGGAACCGGGCACGGTCGTGTCGAGCTTCGCTCGGGGCTCTTGACGCTCGACTGATCGCGGCGCCCCGGACTTGCCCGTTGGTCCCTACGCACCGCGACCGATTTGAACCTAGGGCGATCGCAGTCGCGTCCATTTCACACAACCTCGCCGCCGCGCACCCCCTCTTGCGCCTCATGCGCGGAGCGGAAGTTTGGGTTTCGCCTGATCACCGCACCGGACGCATGCTAGAATTCCGTCGGGATCGGCAGTTTTGGCGGTTGGATCATGGATGTTGGGGCATGGCTGAGGGACCTCGGGCTGGAGCAGTACGCCGAAGCGTTCGCCGATAACGGCGTGGACGCTATCTTGCTGCCCGAACTAACCAATGAAGACCTCAAGGACTTGGGGGTCACACGGCTGGCGGACCGTAAGCGGCTGCTCAAGGCCATCGCCGAGCTATCCGAGGGCGATGGACAAAGTGAGACCAATCTCGTTCAGCCGATACCGTCCGAGGGTGAACGCCGGCAAGTGACGGTGCTGTTCGCGGATTTGACCGGTTTCACCCGACTATCGAGCGAGCTTGGAGCGGAAGAGACTCAGGCGCTCTTAAACCGCTACTTCGAGGCGGTGGACGGTAGCATAGAGACTTACGGCGGAGCTATCGACAAGCATATCGGCGATAACGCGATGGCCGTGTTCGGTGCGCCGATCGCTCACCACGACGACCCATTGCGCGCGGTGCGCGCTGCGCTCGACATTCACGAGAGAATGGCCACGCTCTCCGAAGATTTGGGCTATCAGTTGCAAGCCCACATTGGCATTGCCAGCGGTCAGGTCGTCGCTAGCGGAACCGGCAGCGACGCGCACCGGGAGTATACGGTTACAGGCGATTCGGTGAACTTGGCGTCGCGGCTGCAGGACCAGGCCGCTCCCGGCCAGACGCTCGTCTCCGATGCCCTGCATCACGCCGTTGCCGACGTCGTCGACAGCGAACCTCTGGGCGAGATCGAGGTCAAGGGTCTTGATGCGGCGGTGCGCACTTGGCGCGTCTTGGCGCTCCGCAGCGCCGTCGAGCATACGAGACGTAGAGACCTCGTTGGCCGCCGCACCGAGTTGCGTCAATTCAAGGGTGCGATTGAGACGTGCCTCGAGACGGGCCGGGGCGAGGTGGTCGTTGTGCGTGGCGAGGCGGGCATGGGCAAGACGCGACTTGTCGAAGAATTCATGACACTGGCCGGCGATACGGGGTTCACATGCCACAAGGGCTTGGTTCTCGACTTCGGCGTTGGCAAAGGTCAGGACGCGGTGCGGATCATTGTTCGCGGCCTGCTGGGCATTGCGCCGGGCGGCGACAAAGCGATGCGCCAGGCCGCGGCGGGGGCCGCGCTCGCCGATGGCCTATTGGACGTCGATGCCCGCGTGTTCCTCAGCGACCTGCTCGATTTGCCGCAGTCGATCGAGGACCGGTCGATGTATGACGCGATGGACAACGCGACACGCAACGACGGCAAACGCGCCCTGATCGCCGAGCTGGTCCGAAATGTCAGTGCACGCGGACCGATCCTCATCGTTGTCGAGGATGCCCAATGGGCCGATCCGCTGCTGCTCACGCATCTAGCAGCGATCGCCGGCGCGGTATCCGATTGCGCCGCGGTGCTCGTGATGACCACGCGCATCGAAGGCGACCCGCTCGATCAGGCGTGGCGCAGCGCCACAGGCGATAGCCCGCTAACGACAGTCGATCTCCGACCTCTACGGAAGGAAGAGGCAGTCAGCCTGGCTAAGGCGTTCATCGACGCCAGCAATCAGTTCGCCATGGATTGCGTCGATCGTGCAGAAGGTAACCCATTGTTCCTGGAACAGTTGCTACGGAGCGCCGAGGAAGGTGGCGAAGACGATATGCCGGCCTCCATCCAGAGCCTCGTGCTGGCGCGGATGGACCGGCTGCCGACGGTTGACAAGCGGGCGCTGCAGACCGCTTCGGCGATCGGCCAGCGCTTTGCGCTCGACGCCCTCCAGTATCTCTTGGACGACGGTAAGTACACATGCGCGAGATTGATCGAGCACCATCTGGTACGGCCCGAGGGAGACAGCTATCTGTTCGCCCACGCACTGGTCCGGGAAGGAGTCTATTCGTCACTACTAAAGGCGACGAGGTCGGAACTGCACGTCCGCGCCGCCGAATGGTTCGCCGATCACGACCCAACCCTACGTGCCCAGCACCTCGACCGCGCCGAATCTCGAGATGCGCCCCAGGCGTATCTGGAAGCCGCCCAAGGACAAGCGACGCTCTATCACCACGAACACGCTCTCCGGCTCATCGAGCGGGGATTGGAGATCGCCCAGGACGATGCGATCAGATTCGCGCTGATGAAGTTTTCCGGCGAACTGCTCCTCGACATGGGGCAAGGGCAGGCGTCCGTCGAGGTCTTTCGAGCGGCACTCGACAGTGCGGTGAATGAAATCCAAACCTGCCACGCGTTGATCGGACTCGCTTCCGGCATGCGGCTCACCGACGAGCTTGAAGAGGCGTTACCGCATCTCGACCGAGCGGAGGGTCCCGCCAAATCCAATGGACTGAACCTGGAACTAGCGAGATTGCACCACCTTCGCGGCAACCTTTATTTTCCCCTCGGTAACATCGATGGTTGCCGCGAAGAGCACGAGTTGGCGCTGGAGTACGCACAAAAGGCCGGCTCTCAGGAGTGGGAGGCTCAGGCACTCGGCGGGCTTGGCGATGCCGAATATGCCCGGGGCCGGTTGTTAACCGCTCATAAGGTGTTTATTCGCTGTTTGGACTTGTGCCGCGAGCACGGATTTGGCCGCATCGAGGCGGCAAACCTGGGCATGATTGGGGGCGGCGGCACGCACCATTTCATGCACGACCTCGACGCCGCACTCACAACAGCTTTGTCGGCCATAGAAATGAGCGAAAGGGTGGGCCACGACCGCGCTGCGCTTCTCGTCCACTTCGGCGCATCGCAGATCTACATCGATAAAGGTGAATATTCAAAAGCTGAGATGCATTTAGATCAAATGAAGGCGCTGGTCGAGCGCATCGGTACGCGACGATTCATGGCCCGTGGTCTTCACCACGAGGGCCGAATTCGATTGGCGCAGGGTGATCGTCGCGAAGCCGCGAAGCTATGCAGGACGGCAATGAAGATCAGCCGCGAGACGGGGATCGGTTACTGCGGTTCAACAATCCTTGCCACGCTCGCGCGCGCTACCGACGATGCGGACGAACGAACCGAAGCGTTGTCGGAGGGCGAGCGGCTGCTGGATGAAGGTTGCGTCAGTCACAACTATTACGAATTTTACATCGAAGGCATGGACGGCGCCTTGGAGAGGCAGGATTGGGCGTTGGTCGATCGCTACGCCTCGGCGCTCGAAGATTACACCCGCGCCGAACCTTTGCCGCGTACAGACTTCTTCATCGCGCGTGGCCGTGCGTTGGCTTCACACGGGCGAGGCCGCCGCGATGACGCTACGGTGAAGGAACTGCGGAACTTCCGCGATAAAGCCGTGAGTATCGGATTGAATTCGGCTTTGCCCGCGCTCGATCAAGCGTTGGCGGCCACCTGATCGCGGTCGATGGGCCGGTCTGGGGTGGCGTAGCGGACATGGAGTGAAGAACGCCACAAGTTCACATCCTGGCCTCGTAAGCAGCCTTGCCGAACTGGCATAGGCACCCACTGCTGAACTCTGGCAATTTGGCGGATTGTGAGGCACTCTAGGGTGAAATGGAAAAGTCAGCCGTCGGCGAGGAATATCAAACGGTTGCGGTCCGGATCGGAGAATCATCCGTCTGCGTCGGTGCGCTAGCTATCCATGGCGATGCCGAGAGGATGCTGTTAGGATCGTTTCGGAGGTGATTTCCGGATTGCCGCGTAACCAAACGCCCCGGCACGAATTAATTAGACGGTCCCTAACTGCCGATCATGTTGCGGCGACGCGATGGTCGCGCCCTCGACAGGGTCGGTTCGTACATAAAAACAATACCTTGGGAGGCTAAAGTCATGATTGTACCGAGATCCAAGTTCATACGATCATCTCTGGTGGCGCTAGCAGCGGGCGCTGTGCTGGCCCTGGCCGGATCGCCGACATCGGTCGTTGCGGCAGGCTGCCCGACGGTCGCCGAACCGGCGGGACTCAACACCGCGTTCCCCCAGCAGATCGAGCTGGAGGATTTCGAGAAGCAGACCGGCACGGAACTCGCCTTCTCGGAGCGTCCGGAATTCGCCGCGCAGGCCGCGGACGGCAAACTGCCGGCCGTGGCGCAGCGGCTGCCCGAGGAACCGCTCGTCGTGCTGCCTTATGACGACTGCGGCAAATACGGCGGCACGCTGCGTGGTATGGCCCGCGCCTATGAATCCGGCACCTCCGAGATTCTCGCCTGGCGCCAGGTCAACATGGTCCGCTACTCGGACGACATGACGACCGTCGTGCCCAACGTCGCCTCGGGCTGGGAATGGAACGACGATTATACCGAAGTGACCTTCCATCTGCGCAAGGGCCACAAATGGTCCGACGGCGAGCCGTTCACGGCGGATGATGTGACCTTCTGGGCCAACGACATCATCAACAACAAGGAAATCCACAAGCAGCTCCCGTTCCCCTGGACCAACGGCATGCGGGCGGAAAAGATCGACGAGACCACGGTCAAGCTGATCTTCGACAAGCCCTATCCGGCGGTCCTGCAATACATTAGCGGCATCGGCTCCTACTTCACGGCCTACGCCAACAAGCACTTCCTCGCGCCGCTGCACATCAAGTACAACCCCAACGCCAACGAGGAGGCGAAGGCGGCCGGCTACGACAGCTGGGTGGACCGTTTCGGCCTCTACTGGAACAAGTGGAAGGACGCCGTCGTTGCGACCGCCGAAGGCATAAAGGTACCGACTCTGGAAAGCCATCTGCTGATCGACATCGATACGCAGCGTCGCATCTACGAGGTCAATCCCTACTACTTCAAGGTCGATACCTCGGGCCAGCAGCTACCCTATATCCAGAAAATGAACGAGCGATTTATAGACAAGGAACTGTGGCCGATCGAGATCATGAACGGCAACGTCAGTCAGAAATCGCAGAATATGGCGGTGACAGACTTTCCGGTCCTCAAGGAGAACGAAGCACAGGGCAAATACAAGGTGACCCTGCCGGCCGCGGCGCTCGGCCCCGTGCTGATCTTCAACCAGACCCACAAGGATCCGGTGTTGCGCGAGATCTACGCCGACGTGCGGTTCCGCCAGGCCATGTCACTCGCCATCAACCGCGACGAGATCAACGAGCTCATCTTCCTCGGTCTGTCGGAGCCACGCCAAGCGGTGCCGGTGGCCGGGTTCGTCGACGAGGCGGACGAAAAATACATGATCGCCTACGATCCGGACAAGGCCAATGCGCTGCTCGACGAGATGGGCCTGAAGCGTGGCCCCGACGGCGTCCGGCTGCGGCCCGACGGCAAGCCGCTGACGATCCTCTGGGAGTTCTCGACGCAGTTCGTCTTTACGCCCGAGTTTCCCGCCCTCATCGCCGGCTGGTGGAACGACGTGGGCGTCAACGCGTTGGTCAAGGAAGTTACCAGCCAGGCGCTGCGGGAGAAGGGTACCGCCAACGATATCGATATCACCATCGAATGGGATGAGCCGTTCGAACCTGTGCTGATCTCCAATGTCTCGTCGATGGTCGTGCCGTTCTCGGACTTCACGCCGCTGATGGGCGTGCCGTGGCGGGATTGGCTGAATAGCGGCGGCACCAGCGGCGAAGAGCCGCCCGACTGGGCCAAGCGGTTGCAGGAGATCGCGACGGAGTGGCCGACGGTCGTACCCGCCAGCGAGCGTTACACCACGCTCGCCAAGGAACTCGTGCAAATCCATCGCGACAACCTGATCATCATCGGTACCGTGGGACGCATTCCGAAGCCCAATGTGGTGTCGAACAACCTAGGCAACGTGCCGAAGTTCAAGATCACCAATTACGGTTACGGCTACTCCTACGCCTTTCGCGCCGATCAGTGGTATTTCAAGAACTGACCGGACATGCCCCGCTGGTGGCAAACCCCGGGCCGGCTTCGCGGTGGGTGTGGCACCCCACCGTGAAGCCGCGCCCCGGGGCCACCGGCTAGGGCATCGGCTCTGAGGACGGAACGCCCATGGTGCGGTTGATCGGCGAGCGGCTGTTGTCCACCGTCATCCTGATGCTGGCCGTCTCGGTCGTCGCCTTCATTCTGATCCAGCTTCCGCCGGGTGATTTCGCCGATTCCTACGTCAACAAGAAGGCGCAGGGGGGCGTCGTGTTCACCTTGGAGGAGGTGGACGAGATGCGCCGTAAGCTCGGCCTCGACCGCCCGCTCTACGTCCAGTATTTCGACTGGATAGGCGGGGTCCTGCAGGGCGATTTCGGATTCTCGTGGGAATACCACCGGCCGGTCTCGGAGGTGATCGGCGAGCGCCTCGGGCTCACCCTCGCCCTGGCCTTCAGCACCCTGCTGTTCACCTATGCGGTGGCGCTGCCCATCGGCATCTACTCGGCGGTGCGCCAGTATTCCATCGGCGACCACGCCATGACGGTGCTCGACTATCTCGGCCTCGCAACGCCGAATTTCATGCTGGCCCTGATTCTGCTTTATTTCGGGTTCAAGTGGTTCGGCCTCAGCGCCGGCGGCTTGTT
>PVMK01143538.1_pt1 | contig 13349 bp, 13 predicted proteins | sample 1853481 | NCBI WGS metagenome assembly PVMK01 (sample SAMN08533507, study PRJNA380276) | Marine sediment metagenome, whole genome shotgun sequencing project.
GCGCATTCTAGTTAAAAGTCTCTGGACGTTCAAGCGCATTTTGAATCTCGGCAAGCGTTGTGTTGAAATTCTGATAATCATGTGTGATGGAAGTACGTCCTGAATCATGTTCCACGACCAGCGAAGGGAAGCTTCTGACATTCAACTTTGCGCGTAGCAACAACTGTTGGCGAAATTCGGCTTCAGTCTGAGGAGAATAAAAGTCATCCACGAACAGGGTACGGTCCAAACCCAACTCGGCGGCCAGATCAGCCAGGGTTTCCGGCTCGGAAGGGTTCATCGCCCGTAGATAATAGGCCCTTTGTATGGCCTCGATCATTTCCTCTTCAGATTGCTGCCATGATGCGGCAATTACTGCCCTGCAGGCCTTATAAGTATCGCGGCGTGGTTGGCATTGTGTCCAGAAATCAAAATTGAATTCAGTTCCAACACTGGATTGAATGGTCTCCCAGTGGCCTTGAACCATAAGACGGGTTTGCTCGGGCATCGGTTGGTCACTGTCAGGCGCAAGACCGCCGAGCACGTTCTGCCAACGGATCTCTTCCGGCAGGTTTTCACGCAGCTGTAGCAGGGTGGGACGATACGCCCAGCACCAACTGCACATGGGGTCATGGATGTAATAGAGAGTGGATGAAGACACTGACAAAGATTTACCTAAAGCATCATTTCGTATTGATATGCATCCACGTCATAAATATGGATGAGCGGCCCCTTGCTCATGCCCAATTTCTCAGCGACTTTAATCGAGGCAATATTTTCCGGAATGATCAAAGCGACCAATTTCTCGATTTTGAGATCATCCCTGGCAAAGTCGACACAGGCCCTGGCCGCCTCGGTGCCAATCCCCCTGCCCCAATATTCCTTCAGGTAACGATACCCGACTTCAGGCAAGTCTATTTCCGGTAGATATTTGATTCCGCAAAAGCCAATGACCTCACCCGTTTCTTTTAACTCAACAGCAAATCGGCCATAACCATATTTTTTGTAATCGAATAAAGGCCCTTGTTCCAGTCGCTCTCTGGCCTCCTCCAGATCTCTGGCCGGTGTATCAGCATATTTGATAACTTCCGGATCCGAACTCAGCCTGAACATTATTTGCAGATCATCATGAGTAAATAGCCGAAGCCTTAACCTTGCGGTTTCCAAACCTGTGCGAATCATTGCTCTGAACACCCTTTCAGACAAATATCTTCACCATTTAAAGGGATTTTACCGGTCTTGTCGAAGATACCTGACATGCGGAGATTAGCGATATCCACACCCGTTTCGGACACGGTTACCAGCGTGACATGGTCGATGGCCATGGGTGCGTCAGGTGAGTGCGAACCACCCGTGGTGCCGAGGCGAATATAATCCTGACCAAAGCGCTGCTGATGACGGTAGGAATGGAGATGCCCATGGAACACGGTGTATGGACGGCCGGTTAAAGCGGTTTCAATAGTTGAAAAATTCTCTTCATCCTGACGTTCCCATGCTGCTTTGTGCATTAGCAAAAATGTCCAACGCACGTCTGGATACTGCCCGATCACATTTCGAAAATAAGCTGCCTGCTGCGTACCGATACGACCACTTTTGGCTTCAGGAAGTTTGGCATATTCAGTGTTGGAGGCGGCTTCCCAACCATCCGCTTCGATTATTCTGATCGTCTCAAGGCGAATTTCATGGATATATTGCTGAAAATCAGCCGGGTTATCTTCCGTATCCAACACCAGGAACAAAACATCCTTGTAAACGAAGTGGTAATAACGTTTTCCGTAGCGTTCTTCCCAAACCTCCCACATGTCGGGATTGGTCAGATCATGGTTACCGCCCACGTGAAAGACCGGCGCATGTGCGCGATTGGCACGTTCATCGAATGAATCCCATTCACGCGCAAGTTGCTGATGATCCATGGTTCCGCCATCGATCAGATCGCCCACGCTAACAATCAATTCAGGACGCAACAAACGCAACTGCTCAACAGCTACCTCGAAGACGCCATCGCGCTCCCCACCGGTTAGATCCGAAAACAGGGCAAAAGTAAATTTATCCAATTCATCATCAAAATTACTACGCGTCCATGGCACTGCTGAACCGGTTAAGTCGTGCTGAAATACCGGTGATTCCGGTTCGGACCGGGACTGACCTGCGCAAGCGCTGATGAGAACCAGTATTGCCAGCAACATTAGAGTCTGACGGAATTGAGGCATTGACGGGTTTTCCATTATTTGAATTGAACGTTTAAGTTTGAAGTAGCCCTTGCTTATTATCAATGCTCAATATAAACCCAACAACTGAAGTCAAAACCATGGCAGGATAACCAGCTCAATAATAGTGAAAATGAACCATGTACAAACCCGGACAAAATTCCGTAGAACAGGACACGATGAAGGCCATCGGCATGATGAGCCTCGGGGTGTGTTTTTTGTCTGCCATGGATCTTGCACTCAAGCAACTGGTGGAGCACTACCCCAGTATGCAGGTTGTCTTTCTGCGCTGTATTACATCTGCCCCTTTATTGGCTGCATGGATACTTATACGGAATCGCAGAGCTTTTCGGGTCAAATATCCAAAGGACCACCTGCTGCGTGCGGTGATCGGTCTCATTATGTTGTATGCCATCAGTGAAAGCTTCCGGGAACTACAACTGTCTGACGCTTATGCGATTTTCTTCGCAGCACCTTTGTTGATAACCATATTGTCAGGACCCATCCTGGGCGAAAAGGCAGGCCCATACAGATTGGCCGCTGCTGCGGTAGGTTTTGTGGGTGTATTGATTGTTCTGCAACCGGGCATGAACAGTCAGTTGATTTCTTATGGTTCGATTATGGCCCTGGTTTGCGTGGTGACCTATTCGTTCATGGCCTTGCTGTTACGACGCATGGGGCACCACGACAGCACGGTGGCCATAGCCTTCTGGTTTATAAGCCTTATAGGTGTGGGTGCCGGATTGTTTGCCATCCTGGACTGGAAACCAATGCAGTGGCACCACTGGCCATGGTTGGTTCTACTTGGTTTGACCGGTACATTTGGTCAGCTGATGTTAACCGGCGCTTTCAAGCGGGCCTCGGTAGCGGTGATCGCGCCTCTGGACTACACCCATATGATATGGGCCGTAATTTATGGATATATATTCTGGGGTCATTTGCCTGGTATGAATACATGGATAGGAACAGCGGTCATTGTCGGTTCCGGTCTGTACATTATTTTCCGCGAACACCGTATCAAACAACGACAAATGGCCTTATGCTGCCAGCAGGACATCAACGGAGATTGAGTAAATGATGGATCCCGGATCAGGGCGGTATTTTGAGGACTACACTGTTGGTATTGAGCAGGAAGTAGGCAGTGTGAGTATCAGCGAGGCCGACATAATCGAATTCGCGAACAAGTACGATCCACAGGACTTCCATACCGACCCCGAAAAAGCAGCGTCGGGACCGTTCGGCGGCCTGATTGCCAGCGGTTGGCACACCATATCGGTTGTCATGCGTCTGCTGGTTGATAAATATCTCGACAGTGCTTCCAGCCTTGGTTCACCGGGAATCGATGAACTGAGATGGCTGGCCCCGGTGCGTCCGGGTGATGTTTTAACAGTGAGGGCCGAAGTGTCTGACGCACGGCGCTCGAACAGTAATCCCAGTCGAGGACTGATACACACCAGTGTCAATGTCAGCAACCAGGATGGTGTTCCGGTCATGACAATGAAAGCGATAAACCTTGTAGCTTGCCGCGAACCGTAACCCTGGACTAAACGGGAACGTTACTGCTGGTCTATCCTGATGCTAATTCTACTGATATTTTACCTGGAGGCCTTTCGCATCTCCAGTAAAACGAGTGTTTCAAAGTGTGATGTCGTCGGGAACAAATCCAACAACTGAATTGATTTGAAGCGGAACCGTGTGCACAGATTCCGCAGGTCCCGAACCAGGCTGGCGGGGTTGCAACTGACATAAAGTACGTGCCGGGGTTTGATCTTTTTCACCCAGCTATCCAGCCCGGGGAAACCCCGCCGCGGCGGATCAATCAACATGGTGTCAAAGCCAGAACCGCCAATTCTGCGCGTGAAGTTCGACAGGGTCTGGTCATCGTACAAATCCATTTGATGAAAGTTATCGGGCCTGTCGGCACCAGAAGAATCAATGCAACTATCTATCAGCACCCTGTTTCCACCGGCAGCAGCGTAGGCATCGGAAAGGTTGCCTGTACCCGAGAATAGGTCCAACAGACTGGATATTTCCAGTTCTTCTAACAATGTCTGCACGCGACTCTGAAGTTCCTGGTTCATTTCTTCATAAACCTGGGAAAAACCACCATGGGCATAGTCTTCATCCCACCGCACACTGACCTCACCTGACCTGAAATAAAGCTCACAGTGGCCATGACCGGAATGGTCCTGTGTCCAATCACCCCTGTATAGCTGGTCAAACTCAGGCTGAAGTTCTTGTCGAATGATTTTACATTGCGGCACTTCCAGTACTTCGTTGCTGACGGTATCCAGCATGCCGATATATTTATGCCGGTAATGCAGTTGTACGCGATTGCGGTAAGCAAGACGCCGTGGCGCTGGCACTAGCTCAATTATTTCCTCAGAAACGGTCAAGACGGCCAGGTTGCGGATTAAAGTCGCCTTTTTGTAAGCCAGTTCGCTTGCATAATCAGTGTGCAAAAACTGGCACCCGGGGCACCGGTCAAAATGTGGGCATTCCGGCTCTACCCGGTTGTCAGCGGTCTGCTCCAAAGTTTGCAAGCGTGCAAACTGAACACCCTTGGCACGCTTGTAGACCATGGCAGTACCCGTTTCGCCCGGCAGTGTGCCTGCCACAAAAGTGATATCCCCGCCCTTTTTTGATACCCCCTGCCCCAACGGATCCATATGATTTATTTCAAATTCGATGGTCCGGGGTTTGTGTGATGTTTTACGGGATCGGCGATTCACAATTGGTTCATCCTTGAAAGAGGCTGGATTTTACTAGAAAAGCGGCGACACCCGTAATCTTATTAACTTCCTGATCTTTTTGTGACTTCTTTCCACTACTCATTCCAGCGTGCTATATTCGGTCGACTCTCAAAAAGATTGATGAATCATGACTGAAAGCTTTCCACACGAGTTATTGGAAGACAGCCAGGAGCTATCCAGCTTTCGTGGCTGGAGTGAAGATGTATATCGCGATTTCCTGGCCTTGCAGCAGGGAAAACTGTCCAGCGAAGAGTTTCATCTGAAGTACCAGCGCCGGCGAGCCATTCTGTCACTTGATATGACGGGGTTCACATTGAGTGCCATAAACATCGGCGAACTGCAAAGTCTGCTGCGAATCCTGGATGCCCAACGGGTGTGCATCCCTGTCCTGAAAGATTTTGGCGCCGATCTGATTCGCTGTTTTGCCGATGACATCGTCGCCATTTTTGATGACCCCAACAAGGCTGTTGATGCCGCGTTCGAAATCCACAGACGAGTTGAGCTTTTCGCCAAATCGGAACTGGCTTCCGATCATCCGACTCAATGCTCCATAGGCATAGGCTTTGGCCAGATTTTTGAGATTGGCCCCAATCTTGCCCAGGGTGATGAAATGAACCGCGCGTCAAAGCTGGGGGAAGAAATATCACGTGCCAGTGAAACGCTGCTGACCGAACGCGCATACGACGCGATAAAAAAACGTAGTGATATTAACTTTAAACGGCAGAGTAGCGATGATCAGCTATTTCCTTTCTACCGGGCAACATTACTCGACTGACGAACTGTACTACTGCTGATTCGCATACAATACGGGCATGCACTTCAGACCATTTTTCATAGCAACATTATTTCTGCTACTTAGTGCCTGCTCAAAGCATAACGATACCGGCAAGTCGCCTGTTGATATTTCAGAGCAATTCTTGCTGGCCATCTCTCCATGGGAAACCCACGAACCCATGGATGTTTTATCTGGCCGGGCTGGCCTCGATTTCAAACCGCTTCTCTACCCGCAAGACATAGCCGAATTTGGTAATGTCAGCTGGCTGAAGACAAGCCTGGTACCAACAGACATTAGCTCAGATGTCAGCATACTCGAGTTGCCGGGACAACTTTTCGGCCAGGTGGACGCATGGTTTGAACTGGCAGACGGGCAAGTCATACATGACTATGCAGGTGTCCTGTATCCCTATGTGGAGAGAAAAGTAAAACACGCGGGTGTTGCCTTTAATTTGCCGAATCAAGGGTCGGAGCCTTTGAATGTATTGATCAGAATAAGATCAAAGACGGCAATGCCGGTTAATTTTGCCGCTTTGTTATGGGTTGAAAATAACTGGGATAACTATTTGTTCAACCAGCGTGCCTGGTACGGAATTTTCCTGGGCGCCATACTGATCCTGTCTTTCTACAATATCTTTCTCGCTTTCAGTTTGAGAGACAAATCCTACCTGTATTACGTCGGTTATATCCTCTCCCTGACATTCGTCGTGATACTGGTCAGTGGCCTGGCAGAGGAATATTTATGGCCCCAGGGTAAGCCGCGGTCGTTTATTCTGATGGCATCGGGACTTGGTATATTTTTTGCGGTTAGCTTCGTTAACACCTTTCTGCAGCTTAAGCGTCGAAAGGCGGGTTGGTATTGGCTCTCAACGATTTTATCAATATCGGCTTTGATCTACGGTTTTATGATGATGCTTGCCATTCGCGTGCCGCTAATTCCACAATCATTCACCGCGACGTTCATGCATATTCTATTGGTACTTTGCGGTATCTACTTTATTGCAGTTTCTGTGGGCAGCTACCTGATGGGCATCAAGCAGGCCCGGTTCCTTGCTTTGAGCATGCTGGCCTTACTAAGCGGTATAGTTATCTATTTTCTATACACGCATGGCTTCATCAAATATGACCGGTACCTGATTCATGTGCTGGAATTGGGTGCATTACTTGAAGGCGTACTATTGTCCCTGGCCCTCAGCGACCGGATCAACCTGCTCACGCAGGAAAAAGAGCGAGTGGAACGCCAAGCCCTGGATTCCCAGAGAACTTTCTCCAAGCGCCTTATACAAGCCCAGGAGAAGGACCGGGAATTATTTTCAAATACCATGCATGACTCAATAGGTCATGGCATGTTGGTACTGAAACAGAACCTCGAAACACTCACAAACTCTCAAAACGCGAGCCAAAACAATTCAGAAACCACCTATGTCGATGAGCTTCGCAGCCAGGCCGAGTATTGCGGTGAAATATTAGATGACGTGCGTCGCATGTCGCATGATCTCCACCCGCATTTATTAAGACGTCTCGGTCTGAAGTCAGCCATTGAGTCGACAATGGAAAGAGCATTTTCGACGCAAGATATCGAGTGGCAGGTCGATATCGACGATATTCCCGCTGGAATCGATAAGGATCGGGAAATAACTATCTATCGTGTAATCCAGGAGTGCCTGAATAATATTTTCAAGCACGCGGCTGCCACAGAAGTGATTCTTTCATTGCGGAATGACAACGATACGGTTTATGTAAACATCAAGGATGATGGCAAGGGCTTCGACGCCGAACAAGAGTCAACAACCAGCCAGGGACTTCATGAGATGAGAAACAGGATTGAATTGTTTGGGGGTCGGTTTGAGATTGAATCCGGGCTTGATGCCGGTACCCATATCAGGTTTGAGATATCCGTTCACCCAGTGTGATGATATCCTCGTTTCACTGACTCGATTAACAATAAAGGAAACGCTGAAAATAATATGTCAGAACGGCAAAAAACATTGCTGATCGCAGATGATCACCCAATTTTCAGACAGGGTTTGAAACAGATCCTGGAGCCAATCCCCTGGCTGCGAATCGTGGCAGAAGCTGAAAGCGGTGATTCCGCGCTCACCCAGATCAGGTACCTCAAGCCGGATATCGCGATGTTGGATATTGCCATGCCCGGTATGGATGGCCTTGCGGTACTCGAGAAATTGAAACAGGACAGTCCGGATATGATTGCCATCATAGTGACAAGCTATGACGACAAGGCCTACCTGGAACGGGCACTTGAACTAGGTGCGAGTGCCTACATCATCAAGGATGGGGCCGCAGAAAACATGGTCCAATGCATGGAAGCCGTCAGGCGTGGTGAGATTTATATCAGCCCATCCCTGGGTGGACGTACGCCAAAGCTGCCGAAACTGGGTGCCAGGGATTCGAAGTCACTCGATAAGCTTACCGAAACGGAGCGCATTGTTCTCACAAAAGTTGCCCAATTCCAAACCAGCAAGGAAATAGCAAGCGACTTGAATGTCAGCTTTCGCACAATACAAAACCATCGTGCGAATATCTGTACAAAACTCGACCTGAGGGGCTCACATCAGCTCATGAGTTTTGCCCGTGAACACAGTGAGTTATTGAAAACCAGTTAGTTTTACCCGATCACAGTCCTACATAGTCCCTCTGAATCGATTCCTGTCCCGCACTTTTACTAAGTATTAATACTCACTCAATTGAGTATCTATCATCATTGTATGCCCCATGGTATCTGGCTTAACCTTGATGCTGTAAACAGGCATTCCTGACCGCAGATTTTCAACCCGTTTCGGCACGAAATCAGGTGGTCATGCCTAAGATATCAAATCGCATTTGATGACTGACAAGCCAGGGAGGGGGACTCCACAGCAAGAGCCGGTACGGCGGGGGTACCGGCTGGCGCTCAGTGAGATTGGTTGTCAGCAGAGGTAATACAGTAGTGGACAAGTTCTGCCCGGCAGGGGAAACTTGCGCTCCTGATGAACCCCAAACCTACCCCACCCTTCGATAACAGCTACGCACGACTTCCGGAGCGGTTCTACACACGCCAGTTGCCAGTACCGGTTTCTGCACCCGGGCTCATTCGTGTAAACGATATTTTGGCTAAATACCTCGGGTTTGACCCGGCCTGGCTGGAATCCAAAACGGGTGTGGAACTCATCGCCGGTAACTTTATACCCGAAGGGGCCGATCCCATCGCCACCGTTTACGCCGGCCACCAGTTTGGCGGCTGGAATCCTCAACTGGGGGATGGCCGGGCGATTTTGCTGGGTGAAGTGATTGCCGCCGATGGGGTACGCCATGACATCCAACTCAAAGGCTCCGGTCGCACGCCCTACTCCCGTGGTGGCGATGGCCGAGCGCCACTGGGACCGGTACTGCGCGAATACATAGTCAGCGAAGCCATGGCGGTATTGGGTGTGCCGACAAGCCGCGCACTGGCTGCTGCCACCAGCGGTGAAAAGGTGATGCGTGATGGCCGGGTTCCAGGTGCTGTGCTGGTGCGTGTTGCCCAGAGTCACATCCGTATTGGCACCATGCAATTCTTTTCCTCCCAACAGGATAGCGAGGCTCTCGAAATACTCGCAGACCACGTTATTAAGCGCCACTACCCCGAGGTGGCTAAGGCTGTAAACCCGGTGCGGGCCATGCTTGACGGGGTGATCGCACGCCAGGCCAGTCTCATCGCCCAATGGCAGTCACTGGGTTTCATTCACGGTGTCATGAACACGGACAATATGCTGTTATCGGGAGAGACCATCGATTACGGACCGTGTGCCTTCATGGATGAATTTGATCCTGCCACGGTATTCAGCTCCATCGATCATGGCGGACGTTATGCCTACCGCAATCAGCCCCATATCGCACACTGGAACCTGAGCGTGCTCGCCCAAACCCTGCTGCCACTTTTGGATGAAAATCCCGATAAAGCCATGGCTTCGGGCCAGGCTGTCATCGATGTCTTTCCTGATCTGTATCAGACCGCCTATCTCGACAATATGTGCAAAAAACTGGGATTTACCCGAAACAGATCTGACGATGCGGTACTCGTCCAGGATCTGATGACATTAATGCATGAAGCAAAAACAGATTTCACTCTGACCTTCCGCCGCTTGTCGGATCTTGCTGATCCAAAGCAAACATCGGGTGGTGTTAATTCGATATTCGAATTACCAGAAACCTTTACTCCGTGGCTGGAGCGGTGGCAGCAAAGACTACTCAGCGATCCACAGAATAGCAGTACGCGCCAAAGCAAAATGTATTCCATCAACCCGGTCTTCATCCCTCGCAATCACCTGGTCGAGGAGGCGATTGAAGCCGCTTCCAATGAGCAGAATTTTGCGCCCTTTCACAAACTCGTCGATATCCTTGCACAACCATTTGTATTCAATAAAGAGTTAAGCCGCTACGCCTTACCGCCACGGCCTGAGCAGGTCGTCAGACAGACTTTCTGCGGAACCTGAGTTTTATGCCTCATTCCCTTTGCAGATGACAGATCAATAGATCAAACTTGCGTGTTTAACCATGGATGCTTTACCCCCGCAAATACCAGTTATCCTTATTTTCTTTCTTTCCGAGGGAGTCCTGATAAGTTGAAACAAATTGTTCTCGCAGTTCTGCTTTTCACCGTTTCTTGCGCACCGACCACCAGTACTGAAGTCGACGAATGGGAAGCACAAGCGGCAAACGTCACCATCATCCGTGATACTTGGGGTATTCCCCATGTTTACGGCAAGACCGATGCAGATGCAGTATTCGGCATGGTTTACGCCCAGGCGGAGGATGATTTTAACCGGATTGAGATGAACTACCTGAGTGCCATGGGGCGCATGGCCGAGGCTGAGGGTGAAGGCTTGGTTTACCGGGATTTGCGCATGCGGCTGATTACCGATCCGGAATTTATGCAGGCGCAGTATGCTGAAAGCCCCGGATGGCTAAAAGACGCTTATGGACGCCTTTGCCGATGGCATGAATTATTATCTTTATACCCATCCGGACGTTAAACCCAAGGTTTTAACCCGGTTTGAACCGTGGATGGCCATGAGCTATACCGAAGGCAGTATTGGCTGGGATATCGAAAAGGTCAACGTTGACCGGTTGCAGGCTTTTTATGAGGGCCGACAAGAAGCTGTTAACGACGAAATGGAAGACGCCAATGCCGAGCCGCAGGGATCAAACGGTTTTGCCATTGCGCCATCGAATAGCGCCAGCGGTAACGCACTGCTGCTGATCAACCCGCATACGTCATTTTATTACCGTGCAGAAATGCAGATGAGCTCCGAAGAGGGGCTCAATGCATACGGCGCCGTGACCTGGGGTCAGTTTTTCATTTACCAGGGATTTAATGAACATGCCGGATGGATGCACACGTCATCGGGTGTCGATGCAACTGACTGGTATTTAGAGACCATTAGCGAAAGTGATGGAAATTACTATTATCAATATCACGATGAAGAACGCTTGGTTGAGGAACGCGATATCACCATTCACTACAAAACCGAATCCGGTGAAATGGCCGAGCAAACAATCACTGCATATTATACCCACCATGGTCCTGTGGTGCGCGCCGAAAACGGCAAATGGGTGTCAATGGCGCTGATGGTGGAGCCTGTTAAGGCCCTGATGCAATCCTATGGCCGTACCAAGACTCAGGGCTATGCGGACTACAGCGAAAACATGAACCTGTTGACCAATTCATCCAATAATACGGTCTATGCTGATGCTGATGGCAATATTGCTTATTGGCACGGTAATTTTATACCGCGTCGTGATGACAGCTTTGATTATACAAAACCTGTTGATGGCAGCAATCCGGCTACCGACTGGCAGGGTCTGCATCTGGTTAGCGAACATATCACGCTGTTAAATCCGCAGAGCGGCTGGTTGATGAACACCAACAATCATCCCTTTACTGCTGCCGGCGCATCAAGTCCACGGGAAGAAGATTATCCGGACTATATGTCCACCTATCCTGAAAATCCCCGCGGGGTTCACGCTGATCAGGTCTTGAACGGGGTCACGGACTTTACCCTCGACAGCCTGATTGCTGCGGCCTATGACAGCTACCTGACGGCTTTTGATGGACTGCTGCCACCCCTGATTGCAGCTTACGATGCGCTTGGGGAGGATGACCCCAGATACGCAGCGCTCGGCGACCCGATAGATGTCTTGCGCTCATGGGACCATCGCTGTGGTGTAGAAAGCGTCGCCACGTCACTGGCAGTTTTCTGGGGGCAGGATATGCGCTCCAACTCACTGGCAGCCTCAAGTGAGGCTCAAATGAATATCTATGATTACATGGCCCATATGGCATTGCCTGACGAAAAGCTGGCGGCGCTTAGTCGGGCAATCGCGCGCCTGGAGAATAATTTTGGATCATGGCAAACGCCGTGGGGTGAAATCAACCGGTTTCAGCGCCTCACCGGCGATATTGTGCAACCCTTTGATGATGCTGAACCCAGTATTTCCGGTTGGTTTTACATCGGCCCGTTGGGGCTCACTTGCGGCTTTCGGCCAACGCACGTTTAATGATACAAAACGCATCTATGGAACACGGGGTAATAGCTTTGTTGCAGTGGTTGAATTTGGTGAGCGTCTGAGGGCCAAGGCCATAACAGCTGGCGGTCAAAGTGGTCATACCGAAAGCCTGCATTTTAATGATCAGGCTGAAGGATATGCTACCGGTACCCTTCGCGACGTATGGTTTTACCGTGGGGACGTGGAGGCCAATGCAGAGCGTAGCTATCATCCGGGTGGCTGATTATGGTTCAGGCACCACCTCACTCGCCTGCTTTGTTATTGTTTCAACAACGCCTTCACTTTATCAACTGGCAGAGCCTTTATCGTACCCTTGTGTCCGATCAGATCTTCAGCCTGCAACAATGAGTTATATATCGCTTCTTCAGTTGCTTCCGCTACCGCCTGGAATAAAGTCGACATTTCGCTATTGGCTAGCTCTGTTGTTGCCCGCATGCTCACGCCGCCCCAACGCCTGACACTTTCAGCCGTTGAAAATGCAATGACATAATCGCCCTGACCCATTGGTCATGCTGGCACCTGTGCGTGCAAGTCCCCGTTATCGCCCGTTTGGCCAGGCGTTCCAGGTTACGGTCACCCAGTGGTGCATCGGTTGCAACGACGATCATGATCGAACCATCGGCACTCTTGTCGCTAGCGAGTTCGTCCTTGAGGAAATATTGCCCTAGCGATTCGCCCACCCGCACACCGTCTATGTTTAACACGCCACCAAAGTTACTTTGGATCAACACACCAACGGTAAACCCACCTTGCTTAATCGGAAGTTTCCGGCTACTGGTGCCAATGCCACCTTTAAAGCCAAACGCCACTGTGCCTGTACCTGCTCCAACAACGCCTTCATCCACACGGCCAGGCCTTGCTTTTTCAATTGCTGCAATAAAATGATCTTTGGTCAACACCCGTGCCCGGATGTCATTCAGGTAACCATCGTTGGTTTCGCCCACAACGGCATTCACCGATCGCACGTCTTCATTGCCCGGTTGCGCAAGCGTCCACTCCACAATGGCTGCGACCCCTTCCGCAACATTCAATGTATTGGTGAGTGCAATCGGTGTTTCAATCTCACCCAGTTCTCGCACCTGGCTTAGCC
>PVMK01118359.1_pt1 | contig 13346 bp, 9 predicted proteins | sample 1853481 | NCBI WGS metagenome assembly PVMK01 (sample SAMN08533507, study PRJNA380276) | Marine sediment metagenome, whole genome shotgun sequencing project.
GAGCTCAGGGAAAACCATCAGCGCTACCCCTCACATTGTGGCACTACGCGCGAGCATCTCACCGCTATCCCGCATGAGGCGCCACTCTCCGCTTAGGATGACACCGCTTTCACAACAGCGGCGCCACTGATCACGATCTTACAACCCGGTAGCGAGGTCGGACGAGTGTTGTGAGGTTGTGATAAGTGGCACTCATTGGGCCTGGCACTAAAACCAAAAAAACGTCGGCACCAATGAACCGTTAGCGGCGAATGCTCTCCAGGTAGCCGGGCAGCCTGGCCGGATCGACGATCAGTTTCCACTGCTCGGCGCCGAGCTCGGTGACTCGCAGCTGCCACGCATCGAGCCGCTGTCGGTAGAGGTGGGGGTTTTCGGTGTCGTCCCGTAGCTGCTTGACGTTGACCGCCGCCACGTAAACGCCCGCGAACTCGTCGGGCGGGATCCGTCGACGTGTTCCCTCCGGCTGGTCCTCCTGAAGGTCGGAGAAGATAATGATCGCTTTGCTGCCGGCGTCCTGAGCCCGGAGATGATCCGCACACATCATCATGGCGCCTGGAATGTCGGTGTACCGGGATCCTTCCACGATGTTCCCGAATTTGTCGAGACGATCGGCGAACGCGAGCTTTTGGGCGTTGGCGTTGGAAGGTCGGTGATCGAGGGTAAGCCTGCCGACGACGTTCTCCTTCTCGTAACTGTCGCTGTCGATGTTGACGATCACCAGGCTGTCTCCCGGGAGGAGGTTGGGGAGGATGCCGGTTCGTATGATATTGGTGACCTCCGGAGCCTGATCGGCGTAGGTGCCCGAAACGTCGACGGCGACGCACACCGCCTGGGCGTACTCGCCCTCCTTGCTGCACGATCCGACACACGCTAGAAGACACAGCACGACGAGCCAGCGGCGCATCATCACTCCTCCCCCTGAAAAGCGTGTTCCTCGGATCGTTCCTCGGCTCCGGCGTTCTCGCTTTCAGTCGCTGTCGAGGAGGCGGCGCCTTCGGACTTTGCTTCGACCGTGGACCGTTTCGTGCCGCCTGTGCGTGTCTTCTTCTTGGTGCTGGTTTTTCGAGCGCGGCGACGATTGGCGGGTGCGGAGGCCTCCTTGGCGGTTCGGCCTTTGGTGGACGGCGGGGAAGGCTGCATGGCGATGGCGGCGGCCTCCCGCACCATGTCCTCGGCCGTCAGCGTGGGTCTTGAGGGCGCCTTGTCCCCGCGTATCCATCGTTCGATCTGAATCGGGATCATGATGATCGCGTCGTAGAGGTGGGCGATCAGGAGAATGGCGTACTGCAGCACGTAGGCGATGAAACGAGCCACTAGACCGAATCCGTGCAGGAGCAGAACGAGGATCCGGTTCACAACATGCCGGCCGCTTTCGATGAGCATCTCGAGCGGGACCGCGATCATCGCCAGGATCCACGGCAGCGTGAAACCGAGCACGGCCTGCCCGACGACGGGGATGAGCGACCCGGTGGCGCGCGCGACCGCGCCTTCACCACCGCCAGCGAGCGACTCCATCAGCGACATCTCGGCCTCGACGAGCTGCTCCCGCAGAACCGCCAGAGAGGCCTCGATGGAGGCGAGGAGGAACAGGCTTCCAAACGCGACTGAAAAAATGAGGCGGCGTCGCGACGCCGGTAGCGTGCCGATCTGTGGGAACAGATGGGTGATCCCGAGCGCGTCGAGGAGGAAGATCCCGGCTGCCACCTCCATCAGGACGATGACCAGTGCGGCTACGGATGCGACCGGCATGCCGATGAGCCGAGTTCCGCTCGGCACCAGCTCGGACATGGGCAGCGCGATCAGCTGGAAGTTGATGAAGGCGGCTGCGACCGCGATGCCGATGACGATGAGGGAAATGATGAACAGCTTTCCGGCCGAGGATGCAAGGTTCCGCGCCGTCCGATCGTCGCCTCTCCGGATCTGCTCGTAGCGATCCATGTAACCGTCGATGCGCCGCGTTGATTCGAGGAGCGCGTTCACCGACTTGCCGACCCGTTCGAAGACTCCTTTGAGCTCCTTCCAGCGCGGAGCCATCGACGCCAGGATCTTGTGCCGTTTCGCGCTCGCGGCCCGGTACTCCTGAAGCGCCTCTTTCTCGGCCTCGACGGCCGAGTCGTGGATGTCGTCAAGCATGTTCTCGACGACCTGGGAGTTCATCCCCTTGACCCTCGTGATCGCCTCGACCACATCGCCCCATCCCGGAGCCGCGGGGGGCACCTCGGCGGCATCCCGGAAGGTGGAGTCGATCTCGGTGATGTTCTCGTCCAGCTTGAGGTGGAGCCTCGGGTAGCCCGCGAGGTCCCGGGCGTAGTTCGACTCGAGCCTCCTGAACTCCTGCTCGATGTGCAGCTCCTGAGAGTCGCGCCCGGCTTCGAGCAGCAGCTCGCGGCTGCGCGACTGCATACGCTCGGCAGTCTCGTTGCACCAACCGGCGACCAGATAGAGCCCACCCGAGAGACCCTGTGCGAGGGTTTTCAGGACCCGTTGAATCGGCTCCCGCGCGAAGTACATGAAGATCACGGCGGCGACGATCAGGACCAGAATCGAAAGACCGGGGTTGTCCTGCCAGAGGTAGAGCCCTTCCATCATTAACCTCCTAGAGACACAGATATCTCAATAAAGGAGAAGCGCCATCCAGAACATCAGGTTATCATCTTCGCGGGTCCGCGAAGAGTGACGAATCGCACCAAACACGGTGTCGGATTCGCGGATCCGAAGCAGGCAAGAGGCTCCCGTTACACCTATGTGGGTCTACCCGGCACCTTTTCGTCGGCCGACCACGCCGGGTTGTGAGGTTGTAAACTGTTGCACCGCTACAATCCGGCAGAAGGAGGAGACATGAATTCAGGAAACGTCCCGGTCTTGAGTGTTTTTGGTGAGACCATTCCTCGTGCGTACGAGAAAGCAATCAAAGAGGTCTGGGAAAAGGGTGTGAGTGTTCGCACCGAATACGATCGTCCCGGGGACCCGCCGAGCCGCGACGCCACGGTGATCATCACCGTCGAAAACCCGTTCGGACAGCCTCGATTTCACCGCTCCTTTGCCGATGGACTGGGAGGGCTCTCGGAGTACGTCATGGAGGTAGTCCACGGCGCCCACGACTACTGGGTCAAGCCGAAGGAAGAGATTCTGAAGGGCGTGGAGAGCAAGGACACGCGCTGGACGTACACCTATCACGGACGTCTCTTCGAGTACGAGATCGAGGACACGGTCGTCGATCAGGTGGACTACATGGTCAAGAAGCTCTCGGAGACCCCATACAGCAGGCGCGCCCAGGCCATCACCTGGAACACCAAGCTCGATCCGCCGACGGACGACCCTCCGTGTCTGCAGAGGGTTTGGGGAAGGCTGATCGAGGACGAGGAGGGGGCGTTGGTGTTCAACATGAACACGCATTGGCGGAGCCGGGACCTGTACAAGGCGTGGTTCGAGAATGTCATTGCCCTGACGACGCTCATGCGGAAGATCGCGGAACGGATTTCCGAGGAGACCTCCCGGCAGGTTCGGCTGGGTCGCTATGTCGATATCAGTGATTCCCTCCACATCTACGGCTCGTACTTCAGAGAGCTGGAAGGGGACCCGAAAAAAGGGATCAAGAGTTTTTTTGAGCGGTTGGAGAGCCGGTCCTACGAAGAGAGAACATGGACCTCTGATTTCGTCCGCCCCCACTTTATCGACGACGGTGTGAGCAAAGGCCTGCGACCCATGCTGGCGCGGGAACACGACATGCCGAAAGAGGTGAGGCAATCCATAGCGGAAGAGCTCGAAGCCATGGAACAGGATGGCTATGTGGTCTGATCGGGTGCCGCTGGTCACGACCTCACATTACGAACGAAGACGAAGACCCGGGTTGCGAGGTTGTGATCAGTGGCACCCATGGCGAATGAGGTTTCAACGAGACGAAGTGCGGCACCGTTGCACCCATGCGTGACATGAGGGCGCCACCCGTTACAGCCGCGCCATCAGCGCCGCGTAGATCTCGATGCCCAGCCAGAGGTTCTTGATCCTGAGGTTTTCGTTGGGTGCGTGCTGGTTGTTGTCGTGGTTGGCGATCGGTACGACCACGATCGGTGGGGCGTCGAGGATCTCGGAAAAGACATAAAGCGGCAGGCTGCCTCCAAGGCTCGGCGTGAGCACGATGGGTCCGTCGACAGCCTCGTCGACGATCCTCGCTACGGTCTTCGAAATCTGTAGATCCATGTCGGTCCAGAGCGCGGGATACCCCCTCTTCCACTCGAGCCACACGACCCTTGCGTGTGCTCGCCGCACCGCCTCGTCGGGCTCTTCAAACACGATGTGAAAACCCTGGGCGCGGATGTGTCTCTCGACCGCGGCCCGCACGGCCACGGGCGTGACGTCCGGCACGAGGCGGAACCCGACCACCGCCCGGGCCTGCGGCGAGATGGCGTTCTTGGCCTTTGTCCCAACCTGCCCGACCGAGAAGCCCAGCAGGTTGATCGCCGGGCGGGTGATCCGTTCGGCGAGCGGTGTCGGCTGGCCTTCAGTCCAACCAAGAGCGAGGTCGCTCCTGAGCTGATCGTCCACCGGCGGCGCGTCCTCGATGGCCGCCGAGGCGGTCTCGCCCAACGGACGCACGAGCTCGTCAATGCCGTCGACCAGGAGGTTGCCTTCGGCATCGCGCATCGAGGTGATCAAGCGAGCCAGCGCCATGCCGGGGTCGGGCGCCCAGTTGCCGTAGTGCCCGGAGTGAAGACCCACCGCCGCACCGTATGCGGTGATCTGCACCGACGTCACACCGCGCACGCCGTACACGACCTGCGGCAGACGCGCTTGGTGCATCGGCCCGTCGCAGAACACCCACAGATCGGCGGCGAGAAGATCGATGTTGGAACGCAGGATCTCGGCGATATGCGGTGAGCCCCGCTCCTCCTCGCCGTCGAGCAGGAGCTTGATGTTGATGCTGGGTGCGATCCCGGCCGCATCGAGGGCGTCCAAAGCGGCCAGCAACGCCACTATCGACACCTTGTCGTCCGAGACCGATCGGCCGTAGAGCCGCCACTCGGGGTGGATTGGCGCCTGCAGTTCATTGGGCGGAACCTCCTCGGCGCCGTCCTCGAGCCGCCCCGCGCGGACCACGACCTTGAACGGGTTGCTTGACCACAGCTCGGGCACGACCGGTTGCCCGTCGTAGTGGGCGTAGAAAACCACCGTGAGCTCGGCTTGGTCGTTCGGGCGTTGTCCGAACACCACCGGCGGCCCGCCTTCAGCTCGGAGCAGCCTGACATCAAATCGGCGGGACTCGAGCAGGCCGGTCAGGTGCTCGGCGCTTCGTTCCATGTCTTCGAGGTTCGTTGCGGTGTTGGGCAGGGCCACGAGCGCTGCCAGCTCGCGCACGATCTCGACCTCGTTCTGAGATCGATAAAGCCTCACCTGGTCACGGACATTTTCTCCGCTTGTTTCTCCCGCGTACACGAAGGTGGCGGACAATAACAACAGCGAGACAGATAAAACCAATCGTCGGTACTTCATGGCGGGCCCTCCCCGGGGGAACTCCCCTTCCTCTTCCAATGGCGATGATAGTCGATCGCGTTCGGCTCGCGTCCCACCGCGTTGACAACGTAGCTGGACAACTCGTCAGCCTCTTGCAGAACTCGTAGACATGCGGGCAGGTGGTACGATTCTCCCGACAACTCCAATCCGACCCGGGGGGGGGGCCCGCATGACGAAGACGATTCGCTTCTCGTTCAACGGTAGGTCGACCACGCTCGAGGTGGAGGGGGAGCGGATGCTCCTGTGGGTGCTGCGGACGGAGCTCGGGCTCACCGGCACCAAATTCGGCTGTGGCGAGGGCTTCTGCGGTTCGTGCACGGTGCTGGTCGACGGCAAGCCGGAACGCTCCTGCCAGTTGCCTTTGAGCAGAGTCGCGGGCAAAGAGGTCGTGACCATTGAGGGCCTGGCGAAGAACGGCACCCTGCACCCGGTGCAGGCGGCCTTCGTCGAGCACGACGCCCTGCAGTGCGGCTTCTGCACGCCGGGGATGATCCTCAGCGCCTGCGGTCTGCTGCTCGAAAACCCGAGGCCGACGCGGCAGCAGATCCTCGACCACATGGAGGACAACCTCTGCCGTTGCGGCGCCCATGTCCGGATCGTAAAGGCCGTTGAAACTGCGGCCGCCGAGATGCGGAAGGGGGTTCGGTCATGACCCGGCTCACGAATGAGATCCTCGAGCACCTCGGTATCGACCTGCCGGCCGAGGTCAGCCGGCGGCGGTTTCTGAAAATCTTCGGCGGCGGCATCGTGGTAACGGTGTCGGCGAACGATCTCCTCGCACTGCAGGAGGCGCCGGCGCGACGCCGCTTCGGGCGTGCCCTCCCCGACGACTTCAACGCCTTTCTGCGAGTCGGCGAGGACGGGCGCGTTTCCTGCTTTACCGGCAAGATCGAGATGGGGCAGGGGGTCGTCACATCGCTGGCGCAGATGTTGGCCGACGAGCTCGCGGTTTCCCTCGAGACCGTGGATATGATCATGGGCGACACCGATCTCTGCCCCTGGGACATGGGCACCTTCGGCTCCATGTCGACTCGCTTCTTCGGACCCCCGTTGCGGGCGGCGGCGGCCGAGGCGCGGGAGGTGTTGCTCGAGCTGGCGGCGGAGAAGCTGGACGTGCCGCGGGAGCAGCTGTCGGTGGCGGACGGGGTGGTTTCCGACACGGCAAGTCCAAAAAAGAAAGTCAGCTACGCTGAGCTCACCAAGGGACAAAAGATCACACGCCGGCTCGACCGCAAGGCGGCGCTGGAGTCGGTCGAGAACTTCACGATCGTCGGCCGGCCGGCCAACCGAACCGATGCGGTCGCCAAGGTAACGGGCGAGGCAAAGTTCGCCGGCGATATCCGTCGCGACGGGATGCTCTACGCGCGCCTGCTGCGGCCGCCGGCGCACGGCGCGAAGCTCACTGACGTTGACGCTTCCGGCATCGAGGCGGTCGATGGGGCGACGATGGTGGTCGACGGTGAGCTGGTGGCAGTACTGCACCCGACCCCGGACGGCGCGGAGCGGGCGATTGCAAAGGTCGCGGCGAAGTGGGAGACGCCGGAGCTCGACCTCGACGAGGACTCGATCTTCGAGCACCTCCTGAAGGTGGCGCCGGCGGGCGAAATGCTGGACAGGGGAGGGGATCTCGCCGCCGGTATGTCGGTGTCGATCGCCGAGGCCCGCCACACCTACCTCGACGGCTACGTGGCGCACGCGCCCATCGAAACGCACACAGCAGTTGCGGAGTTTGCCGACGGGCGCTGCACGATCTGGGCCTCGACCCAGACACCCTTCCGGCTGCAGACGGAGGCGGCCGAGGCGCTCGGCCTGCCCGAGGGCAAGGTTCGGGTCATCCCGCCGTTCGTTGGCGGGGGGTTCGGCGGCAAGACGGCCAACCGCCAGGCGATCGAGGCAGCGCGGCTCGCGAAACGCACCGGCCGGCCGGTGCAGGTGGCGTGGTCGCGGGCCGAGGAGTTCTTCTTCGACACCTTCCGGCCGGCGGCGGTGGTGAAGATCAATGCCGGGGTCGGCGAGGGCGGGCGCATCACCTACTGGGACTACACAACCTACTTCGCGGGCGCCCGCGGTGCGGAGCAGTTCTACGACATCCCGCACCACCGCACCGTGGCCGCGCCGGGAGGTTGGCGCGGCGGGCCGGGCACCCACCCCTTCGCCACCGGTGCCTGGCGGGCGCCGGGCAACAACACCAACACCTTTGCGCGCGAGTCGCACCTCGACATACTGGCGGCGCAGGCCGGCATCGACCCGGTAGAGTTTCGCCTCGAAAACCTGCGCGACGCGAAGATGGAGCGCGTGCTGAAGACGGTGGCGACGAAGTTCGGTTGGAAGCCGGCCACGGCACCGAGCGGGCGCGGCCAGGGGGTCGCCCTCGGAGTCGACGCCGGAACCTATGTGGGCCTCACAGCCGAGGTGGCGGTGGATCGGGCGACCGGCAAGGTCACGGTCAAACGGCTGATCTGCGCCCAGGATATGGGGCTGGCGATCAACCCCGAAGGCGCCACCATCCAGATGGAGGGGTGCCTGACCATGGGGCTCGGATACGCCCTGGCCGAGGAGGTGCGGTTCTCCGGTGGCCGGGTGCTCGACACCAACTTCGACACCTACAAGATCCCGCGCTTCTCGTGGTTGCCCGAGATCGAGACCGTCATCATCGACGCCAAAGGGGACCCGCCGCAGGGTGGCGGGGAGCCGGCGATCGTGGTCGTCGGCGCGGCTATCGCCAACGCCATCTTCGACGCCGTCGGCGCGCGTCTCTACCGGATGCCGATGACCGCGGAGCGGGTCAGGGTGGCGATGAGGGCTGCAGAAAAACTGTCATCCTGAGAACCTCGATGCCGGTACACGGCGATGACACATGGAATGACAGGCGAGCTCGAATTTGGGTGCCAGGACCAGGGTTTTGGTGTTTTCGCCAAGTTAGCTTGCGGCTTCCGGGTTCGTTCTTGCGGCTTCGTCGTTCGGGCTACGCCGTGACGAGTCGCCTTCGGCTACGCCGTGGCAGGCTTCGTTCTCGCCCAATGGTCGAGAAAAGAAGACGGGCGTGGCGGGTCCAGCTGCGCTGCTTCGCCGTGAAAAATAAGGATCTCAGTCAGCGGCCGAGATCACTATTTGGTGGGCCGCCCGGGACTCGAACCCGGGACCACCGGATTAAAAGTCCGCTCGTAAGCCTATTAACTACAACAAATTACAGCACAGAATCATAGACAACAACAAGAAACGCATGCACTTACGAGCAGTCCAGATCGCCCCGGTGTGTGGTGTCTTGTTGCCGAGAATTGGCGTTTGTTGAGTTCAAGTGCACCAGGAGTGCACCACGGAGAGCGTTGGTCACTCGACCTCGTACTCCTCGAGCAGCGCCGCCGTCACCGCCGCCCGCGTGGCCGCGCATGACAGGCAGTTTCTACCCGCTCGGCGACCGAGCCGGCCGAATCACCTGCACGTTCCCCGCCGAACGCCCGGCCCGACGCTTCGCCGAGGAATGGGCCAACTCATCCGACAACACCGCGCTGGGGCGGCTGCTCGGCAAGGCCGCTATCCACCGCTAGGAAAAGACAGCGCACATCACCCTGCCCACCGGCAAGGACCTGCCCGACGACGTCCTGGCCGTCCTGGCCGAACTGCTCCAGCGATTCCAGCAGCCGCCGCTCTCTCGGCGCGCGGAGCGACACCCACGGGTTACGCTCTTCGCGCGGTGCAGGCGATAAAATCGTGCGCGACCTCGTATTGGGGCGTCTCGGCGTGCCGGGCGGCCAGGGCGCGGAGGAACTCCGCTGTAAGCGCCTCGCGCCTGTCGGGGTCGATGGCGTCGTAGAAGGCTGTGCCTGCGCCGGACTTCAGCAGATGCTCCAGGACACGCTCGGGGCTGTCGTAGCTAAAGACGGCCGCGCCTTGCCACGGCTCGATCTCCACGAAGCCCGCTGCGCCCAGCAGGGCCCGGACCTGCTCGACGTCGCGGGGGAAGTCGAAGGCGAGACGCTTCAGGAGCACCGAGGGATCTTTTGCGACGAGTTCGGCGAACAACTCGGACGCTTCCCGCGGAGAGTTTTCCTTGTGCACCACAAACGCCAGGCGCCCGCCCGGGGCCAGAGCGGCCCGGGCAGTCTCGAAGAAAGGCTCCAGGGGAATGTATCCCAGGACCCAACTGGAGAAGACCAGGTCGAAGGGTGCTTCGGCCTGCGCGACCCGGAGCGCATCACCCACGACGAAGCGAACGTTCACCAGCCCGGCCGATTCGATGCGCTGTCGGGCGCTGGAGATCATGCCCTCGGAGATATCCGCGGCCACCACGCTTTGCGCCCGCTCAGCCAGGAGGGCCGTGCCGTAGCCCGTTCCGCAGCCGGCCTCGAAAACACTCTCATCTCCCCTCCAGGAAAGCTTCCGCACAAGCTCCTCGATGGGCCGGGCCGCCTCGCTCAGCCAGTACTCGTCGTAGTCGCCGTGGACGCGGTCGTATGCGCTGCGGAGTTCGGCCCGGCCGACCTCCTGGTCCGAGACCTCCTGTTGGATCTGGAAGAACCGCGGCAGGGGATGAGACTCCGGCAGATGCTCGTTGCAGACCTCTATCGAGACTTCGCAGGGAGCGGGCAGCTGGTCCTGCGGGATCTTACCGGCCAGGAGGTGGCCGACGCAGGCCGTCCTGGGGCGCCGGAAGTGGCAGCCCATTCTCTCGAGGATCTCCGCGAGTGGCTGCCGCGCGATGTTTCCGAACGAAAGCGGCACAAGATTGCACGGGCACACCTCCCCGCTGCCGTCGATGTACAGGTGCGTCAGCCCCGCGCCGCACCCGAAAAATTCGGGCGACTCGATGTAGGCGAACGATGAAAGGATCGGCAGCTCCTGGTCGCCGGCGATCTGCTGCTGGTATTCGAATATCCTCCGCCGCTCGTCGGCCCGCAGCAGCACGTCGTCGCGGCCTGCGAGCTTGCCCGTGGCGCTCGGCTCGAGCAGATGCACCTCCAGGGCGCCGATCCGGCCAGCGAAGCGCATGAACGGCATGAACCGGTCGGGCTCGAGGAACTCCCGCGTGGCCACCGACACGACGTACGGGTACAGGCCGGCCTCGGCGGCGGTCCCAACGGCCCGGCAGGCGGTCTCGAACGCACCGGCCTGGCCCCGGAGCCGGTCATGCTCCTCGGCTTCGGCTGAGTCGAGGCTGATACCCACGGCGAAGACACCGTTTTCCTTCAGGCCCCCGACGCGCTCTGTGGTCAGGCCGGCGCCCGTCGTACCGACGATGAGGCACGAACGCTCGTCGAACGAGCCGGCGATCTGCTCCAGATCGCCGCGCAGCAGCGGCTCGCCGCCGGTCAGCGTGACCATGACGGCGCCCATCTCCTGAAGCTCCGCCGCCAGGCGCTGCAGGGCCTCGACGGGCAGGTCGACCTGGCTGCGCCCGGCGTTGTAGCAGTGCCAGCAGTTGAAGCAGCAGCGGTTGGTGACCGCCAGCGTCACCGAGTAGACCCGCCGCTGGTCGGCCTGTCCGAGTTGGGCGAACTGATCGACCAGGCCGTCGAAGGCGCCGCTGGGAAACGGCGGGAGGTTCGTATTGACCACGGAACAGTCGCCGAACCGGACGACCTTCTCGCGCGAGAGGTAGTCCTTGAAGAAGCCGGCCACTCTCGGATGAAGCTTCGTGAACGGCGGCCGCTTGGAGACCTCGGCGAAAAACGCATCGCCTCTCATGGCGGGCACTCCCGTCGGCTGACACTGCATTCCAGCTCCCGACCGATGAGGTCACTCATTGTTTGTGATTCCCTAGGGGCATGGTATCGCAGTAATGGGAGCGTTACGAGTTGAGCGGCTGCCAGCGGAGCCCCAGTTCAACGTGTGAGTGGACTGAGGTGATCGCCGGCCAGGTTAACCTCTGCGTGGTGTCGGCCGCGCTTCACGTTGCTGCCGCTGCTGCCCGCACCGATCACACGCCCAATACGGGCCGACCGCACGGAAAGGTTCGACCTTCTTGCGTGGGGAGTAGTAGAGCCTCCACTGATGGCCGATCAGCCAGCACAGAACGCGGCGGATCGCTTAGCAGTTCACAATAACACCATAGCCCGGTTGTTAATCGGAAACCATTTTGTTTGTGACGCACAGCCATATCCCCGAGAATACGCCGACCGCCGGGTGCGATCCTGGGGCCGCTGTGGGGGGAGTTCCCTCGATTCTCTGATGGCTCCCGTGCTGACACCTCTCATTCCTTGTGGTACGAAGAAGGGGAGCAGGTCAGAAAGTGTCAATAGTGTCAGCCCTGGCACTCGTCCCCCATCCGCATTCGTCCCTGAAGTGGTATGGTCAATCTCAACCGAAACGCAGATATCAAGACGAGGGGCGGAATGACGAAACTCGCGAATCTCGGTTCAATGAGACATTGGCTCTGGCGGCTGGCTTTGCCGGCGGCTCTCTTCGTGGCGCGTTCGAGCACCATGTTCGCCGGAAGCCCGGAACCCGACTTCCAGCACGATCCGGTCGAGTACTGGGCGGCTCGTATTCTGGTCTGGGTGCTTACGCTGGCGCTGATTCTCGTCGCTTACACCCTCGTCAAGGCCGTTCGAGGTCGGCTCGCCGGCATGTTCGGAAAGGCGCTCATGACGATCAGCGTGGTGGTGCTACCGTCTTTCACGGTCACTACCGGAATGCTGTTGGTGTTCACCAGGGCAGAGCGCGTCGAGTTCTGTGCCTCCTGCCACCACGTCATGCGGGCGTACGCCGACGACATGACTAATCCCGACGGCACCGGGCTCGCCGCGATCCACTTCGTCAACCGGTACATCCCGAACAACCAGTGCTATGAATGCCACACGTCCTATGGGCTGTTCGGCACGGTGGAGGCGAAGATCCACGGTATCGGCGAAGTCGTCAAGTACTACACCGGCAGCTACGATCTGCCGGTTGCCATGTGGAAACCATACCGCAACGCCGACTGTTTGAAATGCCACGCCGAGTCGAACAAATGGCTTTTGGTGGATGCTCATACCGATGGAGAATCCGAACAGGAGCTGTTCGCGGATCTGACGTCCTGCATGTCGTGCCACGACTCCGCGCATCAGGTGGGGAAGTCGACCGAGAGGGCGGGATTATGAGCGGTCGTTCCGATGTCAGCGCGAGACGCGCCGGCTGGATCCGCCGGCTGGAGATCACGTCGCTGGCCCTCACCCTCGTGGCGCTGCTGCTCGGCCTGCAGTTCGTGTATCGGACGAGCGGGGGGACACTTTTTCTGTTTTCCGCGGTGGCTCCAGTCCTCGTCATCGTAGCCATCACCATTTTTCTGTGGACCGTTATCTTCGAGTTTCGACAGGCTCACAAGCTGTTCCTCGTCGAGCGCTATCCAGCGGGGGAGACAATCTTCCGCCAGGGAGATCCGGGGAATTGCGCCTACTTCATACGCAAGGGGAAAGTCGCGGTAGTCGACGAGGAAACGAGCTCCACTGTCAGAACGCTCGCGGCCGGTGAGTATTTCGGCGAGATAGCACTGGTTTCGAAGCAGCCCCGAACCGCGACTATCCAAACCCTGTCGTCAGTCGAAGTTGCGGTTCTCGGCAAGGAGAACTTTCTGAACATGATGCAGCTGATGCCGGCAATCGAAGATGAGATCCTCCACACCCTTCAGACGCGGGTCACGGAGGACAACAACCGGCATGTAGAAGAGCGAAGCTGAAATCATTGGCACCCATGATGGAAATGAAGTGCTCCCCGACCCGCACATCCTCGCCGCCGAGATAGCTGAAGACCTGGAGTCAGCGCTGGATCAGATCAGAGATATTCTCGGGGATCTCGAAGAGCGAGTTTGGGGTGCCATTTTGTTTGGGTGCCAGGACCAGGGTTTTGGTGTTTTCGCC
>PVMK01121790.1_pt1 | contig 13346 bp, 13 predicted proteins | sample 1853481 | NCBI WGS metagenome assembly PVMK01 (sample SAMN08533507, study PRJNA380276) | Marine sediment metagenome, whole genome shotgun sequencing project.
ATCAGAGTCATGGTGGAGGGTAAAAGCCGGCGCGAGATCGATAAGGTCGCCGCCACTGTCGCCGCCGTCGCTTCGGCCGCCTCGCGGCAACCAAGGGAGTGAAGCAGTGAACAGGAGAGGGATGGGTGTGTGCCTCGGGCCGGCCGCCGCCCCGAGTCATGCGCGTCTTGACCGGGAGGAGGATCTCACCCGGGAAGTGGACGAGGAGAACGAGAATGCAATATCGTGACAGCAAGATTCCCGAGGCTACGATCCAGAGACTGTCGATTTACCTGCGCTACGTCACCCAGCTGCACCACGATGGCGCCAAGGTCGTCTCGTCCTACGCCCTTTCCAAGGGCTGCGGTTTCAAGGCGGCCCAGGTGAGAAAGGACTTCGCCTACTTCGGGCAGCTCGGTGTCCGGGGGGTGGGGTACTACGTCAAGGACCTCTACGTGGACCTCAAGAAGATCCTGGGGCTGGTGGATGTCTGGGATGTCATCCTCGTCGGCGCGGGCCACCTTGGCTCGGCCCTCCTCAGCTATCGTGGTTTTCAGGAGTACGGTTTTGTCATAGCCGCCGTTTTCGACAAGCACCCGGAAGAGCTGCCGGAGAAAATCCGCTCCCGGCACAAGGTTCTTCCCATGGAGGATCTTCACGAAGTGGTGCGGTCCAAGGGCATCAAGATCGGCATCGTCGCCGTCCCCGGCTCGGCGGCCGAGGAAGTGGTCGACTCTCTGGTGCGGGCCGGAGTGCAGGCCGTTCTCAACTTCGCCCCGATCAAGCTCGAATCGCGGAGCGGTGTCAAGATCCGGAACGTCGACCTTGCCGTCGATCTCGGTGTTCTCTCCTTCTTTGTCACCGGCAGTAAGTGACGCCGGCCTACCGCCAGACGCCTTCCAGAGGTGACCGGCACTTGGGGCACGACCCTCCCTCGATCCTGTTTTCCCTCACCGAGAAGCCGAATCGGGAGATAACCAGATCCCCGCAAACGGGGCAGAAAGTGTCCTCCCCCTCTCCGGGAACGTTGCCCTCGTAGACGTACTTCAGCCCGGCGTCACGGCCCGCCTCGCAGGCCCGGCGCAGCGTTGCGGCCGGCGTTCGCGGCCGGTCGGTAAGGCGGTGGGTGGGATGAAAGGCGGAGACGTGCCAGGGGACTCCGGGTCCGAGTTCTCCCGCGATGAAGGCGGCGATCTGCCCCAGTTCCTCGTCGCTGTCGTTCTCGCCGGGGATGACGAGAGTGGTGACTTCCAGCCAGATGCCGAGCTCGCGGTAGAGTTTCAGCGACTCCAGCACGGGCGCGAGTTTCGCGCCGCATATTTTCCGGTAGAACTTCTCGCGGAATGACTTGAGGTCGACGTTGGCCCCGTCGAGAAAGGGCGCGAGGTGGCGCAGGGCTTCGGGCGAGGTGAAGCCGTTGGTGACGAAGACGTTCCTGATGCCGGCCTCGCGGGCAAGTTTTGCCGTGTCGAGGGCGTACTCGAAATAGACGGTCGGCTCCGTGTAGGTGTAGGCAATGCTGGCGCACCCTTCTTCCAAGGCCATGTGCACTATCTGCTCGGGCGGAAGGTTGTGCCCCTGAATGACGTGCCTGTTTCTCGGCATCTGGGAGATGTCGGCGTTCTGGCAGTGGCGGCAGCTCATGTTGCAGCCGACGGTGGCGACCGAGAAACTGAGCGTTCCCGGGAGGAGGTGGAAGAGAGGCTTCTTCTCGATAGGGTCGACGTGGGCGGCGATGGCCTTGCCGTAGACGAGGCTGTAAAGGACGCCGTCCTGGTTTTTGCGCACCCGGCAGATCCCCGTCTTGCCCGGCTTGATCAGGCAGGCGTGAGGGCAGAGGCGGCACTTCACCTCGTCTTCCGCCTCCCTTGCGTAAAAGAGGGCTTCCTTCATGGGAGAAATATCCGGGCTAGCCGCACATCTCGTCGATGAGACCGGCGTGTCGCTCGGCGATCACGTTTCGCCTTTTCTTCATGGTGTGGGTGAGTTCCTCGCCGACGGCAAATTCGTGGTCCAGGAGGCGCACGCGGGTGACTTTCTCGAAGTGCCTGAAACCGCGCGCTTCGCTCGTCAAGCGCCGTATCTCGTCCCTGATGAGTGCCACCACCGCTTCGTGAACACAGAGCTCCGCGGGCGTTCTGCCCTCGAGGCCGCCCCGCTCGCGCAGCGCCTCGTAGTCCGGAACGACGATGGCGCCCAGCGCCTTGCGGTCCTGCCCGACGATCATCACCTGGGAGATGAAACGGCTTTCCGTCACCGCCTCCTCGATGGGAGTCGGTTCGATGTTCTCTCCTCCCAGGAGCACGATCGTTTCCTTGGCGCGGCCGGTGAGGGAAAGTTCTCCGCGTACGGTGAAGCGTCCGATGTCCCCGGTGTCGAACCACCCCTCTTCGTCGATCACCCGGGCGGTCTCCTCGGGCTTCTTGTAGTACCCCTCCATGACCTGGGGGCCGCGGCACTTGACCACTCCCTTCTCTCCGGGAGGGAGAATTTCCCCCGCTTCGTTCACGACCTTGATTTCCGTGTCGGGCAGGGGAAGCCCGACCGTTCCGAGGACCTGTCGGTCAAAGGTCCGGGAGGCGAGAACGGGAGAGGTTTCCGTGAGACCGTACCCCTCGAGGAGGGTGATGCCGACGGCGGAAAAGAACTGGTCGACGTAGGGAGGGAGAGCGCCGCCTCCGGAAACGGCGAACCGAAGGGCCCCGCCGGTACGCGCCCGGATGGGGGCGAACTTCTTCTGGGCAAAGGCGTAGAGCGGGAGGAGGAAGATGACGGTGAGAAGAGAGCGGAGCCGGCTGAGCGCCTTTTCCATCGGCCTTTCGAAGCGGTATCGGGGGTCCAGTCCCTGCAGGACCTTCTTCGCCTCCACGTACTTCCCGCTCAGCGCGACGAGGGCACGGAAGATCTTCTGCTTCTTCGCCGGCTCCCGGCTGATGTTTGCCATGACTTTGGAGTAGATCCCGTCCCATATGCGGGGGACGCTGGCGATGATGGTGGGACGCTCGAGGGCCATGTCGGCGGCGAAGGTCCTGATGCCGGTGTAGGCCGTCGAGGCGCCGGCGGCGATGGCGACGTACTCCAGCATTCTTTCAAAGATGTGCCAGGGCGGCAGGATGGAGAGAAAGCGGTCATTTTCGGTGATCCCGATCCAACCCGGCAGGACCTCGATGTTGTGCATCAGGTTGCGGTGGGAGAGCATGACCCCCTTCGGTTCACCCGTCGTGCCCGAGGTGTAGATGATCGTCGCCAGGTCGGTCTCCTTGATCTTCCCCATGGCCTGCTCGAAGCCCTGGTCCCCTTCCTCGATCAGGCGCTGCCCCCTGGCGGCTACGTCGGAGAGGCGATGGACACCCTCGACGGCCGGTCCCGACCAGGACGGATCCATGACGATCAGGAACCGCAGCGTGGGCAGGTGTGTTCTGATGGCGAGGACCTTGTTCAGTTGAGCTTCGTTTTCGACGAAGGAGGCGACGGCGTCGGAGTGGCTCAGTATGTAGTCGATCTCCCGGTCGGTGGAGTCGCTCCCCCGAGGCACGTCGGCGGCGCCCAGGCAGACACAGGCGAGGTCGCAGATGATCCACTCCATCCGGTTGTCGGAGATGAGGCCGACCTTGTCTCCGGGCTCGATGCCGAGAGATCTCAGCCCGGTGCCGACCTCCTTCACCCGGGTAAAGAGCTCACCGTAAGAGATCGGGTGGTAGGATTCGTCCCGTTTCTCCTTGAATGCGGGCCGATCGTGGAAGACTCGCGCTGACTCCTGAAAAACCCTGGCCACCGTTGCGTCCATAGGCCCCTCCCGTAGATTGCGTTTTGCCGTCGCCTAAGCCGCCGTTATATGGTATTGTCCCTGACTTTAGGAGAAGAGCGGTTGCCTGTCAATCGGTGAGAGACTCGCTAAAAGGCCTTGACGCGCTGCCGGACCTTCGCAAGAATGATTTCCTGGAAGGACCATGAACCATGAGCGGTAAAGATCAGAACGGCAGGAATGGCAACGCGGCCGAAGCGACGAAAAAGGCCGGAACGGCCAAGGTAGCAGAGGCGGCGACGCCTTCCCCGGAGAAGAAGATCGCCCTGGAAGGTCTGCTGGCCGCCGTCAAAGGGGTGAAATGGCTCAACATATGCGCCCACAACAATCCCGATCCTGACTCTCTCTCCAGCTCGGCGGCTCTGAAGTACATTCTCGGGCAGCTGGCGGGGATCAAGTGCCGGATCGTCTACGACGGAGTCATAGGCCGAGCCGAGAACCAGGCCATGGTCAAGCTCCTGCACCTTTCGCTCCGTCCGCTGCGCCGCATGCGCCGCCTCGATGCGGTGGCGCTGGTCGATACCCAGCCGCGGACGGGGAACAATCCCTACCCCAGGCAGTACCGTCCCCTGGTCGTCATCGACCACCACCCGCTCCGCAAGTCGACCGCCGCTTCCTGGATCGACGTGCGGCCTCAATACGGCGCCACGGCGACCATTCTCACCGAGTATCTCGAGGCTTCAGGGCTCCCGGTTCCCGCCTGGCTGGCCACCGCTCTCGCCTACGGTGTCTCGTCGGAGACCCGCGATCTCGGGCGGGAGGCCGGCGTGGAAGACGTGAAGGCCTACCTCTGGCTCTTTCCCCTGGTCCAGAAGAAGGTTCTCGCCCGGATCGAGCACCCCCGTCTCCCCCGGAGCTATTTCTCCGCCATCGACCGCGCCCTGCACCGGGCCTTTTACTACCGGAACGTCATCGGATCGAAGCTCGGCCGCGTCGATTCCCCCGATATCGTATCGGAGGTGGCGGATTTTCTCATGGCCCACGAGAGGATGACCTGGTGCATCACGATCGGTTGCTTTCAGGAGCAGCTCTACATTTCGCTGCGCAGCACCAATCTCAAGGCTCGTGCCGGCAAAGTCATGATAAAGCTTCTCGGGAAGAAGGGAACGGCCGGGGGGCACGGGCAGATGGCCGGCGGGCAGGTCGACATCGCAGACATGACCCCGGCCGACGTCACCCTGCTGGAGGAGAGGATTCTGCAAAAATTCCTCTCCCTCCTTGGGCACAACGAGAAGGCGGAATTCCGCGCTCTTATTGTCCGTCCGGAGGTTGAAATCCCCTCTATCCTCTCTTGATGTTGTTTTTTTTCAAGCATTTCAGGCACTTTACATTCCTGGCCGTTTGGTTTAGCATCTGTGGTTGGGACTGGTCCGTGTAGGGCCAGGGAGTGATATGTTTAAAAAGAAACTGCAGATAAAGATGATCTTCTGGGTCGCCCTGATCCTGTGCCTTTTTCTGGGCGGTTCCTACAGCATTACCACCTTTGTCAGTCTCAAGGCCCTGAACGATGAATTCGAGGAGGCGACGCGGCGCAAGGCCGTGCTCCTCATGGATGCGATCTACAACAATATCGCCTCGACGGCCGAGAGCGGTCACATGCAGAGGCTGATCCAGATGACCGAAATGGTCAATGCCTACACGGAACTGAAACAGCTCGTCATCTTCTCCCAGGACGGCATCATCCGCCAGTCCTTCAATCCCCAGGACATCGGCAAGAAGATTTCGGAAATACACTACGACGTGTACCTGAACAGCGAGGTCAAGGGCAAGTCCTACGACGTCGGAGCCCAGCGTGAATTCTGCATGGTGAGGCCCCTCTTCAACCAGGAGCGGTGCTTCGGGTCCCACGATTCCAAGCGAAGGGTTCTCGGTATCCTCGACGTTTGTCTCTCCATGACCGACACGCAGGAGAGGATCGCCCGCAATCGTTCCATCCTGCGAAAGACCGGCCTGGTGTCGGCGCTGGTGACCATTGCGGCGACCTCGATCGCTCTCGCTTTCGTCATCCAGATGCTTATTATCCGGCCGGTTTCGCGTATGATCGGTACCATTCGAAAGGTCGAGGGAGGGGACATGACTTCCCGGGTCGAAATCAACTCCCGGGACGAGCTCGGCATCATGGCCGGCAGCTTCAACTCGATGATCGACACGATCAGGCACCTGAATGAAATGAAGGATGACTTCATCTCCATCGTTTCCCACGAGCTGCGTACGCCGCTGACCTCGATCAAGTATTTCGCCGAAGTGATGCTGGAGCGCGCCGGCGAGATCAAGCTCGACAGGCAGCAGAAGTACCTGGGTGTGATCAACGAGGAGACGGACCGCCTCACCCGGCTGATCAACGACCTGCTCGATCTTCAGAAAATCAGTTCCGGCAAGTTCAAGTGGAAGACGGAGGAAGTCAGTGTCGAGAAGGTGATCAACAGCACCATGCAGACATTCAGGGGCGGCGCCGCCGCCCGGCAGGTAGAGCTCGTCTCCAAGGTGCGGCCCGGACTGCCTGTCTTTGTCGGCGACGGGGACAAGATCATCCAGCTTCTCGCGAACCTCCTCTCCAACGCCATCAAATTCACCCAGCCCGGGAAGAAAGTCACGGTCTTTGCCGAGCAGGGGAACGATCCCTTGTTGTTGCAGGACAAGCGGTTTCGCTCCTACATCAAGGTGGAAGTGATTGACGAAGGTATCGGCGTCTCCAAGGGCAACCTCGAAAAGATATTCGAGAAGTTTCAGCAGGTGGAGGATTCCTTCACTCGCCGGGAAGGTGGAACGGGGCTGGGGCTGTCGATCTCCAAGGAGATCGTCCTGCACCACGGTGGGAAGATATGGGCGGAGAGCACGATCAACGTCGGGAGCACCTTCGCTTTCACTCTGCCTTGCGACGAGAAAAAGACCGCTGCTTCGGCCGAAAACTGGGGGAGCGGAAAAGAGGGAGAAGAGGAAAGTGAACCCGAGCCGCAGGAGCATGCCGAGGCGGCTGGATAAACTTGATGCGGCGCGGTGACATGAAGAGGAGGCAACATGGCCAAGAAAATACTTGTATGTGATGACGAACCTTACATCCTGATGGCGTTGACCGATGCTGTCGAGATGGAGGGGTACGACTGCGTGACGGCCATCAACGGCAAGGAGGCGGTGGAGAGGGCTCGTGAGGAGATCCCTGATCTCATCCTGCTTGACATCATGATGCCCTACAAGGACGGCTACGAGGTCTGCCAGGAGTTGAAGGCCGATGAAAAGACGAGGGACATTCCCGTCATCATGCTGACGGCCAAGAGCCAGCAGGTCGATATCCAGCGGGGGAAAGACGTCGGGGCGGACGACTACATCACCAAGCCCTTCCGGCCGAGCACTCTTCGCAAAAAATTCAACGAAGTCCTCGATGCTCGCCAGATCATCGAGGAGGAATAGAGGGCTCGCCGCTCGCCGCGTTCTTCTTGCGGCCGCGCTCTTCCTTGTTCTCCTCCTGCCGGCCTGCATCGATGCCGGCCGGGACGTTCGTCCTCTCCGCATCGGCTACATGATCTGCAATAGTCTCGAGGAGACACAGTCCCGCTTCGGCCCCCTGACCGCCTACCTGGGCGAGCAGCTCGGGCGGGAGGTGCAGCCGGTCTACCTCGACACCGTCGATTTCGAGGAGGCGGTCCAGCGGGAGGAGTTTGATATTATTCACACCAATTCTCTCCTCTATATCTGGTTTCGTGACCAGTACGAGTTCCGGATTCTCTCGGGCGAGCGGAGGGGGAAGCACGGCTCTTTCTCGGCCGGGGCGATCGTCGTTCACGCCGACAGCGACATCCGGAATCTGGCCGACCTCAAGGGGAAGCGCTTCGTCTTCGGCCCTCCCCTGGCGCCGACGGCGTTTCTCTCGCAGTATTTCCTCCTCCTCGAGGGAGGAGTCGATCCCGAAACAGATCTCGGGTACTACGCCATCCCCTGGGGATCCTTTAAACACGAGAAGGCGCTCTACGGGGTCTGGTTCGGCAAGTACGATGCCGGGGCGGCGCCCCTGCTCGACCTCGAACTGATGGAGAGGGAGCGGAAGGTCCCTATGGAGGACCTGAGGGTCATCGCCGAAGGCCCCCTCGTTCCCTACTGTGTCTTCTCCGCTCCCCCCGCACTCCCCGAGGAGACCTTTCGGAAGGTACAGTCCATCCTCTTCGGCATTGGTTCCGACTCCGTCGCCGCCGTCGAGGGAGAGGTGGTCAAGGTTCTGAAAAGTGCCGACGTCGACGGTTTCGAGACCCTGGAGGAAAGTGATTTCGAGGAGCTGCGCAAGATGGCCCGCCGCTCGAAGTTGCCGCCCTACGCCGAGTACTAGCCCGGATCATTTATGACCTCCCTGCTGCGGGCCATGACGGGCTGCGATTGTGCGGCCTTTTCCGCTCTCCGATTGGCGGCGGCCCCGTGTAACCTGTTTTTCCGGGGAGCGTAAGAAAGTGTGGACAGGACAAAAGAAATGAGCAACTTCTTCTCCCTCCGCCGACTCGACATGGTCGATGGGGCGGCGGCGGCCGTCATGGTCGCGGCGGCCGTCTTCATCGTCACCTTTTTCTGCCAGGCCTCCGCCGGCGCGTCCGGCGGCGAGGATGCGTACCTAGCCGGCCTGCGCCGGGCGGCGGAGAAGCGGATCGCCAAGGAGCGGCAACAGGTTGCCTTTCTCCTGGATAAAGAAGGGGCCGGGAAGGCCGAGGAGGCCTGGAAGGAAGGACTGGCCGTTGCTTCGAGGCTGGAGGGCAACTCGCAGTTCCACCTCTTTCTGGCCCGGGGGTATCGTGAGAGAGGGATGCTCGGTGCCTCGATAGGCGAGTACCGCAAGGCGGTCGAGATCAACCGTGACTACACCGACCACCGTTCTCCGCACTATCACGGCAAGGCGCTGCGCGCTCTTGTCAAAGAAGCCCGCGCCATCTATCTCGAGGAGGGTCGCACCCGGACCGGCCTTGCGAACGCCGCCGACGTGGTCCGGGACCTCTTCTATCTCGAGAGGAGTCTCGCCGGCGGCTGCTGACGCGCACCTATGAAGGAAGTGATTGCCCGGATTGCCGGGCAGAAGAACCTTCTCGCCGGTCTGGCCATGGGCCTGGCCGGTGCCGGACTGGTCTACCTCGGCAACCCCAGGAATACCGGCATCTGTGCCTCCTGCTTTGTGGAGAATGTCGCCGGATCACTCCGGCTCCACGGCGACCCCCGGATGACCTACCTTCGTCCGGAGCTCATGGGCTTTCTCCTCGGCTCGACGGTGACGGCACTGTGGCGGGGGAAATTCAGGGCCCGGGGCGGCTCGTCGCCCCTCATCCGTTTCTTTGTCGGAATCTTTCTGATCGTCGGATCGGCGGTCTTTCTGGGCTGCCCGATCAAGGTCCTCCTTCGTCTCGCCGGGGGAGACTTGACGGCCTTCGCCGGTCTTGTCGGTCTCGTGGCCGGAGTCTGGCTCGGTGTCGTCTTTCTGAGACGCGGCTTCTTCCTCGGCCGCGCGGTGGGGACGCGACCCCTGGCGGGGTGGATCATGCCGGGGTTCATGGTTCTTCTGGCGGCCGGCGTCCTCTGGGGGCCGCTCTCCTTCCGCGGGGGCGTCATCGGCGCGGCGGCCGAGCACGCGCCGGTCCTGCTGTCCCTCGCCCTGGGAGGTCTCGTCGGAGGACTGGCGCAGCGTTCATCCTTCTGCGTGACCGGGGGGATAAGGAATTCATTCCTGACGAAAGATTTCTCGATGGTCTCCGGGGTGGGAATCCTCCTTGTTTCGGCACTCGTCATGAACGTCTTCCTCGGCCTCTTTCAGCCCGGCCTGAACAGTCAGCCCGGTTCCCACCTCGATCACGGATGGAGCCTGGCGGGGATGCTGCTCGTCGGCTTCGGCTCCGCCCTCATCGGGGGGTGCCCTTTTCGCCAGCTCGTTCTTGCCGGTGAGGGAGACGTCGACGCCGGCGCGACACTCCTCGGCATGCTCGTCGGGGGGGGGATGGTTCACTCCTGGGCCGTGCGGAGCACCCTCGCTGGAGTGACCCCCGGCGGAAAAGTTGCCGTTGCCTTCGGGTTTGTTTTTCTCCTGGCCGTTGCCCTTGCCTGTCAGGAGAAGGAGTGAGGAGTTCAATCCGTACTCTGGCCCTGGCATTCTTCCTTCTCGCTGCCGGATGTCTGAACCGTCCCGCCGGGCCGGCGAAAGAGACAGAGACAGTCTGGGCCGGCACGGTCGTGGTCGAGGGGGTGGAGGAAGTGGGGCCGGGCGAGACGCTCTTCATCCGTCCCGGCACGCGAGTGCTTTTCACCTTTCAGGACAGCGACGGGAACGGCTGGGGAGATTCGGGAATCCTCGTCAAGGGGGGGCGGGTCCTCGCTCTCGGAACGAAAGCCGCCCCCATAACCTTCGAGCCCGGGGATCGCGATCGCCGCCCCGGCCGGTGGGGAGAGATTCGCATCGAGAGCGGCGGCCCTTCCCGCTTTGCCCACTGCCGTTTCCGGGGGGGGACCTGGGCCCTGCACGCGCACTTGACCCCTCTGCGGGTGGAGAGTTCGCGGTTTCACGACAATGTCGGCGGGGTGAAGTTTCGGGGTGACGGCATCGAACTCTATGGAAATGTTTTTTTCAACAACGGCACGGCCATCCGGTATTGGAAAAGCAGCCCGGAAATCATCTCCAATACCATACGGGAGAACGGCGCGGGCATCTTCTCGCGGGAGGGCTCGAGCGGTACGCTGGTGAGGGGAAACAACTTTCTTCGCAACGTCGACTATCACGTCAAACTCGGCGAGCTGCAGGGGCAGGATGTCGATGCCCGCTTCAACTACTGGGGCAGCACCATCGAGAGAGAGATCGAAAAGATGCTGTTTGACAAGAAAGATGCCGCCTACCTCGGCCGGGTGCGCTACACTCCTTTCGAACGCGATCCCTTTCCCCTGGGGGAAGCCGGCACGGATCGGAGCGATCCTGAAGGGAGGGGCGGCACCGGGGGGGAACTCTCCCGTCCCGAGGGAGTAAGAGAGTGAAGGTCAACGCGCCTCTCGGGGAAATCGCGGCTGGAGAATAGTGGAGAAGGGAATGGAAGCAGGGAAAGAGGTGTTCCGGCGGCGTCCCGGCCTCGTCTGGAGGGAGGAGGAAGAGGCCCGCCGCGAAATTCTCACTGCCCTGGAAGAGGGTGGGGACGTGGTCGACGAGGGGACGCTGATCCTCGTCGACTCGGGACAGGTCTTCGAGCTCAACCTCCTCGGGGCCGACATCTGGAAGCTCTGTGACGGAGAGCGGACGGTCGGGGAGGTGGTCGACGATCTCCTCGAGCGGTATGACGTCGAACGGGACGAACTGGAAGAAGACGTGAGGGCCTTTCTCTCGCAGATGGAGGAGAGGGGATGGGTGGAACAGGCATGAAGACGGACCGACCGCGAATTCTCTCGGCGCCCCTGATCGTGAACTGGAGCCTGAGCTTCCGGTGCAATTTCGACTGCGAACACTGCTATTCCCGGCACGAACGAAGCGCCGACCTGAGCACGGAAGAGCTGATCGAGGCCGGTCGCCGTCTGGCCGAGGCGGGGGTCCTCTTTGTCAATTTCGGCGGGGGCGAACCTCTTCTCCGCCCGGACCTCTTCGAGGTCGCCCGCCGTCTCTCGGACCTGGGCCTCTCCTGCTCGATGAATTCAAACGGATGGTTTCTCGACGGGAAGGCCGCCGCGGCGCGGCGCCGGGCCGGCTCGCCAGCGGCGGCGCCAGCATCGACAGCCGCCTCCCCGAGGTGCACGCCCGTTTCCGCACCCGCCGGGGGAGTTTGCAGCGGGCCGGTGAAGCGGCCAGCCACCTCCGGGAGCAGGGCGTGAAGCTGACGGTGTCGACGGTTATCTCCCGGATCAATCACGAGGAGCTGGAGCCTCTCGTCGACCTGGTCCGGGGGCTGGGGGCCGAGAAGCTCTATCTTCACAACTTCAAGTGCAGCGGCAAGGGGTTTGAGAATCGCGCCGATCTCGATCTCTATCCCTGGGAGTGGAAGGAGTTTTACCGCCGGGCCCTCGCCCTCGCCGGGGATGTCGACTCCCCGGCGATCTCTTTCGACGACCCGATCCTGGCATCGCTGAAAGAGAATGGTCAGGAGGGCGGCGCGACCGGTTCGGGCTGCGGCAAGCTTTCTCTTCACCTCCGGCCGGACGGGGACCTCACGCCCTGCGGCTTTATTCCCCTCACCCTCGGCAACATCCTTCGCGACGATTTCGCCGATGTCTGGCGGAACTCGCCGGTTCTCGAGGCGATGCGGCATAAGACGGCCACCGGAAAATGCGAGGGTTGCGGACACTACACCGAATGCCTCGGCGGCTGCACGGCCCGCGCCTACGCCGTGACGGGAGACCTGAATGCGCCCGATCCGCACTGTTGGGTCGGGGAGGAACCCCCGTCGGGATGAAGCTCGCTGCCCCGTTGCGGGTGACGTGGGACTGGAACTGGTCGCCGGCAGTTCAGCCGGGGGCGCCCGCCGACGGTCCGGGAGAGAAGAGGGCCGCCGCCATTGGGGAAGAACTGGCGCGGGCGCGGGTTCTGCTGCTGGAAGTGGGCTATCCCGGGCCGGCCTCGATTCGCAGCGGCCTCCTCCGCAGTGTTCTCAAGGGCGTGGCTGCCCAGGTTTCTCTCGTGCTCACACCTGAAACCGTCGCCGCCCTGCCGGCGGACGACTTCTCCCCGGAGTCCTTTGGCGCCGTCGAAGTCTGGGTCGATGTTACGCCCCGAGGCGATGAGTCGGGAAGAGGCCGTGCCCTGCCGCGCTCGGCCGACGGTCCGGTCTGGCCGGACATCCGCCTCTACCTCACCTCCTCAAACTGGAGGGAGTCGGCGGCTCTTCTGGCCGAGGCGGTCGAAGGGGGCGCGCGGAGATTGTCCTTGCCCATTCTCCCTCTTTTTGGTAGCTTCCTGACGTCGACGGTCACCCCTGTTCCTTCGTGGAGGGATCTTGTGGAATTCACCAGTCTCCTGGAGCCTCTTCTGAAGCGTTTTCCCGATCTCGATCTGCGGGTTCATCATCAGGCGCTCTGGACCCTGCTCGCGGAACGCGGCGTCCGGGCCGGCAGCGGGGAGGCGCCGGGGCACAGCGGCTGCCAGGCGGCCGGTGCCCTGGCCTACATCGACCCCCGCGGGATCCTTTACCCCTGCAATGCTTTCCCGCTCCCCCTGGGGGGGATCGAGTCGGGCGTCTTCGAGGCGGTGTGGGGGAACGACGAGCGCCTGCGCCTGCGGGAGTCGATCGAGCATGTCCCCTCCGCCTGTGAAGGGTGCCGCCGGTGGCAGTCCTGCCGCGGAGGGTGCCGGGGGTGGGCCCATTTCACCGCCGGCGCCTGGGATGAGCCCGGTCCCGACTGCGGCCGGGAGATGGACGAGGCGGGGAGGCGGCCGTGATCGTTCTCCACGGCTGGGAGGACCTGCGGGGCAAGCTCGTCCGACCCGTCGTCGCCCTGGGGAAATTCGACGGCGTCCACCGCGGACACCAGAAACTGCTGGCCGAAGTCCGGAGCCTTGCCCTGAGCCGTCACGTCTCGAGCATGGCGATGACCTTCGATGTCCATCCCTACAGTCTGCTGAAGCCGCATCGCG
>PVMK01145641.1_pt1 | contig 13345 bp, 14 predicted proteins | sample 1853481 | NCBI WGS metagenome assembly PVMK01 (sample SAMN08533507, study PRJNA380276) | Marine sediment metagenome, whole genome shotgun sequencing project.
TGAAGTCGACAGTGAACATTACGTTTCGGGGATAGAAGAAGATCGCCGGCAAACCCTGAACCGGATTCTTGAAAAAATTTCTTTCCCGGCGGATAAACTCCATACTGTTTTTAAGGTCGGGCACCCTGTTGAAGAGTTGCTGAAAATTGCAGTCAACGAAAATGCCGACTTGATGGTGATGGGAATTAAGGGCCGTTCGAATCTGGAACATATTCTGATGGGGTCGGTGGCGGAAAAGGTTTTTCGACGATCCCCCATACCCATCCTGTCTTACCGGGACGAAAAAGATGCCGCGCGATTAAAAAAGCGTATGGGCCTTTCGTAACCGTTCATATGTTCAGGGAATAGATTCGGATGTCAGAGCCCGTGGAAGAAAATCATGCCTAATTTTGGGGACATTATTTTCTTCCGCGGCCCCGACGATCGCAGCAATCCGGTTGGTTTAAACGAATTCGGTTCATCGCAGGCAGACCAATACCTGTGGCAGCTAGCCTGGAAGGAGGGCAAGATGACCGGACATCTTTTACGAAGCTTCGCCATCATAGCGTTTGCAATATTTTTTAATTTTTTACCGGCATCGGCAGGGGAGCGTTTCACGGATAATGGTGATGGAACGGTTACCGATCATGAGCTCGGACTCATGTGGTCTAAAACGGACAATAACGGGAATATCAATTGGATTCAGGCTGAAAAATGGGTCAAATATACATTTCCGCTGACCCTTGAAAAGAATTATGACAACTGGCGGCTTCCCACGCTGAAAGAACTGAAAAGCCTTGTGGTGAGGGATAAAAATTATAGGGGTTACGAGACCGATTGCGGCCAGTGGGTTAAAATCAGGCCGCAAATACAGTTAAGCTGCGGCTGGATTTGGACCTCAGAGACGGATCGCATAGCGCCCGCGGCGCGCATATATAATTTTGACAATGTCTATCACTATACGGTCCGCAAAGCTCAGAAACGGGGTTACCGAGCCGTGCCGGTACGAGACCTTAAATAGCATGGGGCATAGCGCATAGAGCAAAGCGCAGAATGCACAGGGCATAGTGCAATAGAGCATAGCGTATGGGGCAAAGAGCAAAGTGCATCGAAACGGAGACCCGGTGAGAGGGAACCGAGAACAATTCATTTCATCGTTTCTCCGATTCACCATTTCTGAACCCTTTGCGCTCTGCCCTCTTCCCCATGCGCTATGCCTCTATTTCTGCGTTACCCGCAATACTTCCTCGATCGTGGTGATACCGTTTAGAACCTTTTGAATGCCGTCCTGGCGCAGGCTCATCATTTTTTCCCGGCGGGCTTCGGTTTGTATCTGGTTGGAATCAAAGGTTTCGAGAATCAGATTTTTTAATTTTTCCGTCAGGACCATAAATTCAAAAATCCCCAAACGGCCGCTGTAACCGGTGCCGATGCATTTTTCACACCCGGCGGCTTTATAGATATGGTGCTCTTTGAAGTGGTTCGGTGAAATACCGATGCTTTGCAGGTATATTGTGCTGGGTTTGTAAGCCTTTTTACAGTTATCGCAAAGGATGCGCACCAGCCGTTGTGCCGCCACGGCCAATACCGAGGAAGAGATTAAAAAGGGCTCAACCCCCATATCCACCAGACGGGTAATGGCACTGGCTGAATCATTGGTGTGCAGGGTGGAAAAGACCAGATGGCCCGTCAAAGCGGACTGGACAGCTATTTCCGCAGTTTCCTTGTCTCGAATCTCACCAATCAGAATCACATCCGGGTCCTGGCGAACAATGGAACGCAGACCCCGGGCGAAGGTCAGATCAATTTTTGGATTTACCTGGATCTGGCTGATGCCTTTTATCTGGTATTCAACGGGGTCTTCGATGGTGATGATATTGATGTCCGGCTTGTTGATGGACTGTAAGACGGCGTACAAGGTGGTGGTTTTGCCGCTGCCGGTCGGTCCGGTAACCAGGATGATACCGTTGGGGGAAGCCACCAATTTTTTAATCAGTTGAAGGCGTTTCGGACTCAGGCCAATATCCTGAAGTTCCAGCAAAGAGCCTGATTTATTCAACAGCCTGAGAACAACCCGCTCTCCAAAGGCGGTCGGAATCGTCGACACCCGCAGATCGGTGTTTTGATCACCCACCTTGACCTCGAACCGTCCGTCCTGGGGCAACCGTTTTTCCGCAATGTTCATTTTTGCCATGACCTTGATCCTGGAAATCAAGGCCGGCTGAATCCATTTCGGCGGACTCAGCAAATCGTAAAGAATTCCGTCAACCCGGTAGCGTACGGTAAAACTGTGCTGGTAAGGTTCGATATGAATGTCACTGGCACGGGCTTTTAGGGATTGGGATATAATGTGATTAACCAGTTTAATGATTGGGGCTTCGCTGGTGTCATCGAGCAAATCGGCCGTTTCCTCGATCTCACTGAGAATGGCGCTGCCGTCTTCCTGCATGTCCTGAACCAGTTGTTCGGCGGAATCCCGGCGCAGATCATATTGCAGGTTGATGGCGGAAAGAATCGAGTCGCGGCTGGCCAGCACCAGTTGGAAATCGGTTAACTCCATGAGCCGTACCAGGTCATCAAGGGCATGGAAATTCAGCGGGTCGTTAATGGCCACGACATGCCCGGGGGCTGCAACCTGCGTGTCGGAATCGGTGGTATTGGGCGGCGCTATTCCGCAATTTTCGGCCGTTACGGGATGGCGGTACTCCAGCGGTACCATGAAATATTTTTTTAAAAATTGGATCGGAATTTTTTCTGTAAATTCGGATTCAATATTGTCTAAAGGCAGTGTGGGCCAAAAGGGCAGGTCGTACTGATTGCTCAGGGCCTCGAGTAACTGGGTTTCGGAAATATTGTTCTGCTGGACCAGGATCTCACCGATGCTTCCGCCCTTTTCATCTTTAAGGCGTTGGGCTTCGGCCAAGTCTTCTTCATTCAGTCCGTAATCAGCAACAAGTATTTGAGATAAGTGCGGTGCCATAATGGGGTGCTTAGGATCTATATTTACTTCTTTAGTCTTTAGTATGTTAGAAATTCTATTTCTGCCTTTTATGACAAAAAATCAAAACACAAGCACCAAATTTCAAATAAATTCCAAATTCCAAATTTTAATGACCGAAACTGGCTGCTCCGATTCGCAAATTACGGTAACGTATTTAAAGGTGTTAGATCAACGTATTTGATTGCTCAGCACTAAGTCCTGAGTAAGTAAATTCGTGATCGAATTTGCGAATCGATGGACTAAGTAATGTATGCAATAAATATCACATCCTTAGTTTGAAATTTGGATTTTTGGTCATTGGATATTATTTGTAATTTGTTATTTGCGATTTGTGAATTGTTTTTCCCGCTTTATCCGAATTCGAGCAGTGAAATCCCTGGCTCCTGGTTCAGGTCGGGAATTTATTCGTCTTGCGTCTCTGCCGGCGGTTTCTGGTGAATTTTAAAACTGCCGCCTCTAATTTCGTCCATCTGCCCTTTCTTGTCCTGCAAAACACTTTCAGCTTCTGCGGGGTTTTCAATTACCCGGGGGGTGATGAAAATATAAAGGTTGGTCTTTGTTGTTGCTTCAGACGTGTCTCTAAACAGCCAGCCCAGTATGGGGATGTCGCCCAGCACCGGGACCTTGGTTTCGCTGGTTGTCGTGGTATCATCGATCAGTCCGCCGATGACGATGGTCTGATTATCTCTGACAATCACCGTGGTATCCACTGTCCGTTTCAGGGTGACGGGCAGGGTGCTGGAGGTGGTTAAGGTTGCTTTCTGATCGATGGCGGTAACTTCCAGGCTAATTTGCATGCGCACCAGACGGCCTTCGGTGACGTGGGGCGTGATCTTCAAGATTTTACCGACATCCCGGTATTCAAATGATTCAAAGGTTCCGCCGGATACATCGGTGGTGGATCGCGTCTGGAAGGGCCTGTTTTCGCCGATCGTTATTCGGGCTTCCTCGTTATCCGTGGTCAATACCTGGGGGGTTGAGAGAATACGAAAATCATCGTCGGTTCTAACGGCATTAATGATGGCCGAAATATTGTTAACGGCGACCCCGGCGATGGTAATGGGTTCAGATATCAACCCCAGGGTGAGGCCGCCTTTCAGCAATTCACTCGGAAGAATCTCGACACCCTGCCTGAATCCGCCGCCGACCACCGTTTCCTTGCCGTCAATCGAGGTTTTGCCGAAGATCGCCCAGTCGATGCCGATATCCAGGCTTGTTTGCATGTCGACTTCCATGATCAGCGCTTCGATGTATACCATGGATCGCGGAATATCGAGCTTTTTAATGACATCTTCTAAAACCAGATAATCCTCTTTATTGGCCACGATAATTAGACTGTTGGTGGCCTTGTCGGCGGAGATTCTAACCTGGCCGGCCACCACCGATGCCTTTTTAGCTTTGGGCGCACCGGCCTTCTCCATCGGCAGATCCTGCAGGACCTTGGCCAGCTCTTCGGCCGCGGCATTTTTGCAACGGTAGACATGGATTTTGCCTTTGCCGCGCGGTGCCTCCTTGTCGATCATGGAGATCAGTCTTTTGATTCGCAGGGTGTCTATTTCGCTGGCCAGCAGGACAATGGTGTTGATCCTTTCATCGGCCACCATGGTGATGGCTTTTTGCTCAACACCCTTGCCTTTTTTACGCGTTGGTTTAAATACCGTGTTCAGCAAATTGACCAGTTTGGCGGCATCCGAATATTCCAGCGGGATGACGGATATTTCCTGGCCGATTCCGGTAACATCGATTTCTTTCAAGATTTTGATCAGCCGCCTGATGTTCGAATACACATCGGTGATGATCAGGGTATTGGTCGGTGAATAGGCCAGGATAACGCTGCTTTTGGATACCATCGGCGTAAACAGCCGCTTGATTGCAACCGGATCGGCATATGTCAACGGTATCAGCTGGGTGACAACCTGGTCCCTGGGGGTCGTTGATTCCTCTCGCAACTTGGTTTCGATACTTTTTGAGCGCGCGTCCGGCGATGGAATAATTTTAACCACCTGGCCCGATTGCACGGTGGTATAGCCGTGAACTTCCAGGACCGATTCAAATACCGCATAGGCTTCTTTCAGAGAAATTTTCGATGGGGATATTATGGTGACTTTGCCTTTGACCCGTTGATCCACCACAAAATTGGTCCCGGTCAGCTCGCTCATAAACTTGATAAATACATTGATATCCACATTGTTGAAATCAATCGAAATGAATTGCTCCGGAGTTTTGGGTTTTCCGGTTTCCTGGGCCTGGGCCGGGCCGGTTGGATACGCCAGCGCGATGACGGCAATGGACATGATTGAAATCAGAATATACCTGGCTGGCGCGTGGGTTAATCTCATATAAATCCGCCTGAGCTTTTGATCTTAGGTAGTTATATAACGTAATAGACTTTTTGGTATTATTCAATACTATAATCAAGGGTTTGCTCGCGCCCCCGGCGTTTTATCTGGAGCTGGATGTTGGTTCCCGACGATAATTCCTCAAATACCTTAAGGGCATCCTCTACCGAATCGATTGAATTGCCGTTGACACCGGTGATAACATCGCCGTTGCGCAACCGCATTTTTCTGAAAATGGCATTGGGTTTGATGCCGGTAATGGAAATGCCGGCGGGTTGCCCATCTTCGATGTGCGGCCGCAGCGTCGCTTGCTCCATCAGCTGGCCCACGTTTTCCATGGCCTTTTCAATTTGATCGCCTCTCAACCTGATTTTACGCGGATAGCGAGAAACCGGCAATTTTTTGGCCTTGGAGCCGGCCGGGGCGCGTGCCACTCTTTTGCTCCCCCTCCTGCCGCGGATTTCCTCCATGGCCAGGATCTCGTCCCGATCGTCGACATTCAAAATCACTTTTTCTCGCAAGATCAACTTCACCACCGCATTTTGGATGCTATCGCCGGCGTGGTACAGATTTTGCTTCCTGGTTTTGGTGTCTTCGATGACCGCATATGCCCGACCGTTTTGACCGGTTACCGTGCCCCAGAGTTTTAATTTCAGTTCGGTTTGTTTTAGTTTTTCGATATCGAGTTTTTTTGTCACCGGCGCAGTTTCTGCGGTATTTGAATTGAAAATATTGCGTTTCGTTATCGCCCGGTAGTCCGATTGCGGCGGTCGGGAACGCGCCGCCGATGACGTTGAAATTGGCCTGGCGGCAGGACTGACGGTTACAGAGTAATCCAGACGCGGGGTGACAAGGGCGTAAAAGGTTTTTACGCATAGAAATACCCCTGCGGTTATGAGCAAAATATTGGCGATCGTAAAATAACGATTGGTCATACAGCTAACCCTGACATCTTATATGAAACTACACATGGTTGGAACAGCGAACCGCAGAACCGCAGAATATCGAATATCGAATGTCGAAGGGTGGAATCGCTGCGCTCTGTCTTTTATAATTTAAAATGATAGAATACCTTACTTCGACATTCGACATTCATTATTCGATATTCGCTTTTTCAGAGTTTCTTTTTCGATTAGACTGGCCACTTTGGTGACCGGCGGCTGCGCTGACACCTGACACCTTTAGTTCCTGACAACATGTTGTTAGAAAAAACGTTCTAAGCGGTTAATTTAGGCTGAATTCGGGGACATCAACGGTCCCTCCAATCCTAAACGAAATGGCCTTCTTGCCGGCTTTCTGTTGTCGCAAAAATTCAACCGAAAGGCTGGTTTCAATTTTTGCCAGAAGCAAATGGTGCGGCGTTACGGATCCTGTCAGATTCAGCGCCTTTTGGCGACCGCCGCTATTCAGGGCGATGGTGCCGGAAATGTCGGCGTCCAGTTGATTGCCCCGGGCGCTGAATTTTTTGATGACCAGGGTGCTTCTGTTCAAAGCCAGATCCGCAGCGATATTATTAAACCCCAATGAATCCAGGCTAAATACAGGTTGGTCGAATTCTATCCGGCAATTCGACAGGGCCAGTTTTCCGGTCATTGACGGATTCGGCCCCGTGCTGGTAATCATGAAATCGCCGTCCAGGCTGCCGGAAACTTTGTGAGGGCTTAAGCGCTGCAGGGCGGGTATGCCCTGCACTTGAACACCTGAAATCGTGCCTTCAATTTTTTGCGCACGCTTATTATCGCGGCTGTCTATTTCCGCCCGCCCGCTCACGGCGCCGGCCTTAAGCCGGCCATTAAAACTGGCTGTTTTCTTGCTGCTGAAAAACGACAGCAGACCGGGTGTTATTTTTAAACTGACCAGGTCGATTAACGCCCGATTGCGATGGGCGATACCGACGTCGTGCAATTTGATCCCCGGCGGCAGTACCGGGCTGACACGGCGAATGGTGACACTGATATCGGGATTTTCCCGGCTCAACCGATAAGCCAGGTATCCTTTGATCGCATCGGACGGGAAAAGATAATACAGAAAAAAAAATGTAATGCCGATGACATAGGCAATGTATGATAATGTCCTTCGAGATATTTTCAATTTATTAAACATTAAAATTTAGTAAAACAATCGCGTTGATGAAGGTTCCAGGAATTCAATGATTTAGGAATTCAGGAATTGAGGAATTCTTGTACCTGTGATTTTAATCTACAGAATACAAAAAATTCCTAAATCCCTAAATTCGCAATTCCTCAATTAAGGATTGCTGACACCTGACACCTATATTTCCACCGTCTCCACCTGCAATACGGCCGTAAGCAATCCCTTGCTTTTTATCCTTTTTTGAAATCGAGATCTTTGTGATGTCGACCATATTTTGGGAGGTTTCGATGCCGTAAAGGTAATTGGCCAGTTGCTCCAGGGAAATAGCCTCAAGCTTCATTTCTACCCGGGAGATCTTGTAGGGGCTATTTTTTTGGGCCTTTTTTGACGGCTTCATGTAGCTGATGCGGTCCTTGATCCCGGACTCGCCGGCCAGTCGATCCAGAAAGGAAAACAGCGTAAATCCCTTTGGCCGGCGTCGAAAGCGGGACTTTTGATGTCTTTTCACTTTGTGTCAGGGCGGCATATTCAGACTGCAGTTTCTGCATTTGCTCCAGCATACCCGCTTTGGTCTGAAGGTTTCTTCCCATTTTATCCGTTCGGCTTAAAAAGGGCTCGACAATAAAAATCGCAAACAAAAAAATTCCGATGACACCTGCCGCCAGCATGACCCCATAACGTTCGCGTTTGTTCAGATTTTTAAAAAATGCCGGTAGTTTCATTTTACAGTTCCACTTTCAATTGAAAACGGATCTCCTTGCCGGAGCGGTCCTTGTTGGTTGAGCTAATCATTACCTTTTTAAAAAAGTCAATCTGCTCCAGTTTGCTCTGGATGTCGTCCACCGAATTAAATGTGTCGGTGTTTCCTGAAATTAATACCGTATCCGGCGAGATGACCATGCGGGTAATGTCAACCGTGATGGTTTCCGGAAGGCTTCTGCTAATAGCGTTTAAAATGTCGATACGGAGAATGTGAGGTCCTGCGGTACTTTGAATGACGGCATTTTTTTTGGCCTCTTGTACCTTAATTTGCATTTGCTGAAATGGTTCGACAATTTTTTCTTTCGGAAACGTTGTTTTAAAAATGTTTCTAATTTGCTGATCGTAGCCATCCAGCTGTTTATTCAGTGTGCAGGATTCTGTAATCATATTAAATACCAGCAGGAGAATCAAGGTGGCTGCGAGTATGCCGGTTTTGATCCAGTCTTTTTTGTGCTTTATAAAAATTTTTTTAGCGGCGAATTGAGCTTTGTGAAAATTAAGCCCGCCGATACCCTGGATTTCCATCATGGCCAGAGAAAGGGCACTATCCATCAACGCCGGCTCCCATAGCCTGACGTCTTCATTGTCGATGGGTATGTTCAGACGTTCGATAATGTTCAACCGGTTGGTCGGAAGATCCAAAACCCCGGCAACATCTTTATCAAAATTGGCACCGTTTAAGCCGGAGCCGGTCATCACGATATCCAGGGGTTGAAACTCCGAGCGGGAAAGTTCACCATAAGCAGCCAGGGTGCGCCGGACAAAGGCGCCCAACGCTCCGGCGCGGGTATCTTCAGCGACCGGTGTCGGAAATGATCGCAGCAGTTTTATGCGACCGTCACCCACAATGAACAGGGTACTGATGGCTTTGTTAATTTCAAGAAAAAGCTGATCTTGGCCTGGATCAGCCTGTCTGGCCAGACACAGCGCTGAAGGCAGGCCGCTAATCGTTACCATCTCCGGGTCAATCTTGATACCGGCCAGCGTCTCAATATAGGGATTCAACTCGGATTTCGGCACAGCCACGGCAATCAGATCGGTCTGGTCATCCTGACGATCCGATTCCAGAGTAATAAAATCTACGACCAGATCATCAATCGGAAACGGAACCGTAGGTTCCAGCTCGAAAGGAAGAACCATGCGGATCTTCTTCGCATCCTTGAAAGGGACTTTCAGGATACGATAAGAGAAGTGGTCGGCAGAGATGGAGACCACACAATCACAACCCACTGGATCAATCTCGGTGGTAAGGGCTTCCAGTGCCGTCTTGATGCTATCCGGGTCTTCTTCAGAATCCGGTATGGGGATATAGGCATGGGCATCGATCCGGCTTTCCCGCAAGCTGGTTTTAACCAGCACCGCGGATACGGATTCTTTTCGAATGTCGATACCGAGAACTTTTCTGCTCATTGGGTGTCCAATTGATTATTTACGATTGAATATTCAATCTTCAATGCTCAATTCCAATTACTCCGTTTTCCAGTTTAAAACCTGGCAGGCCCATTTACCGGATTCGGAGTTTTGAACCCTCTGTACCACAGCGATTACGGCTGTTTGAATGTCATTGATGGAAGCAGTCGATTGAATGCGAAACACATCGCTTGATGTCGTAATCAGCCTGGAATCGATGGTAACATCACTCAAACCCGTAATATTTTTATACCATTTCGGGCTCGAAAAGTCATGGACATCTTTTTCGGCCGCCATTTCCTTGCGAAAATCATAAACCGCCTGAGCCAATTCTTCGTTTTCGTCTCCCAGCAGGGCTGTCAGCACCGGAACATCAGCCGTATTTATGTTAATACGTCCCGGCCAGCTGTAACTGGTTCCCGCACCGATGGCCATCCCGTGGACAGTCAATAAATTCACCAGACCCGGTGTATTCTCATGGCCGTAATAAAGCTGCGGGGTGATGCCTTTTATCAGTAAAAGTTCGCTTAAATCCGAAATCGGACCGTTGCGGCTTTGGTATGGAGGGTCTTGTTCTTCATAATAGCTCGATTCCGCACCGCTCAGGCCGGTGGTCGCTTCGTCATCACCGCTATCGAGCCAGTCTTTTACCGAGTTGACGATAGCAGTCGGATTGCTGTCATCCTGCAGATCTTCTTCGCTTCCGATAATGTTCAATATCCGTTCCCAGAGCATGATCTGGGTTTGGTTGACCCGGCGGTTGTCCGGAAAGGCGACCAGGGCATTGATCTGGATTTTACTCAGCTCGTCGGTAATAACGACCGAAAGTTTGCCGGTATCAAAAGGGATCGCCTGGAGGATTTCGTCTATTTTTTCAGGATTCGCCCAATCTTCCTGGAGGGAATCGTATCTGGACTCACCTTTGTCTTTAACCAACAGGGCCATGGCTGCATGCACGCCGGACGAGGCCATATAAGAGAGTCGTCAGCCGATCACGTACGGAAGCCGTCGAGATGACCTCAAATCGCGCGCGACGGTTATACTCCAGGGCTGCTGCCACCAGAATCGTCGTTACTGATATCGTTATCAGCAGGGCAATTCCGCGGTTGTTCGTCAATATTTTTATCATTCTCAGCATATTCAGTGTTATGACGAGGTCTGAATTTACAAAACTCGGATTGATTTTATCCTATTTTCTGGCGTTGGACTGCCAACCGGATCGTGGTTTCGAAATCGTATGATGTGGTTTCGTTGCCGACTTCCAGCTGAATTCTGACGGCTGCCGGTGTTGCGTGTCCATACTCGTCCGAATCGGAATCCCACTCATCTGATTCAGAATCTTCGGCGTCTATATACTTAAGTACTAATGATTTTAGATAGATACACAATACCGGGTCTCCCCCTTTTTCTTCAAAGGGCGGATACGGATACAGGTGATCCGCGCGTTTCAGCACCAGTTGCCCGTCATTTTTGGCCTGGACGTAATAAATAATTTCAGCAATTCCGTCCCGTTTGTTTTTGTCCAGGGGATATGGGCACTGCTGGTGAATCTAATTGTAGCAAAACTTGTGCCACCAACATCTGTGGTGGAACCCACAATGCGATAGGGGTCGGGTGGGTCATCAAAATCGGGTGGTTTGTAAAGGGGCGACTGCTGGACATACATGGCTTCAAGGTCGCGGGTCATACGATTCAGGCAATTTTTAGCCATTTCAAAATATTGGCTGCTGTTTTTCAGGGTATCAGTGGTGGAAAAGACGGCGTTGAAAGAGGCCATTATGGTGGTCATCACGATTCCCAGAATCAAAAAAGAAAGCAGGATTTCCAGCAAGGTGAAGCCGTCGCTGGTTGCTGGTTGCGTTGCTCGATACTCGATACTCGATGCTCGATGCTGGATGCTCGATGCTGGATCATGGCAACCAGTTTCTTGCTGCAGTATGTTGTTAACTCATAGATCATAGCTCAAAACCAGGTGTAAGGTATAAGGTTTCAAAACTCTGTCTTCTCTCTCTCCGCATTCCGCATTCCGCCTTCCACATTCGAACATTACTCTCGCATAAGCCGGTAAGTTCTGACACTGTAGGCGTATTCGTTATAGGATACCGTCAAATCAATCCGTTTCAAATCATCTGCAACTTCACCCAGCGCCTCTGAAGATACCTCCTCTACGGCAACGCTCCAGCTGTAACCGGGAAACTTTTCCCCTAAGTCCCCGAGTCTCCTGCAATTATTTCAGATGAACCGGTCGCCAGTTGTGCCAGTTTGCCCTGGGCCAGCATGGGGGCCTGGGTGTAGAACCTGTTGGCGGTGTTCATGGCCAGCGTCTGGGCATGCATCCGGTATACGCTGACCAGGACAATGGCCATGATGGCCATCGCCACCATAACCTCGAGGAGGGTGAAACCTGTAGCTCGTCGCTTGATGCTCGATACTCGATGCTCGATGCTCGATACTCGATACTGGATACTGGATACTGGGCGTTGGATACTGGTTACCGGTCTCTTGCGGCCATATGTTTTTAGCTTATAGATCATAGCTCATAATTTAGTGGTATAAGGTGAAAGGTATAAGGTAGAGGGTATAAGGCTCAAGGCGTAAACAGTTGATTGAGTTGATTGAGTTTATTGGGTTGATTGAGTTAAACTATAAATCGAATCAACCATTGACGATACATTCCATTTCCTTCCCTCGCCGTTTCAATCCGAAATCCAAAATCCGAAATCCAAAATCGAAGCTCAGTCCTCAAAACTGGCATAACTTTCAAAAAATTGGACATTCGACAGGAAGGGTTCGATTAAAAAACTCAAGTAGGTATCATCCTCTTGCATATGAACCAGGACCTTGTCCGTGTAGCCGGCTTTGTAAAAAATTATTTCTGTCTGACCGGAATACGTTTTGCCCTTTTGCGGATATTCAATATCGATGATGCGGAGATCATCCGGCAGGGCATAGCTGCTGTTTAAAGCCGCACTCTCAACGTCTTCGGGGGACATTGATTCATTGGTATCCCATATCCGGCCGCTGTCCAGATCAAAATGCAGGGTATACTGTTTTTGATCGCGAATGGCGCTTTCTTTTAACGATCGAACTTTGCCGATTAGCCAGCGAGAGCTTTGTTTGCCGCCATCCAGGAAAGGATTATCCTGCAGCCGGGGCAGGGAAACAAACAGCATCAGGCCGATCAGCGAGATTACCACAATCAGCTCAATCAGTGTAAAACCACTACAATGTTCGTTGTTGATTGTCCGTGGTTCATTATGAAAATTAGTGCTAAATTTTCCGGTTTCTGGATTCATGACGGTGAATACAGACCTCGTCATTCAGCTTGGAAAGAAAGCTGTGACTCTTTAGCTGTCATGGGATTGCATGAAAATTGGACATAAGTCTAATTCAGGCATTAAGGAATTTAGGAATTAAGGAATTAAGGAATTAAGGGATTTAGGAATTTAAGGATAAGGTTTTATATAATATAATATATCCTTTAATTCCTAAATTCCTAAATTCGCAATACCTAAATTGTTATACCTTTAATCCCTCAATGCCTAAATCCCTCAATTTTGCGCTAATAGACATAGATAATGTCCAAAAAAAAGAGCTATTTTCATAGTATTTTACGAGGTCTGAAATAAGGATAGTCTATCTGCAATCCTTATTCGATTTCCCAGTTGTTAATATCCTTATTTTCTTTCTCGCCACCGGGAACCCCATCCAGTCCATAGGAGATGATGTCAAAATCTCCTTTAAGTCCCGGAGACAGATA
>PVMK01146729.1_pt1 | contig 13344 bp, 14 predicted proteins | sample 1853481 | NCBI WGS metagenome assembly PVMK01 (sample SAMN08533507, study PRJNA380276) | Marine sediment metagenome, whole genome shotgun sequencing project.
GGAACCTGCGACATGAAGAGCTTCATCGGTGTATGCCTGGCGCTGGCACCGGAGTTCCTGGCACGAGATATCGTAACACCCCTGCACTTTGCTTTTTCCCATGACGAGGAGATCGGCTGTGTCGGCGTGCGCAGTCTCATCGATTCGCTCGTGGCTCGACCGATCAAACCGTCGGCGGTGATTATCGGAGAGCCCACGGAGATGAAGGTGGTACGCGCCCACAAGGGTAAGCTCAGCTACCGCTGCCATGTGCGCGGATTCGAAGCCCACTCGAGCCTTTCCCACATCGGCGTCAACGCCGTGGAAGCTGCCGCCGAAGCGGTCGCCTATTTAAAGACCATGGCGCGTCGCCACCGGGACCAGGGTCCCTTCGACCCGGAGCTCGTGCCTCCCTACACGACGGTGCACACAGGCACCATCCACGGCGGCACGGCGCTCAACATCGTGCCCAGGGACTGCAGCTTCGAGTTCGAGTTCCGGCATCTACCGGATGATGACCCCGAGGCGCTCCTGGATGAATTACGCCGCCACATAGCGAAGCATATCGAGCCGGAGATGCACGCCGCCCAGCCCGGGACGGGTTTCGATTTCGAAGCCATGTCGCACATTCCCGGGCTCTCCACCGACGAGGATGCGGACATCGTGCAGCTCGCCAAAGCACTGACCGGGCAAAATACCACCGCCAAGGTCTCGTTCGGGACGGAGGCAGGACTTTTTCAGGGCGGCGGCATGCCGGCGGTGGTGTGCGGGCCCGGCAGTATCGATCAAGCCCACAAGCCGGACGAATTCATCGCCAAGGAACAGATCGACCAGTGCGAAGCGTTTCTTCGCAAGCTCTTCGAGCGTTGCTGGACGGGAAGCGTGTAGCGAAGCCCCAGGGACAGATTTGAAATCTGTCCCTCTAGACCCCTGCCACCCGGTAGCTCAGGTACCAGAAGTAGTCCAGCTCCACATACTCCAGCGCCCGCGCATTGTTTCCCAGCACGCTCACCAGCTCTGACTCGCTGGGAATGTTCTTGAGTACCTGGTAGCGGGTACCGTCATCCAGCGTGCGTGTTTGATAGGTGTTGCCGTGCTCGTCACCGGGCGAGAGCGGCGTGCTGCTGCCCTGAACGAAGCGATTGTCGAGAAATACGACCACGGCATCCGCTTGCAGCCGGCGATGGAAGTGATCGACAAATTGGCCGAGGCCCTGGCGGGGCACGTGAGACCACCAGAATGCGGCCAGGCCTGCATCGAAGCGCCGCGGCAGATCCTGCTGGGAGTAGATGTCGAGAAGCTCGAAAACGACATTGTCGCGGGGGTAGGATTTTCGGCGTGCGAGTTCCAGCACCTCCTCGTTGACATCCGTAGCCAGCACCGACGCCGCCCGCGTCGCGACGAACTGGGTCCAGAAACCCGTGCCGCAGGCGATTTCCAGAACATCCCGGCCATCGAGCAACCATGGAATGCACTCGCGCAGGCTGGCCAGATCCACCTGGCGCTCGGGCTTGTCGTATACACGCTCGTACTCCTGGGCTCGGCGCGCGTAGTAGTCTTTGAGGTTTTCGTCGACTGAATGGTGTTGCATGGGAGGTTCGAAGTATCTGCCCCGGGCATGTCAGCTGCGTTGCAACCGGCTTCGCAGTATAACAAAGAGAATCTTGGCGCCCGCACCGACGGCACCGCTGAAGGTACCCGATATCTTCGAGTGGCCAATCCGATGCCGGTAGCTGGTGGACACTTCCTGGATCCGCAAACCCCTTCGGACTGCTTTGATCTGCATTTCCACCGTCCAACCGAAATTCCTGTCACAAAGCTCGAGACTCTGCAACGCCGACCGGCGAATGGCGCGAAAGGGACCGAGATCGGAGTAGCGTGCCCGCCACAGCCCGTTGATGAGACCGCATGCCAGGCGATTCCCCATACGCTGGAAGCGCGTCATTGAATGTCCGTCGCGTTCTTCACACACACGGTTGCCGAGAACGAAATCGGCTTGCTCTTGGACAATCGGGTCCACCAGACGCGCCATCTGTTCCGGCCTGTCACTGAAGTCGCCATCCAGAAATACGATGATCTCGCTGTCGCCGAGCGCGTCGATGCCTGCGCGGCAGGCCACACCATAGCCGCGCCGATTTTCATCGACGACACGGGCGCCGTGGGCGCGCGCGACGGCGCCCGTGGCATCGGTGGAAGCATTGTTCACGACCACCACCTCGTCGACCCATCCGGGTACCGCGTCCACCACCCGCCCGATGGCCGCTTCCTCGTTCAGGGCGGGGATGACGACACCGATTCGTTTTCCCCGTCTCATGGCCGGCCAGGGTCCAGGCGAGGAGGCGACCGCCGGTGGACATGGAGCCACCACTCCCGCGCCAGCAGCAACCATACCGGCAGGTATTCCAACCATACGATGCCATGGTCGAAGAGCAGGGACTGATCCCTGAAGTCCAGATAAAAACGGAGATAATAAAGCGGCAACAACGCCGTCAGCAGCAACAGCGCGGGGCTGGGAACCACCACCAGGAAGGGCAGCAGCCATGTGTAGTACCAGGGGAACTGGGTCGGCGACAGCAAGAATACGATGGCCGTGAGCACCAGGAAGCGGCTGCAGAGCTCGCCCGGATCAACGGCGACGCGCCGATTGAGCCACAAAGCCAGCCACAGGATCGTCGCTGCCACCAGCACCCGGGCCACGCTGCCACTTGCCAGCCAATCGTAGCCGAGTAGCTCCAGCACATTGCCCACCACCCAGTGAAAGGCGAGAAAGAAGGCATCGTTCATGTTCCAGTTCAAGGAGTAGGCGGTCAGGCCGGTGTCGCCGCCCGTTTGCCGAAACAGCCACCAGGCAGTGCCTGAGAACGCGGCAAGAAATACCGCCAACGCCGCGGCCAGCTTCGCGGGCTCTGCCACCAGGGGCCGCAGCACGGTGGGCAACAGCAGTGCCGGCCAAAGCTTGACGCCCGCCGCCAAAGCGAGACATAGGCTTGCGAGCACGCCCTTTCGCATCAACATCAGCAACACGACGCCCGCCAGGAGAGGAAGCAACAACGCGTCCATATGGGCTGAGTTGACAAGCTCCTTTACCACCAGCGGATTCCACCAGTAAATCGCCAGCCACAGCGGCGAGCGGTTCTGCTGCCTGAGGATCAGGTAGAGAAGGATCACCGTGGCGCCCTCGATCAGCAACAGAATCAGTCGCCACACGTCGAGGTTGAACGCTTCGATGCTGGCGCCCAGCGCGAATACCCCCTGAGTAAACGGTGGGTAGATGGTTGTCAGCCGCGGATAGTTGATGCGCTGAGCCACGGGAGCTGACGCTTCCGAAAGCCGGGAAAGCGCCGCCAGCTCCGGAGCGAAGTCCGCGTCGCCATCGGCGGCCAGCACCTCCGCCGGCGAATAGCGATACGGGTTCTCGCCCGCGGCGACCACGGCGCCGTCCCACAGGTAGCGATAAAAATCGTCTTCGAGGATCGGCGTCGAAAACATGGTCACGGCGCGCATAGCGAATCCCACGCCAAGAACCAGGGCCAGCAAGCGACGCTCCGGCCCGCTTCGCGGGATCAGCCACAAGAGCGTCAGGTACACGCCCCCGGCCAACATCTCCAATGCAACAAAAGAGATGACAGGATAGGTCAGCACGGGAGCGTCGTAGTCGAATTCCCACGACAGCGGAACCAGCAGGCAATGGATGATGATCAACACCGCCCCCACCGCAATCCACTGGAGACGACGAACCCCCACGGTCCCGGATCGGTGAATCAGCGTTGCCCGCTTCCGGCACGCCGTTGCTTCGGTTCGTTCACCGGAGCGGCGTCGATCAGGGTCCAATCGTAGTCGAAATCGTACACCTCGGTGATGCCCTCCAGCTTCCTCGCAAGCTCCGGACCCGCGTACAGGCGCAAGTGCTCGATCACACCTGTTTCGTCGCCGCCGAAATCCTGCTGGTACCAGTCGTAGAGACTCGATGCGAACAGACGCGCGTCGGAGTCCACGTACGCCCCGTGCTCGCTGTTGATGTAGTTCTTCGCGCCCCGGTCGAGCAGCTCTTCGGTATTGGCGGCCGTGAACGCGACCCCCATGAGTTCCGGGCATCCCAGAGCCGCGCAGTTAACGGCATAGTGGATTCGCGGATCCTTCCAGATGGGGCGCAGGATCCGGTGCTCGATGTCGTCGAGACTGAGTTCCTCGCCGTCGACGCGAATGAGTTTCTTTCCCCACGGCCCCACCGAGAAGAGCCCGGGGGATATGGAAATGTCTCTGATGCTGTCGACCGGGTAATGCTCCAGCACCACATCGACGGTGAGAGCGTTGTACAGATTGATCCAGTAGGCGCGCTGTTCGACCCGGGAATATTCGCCGATGCGCACCGCCGAGAGCGTCGAAAGATAGTCGGCCAGCGTCCTCCTGTCGGCCTTGCTGACCTTGGCGTAGGCCAAGCGATTGACGTCGCCGGCGTTCGTGACCAGATTCCTGGACAGGAATGCATCCCACTGACTGTGGTCGATGGTGGCGGTGGCCGACGGCGAATGGGCCGTCCAGCGTTCCCAGAGCTCGGACTTCGGTGCGAAGGCCTCGGCGCGCGGGACGCACAACGCCACTGCGAATACGCCGACAGCTAGCGGCTGATGCACCCACCGACTGAATAGCCCTCTCATCACAGCGACGACTCTGCGCCGAAAACACGTCCGAATCCTCACGATTTCATCACGGCGCGGCAAAGCCCACGTGTGCGTCCAGCAGGCAATCGTCGTTGAGGGCCGGCACCGGAGTACGGTCGCGATGATGCTGATGATCGGGGCGATTCTCCCGCCGGTATGCATTGGAGACGGGATTCAGAATCAGAGAGAAGATACGCCGGGGCCAGGGTGACATATTGGGCGGTGAGCCGTGTACCAGGCAGTCGCCGAATATGAGCGCGGTGCCGGCCGGACCAGTCGCAGACACGATGCCACCGGCATCGACGAGCTGAGACACGGTCTGCTTGTCGACACACCACAACGGATAGCTCGTTGTCTGCGTATCGAGCGCCGCCGGCAACGCGCCGTGACGGTGGGATCCGGGAATGAACCACAGCGGTCCATTGAACTCGGTCACGTCGTCGAGAAAGATATGCAGATTCAGCGCGAGTGGCTCGGGCACGCCGTCTTCATTGTGATGGGTGGCAAAATCGTAGTGCCACTGCCACACCTCTCCCGCGAAGGCGGCCTTGGCGTTGACCTTGACCTGTTGAATGTAGAGCCGCTCACCGGCCAACTGTATCGCCGGCTCCACGAGTCGCGGATGGCGCACGAGCCGGGCGAAAATGCGGCTACGAAGATGCAAGCCCATGGCGGTGCGCACCGCGCCGCTTTCCTGCTCACGGAAATTCTGCGCACAATCCTCCGACAATGGCTCCACGAGCGCGTCCAGCAGAAGTTCGATCTCTTCGCTCGAGAATAACGACGGAAGAATGAGGAAACCGTCGCGTTCAAACCCATCGACCTGATTCTGAGTAAGCTTCATCGCCCCGTCAGAGTACACCCACGACATCCAGCGCTACAATATATAGCCCCGCTCGTCGTGCAAGGCGAGATCCAGGCCTTCCACTTCCTGTTCCTCGTCGACGCGCAATCCCATTACCCCATCGAGAATCTTCAGGATGACAAAACTCATGACGCCGGAGTAAATGAGGGTGGCGGCGACTCCGACGCACTGTGCACCGACCTGAGCCATGACGGATTCGTTGCCGGCGCCGAAGCCACTGCCGCCGAGGGCAGTGGCGGCAAACACACCGGTCAGGATGGCGCCGATGATGCCGCCGGCGGCGTGGATACCGAATACATCCAGTGAGTCGTCGTAACCGAAAGCGCGTTTCAACGTGGTGGCAGCGAAGAAGCAACCCACGCCGGCGGCAGCTCCGATGGCCACCGCACCCATGGGGCCCGCGGAACCGGACGCGGGGGTGATAGCGACCAGGCCCGCTACCGCACCCGAGGCGATACCCAGCACACTCGGCTTGCCGTGGGACACCCATTCGCTGAACATCCAGCCCAGGGCCGCGGCGGCGGCGGCAATCTGGGTCACCGCCAGGGCCATCCCGGCGACCCCGTCGGCGGCGAGCTGGCTGCCGGCGTTGAAACCGAACCAGCCGACCCACAGCATCGACGCGCCCATCAACGTGTATCCGAGATTGTTGGGCGGCATGGCGGTGGCGGGATAACCCTTGCGTTTGCCCAGCATGACGGCAGCCACCAGTCCCGCAACGCCGGCGTTGATATGCACCACGGTACCGCCGGCGAAATCAAGAACGCCCCAGTCGACCAGCCAACCACCGCCCCACACCCAGTGCGCCACAGGCACATAGACCACCGTTAACCAGACGCCCATGAACACCAGCATGGTAGAGAATTTCATGCGCTCGGCGAACGCGCCGACGATCAGCGCCGGCGTTATCACGGCGAAGGTCATCTGGAAGGTTATGAAGACCGTCTCCGGAATCGTGCCGCTCAGGGAATCCACGGTCACGCCGGCCAGGAACATCTTGTTCAGACCCCCGATGAAGGCGTTGGCGCTGCCGCCGTCTTCGAAAGCCAGGCTGTAGCCCCAGAAGATCCAGAGAATACTCATCAGCGCGGTGATGGCGAAGCACTGCATGAGCACCGAGAGCACGTTCTTGCTGCGCACCATCCCTGAGTAAAAGAGCGCCAGACCCGGGATGGTCATGAACAAAACAAGCGCCGTGGCGGTGAGCATCCACGCGGTATCGCCGCTGTCCAGCCCTTCGTCGGCCAAGGCCCAGGACGGCGCCAGCGCAAACCCTCCGACCAAAAGCAGGCGCGCGAGCCTCATGGCGCAACTGCCCTTTGCGGGCCGGCACGACAGCACTTCACGGTTCGTATTTCCCGTGGGCCCATTCTCGATGGTTACCATTCTCATAGCGCGTCTCCTCCGGTTTCGCCGGTGCGGATGCGGACCACCTCAGCCAGCTCGGTAACAAAAATCTTGCCATCGCCGATCTTGCCGGTGCGCGCCGCTTCGGTCACCGCGTCCACCACCGACATCAGCTGATCATCGTCGACGGCGACTTCGATCTTCATCTTCGGTAAGAAATCGACGACGTATTCTGCGCCCCGGTAAAGCTCGGTATGACCCTTTTGTCTCCCGAAGCCTTTCACTTCGGTCAGCGTCATACCCTGGATACCGAGATCGGACAGGGCGTTGCGTACGTCATCGAGCTTGAAGGGCTTGATGATTGCGGTAAGTAGTTTCACCGTACGGACCTCTTGGTAAATGGGTTGGCGACGTGCCGTGACCGCCGGGGCGGCGTCGGCTTCCTGGGGTTAGTGCACTGCACGCACCGTGCCAGCTTCGCGCAAGCGCCGGTGACGCCGCGGACAAGCACCCTAGATCAAAGGCTTGTATGATTCCGGTAGGGAACTTACCGACGCCGCCGGGGCGCCGGCGCACCAGTGAAGAGCGTGTCACCCTGGATTGCACCAATCCGGGGCATGGACTGGGGGGAATCCACGTGAAGCAAATCGATGACCAGATAAAGAAATTCGGAAACTGGCTGGTAGACACATTTCAGCTTCTGGCCCTGTTCGTCATCGGCGGCACCATCGTCTGGGCAGCGGTGCACGAGTACCTGCAGATGATCGATCAAGGGCGAGCAGGGCTGGATGAGATCCTGCTTCTGTTCATCTATCTGGAGCTGGGTGCGATGGTCGGGATCTATTTCAAGACCAGCCATCTGCCGGTGCGCTTTCTGCTCTACGTGGCCATCACGGCACTCACGCGCCTGTTGGCCATTGACGTAAAGACCATGCCGGATCAGCACATTTTGGTGATCACCGGAGCTATCGTGTTACTGGTAATGGCCGTCGCCACTATCAGTGTCGTTCGTGTGAAATTTCCCGAGAAAGAACCATAGGGCTGATGACGCGCGTGGGATTGGACATTTCACCGCATCACCAGTTCGTCCGGCAGATGCCGGATGTCATTGTAGTCCTGCAATCGGCAATTTCCGTTTTCGATATGGATCGTCGTCACTGATGCGTTACAGGGAACATCAAGCCATTCGGGGTGGAATTGTTGAAGAAACAGAAGCTTGAAATCGGCGTGCATGACGAAGGCAACGCGTTCGTCCGTGTGGAGGAATTCGTCGACGGTGCGTTGAAGAAGCCCGGCAGCCCGATGCTCGGCTGACTCCTGGTTCTCGAATGGTCTACTTTCCCACCAGCCTTGGTCGTCGATATCTGCAGAGGTGACATAGCCGGGAAATTCTCGTTCGATTTCCACTCGATTCATGCCAGGCCGGCCGGCAATGTTCTCGGTCGTGTGCCCGGTGTAACACCCACCTACCTCATGAAGCGCGACACGCACGTGAGGCGTGAGCTTGGTCGCCTCGACAATCCAGTTGGTTGTTTCCAGCGTGCGTAGAAATGGACTCGTAAACAGTTTCGTCGGCCCCAATTCACCGACTCGCTCGGCCAAGTGCCGGGCTTGCTGATGACCCAACTCCGTAAGTCCGGGATCTTCAACGCGTTCGCTTTCCGGCAGCGAATTGTTCTGTGATTGGGCATGACGAATCAAGAATAGTTGCATATGCCTTTCAACATCATCCTACTTGATACCAGCGGCCGGCTACGACTGCTCCTCCAGCCGATCCGTGGCCGGTGCCGGGGTCCGGGACAGGGCCGAGATTTGCGCCCGCAGCTCGGGGCGCCATATCCACGCCGAGGGCGGCCAGGGACGGGCCCAATTGCTCCAGGCTGCGAGCACCGATGATCGGGGCAGGTAACGTCCGGATGCGCCGCCACCCAGGCGACCGCCAGAGTCACCGGATGCATGCCCTCGGCCTTCGCCAGGAGCGAAAACTCACCGGCCGTTTTCAATGCCCACTCTTCCCCGTATCGGGCAACGTATCCTTTATTGCTGATGAGTCGGCCGGAATCGGGGCGTACTCCGGGCGCGAACTTTCCGCTCAGCAGACCGCCCCCGACGGGGCTGTAGGTAATGACACCCAGTTGCTCACTTCTCGCCAAGGGTAGAAGTTCCGATTCGATCTGCCGTTTCACCAGGCTGTACATGGGCTGAATGACATCGAAACGTGACCAGCCGCGTCTTTCAGAAATACCGAGTCCTTTGGCCACTTGCCATGCCGAGTAGTTGCTGGCGCCGAGATAGAGCACCTTGCCGTCACGCACCAGGTCTTCCAGGGCGCGAAGAGTTTCCTCCAACGGCGTGACTGCATCCCAATGGTGCATGAACAAGACGTCCAAACGGTCGGTTCCGAGCCGCTGGAGGCTAGCCTCCACGGCGCGCGGGATGTGGCGACGGCTGGCGCCGCGGGCGTTGATGTCGTCGCTGGTAGAACCGAAGCACTTTGAGGTGATCACCAGGTCATCACGATGACTTGCCATCAGGCTGCCCAGAATTTCCTCCGCCCGGCCCTTGCTGTAGGCGTCCGCGCAATCGAAGAAGTTGATACCCGAATCCCGGCATGCGCCGTACATCCTGGCGGATTCCGCCTCATCCGCATCCCCGCCGAAGGACATGGTGCCAAAACAAAGGGAGGACACTTTGATCCCTGTTCGACCGAGCAGTTCGTATTCCATGCGTTATTCCATCTTCGCTTTCTTGCTGTCGACGCCGGGCGGCCGAATTCCATCAACGCCCCACTCTCGGCAGTATATGCCCGCCCTGCGAAAATCGCGCTCCCGATCGCGCCTCATGGATCGGCTCATGAATTCACCATCGCGCTCAGGCTCCCGCAAAGAGCATGCCGCCGTTGACGTGGATAGTCTGCCCGGTCACATAGCGACCCGCCGGCAAACACAGATGGCAGACCATGGCGGCGATCTCCTCGGGTCGCGCCTTTCTTGCCATGGGTCGCTCGCTCGTCACCGTGGATGCCTTTCCCGCCGACTCGCCACGGGTGGTGTCCACGTGGCCAGGTGCTACCACGTTGACGTTGATGCCATACTCTCCGAGCTCATTGGCGAGCACGCGCGCGAGTCCCACGACGCCCATTTTCGCTGCGCAAACGTGGGACCGGCCGCGAGTGCCCATGTGCGACGGACTGCCGCCGAGGCAGACCATGCTGCCGCCCCCGGCGGAGACGATGTGCGGAGCCGCGGCCCGGGTCATGAGGAACACGCTGTCGAGATCCACCGACAGCACTTCACGCCACTCGGCGAAGCTGGTTTCCAGGAAAGGCTTTTGACGCCGGATGGCAGCGTTGCACACGAGAATATCGAGGCGCCCGAACTCGGAGACGGCCGCTTCGACGAGACTCTGGCAGGCCTGTTCATGGGCGAGATCAGTGAGATGTACGATGGCGTTTCCGCCCTTGTCGATGATCTCCCGGTGTACCGATTCCGCCGCCGCACGGTCACTCTGACCATGAATCACGACCGATGCGCCGTGATGGGAAAGCGCGTGAGCGATGGCCCGCCCGATGTTGCGCGCAGACCCCGTGATTATCGCGACTTTGCCCTTCAATGCGTCGCTCATAGCCAGTAAATCCCGTCTTGCTCGAATACCTGAAACAGTTAGCTCCGGTGGCACTCACGCCGGCGGTGCCACCGTGAGCCGGCCGGTCACGCCGTGCTTCTCGATGAGGCCCGCCACGAAGCCATTTGCCTTCGCCTCCTCCACGAAGTCGCGCAGAAACGCAGCGCCGGCCTCTCGGTCGGGTTTAGTGCCAATGGCTTGCTGGACGGCGGTGAACTTACCGGCCAGGATGCGCGCGCCCGGAAGCTTCTCGACGTCGTCGACGAGGCGCGGTCGCAGACCCGCCAGGGCGTCGAGCTTCTGCTCGACGAAGGTGTCGAAAGAGGCGCCGAGACCCTGGGCCATTACCAGCTCCGCGTGCTCGATGTTGTCGCTGAGCCAGAGCTCGTAGGCACTGCGCGCGGATACGGCGATACGCACGCCCTCCCGATCTACCTCGTCGATGCGCTGGATGGATGAGCCCGCCGGGACCAGGTAGGTAGCCTCGATCTCCACGTAGGCGGCGGTGAAAGCGATGTTCTTTGCACGCTCGGGCTCCGCGCCGATGTTGCCGATGTCCCAGACATCTTCCACGGCGGCGTCTGCCAGCTCGCCCGGGGTCTCGAACGGTACGAACTCGACCGGAACACCCAGACGGTCGGCTACCGCGCGGGCCATGTCGGGGGAGACGCCGTCCGGATCGCCCTGCGGCGTCTTTCCGGTGACCAGCAGAAAGTTGGACATGTTGATGCCGGCACGGAGAGCGCCGGTGGGAGCAAGTTCGGTACGTGCTTTCTCGATCATGAAGTTTGCATCCTGGTTGGGGCCCCGGCACCGTATTACCGATCAGGAGCGGAGTCCAGATCGTGCCGTGAGCAAACGGTGATTCGACGCCTCGCTCGCAGAGCGCGCGCTCAATCGTCCATGGGCGGCGCCGCGCAGACCGCTTCATAGGGATGGCGCTCGGACAGCCTGCCCACGTGCGCGAAAACGTCGAGTGTGACCTCGTATGCCGCGGGTGTGATCTCCACGTGCGGCGTCCAGCAGTCGAGCTTCTGATACGCGGCGATGGTCCTGACCAGGACCTCACGATCGGTATCCGGAAAGAAGCTCGCCTCAGCCGCCGCGATCTCGTCAGCCGATGTCTCGTTCATGTAGCGCCGCGTCTTACGGTACGCGCGCATGAACGCTTTCGCCATATCCGTCTCCAGCCACTCGCGGGTCGCCGCGAGGCTGGAGAAGCCGCACGGGCCGATGGCGTCGCCGACCGAGGCAATGATATGCCCCACCCCGTCGTGCTCGAGCTGCTGGGGCGCCGGTCCCTGCTGATGAATGTAGTCACCCTCCCCGGCCCTGAAGGCCGCGTCCATTTCGGCACCGTTGCCGGCATCGACGGCGTCGATGGCCGCGAAATCGAGGCCCGTCTTGTGGCATGCGAACTTGAACATGGCAAGGGGCTGCCCGCCGTGATCGACAAGCACCTTGCAGCCACCCAGCTTATCCCACCGGAAATCGGGGTCCGGCTCGCGGGCGGTGAGGAAGAACCCGTCCTCTCATTGATCTGGGCGAAGTGGACCGCCGCCGGCTGCTCGCCCTTCTCGAGGGAGATCAGCCCCTGGGAGAGCGCGGATTGGGCCACCTGGGCGGTACCAGCCACCAGCGCATCGATGGCGGATTTGCCAGCCGGGGCGATGGAGTGGCTGGCCTCCAGCCCCTCGGCGGCCAGAAAGCCCCCGGACATGGTCGAGATCAGCGGGCTGTAGAAAGCCGAGAAGCGGGTGAACTGGATATGGATAGGTGTCATCAACAATCCTCGACTTACTCGCTGCAAATAGCGGAAAATTGACCGGCATCACACACCACCCGGAGGGGGAAGCATGAGAACAGGAAACAAGACTACCATCACGGCACTCGTAGCAGGACTGATTAGCCTTGGCTGGTTTGCCGCTGCTCAGGCCATCGACCTGCAATGGTACGGCCAATCCGCTTTCAAGATCACCACTGACACCGGCAAGGTCATCGTAATCGACCCGTTCATCACCAAGAATCCGAAAACGCCGGAGGCGCTCAAGGATTTGAACAAGCTCGGTAAAGTGGATCTCATCCTCGTGACCCACGGCCACGGCGACCACATCGCTGATACCGCGGCTCTTGCCAAGATGACCGGCGCCAAGGTGGCGCTGAACGCCGACATGGGGCACACCTTCGGCACTCTGGGCATGGTGCCCTACAAGCAGCTCATACGCTTCAACAAGAGTGGCTCCATCAAGCCCCTTGGCGACGGCATCACGATTACCATGGTGCACGCCGAGCACAGCTCCGATGTGGTGTACAAGGATCCACAATCCAACGAAAAGCGCGTCTTCCCCGGTGGTGAGCCGGCGGGTTACATCATCGAGCTGGAAAACGGATTCACGCTCTACCACGCCGGCGACACCGGGGTGTTCGGTGATATGAAGTTCATCGGTGAATTCTATGATCCGGACCTGACCTTGCTGCCCATCGGTGGCCACTTCACCATGGACCCGGTGCACGCGGCCTACGCGGTGAAAAATCTGCTGAAATCCAAGACCGTCATACCCATTCACTACGGCACATTTGGGCTGCTCAAGGGTACGCCCGAGCAGTTCACCAAAGCCCTTGGGTCCTCTGCCACCAAAGTCATCGTCATGAACCCCGGCGATACCCGGAAGTTCTGACCGACTACGTTCGGATTCCGGGGCGCTGTCGCCGCGGGATATTTCTCCTCTCCCCCTCATCAGGGGGAGAGGCCGGGGAGAACGAAACACCATGCGGCATTTTCTTTGCCTCGACGACTTCAGCTCGGAGGAAGTGCAGCACGTAGCAAGGTCAGGTCCGGAGCATAGAATTCACCAATGAATTTCATGT
>PVMK01126323.1_pt1 | contig 13338 bp, 19 predicted proteins | sample 1853481 | NCBI WGS metagenome assembly PVMK01 (sample SAMN08533507, study PRJNA380276) | Marine sediment metagenome, whole genome shotgun sequencing project.
TTGAGAAATTTGATAGTGATAAGATTATTCAAGGGATGATGAAATCTAAGAAATGGCCGCAAAGCAAATATTATGGACAAACAGCTGACGAAATTAAGGCTGGATGGGATAAAAATTGTAATGAAGCTGCAGGTGCCGGGACCAAAATGCACTTTGATATTGAATGTTATTACAACGAAATGGATGTAAAGAATGATTCTATTGAATATCAATATTTCAAGAATTTCTTGGCGGCTTATCCTGACTTGAAACCCTATAGAACAGAATGGACTATCTTTCATGAAGAGTTGAAATTGGCTGGTTCAATTGATATGATTTTCAAAGATGAAGAGGGAAATTTGTTAATTTATGATTGGAAAAGATGTAAAGAAATTGTAAAGACGAATGCTTTTGGAAAATGGGGAAACAAAGAATGTATAGAGCATCTCCCAGATACAAACTACTGGCATTATTGCTTACAATTAAATACATACAAGGCAATATTAGAGGAAAAGTATGGTGAGAAAGTGAAAGACTTATATTTAGTATGTTTACATCCAGATAACAAGAATAAAAATTATCAACGAATAAAGGTATCAGATTTACAAGAAGAAGTGAAAGATCTATTTAATTTAAGAAAAAAACAAATTGCGAACAATGCTTAAAAATAATTCCTGATAATCATATAATATGTTTTTCAAAAGTCCACAATTTGTAAAAGGTGTTAAGATATTTGGTTATGGATTAGCATCTTTTTTTCTATATAGCTTAACAAGTAAAATATATTTAGAATATACAAAAAAAAAGATTACCAACGAAGATGATGAAATTAAAGAAATACCATATACTTATAAATATTATGAAGAATTTGAGAAATTTCCAGTTATTGAGTTAAGTAAAGAACGCATAAAATCGCTTTTGAACAATGTTTTATTTGAAGCTACACCAAAAGGAAATGTTATAATGTATTATGATTACGATAAAGAATCGTTTAATTATTATTGTGATGTGAAAGATATATCGTATTTATATTTGGAAACAGTAGTTAGAAAATATGCTATTAATTTTAATTGTAAGAAATTAGTGGTTAATATTCAAAAGGAGATAGAAAATGCTACAAATAAGTTGAAAGACTCTGAAGTAAAGGATAAAGATGTGGTTAAGAAAGATACTGGTATATTTGCATCCTTTAAATCTTACAATCGAAAGGGAACTGGAGGTAGTAAGAATCCAAAAAAGAAATATATTGTTTGCGAGTTCGCAAATAGATATTCTTATTGTGGTAAAGTAAGTGAATATAAATTTCTGAAAAAGGATGATTATAAGGTTGAAAAACCTCAAGAGAAGATGGATTATAAAACATTTAAGAAATTAATGGATAAAAAGAATAACTTATAAAAAAAACTAAAGATAGAATATATATGAATGAATTATTAGATGTTCCAAATCCAAAAAATAAAATAGATAATGTACTAGATGCTGCAATGATTACAAGTCAGACAAAATTGGCTAGAATAAATAAAGATATAGAATCATTGAAGAAGCAAAAGAAAGATGAAGTATATTATGAAGATTTTTCATCAGATGGAGATAAGAACTCTGTACAAGTAGTAATTAAAGCAATAGTGATGATAATAAATGATATATTCAATGGATTTAGAAGTGGACTACAAATGGTAAAAGATAGTTCTGATGAAATTCAAAAAAAGGATGTAGATGATAAAACAAAATCTATTGCAAAACAATTGTCAGAAAATTCACAAGAGTTGAATAATGTAATAGAGAAGGCACAAGTAAAAACAAACAAGGCATTAGAAAAAACAAAGGAAAAATCAGATAATATAACGAAAGATAAAACATATAGTGGTGGTGTAAAAAAGCCTGTTCATAAAAATACTAGTAAATTGGATTTAGGGGATAATAACAGTGTTGAGAGTGGTGAAAGTACTTTTTCAAAAATAGAGGATATGGGAAAAGCTGGATTAAAAACAGGAATAAAAATGGGGGAGAATTTTGTAAATATGTTAATAAATATGGCTATGGCTGCATCAGGTGAGGCTAATATACTAGATACTCCAATTGATGAATTAAGTCCAGCATTAAATAAAAAAATAATATTGTTAGCGGCTATTCTAAAGGAGATCTCAGAGAATCCTGCTACCAAAGAAGCAGTAAAAGAGATTGCGGAAGCAATAGCAGTAACTATGGTAGAAATATTAGAAGAGATAAAACCAGAAGTAATGAAAGTAACTGATAAAGCGATGGAAATGCTTGACGAGGTTGGAGAGAAATCAGTTAGAGGAATGGTTTCTACAGGATTATCTGTAATGCAAGCATTTATAGCAGAAATTCCATATGTGGGAGGTATAGTGGATTTTTTATTAGCAATAGGAAAGGGATTTAATGTAATAATGGAAACATGGAAGATTTTTGTGTATAGAGGTGGAGATATGACAATTCAAGGCGCTAATGCGGCTGTAAATACAGAAGACACTGTTATAAAAGGTAAGAATAGAATAGAAAATGCTAGTGATAGTGCTTTAAATACAATAAAAACGGCGATAAAAGAAGAAAATGATGTTAAACCGACTGTTAAACCTGATGTTAAACCTGATGTTAAATCGGCTGTTAAACCGACTGTTAAACCGACTGTTAAGCCGACTGTTAAACCGACTGTTAAACCGGATGTACAAACAGGAGGAAAATATATACAATGTAATAAAATAAACAATAAAATAAAAAGAGGTGGTGCTAGATTAAGAAAGACTATGAAAATATTTTCAAGCACATTGGGAAGATTAAAATTTGTACCTCCTGGATCTAAAATAAATAAGAAAACAAAAAGGCGAAAAAAATAATATTATTCTTTAATTAGTGCCTTTTTTTTAGTTCCCTTTATTCAGTAGATTTTGCTTTGTTTTCTTTCCACTTGATAAATCCTATGCTTTTTCTCAAATTAAATGATGATTCTAAATGATCACGCGCTATTTCTAATGTCTTTGATTCCTCATCTGTTAAAGAATTAAGATATTCCTTTTCCTCTTCTGATAGTGTTACTTTTGAGTCCATCTTATATTATATTGAATTAATTATGTTATGTTTAAATTAATTCAATTTTTTTAGTATTGTATCATACATATTAAATTACCACTCATTTTTACATTTGTTTTCTGAAGTATTTTTGTTACACTTGTATCTATAGTGTATCCGTTATTCACTAAAAATTCAAATAATTCCGGTAATTGATCTATACACATTAATTGATTTGTATCGTTTAACTGTGTAACCCCTATCACACAATTTGGTTTTCGACATATATTTGTATTCGCTTCAAATGGGGATAATTTATTAAGAGTTACTCTTTTTGTTATTTGCTGTAAAGGTCCAGTTGCTGATTGATTAAGTATTAAAATATTTGTATATTCTTGAACTATAGAGTCGTAATATGGTATACTTTTTAAAGAATATAAAATCATTTAATATATCATTAGCAAAAAAATTGAAGTTTTTAATTTTAATTAATTCATTAATAATACAATACTTATTATGTCAACTGAAAGTCAAATATTCCGATTTAAATTCTCTGACGAGTTTATTGGACAACTTACTCCCTTTGCCAAATTACATCAACACTCTGATAGAAATACATATAAAGAAGAATGGAAAAGATGGGTAGAAAATAATGATGAAATTATTTTAAACGAAACAAATCGATTAATAGAACTCGGTTATAATGGTAATATTACAGATAAAATGTATAAGAGTGGTAGATATTATTTTCGTAATAAAAAGGAACAACAACCAAGAAAGAGAAGACAATATGTTTCGATAGAGCATGAAGTTATTGAGATTATGGATACTCATATTAATAATAATCTTGACACTAAACCGTCTGTTTCTTATGGACATTTCTCTGAGTCTTATTCTACTCAATTAGATGAAGAAATGACTAGATTATTAGATGAAGGTTTGACTAGAGATACAATTAAAGATAAATTTAAAAAAACATTCAAAAATAGATACTTCCTAATAACAAAAGCTTAAAAATATTAATTAGAATATATTAATGACAGATTTTGTAGAAAATTCTTTTTCTCTCAATAATCATATTTCTATTTCAAATAAGATTAAAAATATTCCTTATTTTTTTATTTATTTTAACTCAATTAATAGTTATAAAAATTTAAATAAGAATTATAAAATACTACCAGAATCAAAAAGTAATGTCATACAGAGAGAAATTAAGTATAAAATTGTTACTCACATTAATAATAATTGTAACACATTCTATTTCAATCAGAATAATTTTTTAAAATCTCTCTATCATTTGTGTTACTCTTTAAACATTCTTCACAGTAATAATATTTCTTTTATGCTTCATGATAATCCGTTTGTTTATTCTCAGAATAACCTACCATTATTAATGGATTTTTCATATTCTTTTAATTTATCTTCTATTAATTTCAATAATATTAAAATGTTTTTCTCTCCTTCTCTTCTTAACAATAAGTATATTCCTCTTGATGTTTTTATAATAACATATTTAATAAACAACTCAATCAAAACATTCAATGATGATTGTGCTGAAGCTATAATAGAATTATATTCTTCTTGTAGAGAGAAATTAAAGAAAGAAAGATTGTTGACTATAATTAAATATTTCATTAATTATGAACCTAAACAGATTATCAAATATTTATTTCAGTTTAAATTATCATGGAGTTATTATTCTTTTTGTTATTATTTCATTTGTAATCATTCTGATTTATTATCACGCAATACATTGTTGGTTCCATTCTATATTTATATTAATTCTGACTTCAAAGAGAGAAATAATCATTTAATTAATGATATTCATAATCAATTATTCGATATTAAATAAGTAATAAAATATATAATTATTTATTTAATGTTTTTTCTTGTGAGACTTTCTCTTGGCAGACTTTCTCTTGCTGCTCTTTTTCTTGCTGCTCTTTCTCTTGCTGCTCTTTCTCTTAGCAGTCTTTCTCTTAGCAGTCTTATGATGTTTAACACCAGCATCACCACTCTTTTTATATGTTTTTCCTGCTTCCTTTAAAACATCCCTTAACATAACAGTTTCTCCTTTTGCCTCAGCCTTCATTTTGACCATAGTCTTTTTAACGTGTTCTCTCCATGCGTTTGCCATTATATATTCATTCTATATTATAAAAAATTGAAATTATTATATTGTCATTATTAATATTAATCAATAATGTCTAAACTTGCTTTAACGCGCTATCTCTATATTTATGATGAAGTTGGATTCTCCTTTATCACAGCATTACTTAAAAAACAATCTATAAATGAGTGTTATTTTTGGATATCTGAATTGTTCTTGTCTGGATATGAAAAAGAAAGCTGGGAATTAATTTGGTTTATTTATTATGACTTTTATTATATTAATAATCCTCAATTTATTCCCTTTATTCTTAAAAAACATAATAACGGGGAAGGAAATCTTAAAGATTTAATGACTGTAATTAAAAATTTATTCAAGTTTCCAACATCATCACAAGTATTTGTTACAAGACAATATAATATGAATATTAAAGAAATAACATCTATGTTTAGAGGTAAAAAACCTGCGTGGTTAGTTAATTCTATACCTACAAAATATCATGCTTTATTTCGATATATTGATAAAAAATTATATCATTTTGCTGTTGTATCCTTACCCGACACAATAGATTCAGAATTATTTGATACCCTTCGGATATATTTTAACTTAGGAGAGGATCAAATTAATGATATTAAAACAAAATTCAATAATAGCTACAATAACGACATACATAAATTATGGTCTATTATTTGTTTGTTAATATTTAATCCAAAATATACAGATTCCAAAAAGAAAATGTTTCTTGGATTGAGTGATGATGATTATCAAAATGTTTTAAAAATTCATAATGAACCTATCCCATTAAATAAATATGGAGAAATACAAGCTAGAAAAACTCTAATACATAAATGTTTATATTCTATTACTCCATTGTCTTCTTCATTTAATTTAATGAGAGACGAAGAAGATAGTATTAGCAAGTGTTACTGGTATTATTGGGAATATTATGCTTATAACTCTCCTATATGGAAAAATAGATTTGATAAATATGATATTACAATTGACGATGAAAATAAAAAAATAGTATTTAATGACGATGACGAAATAGAGGAATTTTATGAACAATATGGTTACGAACCAGACGAACAATCATGCGAAATACAAAATAAATTATTTGGATTGTTACCTGATAATAATTGGAAAAACTGGATTCAAGAAATATTTCCAGATGATTCTATTTACGAATTTAAAGATGATTTTAAATTTAATTATTAAAAAAAATTGAAGATAACTTATAATATATTTTTATTACATATTATAAGAACAATGGTCAAGAACGCAAAAGGTGGTAACAAATCTAAGAAAATGGGACGCAAGTTCCTTACAGCTCCAATTAATAAAAAAATTCGATTAGCACAAGAAGAAGGAGAAATATATGCTGTTGTTACCAAAAATCTAGGTAATGGTATGTTTTATGCTAATGATATAGATGGTCGTGAGCTATTATGTATTATGAGACAAAAATTTAAGGGTAGAGGTAAGCGTGATAATACTGTTAGTCCAGGAGGATGGGTATTGGTAGGTGTTAGAGAATTTGAATCTTGCGCCAAACCCAAACATGACTTACTTGAGGTATACACGGATATCAGAAAAACAAAAATTAAAGACTTCAGGCAATCCAATATTTTCAAAACTAAGAAGTGAATATGATAAAGGAGATGCTGTTGAAGAAGAGGGTGGAGTTTCATTTGAACAGGATGATACAGATAGGTTTCAAGATTTACTTGAAGAAGTTAATGAAACTACGACTCCCACAGTTATATCTGGTCCTGTTATTATGGATGATGAAGGCGAGGAAGTAGACTTTGATGATATTTAATTCCCAGAAATATCTCGCAGACTATTCATAATTGCTCGATCCAGTCATATTCGGGACTTCTATAAATATTATCTATATATGAATGTGGTATTGTATTAAAAATTTGCTGTCGTCCAAAAGGATGAAATATATTATTTAAAGCATTTAATGATTCTAAAAAATGAACTCTTGATGTATGTATAGGCACATTTTCCACATCATCTGAGTTATCATTTTTTATTTCCTTTGAATCTAATTTAAAACGACATATTGGACATTCCGGACACTGTGTTTCTAACCATATTTCTATTGCGTTGGAAACATACCCATGCTTACATGGTAATATTGTTAATTCATCACCTTCTTTAAATTCATCTTGTGTTATTGGACATTTATCATTTACACATATATCACTATCATATTGAATTTTTTTTAATTGTTTTTTCCCTTCATCAGAAATGACATTTTTATATGCGTTTTCTTCATGTAAAGAAGTATTTAAAATATCATTATTATCTTGATTATTTAATAAAAAGTTTCCGAATAAATGTCTTTGTTGTGATAATTCCAAATCTCTCAATGCTGCGGCATATCTTGTAGGATTATTATTATTAATATCATTTAAACTCATATCAAATAATGTGTTTAAAATATTTAAATTTTCCATTATATAAATCGTTTATTATTTTTTAAATCATTTTTAAATTAACTCTCCAATCTCGTTATATCTTTCTTTTTCTAACATCTTTACTAACATATTCCATGGAGTCAACTCCTTTAATGCTGTCATTCCCGCTTCTACAAATGAATTTAACAACATTGGGCTATAACCTGATAACATTGTTACATTGTCTTGATAAGACAATTCAGGAAATCCATTGGTGCTTCTAAGATTCCAAAATAAAATATGCGGAACTTTATAACCTTTTCCACATACTCTCACACCTGCTTCATGAAATTTATCTGATAGAATCTGTCTTACTGAAGAATTAAACGGAGAAGATTTTGTATGTGCTGAATCAAACTGCATATCAGACAATACAGTTAAAACGATATTCTCAACATCTTCAGCAGGAATTTTATTTTTTATAATCACATCAAGAATCATATCCATAGCTTTGTGAAAGTTAGTGTTCATTCCCCACCCAGCATCTCTTACTTTTACAACTTCATCTACAAAATCTTTACATTCTTCCAAGTTTACCCATTCTGGTTTAGAATTAAATGTCATTACTCTCTTGCCTAGTTTTGATTTTTCGCTTATACGAATTCCTAGACCCATCGCACTGTAAAGAGGATTTCCATTCTCACATTCCATTGACCCTGATGTATCTACCATAGCAATCATATTATCTAGACTCTTTGTATCTTTGCCGTTATTTTTCCAAGCTTCATTAATAATAAATCTTTCATCAGGATTCTCTACACTAAGAGCCTGTTTAATAAAATCAATCATACTAGTTTTTCTCCCTTTTACTTCGCTTTTTCCATCCTTTACATCTTGAATGTATTTTAACATATTTTCTTTGACAATTAATTCTATCAACAGATTCCTTATTTTTATTATTTAAAAAGGCTCCTTTTTGTTTCATCATCGTGATACTCGTAACCTTATCAAAATTAATACTTCCCCAAGAGGAACTACATTGTTTAATTTGTGTAGTATCAATGTATTTATTTATTGAGCTTACCAATTTTCTATAATGTGTTTTAGCCTTTCTCACAGCACTATCACACCATCCATTTTCACTTGAACCATAGTCCTCAAAATAATCCTTTGCTAGTTCTTTATTAATCCATCCAAATTTGGAACTCTTTTCACGAGGAATCCATTTAGCTACCAATGAACATTTCCTTTTTAATTTCATATTATCATTATCTACTCGTAACTGACTATTAACTATCTTCATTATTTCTACTGGTGCTGCTGCTGTTTTTGATAATTCATTTAAAAAATATTTTACATCTTTCCATGACCCAATTGGTTTTTCGTTACTTTCTAAACCAACAAAGATTTTCAATACATTTACTGCTAATGTCTTGTCATATTTATATAACTCTCTTAAGATGATATGTGGGATATTATATTCTCCTTTACCATTTTCAATATCTCTTGTATGTGCTAACAATTTTAATAACATTCTTTTATCTTCTACACTCTCCTCTTTTAAAACATTCCATAAATTTATTAGCTAGTTCATTTTTTCTATTCTCGTCTGAACTCCTTACTAATTGAAATGATATTTGCAGTATCTCTTCTTGTTGGATATTACTCCAGTTATATTCAATATGATTATTCTCTCCATATTGAATATTCGTTTGCGTGTCTAATGCTGATACTAGTGCTGCCATGGTAATATATATTTTGAACATATCTTTAAATACATTCCTTATATGATTATTTAGCTTTTCGTCTTTTCGTTTTTGACTGTAATACATTAAATCTTACCCTTTTTGTATTGTTATTATTGCTTTTTTTTTCTTCTTCCATTAAAATTATATACAAATTATTCACATCTTGTAGACAATTTACAGTCGATGATAACTCATAGTCATCTAAGTATTTTAATTTTGTCATAAAATCATAATTATCTGAATTATATAAGAAATTTTTCAATTCTTTATTTTCAATAGTTAAATTATATACAAGAATACTCATTAATGTGTATTTCTTATCGTCATTCTTTTGAGATTCTTTAATTAATTTTAAAAAATCATCTTTTTTTAACATATTATCTGAAGATAATTCTAGTTTCTTTTCTTTTATTTTCTCTAATTCCTTTCCTTTATTGATATACAGTATATTTGTCTTGATACTTTTATTACTTTCTGGATAAAACATTGTATAGTATTTTTCTTCGTCTTCGTAAGATTCTATCCAACTAGTATCTAATAAATCTATTTCTTCCATTATTAAATTTAAATATTATTACCTTTTAAATTTAACTAATCATCTTCTAAATATTCATCACTTTCTTCTTCTACTTCTTCTTCTTCGTCCATTTCAAATTGTTTTGCGTATTCTTCATATTCTATTCTATCTAATTCCGCCTTGGCAAATCCATCTAATTCTCCCGTTTCATAATAATATTGTTCTGATTCTAATCTTCGCTTCTCGTGATTTTCTTCTATACACCGACACCATCTTTGAAACATTTTTTCATTTTCTTCATCATCCATTGCCTTTAATTGCTCTTGTGTAAATGTATCATTCCAACTTTTATACCAATTACTTCCATCTCTACTATATTCTGTTCCAGAATGTGGAATTACTATTGTTGATACATTTTTCTGTGAAATCATATTAAAATAACTATCCCATCTTTTAGTTGGTTTTTTTTGTCTCATCATAATAGGTCCAGTCCATTGAGCACCTCTCCAATAGTGTGGATCATTTGGATTAATAATAAATCTACTATCTACTTCTGATTCATTCTGTGTTTCAATTGCCTTTAACCATTTTGACTCTTTTTTTTGTTTTTCTTCATCTTCCTTGGCGCATTCAACTGGTTTTAATAAATCTGGAAAATCTTCTTCGGTTGTGTTAAATTCTTTTTCTTTTTTTTCTTTTTACAAATTTCTATCCTCTCTTGGCCTGTCATCTCTTCGTCTATCGTTTCTTGGTCTATCATCTCTTGGTCGATTATTAGATGATGTAAATGTATTCCCTTTTAAACTATCAAATCTACTCATTGTATGTGTTGTTTTCTCTTTGTTACTAGAACTATATATTCAAATCGTGTTTTGTGTTCATATTGTTTAGTTTATAATATATTAAGTATTAAAATTAGCATTTAAATAATACCTATTATATTAATATGTGTATGGGTGGTATACACATGTTTCCTAACAGCTATTTATCGATTTCTATTATATTTTTAATTAGTAAATAATATATATATATTACAGGAAACAGCAACTTTATAATTATATTAATATAAAAAATAATTGACTTGTTATATTGGTTATTAATTAAAACAAATATTAATGTCAATTAACACTACAAGTTCACAATGTCTAATAGATGATGTTGAAATTATTTCTCCATCTATTTGTATTCCTCGGGTATTCGCACATATATCTACACAAACCATTTCTAATATCTTTCAAAAAAAAATAAAAATAGGACTTATTAAAAAAATAGATTCCATTCCTTGTGGAGGAGATGGTAAATTTAAAAAAATATTTATTCATTTTGATTTCTGGTATAATGATGAAAAAACATCCCAGCTCAAAACTAAATTCTTAAACGGAGATATTATTAAAGTTGTGTATGATAATCCATGGTTTTGGAAATGTTCTCTAAGTAGAACAAATTAAAAAAATATTTATATTAAAAATTTTTTTAATATAAATATTTCATTATATATTAATTATGCTTGTTGGGTCTTTAGATATATATCAAAAAAATAATAAATACTACATTGATAATGTAAATCAAGACGATATTTTTTTAATGTTAATTGATTCCTTTCAATTAGATGGAAATGATTTTTCAACCATTTTCTCTCTATCATCCTTAAAAGAATATATGAAGCAAGTCAGCTTTAATAATGTAACTACTAACAACCTATTGAGATCACTATACCAACAACTAGATTTCTTTAGAGAGAGAAATTATAGTATATCTTTTATGGATGTTTCTGATATTATGGTAATTAATAATGACAAATTTCTTTTCTGTAATGCTGATAAGTTGTTAGATATTAAAAATGGAAAAATTTTAATTACACAAATATATGATAAAACAAATATCTTTTTACCTCCTGAATTTATTACCAATGATACTATACCATTCTCTATAGATTATTCAGCATTTTATTATAGTTTAGGTATTATGGTTCTACATTGTTTACAACAAAAAGATAAGAAACTTTATTCCTTTGAAGAAATATTAGACTACTACAAAGAATATAACTTTTATTTTACAATTTCTCAATTTTTGAATATTAATCCATCTAAAAGGAAATTTATCATTTTTTAATTTCTAATGTTAATTTATATGTCAATTGCTACTCTTAAAAAAAAATCCCGTAATAATAGAAGATTTGCTCCCATTTCTGGTAGAGGAGATAATGGTTTCTCACTAGTAGGAGGAACTAGAAATCATGGAGGTATTGGTCAATTTAGAATGATATCTAATACTACCAGAACACCTTATAAAGGAACAGAAGCTGTTGGAAACGGTGGTAATAATGGTAAATATTATAAAACTAAAACTCAAGGAGGTGGTTTAAACTCCGGTAGTTGTTGTACAAATGATAATACTATTATCAAAAAGGCATCTATGAATACGGCTGGTATGATTGATACAAAATATAAGTGGACCAAAGGAACTTATCCTAACTATTGGGTTCAACCTGATGATAATAGTTACCAACTTACTGGTGACCAGGCAACTTATATTAAGAATTTAACCCAAGCGTTCGGTTCGTGTGTTTTTCAAAATGTTCAAAACAATGGCCAATGTGGTACTACTGTAGATTCAGCAAATTCTGACTATGCTTATAACTGTAATGGTAATAGAAATGCTTGTTCTTATTACATTGGAACTAAAAAATATATTAAAATGCCGTATGCCAAAAATTTTAATCAACCTGCCGTCAGTTACGGTCAATATATTAATAGTGGTGGTGTAGCAAAGAAAAAATGTTTACCCACACCTTCTTCCAGTCAACCTTTCCCAGGGAGAGTTAATAATTCATCATCCTCGCTCGGAAACAATATTATCTCGTCGGGAAAAGCAGGCGCAGGATGTAATATTAATCCTCTTACTTGGCAAGAAGCTCAACAGTGGGGATTTCTTCCTCAAACATGGTATCCTGGTAATCCTGCTGAAGGAACAACTGTTAATTATCCTAATTATGATAATTTAGTACAAAGAAGTTCCAATTATCGAGTTAATCCTCCTGCTGTTACTCCCCCCGCACCTGGTTATCCACAAGTAATTCCCAATACATAAATCTCAATAAATATATAATTATTTTTAAATATATATTTTTTATTTCCATATTGTATAATGTCTACATTTGAATATATACCTGGGGTAATTAATCCATCAACTTATGCTGGCGAATCAATAATCAAAGTTATGAATGGTGGTTCTACACAAATTCCAGCGAATGCTTTTTTCTCGGCCGGCACAGCGAGGATTACTAGTGGTTCTGTATCGCTTACATTTGAATCAAATAGCATTATTACATTTATTAACACCAAAGCATTTACTGGTTGTTATGGACTTACAAATGTTACTTTACCTGCTAGTTTAAGTGGTATTGGTCTACACGTTTTCCAACATTGCGATCTTACGACTTTAACAATCGAACCAAGTGGATCTGGTTCATCATTGACTACTGGGAGTATTGACTCTCTGTGCTTTTCGAGGTAATGATGCGATGACAGTAAATTTAAATAAAGATAC
>PVMK01188938.1_pt1 | contig 13337 bp, 11 predicted proteins | sample 1853481 | NCBI WGS metagenome assembly PVMK01 (sample SAMN08533507, study PRJNA380276) | Marine sediment metagenome, whole genome shotgun sequencing project.
CCAACGCCATATTCCGGGTAAGAGCTATTACAGCTCCTTTTGCTGCGCAGTAAGCGGCAAGCTTAGGCACGCCGACTACCCCGGCTACCGAGCCCACATTGATAATAGAGCCTCCTCCATTTTCGGTCATAAGGGGTATGGCATGTTTGGAGCAGAAAAGAACGCTTTTTACATTAACCTCAAAGACCTTATCCCAATCCTCTTCCGCAACTTCTAAAACGGTACCTATATTTTGCATACCTGCATTGTTGAAAAGTATATCAAGTTTGCCGAATTTCTCTTTGGCAGCCTGAGTCATCTGCTTTACTTGGGATTCATCTGTGACGTCAACCTGAACGGGGATTGCCTCACCACCTTTGGCTTCAATCTCTTCTACTGTCTTTTTTGCAGAGGATTCATTAATATCCGCTACAACGACTTTAGCTCCCTCTCTTGCGAAAATAAGAGCTGCCGCCTTACCTATACCTGAGCCGCTTCCAGTGATAATTGCTACCTTATCTTTTAATCTCATTATTAACCTCCTTATTATTTGTTTTTAAAAACAGCAAGGACATGAGCCTCCACCGTGTTTTTCTTCTTCTATCGGATGAGGCCTTTCACTTACCTGGACTACATCTTTACTTTCGCAACGTGAGCAAACCCATTTGTCAGGGAGTTTTAAGCCTTTGTAATAGAGAGTCTCATATTTATGATCACAGCTCTTACAATGTAATAAATAAACAGGCATTCTTTCTCCCTCCTTTTCTTAAAATTTTCTGCCTATTGCTTATTGAATTGTCCATATTACGAAACCCAATACTACACAACTATGTAAGATCAACAAGGGATTTCATGCCGGCTCTCAGTCTTGACAACTGTATATAGTGAGTCGGGTTTAAAAATAGCTCATTCATATTTGCTATTTCATCTATAGTTATCCCATTTCTTATTAAATGATCGAGATATTGGAACGAGTCTTTAGCCCCGTAACCAACATGCTGAGCACCTAAAAGCATTCTAGTTTCCCCGTCGTATATAGCCTTCTGCATTCCGTTAAGACCAGGGTGGATATGACTTAGCAACATAGTCCTCTCCGCAAGGGGAATCGGGCAATGCCCGGGATAATCTTTTATGGGCATCCTGATTACAAACACCTTCTCAAGCTTTTCTCTCGCCTCTTTCTCTGTCATCCCCACCCATGTGATTTCGTATGTAGTGTGTAGGAAATCGGGAAAAGAAGTTATATCAAGATCAGCTTCCATTCCTAAAATGTTTTTAGACGCTACCATCCCGGCCTTCCTCGCTTTCCACATCTCCATCGGTCCACCCGTTACATCACCAATAGCATATATCCCGGGGACACTGGTCTTCATATGACTGTCAACAACTATTTCGTTGCCACCGCCGATTTCAACCCCCAGGGGCGCCGCTATTTCAGAATTTGGAATACACCCTGTGCCGACAAATACCATATCCGCTTTGATAGTCTCTTTACTTCCGTCTTTGCGCTCAACAGTTACGGACTCGACATGGCCATTACCATTAATACTTGAAAGTGTCGTATTATCCATCAGATTCATGTTCCTAAGCTTCATTCCGTCAATAATATATTCCTTTATTTCGTCATCCAGATTAAAAGCGGTAAGAAAAGGATTCATGTCGATCATGGTAGTATTGCAACCTACTGCATTGAAGAACGACGCCCAGGGCATGCCGGTTTTCGATGCCCCGACAACCACTACATTCTTGGGCTCATAGTCTAATTCGAGGAAATTTGCGTATGAATAAACACCGCTGAGATCCTTTCCCGGAACGTTGGGAATTGCAGCCCGAGATCCGGAGCCAATGACCAGGTTTTTAGTTTTAAAAGTTTTCCCGTCGACAATTACAGTATTATCAACTATCTCAGCTTCACGATTGAGTATAAATTCCAGATTCAGCTGACTCTTACTTTGATAATACATTACATCATATGCCTCATCCCTTCCTTTGAGGTAATCCTCTATCATGGGCACTATCTCTACTTTCCTTTGCCGTCGGCAATTTTGGGTACCACTTCTTATCATCCAGTATTCTTGCCAAATCAAGCTCGACGGCAATGTCAAAAAGGTAGTGATGAATTACACATGCATTTTTTGGACACTTACCACCCAAGTGGCCATCCTTCTCTATTGTTAACTGTTTACCACCCATCGCTTTAAAGTAAGTAGAGCCAAAGCGTCCTCCAGCGCCTCCACCAACGAAAATTACATCATATTCATTTGTCGAAGGGTCATAATTGTCCATAGGTTCAAAATAGTTATATAGCATGTTAAAATCCCCTTTTTAGGGGGTGGGATTGTTTAACATCACACCCCCTTTTATTCTTCTTAAGCTACCTTTTGAGCAAGCTTGTCTCTTACAAGTTTAGTCCCGTCTGCCAGAGCCTTTAACTTTTCTGTAGTTATATAGCGCTGGAGAAGTATTAACCCGCAGTCGGTAGTTACACCGAGACGCTCAGCAGGGATATATTCAAGTATCTTGTTGATCCGGGCGGCAACCTCTTCCGCAGTCTCCGTAATCGTACTCTTCACATCTATCACTCCTGCTATAAAATCCATGTTGTCCGGTAGCGGATGTTCCTTAAAAACTGCAAGATCATCCATGTTTCTGTCTCGTCCGAACTCGATGTTGAGTATATCTATATTCGCCTCATAAGCTTTCGGAATTACAGCCCAGGCTCCTTTCGGGCCTTCTCCCTTACGCTGGTGAATAGGATAGACTTCCCCAGCCTTAGCTGTATCATCGGGGAAATAACCCGGGGTCCCGCCCCAGTTGCCAAAACACATGTGACAGACAATCTTGGCGTGCTTCACTCCCTGAACTGCCCTGTTGAAAGCCTCAATAGCCCAATCCTCAATTATGTAAGGCCAGGTGAATTCATCAATTTGAATGTAGTCTACACCCATGTCATCAAGCTCGAGAATATCTTCGTTGTAGGCAGCTGCAATATCCATGGCTACCTTTCTTTGATCATTGTAATGTGTGTCATTTGTGCACTGAGCCAGAACTTGAATCCCTGTATACTGGATTTTAATGGGCTTATCCGTAGCTTTTTTAAGAGCCCGTGCGACAGGGACCATCATAGGGACTTTTCTCTTAATGGGACCAATACAAGTAGAAGCGCGAAGGCGGCTATAGATTGGGAGTCCTATTAGTGGGCCATACGGCTCATAATTCGTCATTCGCTCAAAGTAGTAATAAAGAATTCTCCCATAGGCATTTACGCATTGTAGTCTCCCATCACAAATTATATCAATCCCCGCTTGTACCTGATCAGTGGCAAGGGCAAGCATGGCATCTTCAAAAGTCTCAGCTTCAATAGTGTCATTTATCAAGTCTCCATAAGGATAATTGGAGAAACTACCCAGGTTATCAAACCACCTGGGGTTTGGATAGTTACCCACTATCGTTGTGGGTATTAGTATATCTTTATCTCTAACTTTCATAGCTAAATACCTCCTTGTACTCTTATTGTTAAACCATATCTACATTGTTAACCCATACCTAAGCGGCATAGCCCAAAGGACTTTGCGCAAAGACTATATCCCCAAATTTCTTTACAAGGACGAACATCTAGTAATCTCAAAAGAAATCAAGAGACTGTCTTACTAAACACGATGACTATCTAGAGCACACTCATAATTAACCACCTCCTTTCCCTAGCCGGCAGAGCCATAAAAACCCTGGTAGCTGCGATTTTCCAACAGAACCAGTGGATGAGATAAAACTGCTTCTATAATGACGGAACCACTGAGACGATTGAGGTCATATTGGCAGACTACGGTAGCTTGAGGATACTTGTCGGTTATAAGATTCAACTTGTCCTCGTATTCCATCATTTTTTCCACCCCGGGTAATTGCGTTAAGTACCAAGTCATCTCGCCCGAGCAAAAAATCTTGCTGTAGCCCATTCTTAAAGACTCCTCGAGCGCGTCTTCCCAGAAAGTAAAGACTCTATCCATATCGAAATGGCCGTCTTTTAGGTAAACCTCTGATGAATCAAATAATTTCAAACTTCCTTTTTCTACCGATTCCTTAACATTAATTCCTTTTTCTTCTAAAGAAAGATACAGTTTCCCTTCCTCTGTTGAGTCTCGAATGTAAAGCACTCTATGACCTTTTTTGAGGTAATCGACTAAAATCGGGATCACCGTATCCAATTGATCTTTTTCGCTTCGAAAAAAGAATGATATATGGTTCGGCTCCTCTTTTTCTCCGAATTTTTCAATGCCAATTAATATGTCGCTTTCTAGAAACCGCCTCTCAGCTCTTCCCCCTATCCTGTAGCATTTAAGCTTTCCCTGATTAGACCATCTCCTAATGGACGCTTCGCTTACCTTTAGGAATTTTGCCGCTTCCGCAGTAGTTAAAAATTTTGGTGTATCTGTCATCTAAGAACCTCCAATATTTTGAATTATCATCTAGTAAGCATGCCGCCATCCACGACAAGGAGATGACCGCTTACGTAATTTGAATCGCTTGAGGCGAGGAAAACCGCCGCGCCTGTAATGTCATCAGGAACTCCGATCCTTTCCATCGGAATCCACTTCTCTACCTCTTGTCTAAGCTCGGGATTATCAAGCCGCCACTTTGTCATAGGGGTTTCAACCATTCCCGGACAAAGAGCGTTTACATTAATATTATATTTTGAGTAATCGAGTGCCATTGCTTTGGTAAGAAGCGACACTGCCCCCTTAGTAGCCGTATAGGCTGCTCTACCTGGAAAAGCCACAATGCCTGCTACAGAGGAGAGATTAATAATTTTTCCTGCTCCCTGCTTTATCATTTCTGGAATCACCCTTTTGGAGCATAGATAGACACTTTTTAAATTCACCGCTACTACTCTATCCCACTCCTCTTCGGGAGTTGTATGCAAGTGCATTGCTTCTTGAGAACCCGGTATTCCGACATTGTTTACCAATATATCAATGCGACCGAGCTCCTCTAAGGTTTGTGTTACCATAGTGTCAACGTCACTCCCCTTCGTTACATCTGTCTTTATAGTGATGCTTCTATTCCCGGATTCATTAATTTCTTTTTCAGTTTCTTTAACAGCATCATGATTTATATCCGCTAATACAACTACGGCACCTTCGTTGGCAAAAGCCAGTGCAATGGCCCTTCCTATTCCTGAACCTGCCCCAGTAATAATCGCCGCTTTCCCTTCTAGCTTCATGGTTTCCCAACTTTCCTCTCAAGCATTATTTAACTAACTTCTAATAAACACATATTGCACGAATAAATTTAATTGCCTTCAATATATATCTAGCGCTTGTTTATAAACATCCTTCCATCGGCGACTATAGCCTCATTCTCATTAACAAAAATAGGATTTAAATCCATCTCATTTATCTGTGGGAAATCAAATAATAAAAAGGAGACCCTTGCTATCACGTCTCTTAACTTCTCAAGGTTAACTCCCTCCTCACCCCGATAACCCTTTAAGAGCGGATAATTCCTTATCTCCTCTATCATTTGTTCGGCTTCAGATTCCGTAACCGGTGCAAGTCTATAGGACACATCCCTCACAGCCTCTACAAATATGCCCCCCATTCCAAATACCATCAATGGCCCGAAATCCTGGTCTTTTACCGATCCGAGAAGCACCTCTTTCCCTCTAGCCATTTCCTGCACACTAACCCCAATAATATTGGCATCAGGTGTCTTGCTTTGAACATTCTTTAGGATTCTCGTATAAGCCTTTTTAAGCTCGGAGTCGTCTTTTATCCCTATCTCAACCCCTCCGAAGTCAGATTTGTGTATCACCTCTGGTGATACAACTTTTAGCACTACCGGGTAGCCTATTTCGTTTGCCGTGCTAATTGCCTCATCGATTGAGGAACAAACTCTTTCCTTAGTCACCCTTATTCTGTAAAGAGAGAGTATTTGCTTTACTTCCGGCTCCAACACATAGTTTCTGCCTTCTTTGCTAACCTTATTTAGAATTGATTCTACTTTTTCTTTTCCTAGCTCGTTTTGAGGCAATGCATAAATTGCCTCCGAATTGTCAATTTTTTGTAAATAGTCCGCATAGCCGGCGACATATCCGGCAATCCTTGCGGTTCTCTCGGGCCATTCAAAACAGGGAATTCCCGCCGATTGTAGAATTTCCATATTATTCAGATATTCCCTAGTGCTTACCCAGCAGACGTATACAGGTTTTTGAACTTTCATTTCCCTCTGATAGTGTATGACAGTATCCCTTACAGATTCGACCACCTCTTTCATCATTGCAGATCTTTGAAGAAGTATGGGCATAATAATATCTATATCGGGGCATTCAAAAAGCGAAGCGATACTCTTACTATAGAGTTCAGGAAACTTACTCCATAAGGTGGTTACATCTATTGGGTTCTTGGGGCTTGCATAAGCGGGAAGTACGCCTTTTAGCGATGACTGAGATTCTTCCGGTAGTTCGGGCACAATAAGCCCGGACTCTTCCAGGAGGTCGGTTAGCTCAACCCCAGTGCCGCCGGAATTCGTCACTATACCAACCCTATTTCCCTTGGGAAGAGGCTGGAAGTCCAAAGCTTTAGCAAGTTCTATCATATCTAAACCGCTTCTTACTTCAATTATCCCTGACTGCGCAAATGCAGCCCGATAAGCCTCAAGATTTCCCGCTAGCGATGCGGTATGAGATAGAGCAGCTCGTCTTGAACCTTCGGTACGGCCGGTTTTAACAACAATCACAGGTTTGTTTGGGGTTATCTCCTTTGCTACTTCGAAGAATTCCCTGCCTTTTGAAATTGTCTCCGCCAAAATACATATAACATTTGTCTCCTTATCATCGCCTAGATAGGAAAGCAATTCATAATCCTGAAGATCACTCTTGTTTCCCGGAGCTATAATTTTTGCAAACTTCATAGAGTGGTCTAACGCAAAGGTGTATATAGCCATACCATAGGCCCCGCTTTGAGTAACAAGCGAGATCCTTCCACCCCTCTCGGGCGACCCAAGAGCTAGGGATACATTTAATCCGATATTGCAGTTATAAAGACCAAAACAGTTAGGACCTAATGTTCTTATTCCATATCTCTCTGAAATCTCTTGTAATTTCTCCTGAAGCCTCGCTCCCTCGTCCCCGACTTCTGCAAATCCGCCGGTTATAATAACAGCGCCCTTAAGCTCCTTCTCGCCGCAATCGGTCATTACCTCAGGCACACTCTTGGCGGGAATAAGAACAACGGCAAGATCAACATCAGCGGGAATATCTTTAATATTCTTATAAGCCGTTAGACCAAAGACTTTATCTTCTTTAGGGTTAATCGGGTAAATCTCTCCTTTGTATCCCGCCTGTGTAATGTTATTCATAAACACATACCCCATACTCCCCTTGCGATTGGAAGCTCCTATGATAGCAACAGATTTAGGAGTGAAAAAGAAGTCGAGGTTCATTATTGCACCGTTCCTAGAGTGAATTTCCTTTCGAGCTCCTCTACAGGAAACTCTCTTTTCCGAATCTCCAGGGAATCAAAATTCCTAATAAATTCAACGTCGGCCGAGGTAGGGAGCTCAACCACTTTTAAATCCGAATGGACGGCTGGTTCAAAGCCGGTATTTTCAAGGACATCATCTATAGTGGTGTCTGGCAGGAGATATCTAAGCCTCATAGCCCTCGTTTCCTCATCAAAGTCGAAGACGCAGAGATTGGTAATCACCCACTCGGGACCATTACCAATAAGACCTAAATATTCTCTGCTTCCACTTGGGGTTTTATGCCCGACAGCAGTCACAAAGTCCACTTCAGGAACAATTGTAAAAACCTTTCCGCGAGACGATTGTCTGGCTTTGTGTCTAGTGGTCCAAAGGACTCCGTTTTTTATATCACAAGAAAGTTTTGCACCCCCACCGCCTCCAGGCAGCTTTACCTTCATTTTTTCAAGGCCACCGATAGTGGTTACATTAGTATTGCCATACATATCTATCTGCGCACCGGAGAGGAACATCCTGTCTATTTTGCCTTGAGAGCCGAGGTCGAAGACGTAATCTATTGGTAATACGCCCAAAGCATGTTCGAGCATTGTCCAGTCGTGTGTAGAGGGGGGAAGAAAGGGGGGCTTTGGGTCTAGCCCGGCCGGATTGCCTCCGATATGAACCAAATTTGGGGCATTAGTATTTTTCGCAAGATACACAGCTATCATGGCAAGTGGTGACGAGCCACCATAGAAAATCATTTCTCCGTCTTTTATGGTATTAGCCATCAATTTAACCAAAAGCTCATCAATAGTGCATTCAGAAATGCGGCTCATGACGCATCACCGACAGTAAAAATTTCCTTCCACTCTTCGATACCCCTTCGCCATCCTTCTATTCTCTTGGTTTTTTCTTCTCCTCCAATTAGTTCCATATACTCTTGCTCAGTTACGTCGTACACATATTTGTTAAGGTACAGATTCTTAAATTCTTCCAGTCCTCCCTTAGTAGCTTTAACGTATTCAGCCATATGCTCTCTATCGTAGGCATAATTAGGGTAGCAGTTCGTAGGATGAGCTCCGTATGGGGCTTCCACAACTGCGGTAATTTCAAAGTAGGGGATGTTAGGCTTTAGTGAGATCATTTCCTCCGGGCTTATAATCTTTTCAGCTGAAACAATTACCTTTTCTGAAGCCCTTGCGAGTATAATGTCAGAGGCAAAGGGCTCTTCTATTCTAATATTTCCTAAAGTATCGGCATATTGTGCGTGTATAAGTGCAACATCGGGGCGTATGGGTGGAACAAGGACCACATTCTCTCCATTAAACGGAGATTCCATTACTTTGAACTCCGGGTGGAGCTTTAGAATATCGGTTCCGCCGAAGCTTTTTTGAGCTACAAAAGAAAGACCGAAGGCAGACGCCCTCAATTGGTTAATAAGTGTTACACAGTTACTCTCTAATACTTTTACTTTCCCCGATTCACAAACCCTTCTATAATTTAGAGCGATACCGAAGTCAAATTCAAAGCCCACGTATGTAACCTCTGCCGTCCCAATACTTCCCGCACCACAGAGCATATCAACATCAATGCCGTGAGCGTTCCCTATAATGTGCAGATCTTGTATATCCTGCCTTATAATCTCTCTTACAAGCGACATGGGTTCTCTTAGAGACAGAGCCCCGCCCAGGGCTGTCTTGTCGCCATTATTAATCAATGAAACGGCCTCTTCTAGGCTTGTTACTTTATTTGAAATATCATGCGCAGTCATTAAAACCTCCTAATATATAGAGATTTCCTGCAAAGAGTGGAACCCTGGAGAGTAGAGAGTTTACAACCCACGTTTTTCTTCTAAAACGGTCCCTTTATACCTATAAATTTACGCTCGGTCATATCTTCCATCGTATACTTTATTCCTTCCCGGCCGAGACCGCTGTTCTTAACCCCGCCGTAGGGTGCGTTCTGCTGGCGGTATATGGATGAGTCGTTTATCCATACCCCTCCCACTTCCAGAGAGTTGGCGAAATATAGCGCTGTGTTTATGTCCTGGGTAAATACGCCTGCTTGTAGTCCGAATACTGAATCATTAGCCATTTCTACAGCCTCTTCTCTTGTTTTGAACGGGATTATTGAAACTATAGGAGCGAAAACCTCCTGACAAATTACTTTCATCGAAGGTTTAACTTTTGTAAGAACTGTAGGTTCGAATATATTCTTCTTTCCTTTCCCTCCCAAAAGCACTTTCGCTCCTTGTTTTTTTGCTTCGTTAACCCATTGTTGTGTTCTTTTAACATCTTCTTCGGATATCATGGGACCCATATTGGTATCTTCTTTCAATGGATCTCCTATTTTAATTTTCTTTACTAAGTCTATAAAGGTTTTGAGAAACTTTTTCTCCACATCTTTGTGAACATAGATTCTTTGGGCAGAGATGCACACTTGACCCGCATAGGCAAAAGACGCGACTAACATTGCTTTTGCAGCAGTTTCAATATCAGCATCGGCACAGACAATGTTTGGAGAGTTTGCGCCGAGTTCCAGAGCTACCTTCTTGAGACCGCTTTTTTCTTTTATTTCCTTGCCTACAGGAACACTTCCTGTAAAAGTGATCATCCTTATCCTTTCATCCTTAACAATCATGTCCCCAATTACACTGCCGCTACCCGTAATTACGTTAAAAGCTCCTGCGGGGAGTCCAGCCTCGTGAAGTACCCTTGCAAGTTTAAGAGAGGAGAGGGGAGTCGTTCCGGCCGGTTTTAGTACTACCGTATTTTTTGCAGCTAGCGCCGGTGCCACCTTGTGCGCCACTAAGTTTAAGGGGAAGTTAAAAGGAGTAATAGCCCCTATAACTCCCAGTGGCTCTCTTAGTACAAAACCAATACGTGATCCGGATCCCTCAACCGCGTCAATAGGGACAACCTCGCCTTCCATGCGGTTAGCCTCTTCAGCGGCAAGCCTAAACACCTGTACAGCCCTAGATACTTCCCCGCGACATTCTCCGATCGGTTTTCCGGCTTCAAGTGATATGGTGCGTGCAAAATCTTCACTTAACTCGTTAATAAGACCGGAAGTCTTATATAAGATTTCTGCTATTTCGTGAGACGGCATGTTCTTTGTAGTTTCTTGGAAAGTACGAAGGGCGCTTTCGATTGCGGAATTTACATCTTCTTTGGATGCAACAGCGGTTTCCGCTATAACTTCACCGTTGTAGGGATTAATTACATTCCTTGTTTCTCCGCCTTTCCCTTTAATATTCTTGCCGTCAATCCAGAGTCCGTATTTTTCTTTAATGTTTTTGTTTGACATAGTTTTACTTTACTACGTATAGTTTAATTTTGTCAAGAGATATTTTACTTTGTTGTACATTGTTGGATTTTAATCTCCATCAGTTATCAACAGTTTTCAGATTAACTATCATAATGTTTCAGAGAGATGAGCTTTTTTCGAAGCTCTTGCATATCGAATCGATTACGTATAATGTTGAGTTAGTAGGGGGGAGAAGACTAGGGGAGGAGACTAATGGTAGCTAAAAAGCCTAATCTATTGCCCAAATCTATTGCTAGGTATCAGGGAGAAAATTGCTTCAATTCAAAACCGGGTCAGTCAACGCAAACGGAATAAAGTTTAACTTTATTGAAAAGGGAGAGGGTCCGCTAATTCTCTGTCTACATGGTTTTCCCGATCATGCCCGTTCTTTTCGCCACCAGCTAAATGCGCTTTCTGAGAGAGGCTTCCGGGTAGTTGCTCCCTATATGAGGGGATATTCGCCCACTGAAATACCCCAAAATGGTGTATATCAGACTGCGGTACTAGGGCAGGATGCAGTTTCTCTGATCGATGCGCTCGAATATGAGACAGCGGTTGTCCTAGGTCATGACTGGGGTGCGACAGCCGGCTACATCGCCGCAATCATTGCACCTGAAAAAGTCAGCAAGCTTATTACCAGTGCCGTGCCTTACGGCAATGTAGTAAGAGAGGCTTGGCTAACGGATTCTCTGCAACAGCGAAGATCATGGTACGTCTTCTTTTTTCAGACGCGCATTGCCGAGAGATCGGTTGCAAATAATAACTATGAATTTATAGAAAGATTATGGGAAGATTGGTCTTCACCGGGATGGAAGTGTCCTGAAGAGGAGATGGAGGCTTTAAAGAAAACACTTGACGCGCCGGGTGTTTTGTCGGCGGCGCTAGGTTATTATAGGTCCATTTTCGACACGACCCTTCACTCGCCTGAGCTGGCTTCTCTGCAAAAGAAAATAGGAAAGGAATTAGTCTCCGTACCGACACTCTACATTCACGGTGAGTCCGATGGCTGTATCGGGGTTAACCTGAGCGAAGGCGTCGAGACCTTTTTTTCCAACACCTTTCAGAGGGTTATTATTCCAAATGCCGGACACTTCGCGCACCAGGAAAAACCTGAGGAGTTCAATCGTATTATATTAGAATTTCTTGAAGCATAGAACAAAATACGGGCTAAAATGAGACAATATAAAATCCTTATGGAATAACTTAACAAGGAGGCGGCTATAATGAAAAAACCACTTTGGGAACCGTCTGAAGAGCGAATAAAAAATGCCAATATGACCGATTTCATTCATTTGGTTAATGGTCGGTATGGAAATGATTTTCGCTCTTATGATGAGTTATATAGGTGGTCGATCGATAACATCTCTGATTTCTGGGAAATTATGTGGGAATACGGAGGAATTAAGGTTTCCCGTGGATACAACACTGTCGTTGACGATCTAGGCAAAATGCCGGGGGCAAAATGGTTTAGCGGCGCAAAGCTTAATTTTGCGGAAAATCTCCTACGTTACAGGGACACCAACACAGCGCTCGTGTTCAAGGGAGAGTCCGGGGAAGTAACGAAGATGACCTACGGCGAGCTCTACGATAGCACAGCTAGATTGGCAAAATCTTTGCGTGATATGGGAGTAACAAAAGGAGACCGGATAGCCGGATTTATGCCTAACATTATAGAAACGGTCATCGCAATGCTTGCCACTTCAAGTATCGGCGCTATGTGGTCCTCATGCTCCCCTGATTTTGGAATAAAGGGAGTTCTCGACCGATTTGGCCAAATTCAGCCAAAGGTTTTGTTCACAGCGGATGGATACAGCTTTCGAGGAAAAAAGTTTGATTCCTTGGAGCGTATCGCTAATATAATCAAAGAACTGCATTCAATCGAGAAGGTTGTGGTGATTGCTTATCTCAATAGTAATCCCGATATCGCCAATACCCCTAAATCTATTCTATACGATGATTTTATATCCGGGCAGGACGGACTTGAAATCAATTTTGAACAGCTGCCCTTTGATCATCCGCTCTACATTATGTACTCCTCCGGAACTACAGGGCTTCCCAAGTGTATGGTACATAGCGTTGGCGGTACTCTAATTCAACATCTAAAGGAACTCAAGCTTCATACCGACCTGAAACGTCAAGATTCCATTTTTTACAATACTACATGTGGCTGGATGATGTGGAATTGGTTAATTAGCTCACTAGCTGTAGGGGCAACCGTGGTTTTGTACGACGGCTCACCTTTTTATCCCGAGCCGACAATACAATGGCAACTGATTCAAGACGAGAAGATTACGGTCTTCGGAACGAGCGCCCGATATATTACGGCAATTGAGAATGAGGGAGTTGAGCCGGGAAGGGACTATGATTTAAGTGACTTAAGAGCAATACTCTCTACGGGGTCCCCTCTAGCGGAGGATAGCTTCCATTACATATACGAGCATGTTAAGAAAGATGTACAGCTCTCTTCAATCTCGGGCGGTACAGATATTATAAGCTGTTTTGTGCTAGGCAATCCCATAGGGCCGGTGTATGCAGGAGAAATACAGTGCCTGGGATTGGGAATGAAAGTAGAAGCGTTTGATGAACATGGAAAACCT
>PVMK01153464.1_pt1 | contig 13329 bp, 17 predicted proteins | sample 1853481 | NCBI WGS metagenome assembly PVMK01 (sample SAMN08533507, study PRJNA380276) | Marine sediment metagenome, whole genome shotgun sequencing project.
CTCGGCGACGAGGAACTGGATTACACCATCAAACACGTGGCGCAATTGGCGGACCAGATGGAAGAGATACTGGAGCCGGAAGGCGACTTCGCATAGTCATACTCAATTAAGGAGAGAATCATGGAGGCCATCAAAGAATTTTTAAATGATGCGGACCTGGTGCCGATGTTGTCAGACTGGGCCATCAATCTGGTCCTGGCGCTGGCTATTTACGTTATTGGTAAATGGATCGTAAAGAAAATCACAAACACCATTAAAAAGTTGATGGATACACGGGAAGTCGACCCGACTCTGACCCAATTTCTCGCCAATATCATCTATGCGGTATTGCTGATCGCTGTGATCCTGGCCGCCCTGGATACACTGAATGTACCCATCACTTCACTTTTCGCGATCGTCGGCGCCGCCGGCCTGGCCGTCGGCCTGGCAATGAAAGATTCGCTGGGTAACTTTGCTTCGGGCGTGATGCTGATCATGTTCCGGCCGTTCGGCAAGGGTGATTTCGTTGAAGTGGCGGGTGTTTCAGGTTCGGTGGACGAAATCCGGATCTTCAGCACGATCCTCACCACATCGGACAACAAACAGGTCATCATTCCCAATGGTCTGGTCGCAGCCGATACGATCACGAATTATTCGGCGAAGGATACACGCCGCGTGGACATGGTTTTTGGCGTGGGTTACGACGATGACCTGAAACTGGCCCGGGAAGTACTGACTCGTGTGGTCAAGAATCACCCGAAGGTTTTGGATGAGCCGGCAATGCGTATTTTCGTTAAGGAGCTTGGAGCCAGCAGCGTGGACTTCGCCGTTCGCCCCTGGGTGAAAACTGCTGATTACTGGACCGTTTGGGGCGATGTCATGGAGCAGGCCAAGGTCGAACTCGATGCGGCCGGTCTCAATATTCCGTATCCGCAAACCGATGTTCATCTGCACCAGGTATCCTGATGACCAAACCCTGACTGACGGAGAAGCCCATGGCGAACGAAGGCTACCACGAACCGATTGATGAACTTACTGATGAAACTCGGGACATGCACCGCGCCATCACCTCGCTGATGGAGGAACTGGAAGCGGTGGACTGGTATAACCAGCGCGTCGATGCCTGCAAGGATCCGGAATTGGCTGCCATTCTGGCGCACAATCGCGATGAGGAAAAAGAGCATGCGGCAATGGTGCTGGAGTGGATTCGCAGACAGGATCCGGCATTTGACAAGGAACTGAGAGATTACCTGTTTACGGACAAGGAAATCGCACACAACTAGCCTGGAGGAAATTTATGAAATCGAGAGCAGCAGTTGCCTGGCAAGTGGGCAAACCACTGGAAATTGAAGAAGTTGATGTGCAGGGCCCTGAAGAAGGTGAGGTCCTGGTACGGGTCGTTGCTACCGGCGTTTGCCATACGGATGCTTTTACGCTGAGCGGTGAAGACCCGGAAGGAATCTTTCCTTCAATTCTCGGCCATGAGGGTGGCGCCATTGTTGAAGAAGTCGGCGCTGGTGTCACCAGCGTGCAAGCTGGCGATCACGTAATACCCCTGTACACACCCGAATGTGGTGAGTGCAGTTATTGCAAATCCGGCAAGACCAATCTGTGCCAGGCCATCCGCGCCACCCAGGGACAGGGCCTGATGCCGGACGGCAGCAGCCGGTTTTCAAAAAACGGTCAGACGATTTATCACTACATGGGCACCTCGACCTTTTCCGAGTACACCGTGCTGCCGGAAATCTCGATTGCGAAAGTCAACAAGGAGGCGCCACTGGACAAGGTCTGCCTGCTGGGTTGCGGCATTACCACCGGAATTGGCGCGGTGCTGAATACGGCCAGGGCGGAACCGGGTTCCACCATCGTTGTGTTCGGGCTTGGCGGCATTGGGCTCAGCGTGGTCCAGGGCGCCGTGATGTCAGGCGCCGGGCGGATTGTATGTGTCGACATCAACCCGGACAAATTCGAAATGGCCCGTATGCTGGGCGCCACCGATTTCGTCAATCCGAAGGATTACGACCGGCCGGTCCAGGATGTGATTGTCGACCTGACGGACGGCGGCGCTGACTATTCTTTCGAATGCATCGGCAACACAGACGTGATGCGCTCTGCACTCGAGTGCTGCCACAAAGGCTGGGGTGAATCCGTGATCATCGGTGTGGCTGGCGCAGGTCAGGAAATCAGCACGCGTCCCTTCCAACTGGTGACCGGAAGGGTCTGGAGAGGCACTGCATTTGGAGGTGTACGCGGCCGCACCGAACTACCGGGCTACGTGGATAAATACATGAAGGGTGAAATCAATATCGACGACATGGTTACCCATACCATGGGCCTGGAAGACATCAACCAGGCATTCGACCTGATGCACAGCGGTGAGAGCATCCGTTCCGTGGTCATTTACTGATCCACGGAGTATTACGGATGAAGATGGAAACAGTTTCCACCAGTACTTCTTTTGGCGGTGAATATCTGCGGATAAAACACCGCTCAAAATCCTGTGACTGCGACATGATCTTCGGGATCTACCTGCCGCCGCAAGCAAAAAAGCAGCCGGTGCCGGTTCTTTACTGGCTTTCCGGTCTGACCTGTACAGACGAGAATTTCATGATCAAGTCCGGTGCGCTGCGCGTAGCTGCCGAGCTTGGCCTCGCCATCGTGTGCCCGGACACCAGTCCGCGCGGCACCGATTTCCCCGGCGAGCACGACAGCTACGACTTCGGCTCAGGCGCCGGCTTCTATGTCAACGCCACCCGGGAACCGTGGTCAGCCAATTACCATATGTACGACTATGTCACGCTGGAATTACCTGCATTGGTCCGGGAGCACTTTCCGGTCAATGAACGTTGCGGAATCAGCGGCCACTCGATGGGGGGGCACGGGGCCCTGGTGTGCTACCTCAGGAATCCCGGCAAGTACAAGTCGGTATCAGCTTTCGCCCCGATCTGCCACCCTTCAGACAGTGCCTGGGGCCAGAAAGCCCTTGCCAACTACCTGGGTGAAGACCGTAACGACTGGGTTCAGTACGACGCAGCCCTGCTCATCGGCGATGCTGAAGAAAAACTGCCCCTGCTGATCGACCAGGGCAGCAATGATGAATACCTGACCGACCAGCTGAAACCCGGAACCCTTGAACAGGCCTGCATCGCCAGCCACTACCCCCTGAAGCTACGCATGCAGGATGGATACGACCACAGCTATTATTTCATCGCAACTTTCATCGAAGACCACCTGCGCCACCACGCGCAGGCACTACTGTAAGAGGTCGCTTGCGGCCGATCGAAAATCCTACTGCTAAGCTATTGTTCCAGAGCCTGTCGGCCGCAAGCGACCTCTTACAATTGCGCCAACCAGTTCCGGAACATCATCCCGAGCCCGGTTGAATACCCCACGGACCGGCTGCTGATCTGCCCCTGGGCATCAATAACAAAATAGGTCGGGAAACCCCTAATACCCCAGTCCGCCGCCGTCTGCCCGGTGCCCATAAAGACCGGCAGGGAAACCCCTGTATCTTCGATAAAGGCCTGCACCTCATCTGCATCGCTGTAAGCCAGCGCGACCACGGTTCCCCAGGCAACACGGCCTTCCCCGACCAGGTCATCCAGGTTGCCAATGCTGCTGCGGCAGTAAAAACACCAGGGAGCAAAAAAGTACACGATGCCGATTTCACCCGGGGACACCGCAGAGCGGATTCCCGAACCATCGAGCAGGGCAAGCACGGTTTCCGGCACCGGCTCATTGACCGGCAAATTCCTGGTTTGCCATGCATGGACTGCCAGAAAGACACTCATGATAAGGAAGGCGTCGAAGGCCAGCGACAGCCAGAAGTGTGAACGGAAGCGCTGCCACGCCGCCTTGAATTGATTCACAGGGGCTCTCCCCACAACAATTGATCCAGTGCCCCCTGGTAACCAAAACGCTGCAGGTCGATTTTTCCGTTCAGGAACACCACGCCTTCGAGTTCCAGCAATTCTTTCTGGCGCCGATGGCCGGGACTGTCTTCCGGGATCGAAATCTTCCCCTGGGCGTTGATCACCCGGTGCCAGGGTAATTTCATACTGCGGGGGGCCCGGCGCATGGCCAGGCTGACCCTGCGAGCGGCGCGGCTCATGCCGGCCAGCCGAGCCACTTCCCCATAGGTAAGCACGTGGCCGCGAGGAATGCCTTTGACCACATGCCACACGGCTTTTACCCAATTATCAAAGTCGGATGATTTGGCAAAAGGGCCTTGAGTATCTCTATTCATCAATCTTCCGGTGGGGTCACGGTTCACAGAACCTGACTCCAGAGTGTATTCTTACATTTTATCTTACGCGAGAATCCAACGACATGACTGTGCATGCTGATACCCGGCTGAAAAGGTTGCCCGAACGTGGCAGCAAAGACTTTGACCTCGCCTGTTCCATTATCGACCAAGCCCGAATTTGCCACGTCGGCATCACGCTGGACGAACAGCCCTACGTGATCCCGATGACGTTGGGCCGCAATGGCAGAGACTTGCTGCTGCACGGTTCTGTGATCAGCCGGCTGGTGATTAACCTGGCCGAAGGACTGCCGTGTTGTGTCACGGTGACCCACCTCGATGGCCTGGTGCTGGCCCGGTCCGCTTTCCATTCATCGATGAACTACCGCTCAGTGATGGTGTTCGGCACGGCCAGGCTGGTAAGTGACCCTGAAGAAAAACAAAAAGGACTCGATGCCCTGGTGGAACACCTGGCGCCGGGCAGACTGGCCGAACTGAGGGCATCAACGCGCAAAGAGTTGAACGCTACATCCCTGCTCTGCCTGCCAATTGAAACATTCAGCATCAAGACCAGGAGTGGGCCACCCAGCGACGCCACGAGTGATCTGTCTGCCCCGGTCTGGGCCGGAGTCATTCCGCTGGAACTTAAATCCGGAAAGCCGCTGGATGCGCCGGACATGCAGGAGAAAATTTCTCTCCCAGATTATTTGAAACAGGGCCTTTAGCGCCGACTTCCATCCATCTCAAATCTGCGATCGATGATAGATGCGTATCTCCGGAATGATCGTATTCACATCCTGTTTGATACAAAAAAGTACGGCTTTCGAGACTTGACCTGAGTCCAGCCAGTCCACGTCCTGATCAGCCATCTCTGATTCTTCAGCCATGGGTGTCCATATCATGCCGGGCATTATTGCTGAAGTACGTATTTTCGTATCTTTCAAATCCTTCGCCACTGATTCTGCAAATCCTGTAACACCGAATTTGGAAGCACAGTAAGCCGAGCTTCCTTTCTCTCCAGTTTTGCCTGACCCGGAAGAAATGAAAATGATGACTCCCTCATTGCGATCCAGCATTCCCTGCTTAAGCACCTCCCTTGTGCAAAGATACTGGCCTCTCAGATTCGCCGAATGGATCTCGTCCCAGACACTTGCTGTTGTTTCGTAGACCGGGGCTATGCGACGAATACCAGCGTTGTTGATCAAAATGTCGATACGGCCCCATTTCGAAAAAACTTGCTGCACCATCTCCTCAACCTGCTTCTCTGCCCCCACATCTGCGGTAACCGCCAGCGTCTCAACCGGGTACTGCTCAGCAATCCGGTCCATTTCATGGTTCAGAAGACCGGTTCGAACATCGGTCCCACAAACGTTGACTCCTTCCCTCGCCAAATCTTCCGCTACCGCCAGGCCGATGCCCCGCGCAGCCCCGGTAATTAAAGCGGTATTTCCCGTTAAATTGATATCCATCACTTACCACTCATTTATGAATGCGAAGATTATACAAGGCCGGATAAAAGATCTTGCACTCGCACCTGGCTATCGGGATTCTATCAGTACGCCATGCCAAAAGGCGACACGGCCGCGGATTTCGCTGGCTGCCGGCTTGGGATCGGCGTAGTACCAGACCGCATTCAGATTGGTCTCACCGTCAACCTCCAGGCTGTAGTACTTGGCTGTGCCCTTCCAGGGGCAAAACGTGGTGGTGTCGCTTTCGCGCAGAAACTCACGCCGCAGCGACTCTTCGGGAAAATAGTGGTTGCCCTCGACAACTACGGTGTCGTCCGATTCGGCAATGACCTGCTTGTTCCAGGTGGCTTTCATGGGTGCAATCAGTCCTTTTCAAAAAAACTCATTAGCTGTGTGCCAGATTATTTCACTTGGCCTTGCGGAAATTTTTTGCAGTCGTCTTCTATGGCTAACCAATTCACCTGACTATCAGTATAAATATGGCAGGTGGGCTTAACCAAATTGGGATCATCGAGCGAAGCAATCGTCAGAGTTATATATTCAGGATGTCGAGTATCGCGAAAGCTAAGGGTTGAGCCACACTCCTGACAGAATCCTCGCCGAACACTCTCTGACGACTCATATTCTGATGGCTTGCCTGCCGTCCAGGTTAACTGTTCTGGGCGGAAATCCATCCAGCTGACAACCACGGCCCCGGCACTCTTTTGACACATCCGGCAATGGCAGTATTCTGCGGCAAAAGGGGAGCCTGAAATACGATATCTTACGGCTCCACAAAGGCAGCCGCCTTCCATTCTTGCTTCAACATTCATATTACACCTGTAGCGTATAACAATTTAGTTAAGCAGCGCGCACTTAAACGCCCCGCAATCTGATGTATGTTTCTTCACTCAAACACACTTAATCAACGATCAAAAGCCTGGTAAACGAAAAACCCAACTTCTTTATTTTCTATGTCTGCATCATTCATGATTTTTAAATGCCTTCTGAATTTTCCACTCCCTTCCAAATATCCTTTTGGGTCAGAAAATTTATTACCAAAGCTAAACTCAAGAGAAATATGTTTTTTTCTGATAAATATGCCACAGATTAACTCGGCATTTGAATTGAAAACGAGACCACCATATTTTATTTCTTTCTGAGCAGTAGGGCATATTTTTAGAATAATTTTCTGTAATGAAAGAAGAAGATCAGTTTTTTCTTCGTCAACGGATAACAAGTCATCTATAAATTTTTCAACTCTGTCATTTGCGGTTATATTCATAATGGAAACCTGAATTTTTTCCTATTAATTCACTGCAATAAACAATCTGCCACCATTTCCGGCGCCTCCAGTTGAGGGTAGTGGCCGATATCATCAAGGGTAAATAACTGTGCTCCAGGATTGGACTTGCAGAGCTTTTGGGCGATTGAATACACCGCTATGGGATCACGTTTTCCCCAGATCACTTTTAGCGGCACATCCAGACGATGCAAAGGCCCGGTCCAGCGCTCACCCATGAGCTCGCGTTCTTTCATATACACGGCGGTTTTATGCAGGGTCCGGCGGCCCTCATTGTTCAGCATCAGGGACCATTGCGAACGGTAGTGGGTTTCGTCGAACTGTCGCGGCTGCGCGTAGACTCGCGGGTATTGCAGGCGGAACACTTGCCAACTGCTGAAACGTGCAGTCAATGCTCCTAGTAGCGGCGTGCGCAGCAGTCTCTGGGTGAGCAGGGGCCGGTGCATTTCCATGTAGATACCGCCATTGAGCAAAGCCAGTGATTTCAGTTCAAAGGGATAATCACCCTGCTCACGCCGGTAGAGCAATTCGCAGGCGACGCTGTTGCCCATATCATGAGCCAGCAGTTCGAACTCCCTGATTTGCAGAAATTTCAACAGGGCTTCTACGGCATCCAACTGGCGCCCCAGTGAATAATCCCTCAGTGGTGGTTTGGCGGACAGGCCATAGCCGGGGAAATCAAATACCAGTACCCGGTAACTTTTTCTCAAGTGAGGAAGCAACAGATGCCAGTCCCAACTGCTGGTCGGAAATCCATGGAAGCAGACCAGCCAGGGCAAATGGCTGCTGCGCCGGCCGCTGATGCGGTAGAATAATTCCACCTCATCCACCTGGGTAAAACGGCCACCTGCCATCCAGGATTGAACGGGAGCGGTCAACTCATCCACGCGCCATTCCTGCCCGTTCAGCAGCTTCTTGTGAAGCCTTCAATATACCCCGTAAGATATTGATTTCATTTTGATCTGGTCTTGCTCGATTGAACAATCTGCGCAGACGCATCATCAGGCGCCTGGGTTGCTTTGGATTCAGGAAGCGGATGTCCAGCAGGGTTTGCTCCAGGTGTTCGAACAAACCCTCCATCTGGCTGTCATCCACCGGCTCCCAGTCGGAAGGCGCTACAAACAGCCCGGCCCCGCCGATTGCCGCCACTCTCAATTCATAGCCGGTAATTTGAACCGCCTGCGCCAGGTTGAGGGATGAATAAGCGGGATTGGAAGGAATATTGACCAGGTACTGGCAGCGCTGCATCTCCTCGTTGGTCAGGCCATACCGTTCACGACCGAAAAGAATGGCCACTTCCCTTGATTCGGATTCTTCCACGGCCTGCTCCGAAGCGCGGCGAACATCCAGCATCGGCATGGGCAGACTGCGTAAACGCGCACTGGTGCCCAGCACCAGCGAGCAGCCGGCCAGGGCGGAATCCAGTGACTCGTGAACCCGGGCCGCCTGCAGCAAGTCATCGGCGCCGGACGCCCTGGCCGTGGCATCGGCATTGGGAAATATTTTCGGCGTGACCAGGTGCAGCGAGGAAAGCCCCATCACCTTCATGGCCCGCGCAGCAGCGCCGATATTGCCCGGATGCGTGGTATTGATCAGCACAATCCGGATAGACGCAAGACGATTTTCAGGCGAACTTCGCTCCTGCCCTGCCACAGCCCCGCTGCTTCTGGTATCCTGTGCCGCCTTTTCCTGTACAGAAAATTTCTCAGCCATGACGCATCCTGTAGTAAATGTAGCAATCGAAGCCGCCCACGCGGCCGGCGAAATCATGCGCCGCCAACTCCGGCATGTAGACGCCATCCCCGTCGACTTGAAAGCACGCCACGATTACGTCTCTGACGTGGACCGGGCCTGTGAAGCAGAAATTGTACGGGAAATTAAGCGCTTTCACCCGGATCATGCATTTTTGTGCGAGGAAGGCGGTGCTTCGGGTGAGGGTGAAATTGTTTGGGTGATCGATCCGCTGGACGGCACCAGCAACTACCTGCACGGCCTGCCCCACTTCGCCGTCTCCATCGCACAGCAAGTCAAGGGCCGCACCGAGCACGCCGTGATCTACGACCCGATGCGTGACGAGTTGTTCACTGCCAGTCGTGGTTCGGGCGCCTATCTCAACAACAGCCGCATGCGCGTTTCGGCTCGAAAGAGCCTGGAAAACGCCATCCTCGCGACCGCATTCCCGTTCAGAAACCGGGACAAATTGCAGTCTTACGGGCGTATTTTCCAGTCGGTATTTGCGCAAGTGGAAGATTTCCGCCGCGCCGGCACCGCCAGTCTCGACCTGGCCTGGGTAGCGGCCGGGCGCTTGGACGGATTTTTCGAAATCGGGCTCAAACCCTGGGATGTCGCCGCGGGTGCGCTGCTGGTCCGGGAAGCCGGGGGAGTGGTGCTGGATTTCGATGGCAATGACGGTGTCGAAGACGCCGGCACCATCATTGCTGCACCCTACAAAATCATGACACTTTTACGGCAACTGATCGCTGCGAAGTGGCACTAGTGCAGTGTCCTGCACTAGTTACGGCCGCTGGTCGACGGCCGCACCCTCCTTTTCTACCTGCAGCAGATCGAACTTGCTGACACCCAACTGAAGCAGCACGGTACTTGCTACAAAGATGGAGGAATAAGTACCCACCAGCACACCTATGATCAGTGTAAACGCGAAAGAGTGGATGATTTCCCCACCGAAAATGAACAGCGCGAACAGCACCAGCAGAGTGGTCATAGAGGTCATCAGGGTACGCGACAAGGTTTCGTTGACCGATGTATTAACGACCTCGATGGGTGACCTCTTTCGAAGGCGTGGAAAATTCTCCCGAATGCGGTCAAACAGGACAATGGTGTCGTTCAGGGAGTAACCGATCACGGCCAGCAGGGCTGCTACAACCGTCAGGTCGAATTCAACCTGCAGAGCAGACAGGATGCCCATAGTGATCACGACATCGTGAATCAGGGCCGCAACCGCGCCCACGGAAAAGCGCCACTGGAAGCGGAACATCACAAACAGGAAGATGCCAATCATGGCGTAAACCACGGCCAGGATTCCCTGCTCCGCGAGTTCATCACCTACCTGGGGCCCCACGAACTCGACGCGGCGCATGACAATATCACCCTCGACCCCTGTCTGCAGAGCTTCCAGGACGATTGTGGATAGTTCAGCATCACTTTCTTCTTCGTCCCTGGGAGGGATGCGCACCACGATATCCGAGGCGGTGCCGAAGGTCTGCACCACAGCATCATCCAGCCCTGCATCATCCAGATTGGCTCTGACATCAAAAATCAGGGGCGCCGAAGGATAACTGACTTCAATCAACATACCGCCGGTGAAATCCAGGCCAAAATTCAGCCCGCGGGTCGTCAGCGAAAAAATGCTGAGCACAATCAGGACGGCGGATATGATAAACGCCATCTTGCGGCGGCCCATGAAGTCGATGTTGGTTTTTTTGCTCAGAATTCTCATGAGATTACCCTAAATCGCCAGCTTACTGACGCGCTTTTTGCCGCCGTAAACCAGGTTAACCACGGCTCTCGTACCCATGATCGCGGTGAACATGGATGTCACGATACCCAGTGAAAGCGTGACCGCAAAACCCTTGATCGGCCCGGTGCCGAACAGGAACAGTACGAACGCCGCGATCAGGGTCGTGATGTTGGCATCGGCAATGGTTGAAAACGCCTTGTCATAACCGGCACGAATACTGGCCTGTGGCGTGTTGCCATTGCGCAGTTCTTCCCGGATGCGTTCAAAGATCAGGACGTTGGCATCAACCGCCATACCCACCGTCAGCACGATACCGGCAATACCCGGCATGGTCAGCGTCGCCCCCAGCATCGACAACAGTGAAATCAGCAATATCATGTTGAAAAACAGCGCCATGTCAGCGATCAGACCGAACACACGATAGTAAATCGCCATGAAAAACAGCACCAGGACAAAGCCAATCATTACCGACTTGAAGCCCTGCGCGACATTATCTGCCCCCAGGCTGGGGCCGACCGTGCGCTCCTCGACGATTTCCATCGGTGCAGCCAGCGCACCCGCCCTCAACAACAGGGCCAGTTGGCTGGCCTCATTCATGGAGTCGAGCCCCGTGGTCTGGAACCGCTTGCCGAAGGGCTCACGAACCACGGCCACACTGATGACTTCTTCGGTCTTGCGACCGCCGGATTTCTGTTCTATGTAGACTACCGCCATGCGGTTGCCCACGTTGTTGCGGGTAAATTCCAGCATGCGTTTGGCGCCTACGCCGTTCAGCGTCACGCTGACCTGCGGCTGACCGGTTTGCTGGTCAAATCCACTGGAAGCGCCAATCAACTGGTCACCGGACACGATCAGGCGTTTCTTCAACAGGACCGGTTCACCCGTTCTGCGGTTGTAGAGACGTGATTCCGGGGGAACCCTGCCCGTCTGGGCAGCGGTGAAGGCATCGTTCGCCTCATCCACGGCACGGTATTCAAGCGTAGCCGTGGCGCCAATGATCTTTTTTGCCTGCACGGTATCCTGCACGCCGGGCAACTGCACCACGACACGTTCGGCGCCCTGCTGCTGGATCACGGGTTCCGCGACACCAAGTTCGTTGACCCGGTTGCGCAGCGTGGTAATGTTCTGCTTAAGTGCTGTCTGCTGTAACTCCAGCAGTTGTTGTTCCCTGACGCTTCACCGACAGGCCAAAGTGCTCGCCCGCTTCCACTTCCATAACATCCAGCCCCTGCAGGCTCTGATCCTTGCGCATGATGTTCAAGGTACGGTCACGGTCTTCCGCGGTGCGCAACATCGTAATGATACCGGCGCCTTCGCGGCGCACCGAGACATAACGAATACTTTCAGACCTCAGCGCAGTACGAATATCATTCACCACGCGATCGAGCATCTGGCTCCTGGCGGTATCCATATCAACCTGCATCAGGAAGTGCACACCACCCTGCAGGTCAAGACCCAGGGTCATGGGCTTACCCCCCATGGCGCGCAGCCAACCGGGTGTCGAGTGTGCGAGGTTCAGTGCGACGACATATTGCTCGCCCAGCGCCTCTTTAAGCACGTCAGCGGCCAGCAACTGATCCTCGGTGGAATTGAAACGGTACAACAGGCGATTTCCCTGTTGTTCCCAGTCCTTGAACTTGATGTTCTCGACAACTAGCGCGTCATTGATGTTGGCTTCCAGATCCAACGGGATAGTGAAACCGCGCGCGGAAGTAATCTGCAATGCCGGATCCTCACCAAACAGGTTTGGCAGGGCATAGAAAGTGCCTATGACCAGGATCGTGACGATAAGCAGATATTTCCAGGCAGGATATTGATTCATTATTCAGCCTCGGAACACAAAAATATTATTATTAAAAGGAAAATCCGCTTCAGGCGGACTTGATGGTGCCTTTTGGCATCACACTTGCAATAGCGTGCTTTTGCACTTTGATTTGCACCTTATCGGCAAATTCAACGGTCACAAATGACTCATCCACTTTGGTGATGCGGCCGAGCAATCCACCATTGGTGACCACTTCGGAGCCAGTGGAAAGCTGCGCGACCAGTTGTTTGTGCTCTTTGGCACGCTTCATCTGCGGTCGGATCAGCAGAAAATAAAAGATGATGAAGATGACAACCAGCGGCAAAAACGACATCAACCCACCCTGGGATGATGCATCCTGAGCATGCGCGCTGGCGATAAAGAAATCCAAGATTTCCATGAGAATCCTCGTATAAATACCGGTTTTTAATGATGCGGCGGATCTGAGAGCCACTGACTGTTTTCCAATCAGGAAGCCACCCTACCGCTTTCGCAGCAGAGCATTATAAATCAAAGGCCTTAATCATCCTATTGATTTACGGATTTTCTTTTTGTAAGAGGTCGCTCACCTACATCCGTGTAGGCGAGCAACCTCTTACAGTATGCCTGTTGTTTGTTTATGAAGAAATTCGCTTACATATGAATCAAGAGAATTGTCGTCTATGGCGTCGCGCAATCCCTGCATCAGGTTCTGGTAGAAACGGAGGTTGTGCATGGTCATCAGGCGGGCGCCCAGAATTTCATTGCAGCGTGCGAGGTGTTTTATGTATGCGCGGGAGTAATTACGGCAAGCCGGACAGTCGCAATCGGGATCGATGGGACGGGTGTCGCACTCATAGCGCGCATTGCGAATTTTCAGAACACCCTGGCTGGTAAAGAGATAACCATTGCGTGCGTTCCGGGTAGGCATCACGCAGTCAAACATGTCAATACCGCGGATCACTCCGGCAATGATGTCCTGCGGGCGGCCAACTCCCATCAGGTAGCGCGGGCGGTCTTTGGGCAGTTCCAGCAAGGTGAGGTCCAGCACCCGGTCACGTTCCTCATGCGGTTCACCGACCGACAGGCCGCCAA
>PVMK01137905.1_pt1 | contig 13327 bp, 17 predicted proteins | sample 1853481 | NCBI WGS metagenome assembly PVMK01 (sample SAMN08533507, study PRJNA380276) | Marine sediment metagenome, whole genome shotgun sequencing project.
ATTGTTGTTGGATAAGAGAAAGTGTTGGGCAGAAGGTAAAGGTATTTTGTTGCTGTCATCCGATTAATTACCCGGAAACCTGAGGTCAGGTCTTTTACCCTGATACCGGTAATATAAGTTGCGAGAATATTGTAAATGAAATTTGCAAATCTTCTTAACAGGTTAGCATGGGACTCGGGTGACCTTGCTCCAACTGCCATATCATAATTATTTGAAGCTTCAAGGAGGGCTGGAATGTCATCAGGGTTATGCTGACCGTCACCGTCCATAAGCAGTATTTTGTCGCCAACAGCATTTCTTATTCCGGTTTTAACTGCGGCACCATTACCAATATTATACGGATGTGATATAACTTTTGCTCCGGACCGTGCTGCGACATCAGCAGTATTGTCATCAGAACCATCATTTACCACGATGATTTCAGCGTCAGGGATTTTTTTATGAACTGCTTCTATAAAAGATCCGACTATTTGAGCTTCGTTATAGACCGGAATTATAACAGATAGTTTCATGATCTATTTAAGAATTATATTTTTCTTATAGATTGTTTGTGTTGTTGAAAGTATATTTGAAAGTCAGATTTGAGTCAAGTTGAAAGGGCTTATTATTTTCCGATACAGAACCTGGAAAAAATATTATCCAGAATGTCTTCAGTTGTTGTTTCTCCTGTTATTTCCCCCAGGGAGTTTAGTGCTGCCTGCAGGTCAACAGCGATTAATTCTGGCGAAACCGATTCGTTTAATGCTTTCCTGTACAAGTTTAAGAGACCCCAATGTTTTTTCCAGTAAGGTCTTGTGGCGCATGTTTGATATTAAGATGTCGTTTGATATGTCAAAGTCTGTAATAATAATATTTTTATGGATCTCTGATTTTAGTTTTTCAATACCCTGATTATAAAGGGCTGATACTGAAACGACACTTATAAAGTTGTGAATTGGTTTGATAGTGTCATTATTCAGGGTGTGGGGCAGGTCAGATTTATTAATTACGGCAATTGCTTTTTTATCCGGGAGACCGTCAATTATTTTTTGATCCAAATTGTCAAGTTCACTGCTCCCGTCAAAAACGAGTAAGAGGATATCTGCGTCTTTAATGATAGCCAGGGTTTTGTCAATTCCTATTTTTTCTATCTCATCACTGGTGATTCCTATACCTGCGGTATCTATTATATTAACAGGAATTCCCTTTATACTTTATAGTTTCATTGATTGTATCACGGGTTGTTCCCAGGCAAGGCTGTCACAATTGCTCTGTTATCAGTAAGAATTGAGTTTAAAAGGCTTGATTTACCCACATTCGGTTTTCCAATAATCACAGCTTTTATCCCTGATCGGTAAATAACTGCTTCATTATAGGTTGATATTAATTCGTTAATGGATGCAGCAGTTTTTTCATATTTATTTAATAAGTCATCACGTGACATTATTTCATTTTCGTCTTCGGGAAAATCAATTGTTGTTTCAAGTATTGACTTAATATCAATCAGGCCGCTTTTTACATTCCGCAACTTATCAGCAAGTAACCCCTGATAATGTTTTGTTGCTATTTTAAGACTGGCCTCGGTTTTTGAATCTATTATGTCAATTATTGATTCTGCCTGGGTAAGGTCAATACGGCCGTTTAAAAAGGCTCTCTTGGTGAATTCGCCGGGTTCTGCAAGGCGTGCTCCGCATTTTAGAATAACACTTAATATCTTATTTAAGACCACAAGTCCGCTATGGCAGTTAATCTCAATAATATCTTCGCCTGTGTAGGAGTTGGGACTTTTCATGTAAGCAAACCAGTACAGAATCGATATCAGTCTTATCCTCAGAATCTATAATGGTTCCGTAGTAAAGGTGGTGTGATACCGGGGAACCGTAATTGAACATTTTTGAAACAAAGATTCGTGATATGATTTTTAAGGTATCAGGGCCGCTGATTCTGATTATACCAATTGCGCCTGTTGCTACAGGCGTTGATATGGCAGATATGGTGTCTTTGTGGTACATGTTCAGTTACGGCTGTTTTTTAGGTGCGATAATAACTCTTTTTAAATTACCTTCACCTTTGCTCCAGGTGGTGAGCTCCGGGTCTTTTTTCATCTCCATATGAACAATTCTTCGGTCTGAAGAATTAAGAGGGTTGGTCGATACAGGAGCGCCGCGTTTTTTAGCTTTTTCACTTAAACGTTTTGAAAGAGAGATTATTGAATTTTTATGCCGGGAACGGTATGACTCAGAGTCAACTGTAACATGCTGTAGATCGTTGAACTTGTTTAACCTAATCTTGTTTAAGAGAAACTGAAGCGCTGTTAAAGTCATGCCTTTTTTGCCGATGAAAATCCCTCCTCCGTCACCAATGATATTAAGTACGGGTTCTTCTTCATCCGTGTTGACTTTAACGGTGGCATTGGAGTCGATTTCTTTCACGATATTTTCAAGAATATCCTTTAATTTTTCCAAAGAGCCGTTCAAGTTTAATTTGTTATTTGTATTTAACAGTGTTGCTTTGATCTTTCGCTTTTTTACTGGAAAATATTGAGAATAATTTACTTGATGGGTTTTCGATAATCTCAATGTTAAGGTTTTCTTCAGTTGTCTTAAGCTGATCGCATGCGATTATTATCGCTTCTTGGACTGTTTTTGCTTCGGTTTCGATGGACTGCATTCATTTCCTCCAGGGACATTTGATTTCTTATTTATATATAGTTGCTGAGCAATAGAAAGTACGTTATTTAATAGCCAGTAAATTACCAGGCCGGATGGAAAACTTAAAAACATTACGGTAAAAATCAGGGGCATGAACATCATCATTTTTGCCTGGGTAGGATCAGCTGCTGAAGGCGTCATTTTCTGCTGCAAAAACATGGATGCTCCCATTAGGAGCGGAGCAATGTATGTCGGGTCTTTAGCAGAGAGATCATTTATCCAGAAACTTATAAAGTCTGCGTGTCTTAATTCAATTGAATCCGCAAGTACTCTGTACAGAGATATAAATACCGGGATCTGGAGCAGCATGGGGAGACATCCGCCAAGGGGGTTGACATTATACTGTTTATAGAGGGCCATCTGCTGTTTTGCAAACTCTTCCTTGTTGTCTTTATACTTCTCCTTGAGTTTTGCAATTTCCGGCTGGATGCTCTGCATCCCTTTCATTGATTTGAAGCTCTTATTAGCAAGGGGCCAGAAAAGTATTTTAATGATTATAGTTATCAGGATTATCGCAAGACCATAATTCCCGATATATTTATAAAAGAACTTTAAGCTTAAAAGAAGTGGTTTTGCGATTATGTCAAACCATCCAAAATTAATTGTTTTTTCGAGCAAGGCGTTTTGTGAACTTAATATGTCAATATCCTTCGGTCCAATATAAAGAAAGAAGGAATATGTTTTTTCTTCTCCGGGGTTTAATGAAATAAAAGGATACAATAGTTTGTAGGTTACGGTGTCCTCATTCTTTTTAGAAGCTCTTACCTGTGCGGGGTTTTCGCTGAGCGGGACCAGGATGGAAGTGAAGTACTTCTCTTCTATAGCTGTCCAGGCAACTTTGCCTTCTATTATGATCTCTTCTTCTATATCCGTTAAATTTTTCTTCTCAATTTCATTGTTAATAAAGTAAGAAAAACGGGGGAACGTCAGAGATTGCAGCTCCGCTGAAAAGACCGCCGCCTTTTCCTTCCTGCAGTGGCGCGGCCCACTCTACGAAACCGCTGCCGCTTTGGGTCTGGCTGGTATCATTTTTGAATTTAAGCGTAAAATTGATCCTGTAGTCATCATCATTGAACTGAAGAATCTTTTGAATTGTCAGTTTCTCCGGGTTGTTTTGAGTGAACTTAATGTTATGGTTTGATGCGTCGGAGCTGACTGACCAGTTAGAGTCCGGATAAATTGTTCCGTCCTGAGTGATAAATGAAGCGCGTAACGGCATGTCAAAAGGATTCTTTTCCGGATAAAGTATTTCTTTTGATTCAGTTAGATCCTCTGGAACCAGTTTTTGTTCTTTGAAGAAAAAAACTTATTTTTCAGCTTTATAATTGCAGGCGGTTTGATCCTTTCCTTGTAGTTGTTCAGTTTTATGCTTTTAAGCCGTGCGCCGTATTTAGTCATTACAGCCGTTAACATATCAGTGTGAACAATAATATTGTCTTCAGTCCTGTCAGTTGGGATGTAATTATCGCGATGTCTCTGCTGCTATTTTCTGCTATATTCATTCCTGGCGGCGTGATTGGTTTAGGCGCAGATATCTTAATGTTTTCTTCCTGATTTACAGGTTTCTGGATTTCCTGTTTTTTGGGCTTCAGGGTGTGAAGAATACCTGGTAGACCAGAAGTATTACCATTGATAGTGTTATTGCGAGGAGCGTTCTTTTTTCATTATCCATTCATTTATCCGAGTTCTATGCTTATTCATAATATTTAACAATTGAATAATCAGTATGTTTATGTCGGGTCATATCCGCCAGGGTGAAAAGGATGACATCTAAGAAGTCGCCAGATCATAAGGGCAGATGCTTTTAGAAAACCGTATTTTTCATATGCTTCCATCGCGTAGGTTGAGCATGACGGTGTAAAGCGGCAGTTTTCTCCCAGCATTGGTGAGATGAGTTTTCTTGTAGTATTTAATTAAAATAATGAATATTTTACTCAAGAAGTTTATGACCTCGTTTTTATCATTAAGCTAACTTTTATTTTGTGCTTGCAGGCAGTCAGGTTTATTGAGTATCAGTGTTAAAGGAATATTGCCAGGTGCGGGACTTATTATATGGGGAGTAAGTTATTTAGTTCCGATTTTATTTCATTATAGCTTTTATCAGCTGCCCCGTGTTTTGCTGTTATAATTATGTCACTATGGACAGGAAATATCTCCTTGTGCAGCCTGAAATACTCTCTTAACCGCCTTTTCACATAGTTTCTCTGTACTGCTCCCCCTGTTTTTTTACTGACTGATAGCCCTAAGCGTCTAAATTCTCTTTTGTTCGCCATTACTGTTATTCTGAAATGTCTGGTTTCAAAGTTTTGGCCATTTTTATAAATTGACAAAAAATCAGCTCGTTTTTTTATCCTTTCTTTCCTATTGAAAGAAAATTTAGACATATCATAGAATTTGAATGGTTTAGCTGTACTAGTTTATGCGCTTAGACTTTTACGGCCTTTTTTTCTTCTTCGTTTAATTACGTTCTGTCCTGCTTTTGTGCTCATGCGCTGCAAAAAACCGTGTGTGCGTTTTCTTTTAATAACGCTTGGCTGGAATGTTCGTTTACTCAATTTTATCTCCCTCAGTAACTTATTTATGTATGAACAAGTTTAATATGTTTTGTTTAATTTAATTTTATAGAAAAACATAATTTCCCTTTTATTGTCAAGATGTTTAGCATGATATACCCTAATATCTAATACCCATTATTTTCTACTTTCTTTAACTTTTATTTTTTAAAAACTGATTTATTGCTGCAGATATAGAATTTGATAAAGTTTATTGAAATAACTCTGAAATTATATATAATTTAAAACTATTATTACTTGTCAATATCCTACTGAAAATAAAAGTTAGAATATGAAGAAAAAAACTGCATTATTGCCGCAAAACGAAATAATCAGGCGTAAGAGAGAATGGATAGTTATTGTACTGGCTATACTTTTTGCGTTTATGCTGACGTCTTTACTTGTATATTTAATCGGCAATAAGGATAGTACCCAGCTTTTTCCTCAAAACTGGCTGGTGCTGGTCCTGATAAATATAAATGCTATTTTACTTCTTCTTTTAGTTTTTTTGGTAGTAAGAAATATTGTTAAACTATTCTTTGAAAGAAGAAAGGGTGTTCTTGGCTCAAAATTAAGAACAAAACTTGTAATTGCTTTTGTTGGGTCTTTCTCTTGTTCCAACCCTGCTTCTATTCTGGGTTTCAATCGGTTTTATAACTAATACTATAGAAAACTGGTTTAGTTTCAAGGTTGAGTCTTCCCTGGAAGAGGCTCTGAAAGTTTCGAGGGTCTATTATAAAAACTCTGAATCAAATGCTTTACATTATGCGCGTCAGATAAGTAGTAAGATAACAGAGAATAAACTATTAAATGAAGAGAACCTTGTTGAGCTACGTGAATTTGTTAATGAAAAACAGGTAGAATATAACCTTGGGAGTGGTAGAAGTTTTCTCCTCTCAACGAGAGGAACTGCTTAAGGTAATGAACCCTATGATTCATGATAAGAGTTTCATAAGCCCTGATTCCCATATTGTGAAACGGGCTTTTAACGGTGAGGAAAATACATACGTTCACTCGTTTGGTAAAAGTGATATTATTAGAGGTGTTGTGCCTGTCCGGTCAACCTGGAATAAAAAGGATGTCGTGGGGGCTGTGGTTGTTAATTATTATGTGAAGCAGAGCCTTGTCGCCAGGATGGATACAATAAGAAGGGCTTTTATGGAGTACAAGGATCTTAAGTTAAGTAAATTTAATATTAAATTTATGTATGTGATACTGCTTTCTGTTGTAACCCTGCTTATAATATTTTCTGCGACTTGGTTTGGTTTTCACCTTTCCAAGGTTATATCTGTTCCCATCAGTTCACTTGCATATGCGACTCAGCAGGTTGCCCAGGGTAATCTTGATTTTAAAATTGATCCCGCGACTGATGATGAAATTGGAAGTTTAATTGATTCTTTTAATAAGATGACCCATGATCTTAGAGTTAGTCAGGAAAAAGTTGAATCCACCACTAATGACCTTAAAGATACTATTACTGAGCTTGATCACAGAAGATTAAATATGGAGATACTCCTTGATAATGTTGCTGCTGTAGTTGTTTCAGTTGATAATGAAGGGTTTGATCACCACTTTTAATAAATATGCTGAAAAAATGTTCAGAATCAATATGGATGATGTTTTGTTACGCTCCTATAAAGATGTTTTTGCCAATGAACCTTTAAATATTTTAAGTGATTATATTGATGAAATAAATAAGTTCAGTTTTACTGTTATGGAAAAGCAGCTGGCCCTTTCTTTCCCTCACAAAACAATCTTTCTTTTTACCCGGTCAAGAATGCTTTTTGATAGAGACGAAAATTATATGGGGCTGGTTATTGTTGCTGAGGATCTCACCCAGATTCAGCAGGCTCAAAGAGCATATGCCTGGAAAGAAGTTGCACGACGCGTCGCACACGAGGTTAAAAACCCTCTAACTCCGATTAAGCTGTCTGCCCAGCGCCTGAGAAAGAAGTTTAAAAGTCAGATTGTGAAAGATCATCAGATATTTGATGAATGTACTAAAACCATAATTACCCAGGTTGATGAGTTGAAAATCCTAATCAATGAATTCTCAACTTTTGCAAGAATGCCTGCTACTAACCTTGTTTTAAATGACTTGAATTTGATTCTTACCGAGACCCTTTCTATGTATCGGGAAGCGCATAAGGATATTAATATTGACCTGGTAATTGAGCAGGAAAATATAAGATTTAATTTTGACCGTGACCAGATTAAGCGGGTGATTATTAATCTTCTTGACAACGCGGTAAGCTCTATAGAAAATGATGGGAGCATAACTGTCAAGACCAAGTATGATAAAAGTTTAGAAGTCGTCTCAATTGAAGTGTCTGATACCGGTGAGGGAATATCTAAAGAAATCAAACAAAAGATATTTGAGCCTTATTTTTCAACAAAAAAGGGCGGTACAGGACTTGGGCTGGCTATTGTGAATAATATTATAGCTGATCATAACGGTTATATTAGAGTGCGTGATAATGACGGCAAGGGTACCTGCTTTGTGATAGAACTTCCCAGTCGGAGACTTATCATCGATTAAAGAAGGTGCTGTAACATAACTCTTGAATGTAGTTAATGAAGCAGGTTCTATTAATGAAAGGTAAAGGTATAGATGAAGACTCCAGTAATACTTCTAGTCGATGATGAAAAGGCTATTTTAGATTCTTTAAAAGGAAGTCTTGAGGATGAAGGTTATATTGTGCTGACTGCTCCTGACGGAATAAAGGCTTTGGAAATAATTAAATCTCAGCCTGTTGATTCAATATTTCTGGATATCTGGCTGCCTGAAATAGATGGTATAGAAACATTAAAACTGATAAAGGATTATGACTCCAGTATTAATGTAGTGATGATGACCGGTCATGGCACAGTTAAAACAGCTGTGCAGGCAGTTAAGCTCGGCGCATTTGATTTTCTTGAGAAGCCGTTTGATATAGAAAGCGTTATTGGGGTAATTAAAAGAATCAAGGAAAAACATATAATCACAAACGGACAGGTTGTGGATGATTCTCTTCCTGCTGAATCTAAACTGTTACTATCCGGTGAAACGCCCTCACTTTTACACATTAAGGAATTAATACCAGACATTTCATCTTCTTCTGAAAATATCTCCTACAGGGTGAGATCGGTACAGGAAAGGAGCTTGTAGCACGTCTTATCCATAATTATAAAAAGAATAATTCCGGAAATTTCAGAAAATTAAACTGCGCAGTTTATTCTTCAGATGATCTTGACCTTGAACTTTTCGGCTCAAAAAATGTTAAAAAAGATTCGCATCACAAATATGGAGTTCTTAAGGATCCTTCCAATTCTACCGTTTTTCTGGATTCAGTAGATTTTCTTTCCCATGAAACCCAGAATAAACTGGCTGAAGAGCTGGTGAATATGAAAAAAAAGAACTCTTCGGTAAAGATAATTGCTGCTACAATTATTGATCTTGAAAGAGACCGTAATTCAGATGACAGAAAATTAACTGATAAATTGCTTGAGATTATTCCGCGCACAATAAATATTCCGTCTCTTAGAATGCGGCGCGGTGATATACCTGTGCTTTCCCAATTTTTCTTAGAGTATTTCTGCAAAGAATATGGATTTAGAGAAAAGACCCTTGATGATGATTCCCTTGAAACACTGGTTAATTATGACTGGTTGGGAAATGTCAAAGAGCTGAAAAACCTTATTGAGAAACTGGTAGTTTCTGTACCGACAACGAATATATCTGCGCATGATATCCCTTTTTCAGCAAGAGATGAGCGGCAGTTTAATCTTGGCCGTTATTATGAAGGCTACAAAAGTATGCAGGAAGCTGAAGCTGCCTGGAGGAAAAACTACTTGTTATATTTTCTGCGTAAAAATGATAGGAATATTAAAAAAACTGCCGAAAAATTAAACATTAAAGAAAAAACCTTAAGAAAGTATATTAAGGAATACGGAATCCTTCTTGCTGTTGATTTCAGGTCTGATGAGATTTTTCAGAAGACCATTAAGAAGAGTATGGTACTCAGCGGCAGGGGACTTCACTCTGGGTGATAAAACCGGGACTCATATTAAATCCTTTACCAGCCGGCAGCGGCATAGTATTTCGGGAAATATTTCAAACAGCGAGACGATACCCAGCACATATTGACTTTGTGAACTCAACTGATTATGCAACCAGTCTTGAAAATACAAATTCTGCTGCAAAAACGATTGAACATCTGCTTGCTGTTCTGCATGCATACGGAATCACTAATCTTATGATCAAAGTAAACAATGAAGTGCCTATTATGGACGGATCAGCTTTAGATTTCTGTAAGATCATTGAAGAAGCCGGTATTGAAATTCAGGATAAACCTGTGGACGAAGCAATTGTTACAAAAAAACATGTGCTTGGTGTTGTAAAGAGCAATCAGAAATATATTGTCATTGAACCTTCGGAAAAGTTTTCTATTCATTATAAACTGAATTACCCAAAACCCGTTGGTAAACAGGAACATACTTTTGTAATGGATGATCCTGAAATATTCAAAAATGAGATAGCCCCCTGCCCGTACTTTCGGGTTTTTAAAGGATATTGAAGCATTAAATAAGGCAGGTCTAGCGAGTGGAGGACGACTTAATAATTTTATACTAATTGACGATGAAAAAATTGTTAATACTGAGCTGAGATTTCCCAATGAGTTTGTAAGACATAAAATACTCGATATGATTGGAGATCTTTATCTGCTGGGCCGGCCTTTAAGAGGTAAGATTACTGCTAATATGACCGGACACTCTGACAATATTGCCTTTGTAAGAATGATGCATGACATGATTGAAATTTAGAATAAAATATCATAACTATTCCGTTTTTTTCTTTATTCCGTTAGAAGAATGGTTAGCTCTTAATTATTACTTCTGCCTCTCTCACCCATAAATCGATATTGTAATTATATGATTAAATAACGGTACTTTAAGTCTGTAATAATATCTACGTCCAGACAGTATTTATAACGGTTAAGCAAGAAAGATATAGTACCCTATCATCAATAATGGAGATCAAACTTTGGGAGTAAATAAAGTTTTTTTGAAAGAACATGAAAAAATGAATGATCAGCCAACACGGCTGTACCTTGTCAGACACGGGGAGCTGGTTACCTCAAAAGAATGGCGTTATGTTGGACAAATGGATGTCGAACTTAATGATGCTGGTAAACAACAGATTCAGAAGCTTTCCAGCCGATTGTCTTCTGAACAGATCGAGATGATTTTTTCAAGTGATCTTACCCGGACGATTGAATCTGCTGAAATTATTGGAAATAAACTAGAAATTATAAATGAACCCATATCTGAGTTTAGGGAAATAGATCTTGGTGTTTGGGAGGGACTTACTCTGGAAGAAATTGAAGAAAGTTTTCCTGAGGATTTAGTTAAAAGATCTGAGGATATTAAGGATTTCAGGATTATTAATGGCGAAAGTTTTTCAGATTTAAACAAGCGCGTGATACCTAAACTAATGGACATTATTAAGAATAATGCCGAGTAAGCGGATACTTGTTGTTGCTCATGGCGGGGTGAACCGGGATAATAATTGCTGATGCACTTGGCTTAGATATTAATAATATCCCAAGACTCGAGCAGAATTATGCCTGTCTTAATATTATTGATTATTATAAAAGTGGACCAGTGGTCAGGTTGATTAATGAAACTCTACCGCTATAAGTAAAGGATTAAACCCTGGACTATAATTTTATTATATGGAAATTCTAAATAAAAAAACAGATCTTGATCAATTTTTTTTCTGCTGAAAAATGCTGAAGACCGGATATTAATGCTTGATTATGACGGAACCCTTGCGCCGTTTGTTCAGGATAGAAACAAAGCATATCCATACCCAAAAGCAGCCGAGATTGTTAACAGAATACTTGTGGACAACAGCTGCAGAGTAATTATAGTTTCCGGCCGGACAATTGATGATCTGTTAAATTTAATCAAGTTTGAATCAATGCCTGAGATTTGGGGTTCTCATGGATATGAAAAGCAATTGCCGGACGGAACCCGTTTTACTGAAACTCTTAGTGTGGAGGTTAAAGAAACAATACGCTTATATGAAGAGGCATTTAGAATTGCGGGTCTTGATAAATACTGTGAGAAAAAATCTTTTGGTATTGCTGTTCACTGGAGAGGCTGCAGTGATGATCAGATAAATCAGATTAAAACACACGTTGACCAGATCGCTTCTAAAATTAAAAATCCTTCAGTTATTATTGCTGATTTTGACGGTGGTAAAGAAATTCGGATTAAGGGTATTGATAAAGGCTCAGCAGTTAATAAGGTTATGTCTACTGCTATGGCTGGATCAGTGTCCGCATATCTTGGTGATGATCTTACGGATGAGGATGCTTTCAGGCAAATAGGTGATTCAGGTCTGAAAGTACTGGTAAGAGAGAATACTCGTGAAAACCTTGGCAGATATCAGGCTTACGCCGCCTGATGAACTGGTCTGGTTTCTGGGGAAATGGAGAGAATTTTGTATGAAATAAAAAAGCCGGCTTAAGAGCCGGCTTCATATTAGTCAGATTTCTTTTTCTTGCTTTTCTTGCTTTTTTCTTCTTTGGGTTCTTCTTTCTTACTCTTCTTATCTTTTTCTATCCGTTGCAGGCTTATTTGCTTTATCTGCTTTGGCTTTTTTTGCTTCCTGTAACGTTTTTTCTCTGTTCTCTATAAATGCGAGTCGCATTTTTTGCTCTTCTGATTTCTGCTTTCAGGTGTTTTACTGTTTTGTCTTTATTTATTTCTTTCTGCTTTTAAGCCGTCTTTTTCCAGTTCTGCTTTTTTCTTTTCCAGCTGTCCCTTATATTTTTCTATTTGTGCAGCTCTGGTGTCTTTATTTTTTGAGGTCATTTGTCATCCTTAATATTAGTTCATATTTCAATTTGTAATCTGTTCAGTATAAAATGAACAGTGGTATGTGTCAAATAAAAAAAATATTTCATATTTTTAACAATATCTTATGCTAAAAAGATTATTTGTTTAAAATTTCTGAACCTAATAAAGATTAGGTTATTTAATCTTGACAAAAAAGCCTAACTTATGTTTATTGTTTTAAATCAAATTAATAGTAAACCAACGTTTAATAAATGAGGTGACAGGATGAAAACCGTTGTAATAACCGGTAGTTCAAGGGGAATAGGGCTTGGCCTTGCAAAGGAATTTTTAAAAAGAGACTGTTCTGTTGTAATCAGTGCGCGCAGTAAGGATAGGCTGGACCAGGAGGTTATAAATCTTGGAAATGAATTTGGCGCTGACAGGGTAATGGGAAAAACCTGCGATATGAATAATTATGACCAGGTAGAATCTCTTTGGAATGCTGCTAAGGAAAAGTTTGGTAAAGTTGACATTTGGATCAATAATGCCGGTATTTCAAACCGAAAAGAATGCTTTGGGAGCTTGAGCCTAACGAGATAAGTTCTGTAGTTAATACAAACATTATCGGCTTAATGTATGGATGCAAGGCTGCTATAAAAGGTATGCTTGAGCAGGGAGAAGGGCCAGGTATACAATTTCGAAGGACACGGAAGCAATGATATGGTTCTAGCCGGTCTTACACCTTATGGCACAACTAAAAGAGCAGTCCGTTATTTGACCGAGTCTCTTGTTAATGAACTTGATGATAAACCGGTTCTTGTGGGGACAATCGGTCCTGGCATGGTTATCACTGATCTGATAAAAAATGATCTGAATAATATGACGGATGAAGACAGGGAGCAGGCAAGGATTATATTTAACATAATGGGCGATAAAGTAGAGACTGTCACTCCGTATCTGGCAGAGGAGGTTCTTAAGAATACAAAACAGGGCGCCAAGATTGACTGGCTGACTGATGAGATAGCTCAGCAAAGGTTTGCCGATGATAAATACCTTGAAAGGGATCTTTTGTCGGAGTTTGGGATCTAATCCGCTGAATAAGATTTAATTTGCTGTGGATTGTTCTGCATGTTTATAAAGAACTAAAGGCCGATAATATCGATGAATATCGGCCTTTTTATTGGGTGGATAATAGTGTTATGGAAATTGATCTTTTACAATGGCGTTATCTCATCTATCCGTACAAATAGTAGTTTCAGG